>Ga0307380_10007371_pt1 | contig 14330 bp, 14 predicted proteins | sample UN3MG_FD_202239 | JGI IMG/M metagenome (GOLD analysis project Ga0307380, IMG submission 202239) | Soil microbial communities from Risofladan, Vaasa, Finland - UN-3 | ecosystem: Environmental > Terrestrial > Soil > Coastal area > Acid sulfate soil | place: Finland: Risofladan, Vaasa | collected... | reverse complement strand
CATCGCCGCGATGATCTGGGCCGGTCCGATCGAGCCGTAGAGGTGCCCTTCGGGGTTTGCCCGGGCGGCGATGGTGATCTCCCTGCCGCGGATGCCCTCGGCCCTCTGCTCGAGGGCCTCCCGCTCGCGGGCCAGCTCCTCCAGATACCGCTGCTTGTCGGCCTCGACGGCCTTGACGTTCGCCTGGGTCGGCGCCACCGCAAGTCGCTGCGGCAAAAGGTAGTTGCGAGCGTAACCGCCCTTGACGTCCACCACCTCGCCGATCTTGCCCAGGTTGGATACGTTTCTTCTCAAGAGAACTTTCATGTCGCTGACCTCAATTCTCCGGCCTTCTGCTGCCTGGCTTGATGTACGCCTCGTGCTTCTGGAGCGTCGGCGCCGCCCTGCGGCCGGGTCCGGCGACCGGCGAGGGGCTGTCGGTTGCTGTTGCCTTTCCGCCCGGCGCGGCGGCAGGTGGTCGGGGCGATCAGGTTACGTACGGCAGCAGCGCCATGTACCGGGCGTACTTGACCACCTTCTTGACCTTGCGCTGGCAGCCGGCGCAGTTGCCGCTGCGCTTCCGCGAGAACAGCTTGCCGTGCTGCGTCACCAGCTTGCCAAGGACGGCCACGTCCTTGTAGTCGATTTCCTTGCCCTTCTCGCGGCAGAATCGACACTTGACCTCCTCGCGAAACCGCGACTTGCGTTTGCGCTTGGCCGGTCCCGGCTTTTTCGGACTTCTCTTGAATCTAGCCATTCTCAATCATCCTACATGAATCATGAAAACACCGGCTCGGGGCGGGGTGCCGCCGTCGGCCGCGCCTGCCTGCCTGCCTGCAGGCAGGTCAAAACGGAATACTGTCGCCCGAAGGGGGCGGCTCGTCATCGCCGGCCGGGCCAGGAGAGCCTTCGTCCTGCGCCGGCGCCGGCCCGGCGGGCGGGGCGGACGCACGCGGCGGCGCGCCGGCGCGGGCGCCTCCGGCGCCGCTCGGGGCGCCCAGGAACTGAAACCGCTCCACGACCACCCGGTGCTTGCTGCGCCTGGTGCCGTCCTTGCCCTCCCAGGTGGAGTACTGAAGCCGCCCCTCGATAAGGATCTGCTGGCCCTTCGACAGGTACTGGTTGATGGTCTCCGCCTGTCGCCCGTAGGACCGGCAGTCGATGAAACACACATCTTCCTTGTTGTTGCCCTGGGCATCCTTCCACCGGCGGTTGACGGCCAGGCCCAGTTCCACCACCGCCGTCTGGTTCGGCAGGTACGACATCTGCGGATCGCGGGTCAGGTTGCCAGCCAGAATCACTCTGTTGTAGTTTGCCATGTCGTGCTCCGTCCAAGTGTTGTCCGCGGGGTGCTTCTCGCGTCGCGGCCGCGTGGCATTCTGTTAGGGGCTCTTAGGTTGATCCTCCGCGTCTGGGGTATCGGTTGTGTCTGCCGGGGAGTCCTCCCCGGCGGCCTGCTGCGCCTCGGCTTTCGTCGCCTCGGCCGGCGCCGCCTCAGCGGGGCCTGCCGGCCCGGCCTGAGCGACAGGTGTCTCGGCGGCGACAGGTGCCTCGGGGGCGACAGGCGCCTCCGGGACGACAGGCGCCTCCGGGGCGACAGGCGCCTCGGCGGCGACAGGCTGCTCTGCGGGCTTGGCGGCCTCAGCCGGTTGAGGCGCAGGCTCGCCCGGGGCAGGCTCGGGCGTCCTGTGGCCGGCGGCGGTGGCGGGGGTCTCGGCGTCGATCTGCTCCTGGGTCAGCCGATCGCGGCGCAGGACCAGCGCCCGGAGGATCCGTTCGTCCAACTGGCAGTCGTGCTCGAGTTCGGCCATCTGCAACGGATCGGCCTTGAAGTACGCCAGCACGTAAAGGCCTCGCTTGCGCCCGCGGATGGGGTAGGCAAGCCGCCGGTCGTCCCACGGCTTGAGGCTCAGCACCTCCGCCGAGCGCCTCTGAAGCACCGCCTGAATCGGCTCGCCGGCGACCTCGAAGCTCGCTTGGCCGGAATCAACCAGGAACATGCCTTCATACGTTTTCGTCTCGGAGTTCATGGGCAAGTTTCCACGTCTGGGGGTTCGTCCTCTTGCACCTTTCGGTTGTACCTGTTCATCACGCACGCGATCCCGTCGCGGACCCAGTCCTCAACGGCGCGGGCGCCCAATTGCAGCGCCTCGTCCACGACGGCCTGCTCGTCCGGCGTGAAGCGCTGTAGCACGAAACTCATCGCATCGATCTGCTCCGGCCTGGGGCCGATGCCGATCCGCAGTCGCGGCACCTGTTCGGTGCCCAGGGCCGCCAGAACGTCGGACAGCCCGTTGTGCCCGCCGGCCGATCCCCCCGCGCGCGCACGCAACTGGCCCAGCGGCAGCGCCAGATCGTCCAGCACCACCAGTACCTCCTGCGGGTCGGCCTTGTAGAACCTCGCAATGTCCGCCGCGGCCCGCCCGGACAGGTTCATGTACGTGTGCGGCTTGAACAGCATGACCCGCCGCGGGGCCTCGTCCGTGCCCGCGCGCCACTCGATCACGACGCCGCTGAAGGCGTGCCGGCCGGCATCCAGACCCCAGCGGCCGCGAAGCGACTCGATCACCTCGAACCCGACGTTGTGCCGCGTGCGAGCGTACCGCCGGCCCGGATTGCCCAGCCCAACGACGATCTTCGTTCTGTTCCGTTCGCAATCCTGCACCGACGGGTCTCATTGTTTCCGCTGGCCGGGAGATTCCTCCTGGCCTTCCGACTCCTCGGGCTTCTTCGCGCCGATGACCTCGGGCTGGGCGACCGCTTCGGCGGGCGCCTCGGCCGCCACCTCTTCCTCGGCGACGACGCGGACCGTGCAGATCACCGTCTCGGGATCGTCAAGCAGCCGCGCGCCGGCAGGCAGCAGCAGCTCGCCCGCCTTGATCCCCTCGCCCACATTCAGCGCCGCGACCGAGACGCGGATCTCGTCGGGAATCGACGTGACCAGGCACTCGACCTGGACGGCGGTCGCCAACTGGTTCAGCACGCCTCCCTCTCCGGCGGGCGTGCCGCGAAGGGTGATCGGCACCGTCACCTCCACGCGCTCGTCCAGCCGGACGCGCGTCAGGTCCGCGTGGATGATGTCCTGCCCGAGATGGTCGTACTGAAGGTCCTTGATGAGAACGTTCTCGGTTTTGCCGTCCAGATCCAGCTCCAGCAGGCGCGCGCCGTGATGCACCACCTCCGCGACATCGTGGCAGTCCAGCGAGATCGCCACGGGCTGCTCGCCGTGGCCGTAGATGATAGCCGGCACGCGGCCGCTCTTGCGGAGGCGGCGGACCTTATGGGTGCCCGTCTCGCTGCGACTGGCTGCCTTCAACGTTGCCATGACCTTCTCCCGAACCGACGCCTCGGCCGTCGGCTATGCGCGGTTTCCTTCCTTCAAAAACAGGCTGCTGACCGACTCATCGTTGTGAATCCTGTGGATGGCCTCGCCCATCAGCTCGGCCACCGACAGGACAGTGAGGTTCTTCAGCACGTCGGCCTTGTCCTTGCTCACGGGGATGGTGTCGGTGACGACGATCTCCTCGAGCGGCGCCCGTCGGAGGTTCTCGACGGCGGGCCCGCAGAGCACCGCGTGCGTGGCGCCGACGAAGATCTTCTTCGCGCCCTGCTTCTTGCACAGCTCGGCCGCGGCCGCGACGGTCCCGGCCGTCGAGATCATGTCGTCCATCATCAGGACGTTCTTGCCCTTCACGTCGCCGATGATCCGCTCGACCTCGACGTCCTGGCCGCTCAGACGCCGCTTGTCAATGATAGCCAGGTCGCCGGCCATCCGATCGGCGTACATGCGGGCCCGCTTGGCGTTGCCCGGGTCGGGGCTGACCAGCACCAGCTCGCCCATCTTCCGCTGCGACCAATAGCGGCTGAGGACCGGCTCGGCGTAGAGGTTGTCCACCGGGATGTCGAAGAAGCCCTGAATCTGCCCGGCGTGCAGGTCGAGCGTCAGCACGCGGTCGGCGCCGGCGGTGGCGATGACGTTGGCCACCAGCTTGGCGGTGATGGGCACGCGGCCCTCGTCCTTGCGGTCCTGGCGCGCGTAGCCGAAGTACGGCATAACGGCGGTGATGCGCTCGGCCGACGCGCGGCGGGCGCAGTCGATGAATATCAGCAGCTCGACAAGGTGCTCGTTGACCGGCGCGCAGGTGGACTGGATGATGAAGATGTCCCGCCCGCGAACGTCCTCTTCCAGCTTGATCATCACCTCGCCGTCGGGGAAGGGGGTGATCTTCACCTCACCCAGGGGGATGCCCAGGTAGTCGCTGATCTTCCGGGCCAGTTGCGGGTTGGCCCGCCCGCTGAAGATCTTCAGGTTGCCGGTCATGTCGCGCTCCCTGCGTCGAGTCTTGCGTGCAGAATCCGATCCACCCGCGCCAGCTCCTCCGGCGTGTTGATGCCGAGGACCTCGTCGGCCGGCACGGCGGGCAGGGCGGACACCCTCCGACCCATCCGGCGCAGCAGGCCCAGCGCGTCGGTGAGGTAGTATTCCTTCTTGGCGTTGTCGTCCGTCAGCCTCGGCAGCACGTCCCTCAGGTCGGCCGCGTCGAAGCAGTACATCGAGACGTTCACCTCGTTGATCCGGCGCTGCTCGTCGGTGGCGTCGAGGTACTCGACTATGCCGAGCAGCCCCCCGTCGGCGTCGCGGAGAATCCGCCCGTACCGCCGCGGGTCGGGCAGGATGCTGGTGGCGAGCGTGAGGGCCGCCCGCTCCTCGTCGTGGCCGGCGATGAGCCTCCGCAGGGTCTCGGTGCGGAGCAGCGGCCCGTCGCCCGCCAGCACGAGCACCGCCCCGCCGACGCCGTCCAGGTGCTCGCGGCAGGCCATCACGGCGTGGCCGGTGCCGAGCTGCTCGGCCTGCTCCACCCAGACAACCCGGTCGTCCAGGTGCTCGAAGGCGGACCGGACCAGCGGGGCCTCGTGGCCGATCACCACGATCGGCCTCTCGCAGCCGACGGCGTGGCAGGCCTCCAGCACGTACGCCAGCATCGGCCGGCCGCACACCTCGTGCAGAACCTTCGGCGCGTCAGAGTTCATCCGCGTGCCCTTGCCGGCCGCCAGTATGATCGCGCTGACTTCGCTCATGCCGATTCTCAATCCGCTTCCGGGATCGTCGATCGCCAATACTCCTACCCGGCCAGGACTCGAACCTGGAATGGAAGGACCAAAACCTTCTGTGTTACCAATTACACCACCGGGTAGTGGTCGGTCCGTCGGGTGCACCTGCCGGGCCGGGTGCCTCGCAACTGCCAGGTGTCGCGGCGGGGGTCCGTCCGGAGGCTTGAACAGGCGGCCGCTACCTCGCCTGCCCACTATCCCGAACCCGGGATGCGCCCCGTGCGGACGGAAGTCGCCCAGCACTGAAAGGACGAATCCTACCCGCCGGCCCAACGATCTGTCAACGGCGTTTTCGCGGCGATTCAGCCCCCCACCTTCCTATAGGCCATCTCGATGAAAGGTTTCGCCGCATCCAGGTCGACCTGAGACTTCAGAACCATCTCAAAGTCGCCCGTACCGTAGTGGCCGATGCCCGAAACGTCCCTTGAATTGAACGGCACGCTCGTCACGTCCTTAGGGTCGATCTTCAGGAACAGAGTGACGTGACCCTTATGGACTATCATACATGCGATATTCTGCGAAATCCGATATGCGACATAGAGCTTCTTCGGGACCTCCTCCATCGCAGGATCGAGGCCCATGATGAACTCTTCCACGCTCAGGGCCAAGTCCCTGATTCTCTTGGGCTTCCCGTCTGTGTGTTTTTCAAAGGAGTACCTCGCGCTGGCGCGAGTAATCGCCGCCTTTCTGCCTGCTTCAACCATCACCGGGTTCTTCTGCGATGACTCCGCCTTGCCGAATGCGGCGTAGGACTTCCGGTACACTTCTTCAAGGTACAAAAGGCCCTTGGCATAGAGGCGATACTGCCAGAGCTCGATGTTCGCGCCCATGACCTGGACTGCATGAAGATCGTATTTCCGGAAATTCGGTGCGATACAGATCACGCGCATATTGGACCAATCCACCTCGACGTCACCCCCAAGGGATCTCTGCGCTGCAAGCTCGAAGTCCCCGCGGTGGTCATCAATCCACGATAGGTAGAAAAGGCTCTGGTTGACCAAGTCAGAAGACTCGCTTCTCTTGTACTCGATGATGACGGGGTTCCCGTCCTCCGAGAGTGCCAGCGTGTCGATTCGGCCCGCATGCTGGGCGCCCGTGGAATACTCGCTGGCGACCAGACGGCAGTTGAAGATCGTGCCCAGGTTGCGTTCAACGAGGCTTTGCAGCTCTTTCTCGGTGGCGAAGTTCGATTGCTCCAGAGCCGCAGCATTGTGCTTGACGATCTCGAACAGTGGCATGTGCCCCATCTCCCTACGTCAGATACGATCCCACAGGCTGATTTGACGAGCCCCAGCCCCGGATTGGATCGTCAGCAACAGCATAGTCACGTTGCGGCCCATGCCGCAAGAAGCCACAACCGCAGGAGCCCGGACCCGCACTTCTGGCTGAGGAACCCGCCCTCCCCCGTCGTGCAGGAACGGATCCCTCTGAGCCCCCTGCTTCTTGCATAGCTCGGCGTTCCCTCAGACTCAGCCTATCATACGTCTTGTGGCCCGAAGGGCCGCGATTCAGCAGCCCAGGGCAAAGCCCTGGGTGTCGGGTCCGCCAGTCTCGCCGAGCCCTGAAGGGGCGTCACACCAGACGCTCTCGCCCTTACAGGGCTTGGGCATCGTCGGCGCCGTCAACTCGGATTTGGGCGAATGCAGCCCGAGCACCCGCAGCGGCGGCGGCAGCCCAACAAGACAATCAGTGTCGGAACACGTATCGGCCGACCTGCACCTGGCCCCCGGGCTCTTCGCCCCGACGGGCGCGGCGCAGCTCGATGAGGTTCAGGACGTCATAGCCGCGCTTGGCCAGAAAGGCGATGACGGCGTCGTTGTCGGGGTCCACCCAGTTGTAGACCGTCTCGCTGCCCAGCTCGGCGGCCAGGCGCTCTGCCTCGGCGTACACGGCTGAGCCTACGCCTTTCCTCCGGTGCTCCGGCAGCACGAAAAGCGACTCGGCCCAGAGGGTCTTGTCATCCACGCGGCAGACCAGGTATCCCGCCAGGCCCGAGTCGGCTTCGGCCACGAAGATTGGAAACTGTCTGCGCCGGTAGCCCTCCATCTCTTTGGCCGCGGCCGCCAGGTCCGGCGACACATCCTTCCCCCTCAGGCCAGCCAGGGCGACGCGAAAGGCAGCGATGAGACCGCCGAGCTCTGCGGCGTCGGCGGCACTGGCGCGGCGGACCACCATGTCGGTCTCCATGTGTGCGCTTGGCTCACTGGGCGTCGGCGATGGCGGCGAATGCCTCGCCGGCGCGGTCCAGCAGGTCCTGCTGGACGCGCTCGGCGGCGGCGGCGTTGACCTCGTGTCCGCCCTGGGGCACGGCGTCGTCGGTCGGCAGGTAGCCCAGCGAGTCGTTGGCGATAGACACGACGGCCGTGTGAGGCAGCGGGCTGGCCTCCCGGAGCAGGGCCGCATACTCGCTGAACAGCTCGCCCGGGAGCCCTAGCACGCACAGGTCGCCCGCGCGGAGGGCCTGAAGTTCGCTCTCGATCTGCTTTCCCTGCTCGCGGCCGGAGCCTTCGGGCCACTTGCGCTTGGAGATGAGCTTCCAGGCGGACGCCCCGGCGCGGACCGGCCCGCCGGCGGCGGGGTGGAGCTTGCAGGCGGCCTCGGCGACGATGCGCCCCAGCTCCTCGCCCATGCGTCGCGGGTGCTCGGCGCCGACCATGATGCAGGTCCGCGGGTTGATGTTGCCGCCGCCGGCCAGCGCGAACATCGCCGTGCCGGCCAGGCCGCGGGCCTCCAGGTAGTCCTTCATGTAGCCGGGGTAGTCGGCCGAGATCCGCAGGCTTCGCGGCCCGAGCACCACCGGGTGGCAGCCGTAGTTCACCAGCAGCGCGTCGCGCCGGCCGTCCGGACGCCGCACGCCCACCAGCAGAACCGCCGGGTCGAAGTAGCCGGTGTGCTTGCCGTCGGGGTCCTGCCAGTCGTTCTCCCAGGTGCCGTCGGGCCGGCGGACGCGGCGATTGGAGCCCAGGTCGGGGGCCTCGGTCCAGGCGACCTCGAAGCAGCCGGGGCTGGCGGCCTTGTGCGCCTCGACCGTGACCCGCGCCAGACGCTCCTCCAGCTCCCGGCAGTATCGCTTCTCCAGGTCGGTGGCGTCGCTGCTGTAGGTCCGCATGGCGGCCGGGCCGGAGTGCGTGTGAGTGGCCGAGACCAGAACGGACTCGGCGCTCAGGCCGCACCCGGCGGCGATCTTCTCGCGGACGCGAAGCACGAAGTCTCGCGGGTAGCCGACCGTGTCGGACGTGATCATCGCCCACGCGCCGCGGTCGCCCTTGCAGACCATCGCCTCGGCCCGCAGCCGGTGCCCCACGCCGATAGCCGTCTCTCCCCTGTCGCCGCGGGCCCCGTAGCCCGCCAGCTTCACGCCCAACGGCGGAGTGATGTCCACGGTCGCAATTCCGATCTCGAATTCGCATCTGTCGTCCATCGCAGTCTCCTTGCCCTCACGGCAACAGCGGGCCTCACGGGCCCGTCAGGTTCTCAATGTCCAGCGGTTCGATCTCGTCGGCGGGGGCAAAGCCGAAGATGCGCCCGAGGAAGTACAGCTCGCCCTCAAGGGCGCGGCGGATGTTGTCGGCCTTGCGGAAGCCGTGCTGCTCGCCGGGGAACTCCACGTAGGCTACGGGGATGCCCTTGGCGCGTAGGGCGTCGACCATCATCTGCGCCTGGTTGGGCGGAACGATCCTGTCCTCCAGGCCCTGGAAGAACGCAATCGGGCAGTTAAAGCCGTCCAGGTGGTGGATCGGCGAGCGCTCGACGTACAGGTCGCGGCGCTGTGGGTACGGGCCGATCAGCCCGTCGAGGTATCGCGACTCGAACTTGTGCGTCTCTTTGGCCAGGGCCTCGCAGTCGCTGACGCCGAAGTGGCTCGCGCCGGCCTTGAAGACGTCCCGAAAGGCCAGCGCCGCCAGCGTCGTGTATCCGCCGGCGCTGCCGCCGGTAATGGCCACGCGCCGTGGATCGACCAGCCCGCGCCCGATGAGGTGCCGCGCGCCGTTGCAGCAGTCATCGACATCGACAACGCCCCACTGCCCGCGCAGGCGGTTGCGGTAGGCACGGCCGTATCCGCTGGAGCCGCCGTAGTTGACGTCCAGCACGGCGATCCCGCGGCTGGTGTAAAACTGGATTCTCGGATTGAACGCGCCGGTCGTTGCGGAGGTCGGCCCGCCGTGGACCATGACCACCAGCGGGGGCGTCTCGTCCGTGGGGGCGGCGTAGTCCTTGCTGGCCGGCGCGTAGAACAGCCCGTGCGCGGTCAGCCCGCCGGCGGTGGCGAACTCGACCGGCTCGGGCGGTGAGACGTAGCCGGCCTCGTAGCTCAGCTCGGTCGCGCGGCGAAGCTCCTCGATGCGTCCGGTGGCGAGGTCCATCCGCACGACGGCCGGCGGGCGGTCGGCCGCCGCGGCGATGAACACGGCCCGCCCGCCGCCGGCGCGGACGGAGCCGATCGCGTTGTATGGCGTCTCGATCGGCTCCAGGGCGCCGGTCCGCGTGTCCAGGCGGGCCAGACGGCCCAGGCCGCTCTGGAAGTACGCGCAGATGACCGTGTCGGGCCCGTCGAAGCCGTAGTTCGACATGCGAAACACCCAGGCCGGCGAGGCGAACTCGGCCTCCATCCGCGTCAGCGGCTCGACCTTGCCGTCGCGCCACCGACAGAGGTTCCACCAGTTGGTGCGGTCGGAGGCGAAGTGCAGCACGCCGTCGGGCGACCACCGCGGCTGCGCGATCGACTCGCCCGTGCCGCCGGCGACGCGGGCAGCCTCGCCGAGGGAGCCGTCCTCGCGGACAGGCGCCACCCTCAGTTCGGCTGCGTCCCAGGGCATGTCCGGGTGGTTCCAGGTCAGCCACGCCAGTTGCGCCCCGTCCGGGCTGAGGCGCGGGGAGGAATAGAAATCGTTGCCGCTGACCAGCGTCTCGGCCGGGCGGCTCTCATGCGGGTAGATAGCGGCGATGGTGTTGACGGCCTCGCCGCGGGCGGAGTGGTCCTCGCAGACGGAGATCAGGCGCGAGCGCGGCTTGTCGCAGACGAAGTCGGCATATCGCACGTCGCCGGCGGGCGTGACCGGCGTCGGCTCGCCCTCGCCGGTGTATCGATACAGCCGCTGATCTGCGAAGTTGGCGAACACCACGGCGTTGCCGCAAGGCAGATACGACCCGCCGCCGTACTCATGCACCCGCGTGCGGGTGTTGAAGCCGACCGGGGTCATGTCCACCGGCCGCCCGTCCGGCCCGAGGCGAACGACCACGCAGCGTCCGCCCTCGGCCGGGCGAAGCTCCAGCCACCAGACCCACTCGCCGTCGAGCATCACCTCCGACAGGCGGACCGTGCCGGCGGCGATCTGACGGGCCTGGATCGGAGACTTCCAGGAGCCGTAGGGCGCCACTTGCCGTTGGGTCATGGATCTGTCTCCTGCTGCCGGCACGGCCTTTCCAGGCTGTGGGTTCGTTGCACAGGCATGAATACCTGTGCCGCCACAATTGATCAGATGGATTTCAGCCCCCCGCGGCGGACGGCGGCGAGAACCTTCGAGACGCTGTCGGCGTGCTTCCACTCGACGAATCGCCACCAGCCGGCCATGTCCTCCGGCGGGGCCAATCGACGGGCTATCTCGGCGTCGGAAGCGCCGTCGGCCACCGCCCGGCGGGCCTCGTCTATCAGCCAGCGGAAATACTTCACCCATCGCTTCAGATCGGCGGTGGTGGCCAGCGGCCCGTGCCCGGGGATAACGACGGCCGCTTCGAAATCGATCAGCTTCTGGTGCGTCTCCAGAACAAGCCCGGCCGTCTTGTCCGTCAGCGGGGCCGTCAGGTTGATCACCCCCCAGCCGAAGATGTCGCCGACGAACAGGGCCTTGTCGCTCGGCACCCAGACGATGCAGTCCTCGGCGGTGTGGCAGCCGGGCATTGGTATCATCTGCGCGCGGCGGCGCGGGCCCTCGAACCAGCGCCCCTCGGGCGGAATCTTCGTGGTCGCCAGGTTGACGATCTCGCTGCCGTAGCGCCGGCGGAAGGCCTGGTTCAGCGCGACGTGATCGTAGTGCGTGTGCGTGTTGAGCACGTAGCGGACGGGCGTCTCGCCCAGGGTCGAGGCAATGGCCTCGAAAACCTCGCCCTCCAGGTTGGCCTGCTCCAGCGCGTCGACGACCACGGCGCAGCCGCCCAGATCCATCCACGCGATGTTGTCCACCTCCTGGCGGACGTAGAAGCCCTCGGCGACCTTGATGATCTTGGGCGTGTCGGCCGGATCCTTTGTCATCATGCCGGCAGTTTATCGATCTTGGCCGCCAGAATGAAGTCGCTTTCGTGCAGGCCGTCGATCTTGTGCGTGTGCAGCTCGACGCGGACCTTGCCCCAGCTCAGCAGGATGTCCGGGTGGTGGCCCTGCTGCTCGGCCAGCTCGCCGATGCGGTTGACGAACTCCAGGGCCTTGACGAAGTTGGGGAACTTGAACGCCTTGGCCAGGTGGTGCTCGTCGACGACGTCCCACCCCTCAAGCTGACGATGCAGCGCCTGAAGCGCCTCGCCCTTCAACGGCGGCACGCCGCCGCGGCACGGCACGCACTTGCGGTCGCCCAGCGGGCACGCGGGGCTGTCGGATGCATCGCTCATCGTGGCGCTCCTTTCCGGCGCAGCACAAGTGCGGATCACGCTGCTCATACAGTATATGCGCCGGCGGCGGACCAACCCGGTCAGGGAATGACGAATGACGAAACGCGAATGACGAAGGAATATCGAATGACGAATGGAGCGCACCGGCATCCCTCTTCGGCACTCGGCATTCGTCATTCGATACTGGGCATTGGTTCGTCACCTGCGTGCCACAGCCGGTTACATCTTTGTGGTCTCTGTGGCCTCAGCTTCTTGCATAGGTCAGCCCCGCTGGTCTCCGACTGGCACGTGGCTAAGCCTGAAAGGCTTGCATTCATCAGCCCAGGGCGAAGCCCTGGGGCGACAGCGCCGACCGTGCCTAAGCCCTGTAAGGGCGAGACGTTCTGTTGTGACGCCCCTTCAGGGCTCGGTGAGACTGGCGGACCCGACACCCAGGGCTTTGCCCTGGGCTGGTGAATCGCGGCCCTTCGGGCCGCAGGACCCATGATAGGCTGAACCTGCGCAGAACGCCGAGTTATGCAAGAAGCTGTGGCCTCTGTGGTTTATGAACAGTCCGGGCTAGAACTGCCGCCTCTTGCGCGCGGGGGGGATGCTCAGCAGGCCGCGGTACTTGGCCACGGTGCGGCGGGCGATGGTGATGCCGTGTTCCTTCAGGGCGGCCGCCAGATCGTCGTCGTTGGGCGGGTTGGCCTTGTCCTCGGCGTCGACGATCTCCTTGAGCTTGACCTTGATCGCGTCCCAGGCGACGTCCTCGCCGGCGGCGGTGGTCTTGCCGCCGGAGAAGAACATCCGCAGCGGGTAGATGCCTCGCGGCGTCTGGACGTACTTTCCGGCGACGGCCCGCGAGACGGTGGCCACGTGCACGCCGACCTTCCGCGCCACGTCGCTCATCGGCAGCGGGCGCAGCGCCTCGCGCCCGGACTCCAGGAACTCGCGCTGCACGGCGAAGACCTCCTCAACTACGCGGCGCACCGTCTGGCGGCGCTGGAGGATCGCGTCGATCATCCACTGGGCCGAGCGGATGTTCTTCCGGATGAACTGGCGGGCCTGCTTGTCGGTGCCGCGGTCGCGGGCCATCTTGCGATACATGCGCGAGACCCGCAGCCGCGGGGTGTTGCCGTCGGGCATGGTGACGATAAGCTCGCCGTCGTCGCCGACGTCCACGGCTACGTCCGGGATGATCCGCGGGGCCGACGACTGCCCCACCAGCAGCCCCGGGCGGGGGTTCAGGCGAGAGATGTTCTCGATGGCCTGCTTGATCTGCTCGACCGTCTTGCCCGTGCGCCTGGCGATCTGAGGCAGGCGGTTCATCTCGATGTCGTGAAGGAACTGCAGGACCAGCTCCTTCTCCAGCGACACGTCGGCGCCGGCGGCCTCCTCGGCGTTCAGTTGCAGCAGCAGGCACTCCTTGAGGTCCCGCGCGCCGACGCCGATGGGGTCGAGCGCCTGCACCAGCGCCATCGCGGCGTTCAGGTCATCCGGCGCCGCCGTCGGATGCGACCCGCGGGCCACCTCTTCCAGCGGCGTGCGGAGGTAGCCGTCGTCGGTCATGTAGTTGATGATCAGCTCGCCGGCGGCCTTGACGGGCGCCGCCGCCTCCACGAACGCCCACTGCCCGAGCAGGTACTCGTTGAGCGATTGGGCGGGGGCGGGCGTGTTGGCCATCGCATCGAGCTTGCGGTCGCGCTCGCCGGTCGGGCGCGACGGGCCGCGACGCGCCTCGTCATAAATCACCTCCCGCCCGTACTCGTTCACGAACTCGTCCAGCCGCTGGAAGTCCTCGGCGTGGCCGTTCTCGTCCTTGACGACCATGGCCTGCTCGCCGCGCTCGGGGGTGTCGTCCTCGACGCGGGGCTCAGCCGGCTCGTCGCCAGGGGCCTCGCGGAGCTCAAGAACCGGATTCGACTCCAGCTCCGCGTCGATCCGCTCCTGGAGCGCCATGATCGGCAGTTGCAGGATCTCCATCGCCTGGATGATCCGGGGCGACAGCCGCATCTCCTGCGTCAGCCGTAGCTGTTGCGTTGCCTCCAGCCGCATGTCTGTATTCTACAATCCCAGCCGTGCCGGCCGAACCGACAATCCGGCCCGGCCGCCAAATCCGCCGCAATATGCCCGAAAGCGGACCTCCGTTGCAGCCCGCCGGACCCTATCTTGCATCGGACAATCCGCGCCCGCCGCACACTAACGCACCCGGCGACGCCCCCACTCGGTAGCCCTATGGGCGAAGCCTGGAGTGCTGCCATTGCGGATGCCGGCACTTCCGGGTAACATATGCATGCCGGGGGATGGGGCGGTACGCACATCCCCCGACAGGAGCTTGCCCGCCGAACTGTCCGGCAAAGCCTCGGCGACGCTGGAAGCCTCGGCGACCTGTCCGGCGCAGTCCCGGCGCGCCGGGACGAAGACGGAAGCTGGGTGCCGGCATTGCGGAAAGCGTCCACAGGCCCTTGGGGCCGCTAACGCGGACGTCCCTTCGGGGCGCATGACAACGTGGGAAAGCCCCGTCGGGGCGTGACGGCGTGACCCCCCCCCCGGATTCGCGGGCGTCTCATACGGCACTCTGAGCCGGGTTTGGGGTGTTAGGCGGATCTGCCTAAACACTGTTGGATGAGTGGGATGAAGAAGTTGTTCATAAT
>Ga0307380_10007369_pt1 | contig 14333 bp, 15 predicted proteins | sample UN3MG_FD_202239 | JGI IMG/M metagenome (GOLD analysis project Ga0307380, IMG submission 202239) | Soil microbial communities from Risofladan, Vaasa, Finland - UN-3 | ecosystem: Environmental > Terrestrial > Soil > Coastal area > Acid sulfate soil | place: Finland: Risofladan, Vaasa | collected... | reverse complement strand
CACATCTGCGTATCGAATCATCGTTGGTCGGGCTGGGCTCGCGACTGCCGGCACCGCTGGGCAAGCTGGATTCGGCGGCTTTGCCGCTTCGCGCCGACTTGTGGATGAAGGGCCAGGGCCAGATCGAGTATGCGGCACGGCTTGAACAGGTCGGTAGTGCGTGGCTCACGGCCAGAGATGGCGCGCTGGAGCGAGGTGAAATCGTTTTCGGTGGCGAGGCAGGCGTGCCGCAACAAGACGGGATCAGCGCCCGGGGGCAGTTGCCCTCACTGGATTATGACGGCTGGCGGGAGGTGTTTGCCGATACCCGTGCAGAAAAGCTGGTGAGCGCTGAAGATCACCTGACGTCACTCGATCTGCGCGTAGGCAGTTTCCTGTTTGGCGGTCGGTCATTCAGTCAATTGGGCATCGCGGGCAGGCGCATCAAGGATTCGTGGCAACTGGAACTGAAGGGGCCGCAGGTTCAAGGCAATCTGGTCGGTGCCTCGGACGAGGACGGCCAACGTATTAACGCCAGGTTCAGTTCATTGGTGATCAAGGCGAAGCCACCGTCGGTTACGGTGGCGAATGACGAGGCCTCGCAGCGGCCAGTTCAGCGCATTCCGGCGGCTCTCAATGTCATTGTGGATGCACTGGAGTACGAAGATAAGTCGCTTGGGCGACTGGAGTTACTCGCCGAACCGGAGGCTGACGGGTGGCGTCTGGACCGCATGGCGATTTCAAATCCGGACGGGCGGATCGATGTCAAGGGGAGATGGCGAATTGTCGGCCGGCCCCACGCAGAGTACACGGTCCGCTTTGAAGCACAGGACAACGGCAAGTTTTTCGAACGGCTTGGCTATGACGAGACAATCGTCGGAGGTACCGGGGCATTGAGCGGCCCGGTAAGCTGGTTAGGCGGGCCATTCGAGCCGGATCTGCCGACACTGAATGGCAAGCTGAAGCTGGAAGCCATTGATGGTCGGTTTGCGCAGGTGGACCCTGGGGCTGCGCAACTGTTTGGCATCCTCAGTTTGCAGGCGTTGCCGCGCCGAATTTCGCTCAACTTCAAGGATGTATTTACGACCGGCTTCAGCTTTGACCGGATTGACGCCAATGTTACGGTAACTGACGGCGTTGCCCGCACTGATGATTTCTATATGGATGGCGTCGCAGCCAACGTGTCGATGAAGGGGGAAATCAATCTGGTCACGAAAACGCAGGATCTGGAGGTTCACGTCAGGCCGATGTTGACTGGTGCTGCGGCAGTGGCTGGGGCGGCTGTGGTAAATCCGCTGGTAGGTGTGGCGGCTTTACTGGTTCAGAAAGCGCTCGGTGACCCGGTTGAACAGGCAGCGTCGCGCAACTATAAGGTAACCGGAACGTGGCGAGAGCCTCAGGTGGAGCGTGTAGAGCGTGAACCGGCGGCGGATGGAACATCTGCCCCGGGCCGGTGATCAAATACCGCAGGTCCACCGAATAGGTCACCGCACCTGGTTGTGTTCTGTGTTTGTACCTGTAACCTGTGCGGTCTCGCCCGTGCCAGATAATTCGTAAGTGGGGAAAATTATTGTGTCGCTGAAAGAACTCTCCGAGATTCAGACCGAGCAGCTTATCTCGACTGCAAGTGATGCGCTGCTTCTGCCCAATGGTCTCGACCAGAGCAGCTTGCCGCACATCTTCGGCCAGATCATGACTCACGACGTGGACTATGCCGACCTGTATTTTCAGCACAGCCGCAGCGAAGGCTGGAGCCTGGAAGACGGTATTGTGAAAATTGGCAGCTTCAACATCGACCAGGGCGTCGGAGTGAGGGCGATCAGTGGTGAGAAGACAGCGTTCGCCTACTCTGACGATATCAGTCTCAATGCTCTGGAATCAGCGGCCCGGGCAACGCGGGCGATAGCGCGCCAGGGTAACGCGGGTGAAGCGGGCCTGGTCCGTTCAGGCCCATTACGCGCCCTGTATCCCCTGACCGACCCGTTGTCCAGCCTGTCGGATCCGCAGAAGGTCGCGTTGCTGGAAAGACTGGAGCAAATCGCCCGAGGCCTCGACTCGCGTGTGACGCAGGTGATGGCCAGCCTTGCGGGTGAGTATGACCTCGTGCTGGTCGCGCGCAACGACGGAATGGTTAGCGCCGATGTCCGCCCACTGGTGAGGTTATCGGTGCAGGTCATCGTCGAGCATTCAGGTCGTCGCGAACAAGGTTCCGCCGGAGGAGGCGGGCGCTTCGATTACGATTACTTCACTGATGCCGTGCTCGAGGAATATGCCCGAAAAGCCGTAGATCAGGCGGTATTGAATCTGGATGCGGCAGCGGCGCCGGCGGGGACTATGACAGTTGTCCTTGGCCCTGGCTGGCCAGGAGTATTGCTCCACGAAGCGATCGGTCATGGGTTGGAAGGGGATTTCAACCGGAAGGGGAGTTCGGCTTTTACCGGACGAATCGGCGAGCGCGTTGCGGCCCCCGGCGTAACCGTCGTTGACGATGGCACGATCCCGGGTCGCCGTGGCTCGTTGACGGTAGATGACGAGGGCAATCAAACGCAAAACACGGTGCTGATCGAGGATGGTGTTTTGCGCACCTATATGCAAGACACACTCAATGCCCGGCTCATGAAGGTGGCGCCAACCGGAAATGGGCGTCGTGAGTCCTATGCCCACATTCCGATGCCGCGGATGACCAATACCTACATGCTGAACGGTCAGCGCGACAGTAGAGAAATCATCGAGTCGGTCGACCAGGGCTTGTACGCTGTGAATTTTGGCGGCGGGCAGGTGGATATCGTCAGCGGAAAGTTTGTATTCTCGGCTTCCGAGGCTTATCTGATTGAGAAGGGCAAGCTCACCCAGCCGGTGAAGGGGGCGACGCTGATCGGTAACGGACCGGACGTGCTGACAAGAGTGTCGATGATTGGTAACGACATGATGCTTGATCCGGGCGTTGGAACCTGCGGCAAAGACGGTCAAAGCGTGCCGGTCGGAGTAGGACAACCGACTTTGCGTATCGACGGGCTGACCGTGGGTGGTACCAGTGCCGAATAAAAAAGTGTGCGTACTTTAACCACGCACACAACAACCATAGCGCATTGCGGGCGACGAGCGCCTGGATCAACGGGGAAGATGGGTAATGATTCTGATACTTAGTGAGAACACGGACTTGCAATCCGCGGAGTACCGGCAGCTGACGGCGCAACTTGCTGCGTTGCCCAACATCAAGTCGCGGGTGCATCAAATTCAGGGTGCCGAGCGGACGGTGACCGAGATTTACCTGCTCGGTGATACCAAAGCACTGCAGCTTGAAGACATGCGCGCATTGCCTCTGGTGGAGCAGGCGATCAGAGTGTCCGAAGAGTATCGGGTGCTGGGGCGGCACAAGGATGACACCCGTCCCGCATACTTCGACTATCAGGGTTTGCGCTTTGGCCAGGACACGTTGCATGTTTTTGCCGGTTTGTGTGCTGTAGATACGCCCGAGCACGTCGAACAGATGATGCGCGCGCTTCGGGATAGCGGGCAGGCCTGCACTCGCATGGGCGCTTACAAGCCGAGAACCAGCCCTTACTCATTCCAGGGCCATGGCAAAGCGTGCCTGCCCTGGGTTTTCGAGTTGGCCGGAAAGTACGCGATCAAGGTGATCGCCATGGAAGTAACGCATGAGTCGCACCTTGACGAGATTCGTGAAGCGCTCGAAAAAACCGGAAATCCGACCGGTGTCATGTTCCAGATCGGCACGCGCAACACGCAGAATTTTGAGCTGCTCAAGGCTGTGGGGCGCCAGAGAGAGTTTCCGGTGCTTATAAAGCGGGGATTTGGTATTACGCTTGACGAGTCGATTAACGCCGCGGAGTACCTCGCGAGTGAAGGTAACAGCAAGGTGGTTTTTGCGCTGCGGGGTATGAAGACCAATCTGGGAGATCCACATCGAAATTTTGTCGATTTCTCGCACGTCCCGGTGGTAAAGCGTCTTACCCGTATGCCGGTTTGCGTCGATCCCAGCCATTCGGTTGGTACGCGCGCAGCATCCCCGGATGGCATCATGGACACGTTTCACGTCACGGCACAGGCGATTGTGGCGGGGGCAAATATGGTGCTGGTCGATTTTCATCCTGATCCGCCGAAAGCACTGGTGGATGGGGCGCAGGCGCTACGCCTGAATGAGTTGCCCTATTTTCTGGATGATGTCGCGATTGCGCGTGAGGCGTACCTGAAGCGTGCGGAAGCGGCGAGTACGTTTCATGCACAGGGATAACCTGGCATCTTTACCGCTTATGTCTGCTCACGCATAATGCTTTGCGGTCACCGGTCAGGTGGCCAAAACGATTGACAATGGCCTGGAAAAATTACCGCATCCGCACATCATGATCGAAGAAAAGAATCAATCTGCTCAAGAGAGTGTGTTGCAAACCATCCATCGTGTCGAAGACAACGAGGCGATGGTGCAGCAGATTTTCGAAATGATCGGGCACTCGAAATTCTTTTCGGACTTCACCCGCCAGGACGTGGAGCGGCTGACGGCGTTCATGCAGGTCTATCGGGCAGAAGCTAATCAGACCATCATCCGGGAAGGTGATGTGGACGATAATCTATTACTCATCGTCGAAGGCCGTGTTGAGATTGCAAAGACTGACGCAAATGGTGATCGCCGGACGATGACTGTGGTAAGTGCCGGGGCCACGCTCGGGGAGATGTCAATGATCGACGGAGAACCCCGATTTGCGACGTGCGTTGCCCTTGAGGAGACGACGTTTGCGGTGCTGTCGCGCGACAGCATGGTCAGGATCATCATTGAGGAACCTGCCCTGGGATCAAAGATTCTGATCAAACTCGTTACGCTCTTGTCGCAGAGGTTGCGAGCCACCAGTTCGAATCTGCTGCAACATCTGGAAAGCTGATCGCCCCTGTTTTCGGCGGGATGAAGGCGCCCCTACGCAGTTCTGGTTTAAGGCTGGCCGTTCTGCTGATCGGCATGCTCGTTTTTGGGGCATCCTTTTGTCATGCAGACATTGCGGTCGTCGATGATACTGGCGGGCAGATTACGATCGCCCATCCGGCCCGGCGAATTATTGCCATTGCACCCAACCTTGCTGAACTGGCCTATGCGGCCGGTGCGGGGCAGTGGTTAATTGCCGCCGTACGCGGAACGGACTATCCACCCGTTGCCTCGCTCCTGCCACGGGTTGGGGATGCCGCAGGCCTGGATTTCGAGCAGATCCGGCGTCTGGAGCCAGATCTGGTGCTGGCCTGGGGAAGTGGGAACAAGCAGAGCGATCTGGATCGACTTGCTCGCAATGGTGTTGCGGTCGTTGTGTTTGAAGCACGCACCCTGGGTGACGTTTCGCGTCACTTGCGGATGATCGGCCGGCTTGCCGGAAGCGAGCGCGAAGCCGAGCACGCAGCAATGCAATTCGGGAATCACCTTGCGCGATTGCGCGCAACCTATGCCACGAACTGCGTTGTCGATGTGTTCGTGGAGATCTGGCATCAACCGGTTTTTACCGTTGGTCCTTCGCATGCCCTGAGTGATGCCTTGCACGTTTGCGGCGCCCGCAATGTTGCTCACGACTACCCGCTATTGGCTGGGCCGATTCCGCTTGAAAACGTGCTGGTGGCGCGACCAGAAGCCATTTTGTCTGTCACGGGGGGGGCTGAAGCCGATGCGCAGGCGCGTTGGGACAAGCTGTTGCCGGACTCGGATGGTCAGTCTGTTCCGGTGGTTTCGGTGATGCCGGAGCTGCTGGTCCGATCAGGCCCGCGCATGCTCAACGGCGTCGAATTGCTGTGCGCACGCCTCGCCTTGTTACGCGAGCCCGTTTGCCGGGCCAGTCAATCCGGAAAATAAAGCATCGCAGGCTATGCGCCAGACTCAGGTCTTGACGCACTCACCCATATACAGCATGGGATTTGTTGGCTCGCCTGCTGGTGAGCCGCCAGCCGGTTCTACCGTCATTCCCAAACCCCAGGCATCGTCAATGGAATTCCCGAGTTGCGGGGGAACTGGCAGCGTTTGCAGCTCGTGCGTGGTAATCAACCCAAGGGACACCGGCGTTTGGCCGCGGGCAGGCAGCATCCACAGCTCCCAGGCTGTATCGGGTGCCATCTCGGCGTGCCCGATCACGCGCAGCCTCAGCATTTTCTGTTTCTTCCGGCCGGGCTCCCATGACACGGTCATCGCCGGCGCGTTAGTGTGCGTGTCATCCATCACCACTACCATCATGTTCGTATCGGTAACGGGCGGCTCGATTGCGACCGAGAGGAAGAAACCCATCGTGATCAGCGCGATAGTCGCCAAACCGGTTGTCGCTCGCCAGAACTCCAGATTATTCCACCAGGCAACCGCCCGGTTGTTGGGGCGTTCGCCATGGATTCGTTTTTGTATTGCGCGCCAGACGCGGCGTGGCGGCGTCACATCGGGTACCGCGGTTGCCATGGGCGTCAGGCGCACTTCCCACTCCGATACCAGTGCTCTCAAGACCGGACTCAGCTTCATCTGCGCCTCGAAGCGCCGTCTCGCGCGCTCGGGCATGGTACCCAGCACGTACTCGGCGGCGAGCCGTTCTCGAATTTTCGGGTTTGTGTAGTTCATTTCAAATCCAGGCCGTCAAGACAATGCCTTAGTCTGTCCAATCCTCTGCGGACCCACGTTTTCACCGTTCCCAGTGGCTTGTCCATCTTCTGAGCGAGTTCGCCGTGGGACAGACCATGAAAAAATGCCAACGTGATGCTTCGTTTCTGGTCGGCACCGAGTTGCTCCAGGCATTCGTGCAATCTTCCGGACCGGGCGCTCAAAACCGCCAGTTCTTCCGGGCCAGGGCCCTCGTCCGGAACGCTCGCAAGGAAGGCCTCTACCTCCTCGGAAGTCTGCACTTCGCGTGGGCGCCGCAGCCAGTCCAGGGCTCGATTGCGCACGATCGCTGTCATCCAGGTCATTGGCGCGCTCTTTGCCGTGTCGTAGTTACCCGCGTGGTGCCAGATTTTGACAAAACTCTCCTGCAAAACTTCCTCGGCCCAGTCCTTCCTTCTGGTTATACGCACGGCAACGCCGAACAGTTTCGCCGATGAAGCTTGATACAGGGCGTCAAATGCCCGTTGGTCCGAGAGGGCGCAACGGGCAAGCATGGCCGCCAGTTCCTGGTTGGTGGGGCCGGTCATGTGTCGGATTTTCGGCTCTTTTGCCAGTAGACGTCGCTGCGGCCAGCACTGTGGTTGAGCACGCGGCATAGTACGAACAGAAGATCCGACAGGCGATTGACATAGCGCTGTGGTAGCGGCGATACCTGCTCGGACTGGGCCAGTTTGACCAGCCGCCGTTCGGCGCGGCGGCAGGTTGCACGGCAGACGTGAGCCAGTGCTGCGGCGCGCGTGCCGCCGGGCAGTATAAATTCCTTGAGCGGCGCAAGGTCGGCGTTGAAGTTGTCCAGATTCTTCTCGAGCTCAGCGACATGCGCGTCATCGATTGCCGTGTAGCCAGGGATGCTCAACTCCCCGCCCAGATCAAACAATTCGTGCTGTACTCCGATCAGAATAGTTTCGATCGCCCCGGGAACGGTCTCGGCAAGCAACACGCCAATCGAGCTGTTCAATTCATCCACGGCACCAATTGCCTCGATCCGTGCGCTGTCCTTCGGGACGCGCGATCCATCACCCAGCCCGGTCGTGCCCGTGTCGCCTGTGCGTGTATATATTTTCGAAAGACGGTTGCCCATGACTTTTCAAATGAGTGGTTTGCCGGGTCTGGTGTTTGCCGACTGAATTACCCGGTCAGAAACGTAACCGCCCGATTATATAAGCATCCCGGGCGTTTGACGGATCGGGGCAATCAGCCGCCATCCGGTAGCGCGAACGAGCTTGGATCCCCACCCAGGTCCTCGATTTCGAGCTGCAGGCGTCGATGCAAGGCATTTCGCCGGTGATTGGGGTCGTAGGCGTGCCAGCCTGAGAACGCCGGAATAGATGCCTGATCGACAGCCTCCAGCAGACTCGCGCTCTCTTCATATAGCGTACGGGCCCTCAAATCGAGAGCCTGCAAATAGTGAGCGGTGGCACGAATGGATTCTTTGTCTGACGGCGGGCCGAAACCGGGGACGACGCGGTGAAGTGGGAGGGCGAGAAGTTCTTGCAGCGCTTTCTGCCAGCCTTCGAAATCAGCGTCGCGAATTGCCGGGACATGGTTGGTTGATACCAGGCCGCCGGCAAACAGCGTTCCGCTTTCGCTGTGCAAAATCGCCACGTCACCGGGCGTGGCAGCCCATCCGTAGTAGAGCACTTCGATTTCAACCCCCCCGGCCCTGATGTGCCTGCTGTCGTCCAGCAAAACGTTCGGCAGCACCAGACGGCTGCCGTCCATTTCCTTTCCCAGGTCCTCAACGAGATGCACGAGGCATTGTGCGCAGCGCGCTTTCATCAAGTCCCGGGTTTCGCTGTGTGCCGCAATGCGAGCCCCGCCTTCCTCGAAAACGGCCGTGCCGAATACGAACTCTCGCACCGCATGCGTGAGAATAACCAGTTCGACTGGCAGGCTGGTGACGTCGCGGATGGCATCCAGAATCTGTTTCCCGTGCCGGTAGGAAACGCCGGTATCGATTACGACGACTCCATACGGGCCGACAATGAAGCCCGCGTTGGCAACGCGGCCGCGATTGTCGCGTGTTACCGTATCGGCAGTGCCAATCAGTGCGTAAACGTTGTTGGCCACGCGCAGCACTTGCGGCTGTTGCGCGACGGCCACCGGCGAGGTCAGCGCCGCGATGAAGAGTGCCATTACCCCGGCAAGTAATTTGGGGCGCCTGACCGATAGTGTTGAATTGGTCCAGAATGTTTTTTGCATGAACAATTGACGACCGGGGGTAGACCCTGGCAACGTATTTTCGGGAAGAGTATGAGACGCTATCGTAACGGCAATATTGACAAGAAGCGGGTGCTCAGGGTTCTTCTGGTCGTCCTTGGGTCGCTGGTGGCTCTTCCGGGCGTTTCAGGCCTTGCCTTGGCGCAAGCCGAAACCGCCAGTCTGGCTGTTGAGGAGATCTCGCCAGGAAATTTCGTCCATTATGGCGTGCACGAGGACCGCTCACCCGAAAATCTTGGCGATAACGCGAATATTGGATTCATCGTTGGCGAGCGCTGTGTACTGGTCATCGATACCGGAGGGTCGCTGCCGGTTGGCCGGGCTTTGCGGCGGACGGTGCGAGAAGTTTCTGACAAGCCCATCTGCCATGTCGTGCTCAGTCACGTCCATCCCGACCATATTTTCGGCGCCGCGGCGTTTGTCCAAGGTGGTCCGGAGGCGGTTGCGGACATGGGCATCGACGTGATTGGCCACGAGAATCTACCGCGTCAATTGGCCGCGCGTGGTGCTTTTTACCGAAAAGCACTGGAGCGTGACCTGGGCGAGATTGCAGCGGGCAGCAACATCGTCATGCCGACAATAACGATTCCCGCGGGCCAGACCCTGACCGTTGATCTGGGCAATCGCGAGGTCGAGATCAGGGCATGGGCGCCGGCACACACCGATCATGATCTGAGTGTGTTCGACCGCTCGACCTCGACCCTGTGGCTTTCAGATCTGCTGTTCGTCGATCACACACCAGTGCTGGATTCGAATATCACCGGATTTCTGGATGTCATGAAACTGCTGCGTGCGACCGAGGTCAGTCACTATGTACCCGGACATGGGCGAAGTACGATGCGATGGCCGGCTGTGATGAATCCCCAGCAGGCATATTTCGAGCTGATTCTGGTCGAGACCCGGCAGGCCATTCGTGAAAATGTCCGGCTGATGGACGCGGTTAACCAGGTCGCGATTTCGGAGGCGCCCAATTGGCTGAATTTCGAAACCTACCATCGCCGTAATGTCACAACAGCGTACACGGAACTTGAGTGGGAACAGTAGGTTATACTCGAAACACAAAGGGAGAATTGGATGAAGTTTCGATTTTTGTTGCTGGCTATGACGTGTTTGTGGCTTCCGCTGGGGGGATTGGCGAACCCGGATGCCGAGCCAGACCACAGCAAGATTCCAGAATGGCAGGTGATCCGGAACCTTCTGTTTGGTGACCGGGAAATCAATCCGGATGACCGTGATGTGGTCCGCGTCTATCTGAATACCCGGGCGGACGACGCCTCCACCGTCCCGGTCATGATCAACGGTTTGATAGATCAGACCGAGACGGACTACATCAAGACACTGTATGTAATAGTCGACCGCAATCCGATTCCGACAGCTGGCGTGTTTCGTTTCACACCCGAGAGTGGGCGCCTGAAGCTGGAGACACGTCTCAGGTTTGAGCAGTACAGCTTCGTTCGGGCGGTCGCCGAGATGAACGACGGCCGGTTGTACATGTCGCAACGCTGGGTGAAGGCCTCGGGTGGTTGTTCTGCACCAATGGGGGGAAATGGCATTCCGGCGTCTCTTCTGGGAAAAATGCGATTCCGGATGGACGATCAGGTGGAATACGATCAACCGACGCTGGTGCAGGTTCAGGTGCGTCATCCAAATGAATCCGCTCTGGCTTCTGACCTGGAAGCCGACCAGGTGCCGCAGTTCATTCGCAGCGTCCAGGTTGACTATAACGACAAGCCAGTAATGACCGGGGAGGTCAACTTTTCGCTGTCCGACAATCCTGTCTTCCGGTTCTATTTTGTGCCCACAGGGGAAGGTGAGTTGAGCGTCGAGATGCAGGACACCCACGACACGGTGTTCACGCAGTCGGTGCCGATCAAAGCGGGATCGACATCTTCCAACCGCTAGAACATCATCCCGGCATTGACCGTCAGGTATTGGTTCCGTTAAAGTTGCGCAGGTTTTTCATCAGATAATCAGAAAGCTACAAGGATGAATCTACGACGAATCAGCGTTCCCGGAATACTGGCGCTACTTCTTCTTGCTGCTGCGCCGGTTTCGGCGCAAGGGGATGCCGCTGCCGGTAAGGACAAGAATGCGATGTGCCAGGGGTGTCACGGTATCGAAGGCTTTCGCACGGCATATCCGACAGTCTATTCTGTACCGATGCTTGGCGGTCAGAGCGCAGCATATCTCGCTGCGGCTTTGAAGGCGTACCGGTCGGGCGACCGTAACAACGAAACGATGCATGCGATTGCGGCGGGTCTCTCGGACCAGGACATTGAAGATCTGGCGGCGTATTACTCCAGCATGGCGAATTAGAGCGTGCTGACTTGCTGTAGGACCGAACAGACCGGATGCGGGGATAACAAATGAAAAAATATATTGCAGCGATGGCAGCCGCAGCAGGTTGCCTTACAACGGGTTATGCGTTCTCTGAAGATGGTGGAGAGACGGTCAATGCGGCCGAGATCGTGACCACGGTATGTGCAATGTGCCATGGTGAAGATGGCAACAAGATGCTCACGCCTGAGACGCCAAAGATCGGTGGTCAGAAAGCGGATTACCTGGCGAAATCATTGCATGACTACAAGAGTGGCGATCGCAAAAATCCTATCATGGCGGCAGTCGCCGCTCCGCTTGGCAAGGAAGCAATCGAGGCGCTGGCAGCTTATTTTGCAGAACAGGATTCGCAACTGTATACGCTGAAGTAGCGCCGCGTCTGAATCGACCGACTGGACAAATTCCGGAAATACCGCGCAGTTATTGGCTATTTTCAGGCATACACATAAAGGGCTCTTGGAGCCCTTTTGTTTTTTTGGGGCGACCTCTTTCGGGCGTTACGCTGCGATTAGGGTGCCACGCGTGCGTTCCAGTTGGGGCTTTAGGGGAAGTTTCCAGCTATTGTGAGATCTATTTCCCCTTGCCTAATCGGTTTCGCAAGCACGCCAGATAGGCATTCTGATCCGGTGTGCTTCGCGTCTGGCTTGCCTGCCATACTGTTTCGCCGAGGCACTCGAGCACGATATGCAAGGCTGCGTGACGGTCGCCGTCCATTTCCACCAGCTTTTTGAATAGTCTGGAAATCCCCACCGGTTGGTCGATGGCGAGCTGTTCGGCGATGGACAGATGCAGGCTCAGGTGGAGAAAGGGGTTCATCTGCCCTGAATCCGGGAGGTAGTCGCGCTCGATGTAGCGCTCGCGCTGGCTTAGCAGGTTGTGATATTCGGGATGGAGCAGTATGACTTCGAGCGCTGTCGTTTCCAGCCCTTCTAGAGGTTCTCCGGATTGGTACTTCTCGAAACTGGAGAAAAATAACTCTCTTGCCTGAATGCGAGACGGGTTGAACATCACGCGGATTGGGTTTTGGCCCGATACTCGCACAGATCGCTGATCGGGCATTCGGGGCAATCAGGTTTTCGGGCCTTGCAGCAGTAGCGGCCATGCAAAATCAGCCAATGATGTGCATCCTGTCGAAATGGTTCAGGAACGAGCCGCATCAACCGTTTCTCCACTTCAATAACATTCCTTCCGGGTGCGATACCAGTGCGATTGGCAACGCGAAAGATGTGGGTGTCGACAGCGATCGTTGGTTCGCCGAAAGCGGTATTGAGCACCACGTTGGCTGTTTTCCGTCCGACACCCGGCAACTGCTCAAGCTCTTCGCGCGTTCGGGGCACTTCCCCGTGATACTTGTCCGCCAGTAGCTGACAAGTGGCGATGATGTTCTTTGCCTTGTTGCGAAACAACCCGATTCGCTGGATATACGGCAACAGACCATTTTCTCCCAGGCTGAGAATGCCTTGCGCGTTATTGGCAACGGCAAACAACTTTCCGGTAGCGAGGTTAACGCTCTTGTCCGTCGCCTGTGCAGACAGGATTACGGCAATCAGGAGTTCGAAGGGCGATTGATACACGAGTTCGGTGGTTGGCTTCGGGTTCGCAGCGCGCAGGCGCGAGAAAATCTCTTCACGTTTTTTCTTGTTCATCCTGAATCAAGCTGTCTTCATATGTCTGGTCGGACCATGGCCAGTCTGCGCCGAAATCGTGCGATTCCTTATGTGATCACTGGCCAACTCGCCGCCGTGCCTGTGCCCGCTTTATCGCTGCCGCGATTGCCGCGGCCTTCTTGTCGCTGCCGGGCGCTTTCGCCGCTTGCTGCGCGGCTGCAGTCTTGAAACTGCCTTGCTTACGCAGACGGTGCTCGCGATCTGCCTGCCGATCGGCAAGTCGTGCACCATGCGCGGCATAGCGTCGTCGCGATGCGGGCGCCATGCGGTCCACCGACACATCCAGTACACGCTTTGCTTCCGCGTACCCGTCGCGTGCGAGGTCGTCCAGCTCAATCATGTCTATGCAATCGACAGGGCAGGGCGGCAGGCACAAGTCACAACCCGTGCAATGGATTGTCAGCACAGTATGCATTCGTTTGGCAGCACCGACGATTGCGTCGACCGGGCAAGCCTGAATGCAAAGCGTGCAGCCGATGCAACGGTTCTCATCGATCAGGGCGGTGGTGCGCGGTCCCTGGGTTCCGAAATCAGCATTGAGCGGGACCGGGGGGGTATCCGTCAGCACTGCCAGCCGTTCGATCGTTGAGGCCCCGCCTGGCGGGCACTGGTTGATTGGCACGCCATCGTTGGCTATCGCGGTCGCATACGCGTGGCAATCGGGGTAACCGCAGCGGGTGCACTGTGTTTGCGGCAGCAATGCATCAATAGCTACGATCAGATCCGAACCGGCCATGCCACCAGATGCGCCAAAGTGTCAGTGTTCCGTTGTGGACGGACGAGATCTGATCTGCTTGATGCAATGATCCAGCCACTGCCCGGTGAGTTTTTCCTGTAAAGAATTTTGCCTCAGTCGCGCCGCGAGGCCGCCAAAATCAACCTTGTCGAGCGGCTGGTCCTGGTTAAAACATGAGAACACGTAGGAACGTTCGCCGGTCTGCGGATCGACTTGCGGTTGCAGGCACTGGGCGCAGATCTCCTTCATCATGCACTGCATCGGGGAATTGATCGAGCCTATCGCGAAGTGATGCGCCGGCAAATATGGTGAGAGCACGCCATGACGGGCGCTTGCAACCGCAGCCATCATGCGATCCGACCCGATAGCAATGAGGCGATCGCAATCACCGAAATCAATCGGCTGGCGGCCCAATTCGTTCTGAGCGTAGGCGCGCATGGCCTCAACCATGTTGCCGACGAATGCCTTGTCATCGGGTCTTCGCGGTTCGAATCCCGGTTTCTCGTCGCAGCACCACACCACAACGTCGGCCGCGGCTTCAATTTCATCAACCTTGTAGCGATCGATCATCCGCTTGTAGCCGGCGAAATAGAGTACCCGCGAACCGGCTTTGCGTAACGCGCTGCCAATTGAAAACAGCACTGCGTTGCCCAGTCCGCCACCGGCAAGAACGACGGTTTCCCCGCTGGTGATTTCGGTGGGGGTCCCGGTTGGCCCCATCAACACTACGGGCTCGCCGGGTTTGAGCAATGCACAAAGATCGGACGAT
>Ga0307380_10007368_pt1 | contig 14333 bp, 14 predicted proteins | sample UN3MG_FD_202239 | JGI IMG/M metagenome (GOLD analysis project Ga0307380, IMG submission 202239) | Soil microbial communities from Risofladan, Vaasa, Finland - UN-3 | ecosystem: Environmental > Terrestrial > Soil > Coastal area > Acid sulfate soil | place: Finland: Risofladan, Vaasa | collected... | reverse complement strand
AAGTGGGGCGGTGCTGATAGTGTGTTGCGGCTCGGGAAGCGGTGGTACAGGCCGCGCGAACTGAAGTTCGCGGCTCGTGAGCCACGCAGGTGTTGGCACGCCTGGCTACTGACTGGCGCCGCTTCGCGGCTTACGGGTGCGGCTCGGAATGTCCGCTTCCTTACGGGCGCGGCTCGGATTGGTCCTCTTCCTGACCTGCGTCGGATTCGGCTGCGGCGATTTCCTCGTCGTAGGCGGCTTCCTCTTCGGCGCGGCGGCGCTCGGCGATTCGGGCAGCCAGCAGGCCGCCCTCGAACAAGGCGATCATGGGGATGGCCAGCAGAATCTGGCTGATGACGTCCGGCGGGGTGAGCATGGCGCTGGCCACGAAGATGGCGAAGATGATGTAGCGCCGGCCCTTGGCCATGGCCCGGGCCGGCACGATGTGGGTGGCCGACAGGAATATGACGGCGATGGGCAGCTCGAAGGCGATGCCGAAGGCCAGGGCCAGCGAGAGTACGAAGGAGATGTAGAACTGCAAGCCGTACTCGCTGCGGACGGGGGCGGTTGTTTCGGCCACCTCGAGCGGCAGGGTGAGTAGGCCGTCGTCGGTCTGCACCTTGAGGCGCCGGTCGGTGAGGTTTACCCAGGCGGAGCCGGGCGCGGGTCTGGTGGGGTCTTTCTGGACCAGCGGCAGGCTGGGCCAATCGCCTTCAAGCGGGGTCGGGGCGGTTTCCTCTTCCGGCTCGTCCTTGCCCAGCAGGAGTGCGGAGAGCCCCCCTCGTTCCAGGCTGGGCATGCCGAAGCTCTGGTTGAACTTGACGAAGAAGTTCAGGACGATGGGCAGGACGATGAAGTACATGAAGGCGACGCCGGCGGCGAAGAGGACCATGGAGACCGGACCGAAGAGCTTCACGAAGCGTTGCTCGCGCGAGTACAGGCCGGCGGCGACGAAGAGCCACATCTGATAGAGCATCCAGGGCATGGAGACGATCAGCCCGCAGAGCAGCCCCATCTTGAGGAAGTTGATGAAGGGGTCGGCCACGCCCATGGCCATGACCGAGGGTCTCTGTCCGTGGGCGTCGAGGACGACCATGAGCGGGCGGAGGAGAATGACCAGCACGTCTCGGGAGTAGATGAGGCTGACCACGGTTGCGATGAGCATGCCGATCAGGGCCCTGATGATGCGGGTGCGCAGCTCCTCGAGGTGGTCGCCGAAGGACATGCGGACCTGATCGACCGGGTCGTCGGGCTTGGGCTGCTGCGGGGCGGGAGTTGACGGAGGATCGGAGTCGGCCATTCGGCGGATTCTATCGGACGGCGCGAATCAGCGTCAATCGTCGTCGTTGCGTGCCAGGTCGAGTCGTGCGTCCCGCGGGGCATCGGCGCGGCGTGCGCGCGAGGCGCGGGGAGCCTGGGGTCGAGGATTGGCAATGGTCGGGTTTTCGGGCATGATGTGCGGCTCCGTGAAGTGGGGTCACCGGGCGCCAAGCGGCGCGGCGAGTGGAGGCTCGGGTGGTAGATCAGCCAGACGAGGACACGATGTCCCAACTGAGCCCGGGTGTTCCGGCACACGGTGTTCACGGTCCACCTTCCCGTCTGAGCGCGTTGGGTTGGGTGGCTCTGATCGGGGCGGGGGTTCTGCTGGCCTATCTGATTGCGCACTCGGTGACGGGGGAGTCCGCGGCGCCGCCGGGGGGGGAGCACGTGGGCGTGCCGGAGGGCTACCGAGCGCCGCCGCCGTGGGCGTGCATTCCGTTCGCGGGGCTGTTGCTGTCGATCGCCATTCTGCCGCTGCTGCCGGCGACGATGCACTGGTGGGAGAGCAACAAGAACCGGCTGTGCGTGGCGTTGGTGTTCGCGGGGCTGGCGATTCTGTACTACCTGTTCGTGCATCCGATGACGGTCAACCACACGACGCACCAGACGTACACGGGTGTGGCGAGCGTGGTGAACGTTCTGGAGCACGCGCTCCTGGCGGAGTACATCCCGTTCATCGTGCTGCTGTTCAGCCTGTACGTGATCAGCGGGGGGATTTCGCTGCGTGGTGACCTTGCGGCCCGGCCGGCGACGAACACGGCGTTTCTGGCGGTGGGTGCGGTGCTGGCCAGCTTCATCGGGACGACGGGGGCGAGCATGCTGCTGATCCGTCCGCTGCTGCAGACCAATTCGGAGCGCAAGCACGTCAGACACACGGTGATCTTCTTCATTTTCCTGGTGAGCAACATCGGGGGGTGTCTGCTGCCGATCGGCGACCCGCCGCTGTTTCTGGGATACCTGAAGGGTGTGCCGTTTCTGTGGACGTTCGGGCTAACGGTTCCGTGGGCGGCGACGTGCGCCCTGCTGCTGGGGGTCTACTACGTGTGGGACACGGTGGCGTTCAAGGGCGAGCGCGAGATCGATCTGATCAAGGACCGGCTGGTCAAGGTGAGGCTGACGCTGCGCGGGAAGGTGAATCTGCTGTACCTGGGCGGTGTGGTGTTGTGCGTGGGCCTGGTGGACCCGGGCAAGGAGTTTCTGGGGCTGGGGTTCAAGCCGTTCCTGTTCCTGCGCGAGCTGCTGATGCTGGGGCTGGTGGGTATCTCGCTGTGGAGCACGGCGCCGCAGATTCGCAAGGATAACGACTTCAACTACCACGCCATCCTGGAGGTGGCGGCGCTGTTCATCGGGATCTTCATCGCCATGCAGATCCCCATCGAAATCCTGAACGCCAAGGGGCCGGCGCTGGGTCTGAGCAAGCCGTGGCACTTCTTCTGGGCCACCGGGTCGCTGTCGGCGTTCCTGGACAACGCCCCGACGTATGTGGTGTTCTTCACGACGGCCGAGTCGCTGACGCACGAAGCGGGAGCGGGGGTTCTGGCGCTGGCCGGCGGTCAGTTCGTGCTGGAGAACCTGCTGGTGGGCATCTCGCTGGGTGCGGTGTTCATGGGTGCGATGAGCTACATCGGCAACGGTCCGAACTTCATGGTCAAGAGCATCGCGGAGCAGTCGGGCGTGCGGATGCCGAGCTTCTTCGGGTACATGCTGTACAGTTGTGCGATTCTGCTGCCTCTGTTCGTGCTGGTTACGGTGATTTTCGTGCGGTAGGGTGGTCGGGACGGCGCGGCTCCCTGCGGCGGGGCGGTGTTGCGCGCGGGTCGGGGGCGGTTGACACTTCCGGAGCGGCAATCTATCGTCGCCATTAAAAAGGAGGCGGCATGGGCAGGCACGACGGGCGCCGGGCGGGGGAGCTTCGGCCGGTGGAGATCGTCCGGGGGTACACTCAGTTTGCGCCCGGCTCGGTCCTGATTCGCTGGGGGCAGACGCACGTTCTGTGCACGGCCTGCTGGGAGGAGGGCGTGCCCGCCTGGAAGGCGGGGCGGGGCAGCGGGTGGGTCACGGCGGAGTACGACATGCTGCCGGGCTCGACGTCGGAGCGACGGCGGCGCAACCGCTACCGGATCGACGGGCGGACGCAGGAAATCCAGAGGCTGATCGGGCGGGCCCTGCGGGCGGTAGTGGACCTGGAGTTGCTGGGGGAGAACACCATCCTGCTGGATTGCGACGTGTTGCAGGCCGACGGCGGGACGCGCACCGCGTCGATCACCGGGGCGTATGTAGCGGTGTGCGACGCCGTGAAACACGCGCTGCGCGAGAAGGTTATTCGTCGGTCGCCGGTGACGGACTCGATCGCGGCGGTGAGCGTCGGGCGGGTCAAGGGTCGGACGCTGCTGGATCTGGACTATGCGGAGGACGCGGCGGCCGAGGTGGATTTGAACGTGGCCATGACGGGCGGCGGGCGGTTTGTCGAGGTTCAGGGCACGGGCGAGGGGGCGACGTTCACAGGCGGGGAGCTGGACAAGATGGTTCGGCTGGCTGCGCGGGGCATTCGAGAGCTGCAGGCGCAGCAGGCCAAGGCCTTGCGGAGGAGGCGGAGACCGTGAGACGGCGGATCGGGCTAGCGCTGCTCCTGGCGGCGGCCGGCTGCAGCCAGATGGGATCGTCCGAGGGATGGCTCGCTGGGGCGGGCGAGGCCTGGACGATTCTGTGTCTGGAATTGCAGGGCGAGGGCAGCGAGGCGACCGCGAGGGAGATCGCCGACGTGCTGCGCCGCACCAAGGGGATCGAGCCGGAGCTGGTTCGCGTGCAGATGGACCGGGAGGGAGCCCGGATCTACTACGGGGATTACCGTCGCCGGGTGAAAGCGAGCACGCGGGAGCGGTCCATTCCCAGGCGGATGCGGGCGGATCTGCGGCTGCTCAAGGAACTGGCCGACTCGGAAGGGACGCGGTTCTTCCTTCACGCCCGGACGGTGCCGGCGCCGAACCCGGACGTGGGCCCGGCGGATTGGGACCTTCGTCGGGCGGCGGGGTCTTACACGCTGCAGGTGGCGGTCTATTTCAACGACGCGGAGCTGCACAACCGCAAGCTGGCGGCCGTCGAGAAGGCGCGACAACTCCGAGGCCAGGGGTTGGAGGCCTACTACTATCACGGTCAGACGCGGAGCATCGTGACGGTGGGCACCTTCGGTGAGGAGGCCGTGGTGGACAGAGAGGGCCGCGTGCGCCACGTCGAGAGGGGCGGCGAGCGGCAACAGGTCGTCCACCGCTACAGCGACGAGGTGGAGGCTCTGCAGCGGCGTGCGGAGTGCATGTATAACCTGACCAACGACGGGATCTGGTACAACCTGGACAGCAACGGCAGACGGGTGCCGGTGCGTTCCATGCTGGTGCGCATTCCGCGCGAGGAACCCCGGCCGTGAAACGGGCCAAGACGATCCTGGTGGCGACCTCCAACCCCGACAAGCTGGGCGAGGTGCGGGCGGTGTTGGGGGAGTTGGGTGTCGAGTTTGTGACACTGGGCGACTTCGGCGATCTTCCGGCTGCGGTGGAGGATGGCGACACGTTTGCGGCCAACGCCGAGGCGAAGGCCCGGCACTACAGTCGGCTGACGGGGTGCTGGACTCTGGCGGACGATTCGGGCTTGGAGGTGGACGCGCTGGGCGGTGGGCCGGGGGTGCGATCGGCGCGGTACGCCGGGCGGGACCGGGACTACGCGGCCAACAACGCCAAGCTGGTGTCGGCGCTGGCGGGTGTGCCGCCTGAGCGGAGGGCGGCGCGGTTCCACTGTGCGATGGCCCTGGCCGCCGGGGAGAGGATTCTGGCCACTTCGGCGGGCACGATCGAGGGACGGATCATCGACATCCAACGGGGTTGCCACGGCTTCGGTTTCGATCCGCTCTTTCTGGTCCCGGAACTGGGGATGACGACGGCGGAGATGCCGCCGGAGCAGAAGAACCGGATCAGTCACCGGGGTCAGGCGTTGCGGGCGATGGCGCCGGTTCTAGCGAAGCTACTTACACGTGCGGACCCCGCCGATGCGAACCGGGTTTAGGCGCGCACCGGGTCGCCGGGCCCAGCGGCGTTGGTTGTGCAGCCCGGGTGGCCCGCTATAATCCACCCGGGTTGGGCGTTCGAGGTGCGAGGAGATACCCATCAATGGGCAAGCCAATGGTCCCGCGTCAGATGTGCTTCACCAAGGGCGTTGGGAAGCATGGTCATAAGCTGGAATCGTTCGAGGCGGCCTTGCGGCAAGGTGGCCTGGCTCCGTTCAACCTGGTGCGAGTCAGCAGCATCCTACCGCCGGGGTGCAAGATGGTGCCGCGCCTGCGGGGGCTCAGCCAGCTCGAGGCGGGCGAGATCGTCTACTGCGTGATGGCCGAGTCGCAGACGAATGAGCCGAGCCGTCTGTGCTGCGCCGGCATCGGGCTGGCCCAGCCCGCCGAGAAGAGCCAGTACGGTTATATCTCGGAGCACCACGGTTTCGGGCTCACTGAGCGGAAATGCGCCGACCTGGTGGAGGACATGGCCGCCTCAATGCTGGCCACCACGCAGGGGATCGAGCTGGACCCGGACAAGGCGTACGACGAGCGGCGGGAGATCTACCGGGCCAAGGGCCTGGTGGTGCGTACGCGGGCGGTCGCCCAGACGGCCGAGGGGGACAAGAACGGCCTGTGGACGACGGTGGTGGCGGCGGCCGTTTTCATCTGCTGAGCCAGTGCGCTGACGAGGCGCTGCCGACCGTGCTCCAGGGGGCGCTCGCCCCGTCGATCCTCCAAGCCCGAGCAAAGGGGTCGGACACCGGGCGGGCTCGAAGCTCCGGAAGGCGACGGAGGAGAGCACCATGCATCAGTCGCAGGATGACAAACCCTGCCTTGGGCCCGAGGACGTGCTGTCCGGGCCGCAGATCGAGCGGCTGGCCCTGGCGGGCGAGAACAACGTGGGCGACAAGGTCGGAAATGTCTGCGGCCGGACTGGACTCGAGACCCGACGGCCAACCAATAGGGCGGGTCTGAAGGCCACCGGCGCGAACGCAGAGTTCGGCTAGTGTCTCTTGGGGAATCTGGGGTGATGGCGCAGGTGGTCAAAATCACTGTCTTGCTCGAGGCGCCGATAGAAGGCGGCGTCAAGCCTGGTGGCTTGGTCCAGTGCGGCTAATACCCGCTCAGCCCAGCCGTCGCCCGTAGTTCCAGCGGCTGCCCGGCCAGCGCGTGCGGCGCACCAAGCCAAGTCGTAGTATAGGGCTGCCTCCTCCGGAAACAGCCGGATAGCTTGCTCAAGGAGTTCCGCGCCCTTCTCGAACTCCTGCATTTCGCTGTACGCTACCGCCAGCTTGAAGTAGTACTCGCAACGTCCGGGCATGAGCCCCAAGAGTTTCTCATATGCTGCTATCGCCCTTCCGTATTGACCGGAATCCAAGAGCACCTGGCCGAGTAGTTCCCAGGCATGGCAGTAGTCGGCCTGCAACTCTATCGCTCTGCACAGCGCGTCCTCTGCAGACACCAAGTCGTAGACGGCCAGATAGGTCCGCCCCAGCCTGAGGTGGCAACGTGGGTTATCGCGGTCGTCCTCGAGCGCGGCGGAGTATTTCTCAAGAGCCTCCCGGTGAAGTCCATTAAGCCGCAAGTTATCACCCCATGCGATGAGGTAGTCTGGCGATGGGGGTTGCTGGGCTTTTGCAGAGGCTTCGGCATGCAGGATCATGAGCTGCTTGGAGATAATGGCAGGCACCTTTGTGGCCCTGTCGGGATTGTAGGGCACAACCTTCATGCCGGCCAAGTCCGAAAACCGTTGGAAAAGCTGCCTCATCTCGTCTTGGGGCACGCAAAACACCGTAGGCTTGCCAAGAGCGTAGGCAACGCCGGCCTCGAACGCCACGTTCAACGAGATCGACTCAGCCAAGACAACTACGAAATCGGTCCTTCGAATGGCCTCAATTACACCGTGAAAGAGAATGGTACTTGGTGGGAGCATGTCATCCAGCACGTCGATCTGCCAGCCGAGATCCGAGCTGAATGCGCCCTGTTCCAGATGCTCTTTCAGGTGTTCGACGGTGTCCTGCAACTTCTCCTTATAGCGAAAGACCACGAAGACGCGTTTCGTCTGAATCGCGTTGTTCATGTTGTCCTCTGGCAGTATTGCGTAGGCGGCGTTCTGCACGGCTGTCTGGCGCTGCCATCAGCTTCGTAGCCGATGGGCGTAGTGTTCGCGAAGCAGGCGCACGTTCTGATCGAGCTCGTCAAGGAGTCTTTTGGCTTTGCGTTTTTGCGGTTTTGCGAGGACATACGCGACAAAGAGTGGCAGAACTAGTGTGCAGTCCGCATAGCAGACGACTGTGTTGGACAGAGCGTTTGGGTCTATTTTGCCCCAGGTTACGGCTTCAGAGGGAGTCGCACCGCTCAGACCGCCGGTGTCGACCCTCGCATCAGTGAACTGGATGAAGAAGTCGTGTCCCGTATCGGAAAGGCCAAGCACTTCCTGGATGTGAGGCTCGGTCTGCAACTGGAAGTTCTTGGCGACTCCGCCACCGAGAATCACGGCTCCAGTTCGACACCCCCTCTTCCTAGCAGCATAAACGAGTGCTGCCGATTCGGTTATATCAAGAAGTGGGTCTATGGTCAGTGCGTGGCTTCTGAGTGCGACGGCGGCAGCGTTCATGCCTATTGAGGAGTCGGCGATCGCCGGGCAAAACACGGGAATAGCCTCTGCAGCTGCCGCCGCGAGTATGCTCCTCCGGGCCGCGCGTTCGTCTAGGGAAAGCAATCTCTCACCGAGCAACTTGCAGACTCGTGATGTAGACAGGTGCTTATCCGGGCAGGAATCGCTCAGATGCTCGAAGAACTCCTGAAGGAAGCGATCTGTGACGAAGAGCGCCTGCTGATCGAATGCGACGTTGTGGATGCGAATGACGCCCTCGTCGCGAAGACGTCGGTCGTCGTTCTGGTCGCGGGCGAGCCGCATCTCGTATCCCAATTGGGCGTGCAAATCGTGATACAGGTTGGCTCCGGTGGATACGACCCAGTCCACCAGATGTGCCTTCATGAGGGGGATCAGCGCGGACTCACCCAGCCCGGCAGGCACGAGCGCCCCGCCCACGGAAAGCCCCACTACGCAGTTGTCCTCCGACGCCACGGCGGAGAACAGACCACAGGCATCGCGAAAGGCGCGGGAATTGTGGGCCCAGTACGATTGGTTGACCAACTCGTCGACGCTCATACCGCCGTAGACAGCTTGAGGCGCCATTACGGGCAACTGATTGAGAAGCGGGATCTTGGCCATAGCGAGCTTCTCCTCTGGTGAACTCACTGGCGCGCCAGGAATGGCAAGTTCCGACCGGGGCGGCGACGGGGCTCGCCATTTCGAGTTGCAGTGTGTAGAAACCCGTCTCCTTCCAGCAATTCCTCGATGGAGTCTACCTTCCTGCCCATGACGTTCTCGCAAATGGATTTTGTCACAAACACGCAGGCGTCCAGCGCGCCGTTTATCGTCGTATCATAGAGATAGTCCCCAAGCATGAAGACGTTCGGATAGTCCGCTGAAGGAGCGTGGCGCTTCGCCAGAGGGCGTAGCGGCACGCCTCCTGGCAATCGGCTGACGCCGACCTCATTGGTCCACCTGTCCACCCTGAAGGTCGAGACTAAGTTGCGGTCGATGTGCGCTTCGTCCGGAAGAGCTTGGAGCACCCGGTGGAAGACTTCGCCATCCGGGCGATGTGCTAACTCGGTGGCGTGGCGCCCGCCGATAAGCAGGCTAAGGATGGGGATCTCTTGCGAATCCGACAAGATGCTCTTCTCATAGACTGTGGTGCCACCGAGTCCTTGGCAGACGAAATAATCTTCCGGCAGCTCGTCCGCCCAGACACGCTCCGTCGTCCGAAGGGTCACCCGCACGTAGTCTGCAGGATAGCGGTGATGCCTGATGTGCGCGCGAATTGCGCTTTCCAGCGGGGTCGGGGTCCAACAGATGGTGTCCAAGCTAAGCGGCGGGGGAGTGACCAGTATGTAGTCTGCGTGGAAACGCCTGGTTAATTCACCTGTATAGGTCACTTCGTATGATCCACCGCGCTGAGCACAGATCTGTGTGACGTGTGCGTTCAAAAGGACCCGGGCGGAGATGCGCTCAGCGAGCGCGTGGACAAGCTGCTCATTGCCGCCAACGAGTGTAAACATTTGCACGTAGTCAGGGTGGTCTACAAGTAGGTTGTCGACGCCGAAGAGACCAGTCGTGAGATCGGGCTCGGTGGACACGTCGCTGTGTACTTGGACTTCTGTGAAATGTCTCGCCTGTGCGTCCTCTATGAGTCGTAGGGTTTCTGAGAAACTCTGGCGCGACCATGGGTGACAGTTGTCCGCAGGATGCCCGGCCAACGCATACTGATCCGGCGTTCGCATGGAGGTCAGGAGTTCCCAGAAGCGTGTCAAGGCCGCTCTTGCGGGCGTTCCGAGCACGGCCTGAAAGTCGTCTTCGCAGCGCAGGAGGGCGTCGGCAAAATGGAAGAATGGCGTTGCGACCATGTCGCGGGTTTGGAGGCCAAGGGCGTGTACCAGTGCCTTGAGACTATACCCGCCGGCTATTTCGTACAGCTCGGCTGCTCCCGAGTCGTAATACGAGTCAGGTCCGCCTAACTCCAGAGTGCAAATCCGCCCGCCGAGCCTGCCGCTGCTTTCGAAGATGACGATGTCAATGTCAGGCCCGAGGATTTTCTCCAAGAGGAAGGCCGACATCAGTCCGCTGAAGCCTGCACCAACCACTGCGACTTGCACATGTACCTCCCAAGAGTGTGGCCTTGCACCCAGTCGCACACCGCGCCCGGCCCTGGGCATGGAGTCGCGATGCGTTCTACGGCAGGTTGGCCAAGTGTCCCAGCCTGATTCCGTGCAGGGACCATAGTGGCCAACCCTATTGATGTCAACGCAGGGGCGTTGACGGCATTACGCCCACCGTAGGGCACTGATGGCCTGTGGGCACCTAGCCGCGTTGCCTGCAGCGGCTCGGTGAGGCAGCCTGATGGAGGCGTGTCGGGCGGGTCAAAGGTCTGTGCTACCCCGTTCTCGGCTGGTACCTCAAGGGTGTGCGGACTGCCCGGAGAAGTCGATGGTGGCGACAGCGGCGCAGTACGAGGTGCCGATCTATACCTCGTCACGGGGGGACTCTTCGATCGGGATGAACCTGGTGATACCGTACCTGTTCGACAAGCCGGTGGCGTTGAACCCGATTCTGGACGTGATCGAGAGGACGGCCATCGTCCGGGAGGCGGAGAAGAACGGGGTGGTGGAGGTGGGCGGGGGCTCGCCGAAGAACTTCTACCTGCAGACCCAGCCGGTGTTGCAGCAAGTCCTCAACGATCCGACCAAGGGGGGGCAGGACTACTTCCTGCAACTGACGACGGACTCGCCGCACTGGGGCGGGCTGTCGGGGGCGACACCGTCAGAGGCCAAGACCTGGGGCAAGGTGAAGGACGCCCGGAAGAACAACGTGGTGGTCTATTCGTGTGCGTCGATCACACTGCCGCTGATCGCCCAGTACGTTCTGATCCGGAAGAAGCCGCGGGAGCACCGCCGCCTGCTGGGCCGGATGGACGAGCTGGTGGCCACGTTGCGCGACTCGGCGATGGAAACGACGCAGTTCCGGGCTGGCCGGCCCGGGCCGAGCGGTTTCGAGGAGCTGTGGCGTCATCTGGATGGCGACGCGAGCTGACGGAGCGCATCCCGACTCCGCGACGCAGGTGTGCGCCCGACGGCTACCAGACTCCGGCGGTGATGCCGAAGCAGATCTTGTCATTCTCGATGTCGTAGAGGACGTCGCGCTGCCAGCGGCCATCGGTCCGGCGGTAGCGGCAGACCTGCTGCTGGCTGTCGGCGGCGACGTAGATCTCCTGAGTGCCGTCGCCGTCGAGATCGGCCAGGACGGTGGCGTGCTCGAAGCCGCCGGAGTTCCGCTCGATGAGCTCGGTTTTCCACTGTCCGGGGCCGGGGCGGGCCATCCAGAGGCCGATCTTGTGCATCGAGGCGGTGACTTCGGGCTTGCCGTCTCCATCGAGGTCGCCGGCGTTGAGGAAGCGACACATCTTGTCGGGCAGGGCGCAGACTTCTTGGCCGACGTATTGGCCGTCCTCGATGCGGTAGCGCTTGAGCACGACCTTGTCGGAGTCGGGCTGGGGGTTGGGCTCCTTGCCCAGGTCGGCCTCGACGGCGGCGATCAGGCAGGGGCGGCCGTCGATGTCAGCGGCGAGGATTTCCTTGGGATGACGTTTGGCAAAGGACTCCACCACGACTCGCTCGAAGCCGTCGGCGGTGTGGCGATAGGCGACGATTTGTCCGGGCTGGGAGGTGCCGTTGAGTCGGTTGGGCTGGGAGGGGGTGGTGTAGATCTCGGCCAGGCCGTCTCCGTCGAGGTCGGCCAACTCGACCTCGTGGATCCAGGTGCCCGGTTTCCGATCGAGTTCGGTGGCCTTCCAGCCGTCGCTGGAGCGGGTCAAGACGACCACGACTCCCTGGTCGTGGGTGACGATGACGATGTCCGGGCTGCCGTCGCCGGTGACGTCACCGACCTCGAAATCGCGCAGTCGGTTCTGCTTGCCGCCGAAGGTGGTCTCCCAGATGGTCTTGGCCGACCAGCCGTCGTCGGTGTGGTGCCAGATCTTGGCCAGGGCGGGCTTGGGCGCCCAGTTGGCTGCGATGGTCAGGATGCCGCGTTCGGCGGACGCGTCGCCGGGGTCGGTGAAGAAGACGGCCTTGTGAAAGACGATGCAGTCGGGGTCTTCGAGCACGTCGCGCTTCCACTCCCGGCCGGACTGGCTGAGGATCACCAGGCGGGCCGGGCCGGGTGTCGACGTGGTCTTGCCGTCGGGGCCGACCTCATCGACGAACTGGGCCTGGGCGACCAGGATGGTGGGACCGGATGGAATGTCGGCCTGGGCGGGTTTGGATTTTTCGCAACCGGCGGCGAGCAGGATTGCGGCGCCGATGATCGGGGTAAACAGGCGATGGACGAAACGCATGGTATGACTCCGTTGGAGGTCGTTGGCCAGAACGGGGGATTCTAGCGGGTGGGGTGGGTTCTGCCAGTGGGTTGCGGCGTCTGGGGCTTTGCCGATGGCTGGTGTGCTTCGCGCGTGGCGAGCGTGCGTCACCGGTGGCTACATTCCTCCGCCCCATCCGGGGCGGAGTCCCTGAAGAGGCGTGGTTTCCACGGGTTTCGCTTCGCCCGCCTTCCGGCGGGTGGGCTTCGCCCATGCTAACCGTGCTCCACCCGTGGCCACATTCCTCCGGCCCTGCGGGCCGGCATCCGTACCTGCAGGGCGAAAGGATTGGCTAGACTGCTCCGGCTTTTTCGGGCGGTCAGGTTCGGGTGTAGGTGATCTGTAGGATTTTGAATTCCTTGCCGTCGGCTCCGGGTTCGTACAGCTCGAGTACGTGCTGGTCGGCGGTGACGAAGCGGGTGGCGCCTCGGCTGGGTCGCTTGACGCCGGTCCAGGGGTCGCCGTGGCGGCCCTGGAAACGGATGAGGTCGCACGTGTCCTGGCAGGTTCCCAGGCTGGTGGTGATGGCCGTGTTCGTCGTGTCCACCCAGATCGAGGTGTACTTTTGCTCGAAGCTGTCGTAGCCGTAGATGGCCATGCCCTGGAAAGGCAGAGCCAGGGAGCCGCCGTCGAACTCCTCGAGCACGAAACGGTCGCCCAGGATCCACTTGCGCTGGCAGGTGCCCTGCGAGGTGACGACCGGGGAATCGGCGTTCATGCGGTACTCGATGGCCATGCTCCAACTGCCGGTCATCCTGGCCAGGAGCTGATGGTGCTCGCCGGGCATGGCGTGTTGGATCCAGGTGTCCACGAGCGAGTCGGTGTCCTGTTCGGCGTTGGGCTTGGCCGGTCTCTGTGGCGCGGACTCGGGCGGTGGCTGGGTGTCCTGTGACGCGACCTGATTGGTGATCAGTGCGGTGGCCCCGACCAGAACGGCCGCACAGCAGAGCGTCGTCAGTTTCATCTGTTGATTCCTCCCGCGCGTTCGGACAGCGTCCGGGTTTTGTCAGGCTGACGGTTTTTCAGGGCGAGCACACTATACCGTGAGTCGGGCGGCGGGTGTACGGACCACGGGGCAGCGGCGGGCTGCTGAGGTGCCGTCCGGGCCGAGCGGGAAGAGGCGTTTGTGCTGCCACTTTCTGACAGGGATTCGGGGTGGTGATCGTCACAGGAGACGAAGCCGGCGGCGGACCATGCTGCACGATGGGCATCCGCTCTGACGGTCGCGGCTCGGAGCGGCGGGTGTCCGCTCCGTGGCGGTTGCGGCCCAGGCGGGTGGGGGGCTTGACAAGGCGGAACAGCGCTGGTTAGAAAGCGGAACTCCGGCATTCCGCGTAACAGATCGCTGCAGGATGAGCTGTCGGTAAGGTCTTAGGAGGTTCGTCGAAGGACGATGATCCACGTCAAGAACCTGAGCAAACGTTTTGGGGCCGTCCGGGCCGTGGACGGCATCAGTTTCGATGTGGCCGAGGGCGAGATTCTGGGCTTTCTGGGGCCCAACGGCGCCGGCAAGACGACCACGATTCGCATTCTGACCTGTTATCACCCGGCGGACGCGGGCTTGGCCACGGTGATGGGCTACGACGTTTTCCGGGAGTCGATGCAGGTTCGGCGGAACGTCGGGTACCTGCCGGAGTCGGCCCCTTTGTATCCGGAGATGCGGGCCCGGGAGTACCTGGACTTCCGGGCCCGGCTGCACGGCATGGGGGCGGACGACCGGCGTGCGGCGATCAAGCGAGTGACGGAGGGCTGCTGGCTGGGCGAGTTCATCGACCGTCCCATCGGTCAGCTCTCCAAGGGCATGCGGCAGCGTGTGGGTCTGGCCGACGCCCTGATCCACGATCCCAAGGTGCTGGTGCTGGACGAGCCGACGATCGGGCTGGACCCGACGCAGATTCGGCAGACCCGGAACCTGATCCAGGAACTGGGTAAGCGGCATACGATTCTGCTGTGCTCGCACATCCTGCACGAGGTGGAGCAGATCTGCACGCGGGCGATCATCATCCAGAGCGGTC
>Ga0307380_10007366_pt1 | contig 14335 bp, 29 predicted proteins | sample UN3MG_FD_202239 | JGI IMG/M metagenome (GOLD analysis project Ga0307380, IMG submission 202239) | Soil microbial communities from Risofladan, Vaasa, Finland - UN-3 | ecosystem: Environmental > Terrestrial > Soil > Coastal area > Acid sulfate soil | place: Finland: Risofladan, Vaasa | collected... | reverse complement strand
TACGGGGACCGCGTGTGGAAGGGCAAGCTGCGCGTGATGAGGGAGCGCAAGGATACGTAGCGCTCAGAGCGGGGTCTCGGACTTGACGTCGACAGGGCGCGCGTCCGACACCTTGTGCTTGAAGATGGCCCACTTCACGACCACGTCGCAGATGAGCGTCGCCTTGGACGTCTCTCCGTACTCGGCCATCAGCGCGTCGTAGAAGTCCTTCGCGGCGTCGCCCTCGAGCTGGAACGCGGCGCGTATCCTGACGGGCACGCCGTGCGCGGGGAGCGTCTTCTTGACCCTCGCGACGAAGATCTCGACGGAGCCGACGCGCCCGTAGACCTCGGCGTCTATCGGGAGGGGCCTGCGGCCGGTGTTGAGCAGCGAGAAGACCGCGGCGCCCACGATGCCGACGACCTCGCGCACGCTCACGGGAATGGCAACGGCGCCCTGACCCATGAGGAGGTCTGCCTGGGCGCCCTCCGCCGGTATCACGAAGGTCTGGGCCGTGTCGGGCTGCGCCGCCGGTCCCTCGTGGAATGGCTGGACGCCCGGGGTCATGTACGCGTCGAGGAGCGTCGGCGATACCTGGGCGCCGGTCCCGCTGGGAACGCCGACGACGATGCCGGTGCTACCGCCTCCCGCGGCGGGCACCTCGGCGCCGAAGTCCCCCCCGGTCTCCTCGGGCTCCCCCCCTGAGACCCCCCCACCGAACGACGTGTCGACGTCGACTCCGGTGTCGTCGGTGGGCAGAATGGTGAAGGTGGAGGGTTGAGCGACGAAGCCGGAGGGCTGAGCGGAGAACATGCCGGCCTGTAGGGAGCGTGGCCGCATCCCCAACGATGCGGATTTGGCGAAAGAGGGTGTGGTGATGGCGGAGGTGGTGGCGATGGCGACGGAAGCGATGTCGATCTCCTCAGCGACGACCTCGACGTGAGTGATGGGGTTGAAAGAGGATTTCGGTGCGGTGACGGGTAGGGCGCGGTTTCCGAGTATAGGGGATAGGATGCCGGGCATGAGGTGTAAATGCGGGGTGGAGGGATATTAAGGTTGCCCTAGAAGGAGTCAAGAGGGGGCTCGAATATGAAGTCGAGCTGCTTGTCGCCGTGGTCGCAGAAGCAGATGTGGAGCCTGGCCATGGGGCTGTGGCCCGAGGGTAGCGGCGGCAGGTCCGTCAGCTCGAACCATATGTCGTCGCAGAGGCAGTTGAAGCGTTCGGCGATGTCCGCGAAGTCGTTGTCCTCGCGCAGGGGGGTGACGACCAGGTCGAGATCGTGCGTGGAGTAGCCGCGGCGGCCGACGCTGCCGACGATGCGGGCCTTGAAGCCGGCGCGCTCGAGGTCGGGCCCGAGATCCTCGAGGAACGCCTGGGCCTGCTCGACGCTCCAGTACTTGGGCGACGCCCTCTCTATCTCGGAGCCGCGGGCATCCATGGCTGAAGGATTGCCCCGTCACTGATATAAAGGTGCCGGGGCCATCGAGGGTGCGATGCAGGTCAAGTGGCCGAAGTCGGTGCCCGCGGAGCTGCGTACGGGTTGGCGGCTGCTGCTGACGCTGTACTGGTGGCTGTGGGCGCTGTTCCTTCCAGAGACGGTCAAGCGCAACCTGGTGGGGCTGAGCACCGTGCTGGACACTCCTTTGAAGGTGCAGGCCTTCCTGTGGGCGAACATCAGGTACACGCCGGACAAGACGGTGGAGGACGACTGGCAGAAGGCGGAGCGGACGTTCGAGCGACGGGCGGGGGACTGCGAAGATTGGGCGATCTTCGCGAACTACTGCCTGCGCGAGAGGTATCTGGGGTTCTTCCTGTGCATGTACACGCGAGACAGCGGCCACGCGACGTACATCGTGAGCGAGGGCGGGGACGACAGTTGGGTGAGCGTCGGCACCTACGGGCTGAACCGGCACCGTGGGAAGCCGCCGGACATCGTGTCGGACTGGTCGGGGTTCCAGGACTGGACTACGGCGGTTCTGATGGACGAAGGGATGATGGTCCTCGAGGTCTGGTACCGCTGATCATCCGCACGTGTCGAGCTTGTGGCGCAGGGTGCCGAGCGCCGCGGCCATCCTCTCGGGGGGGATGCCGAGCTTCGCGTCGACTCCGAAGAACCAGAACTTGTCGGCCTGCTCGAACCACCTCGAGGTGCCGACCTGGTCCTCCGCGATGCGCAGGGCGGCGTGGACGAGCAGCCCCTCGAGGGACGTCAGCTTCAGGTCGTGCAGCACGTCTAGCTCCTTCTCTATCTCGGGGTCCACGTCGTTCACCCCTGCGTCGGTTGGTGTCTGGTTGGACCGGGCGCCGGGGCCCCCGCGGGCACGACATCCACGCGGACAACCAGGTCCGACCTTATTGCACCGACGACCTTGGAGCCCCTCATCACGAACACGAAGTCCTTGGACATCGGGTGGTCAACCTTGGCGTTCTCGTAGACGACAAGCTCCTCGGCTACGCAGTTCTCAGTCGGACGGTAGTAGATATACACGTCCTCTCGTTTCGGCGTCTCCACATCTTCCGTCATGTAATTCCTCCGCGAGGCCTCAATGGCGCCGTCATGTATAAGAGGGTGACGGGGGCATGTACGCGCGATGGTGCAACATTCGACGGTGCCCGTCAAGATAGATGGCGAACACGTGGACGTCGACATCGACGTCGCCGACCTGGTGCGAGAGCTCAACGCTGCGGACTTCAAGACGCTCCAGTCCTGCCAGGAAGCGAGCCCGAAGCTCTGGGAGGCGGGCGAGTCTTACATCGAGATCGAGCATCTGAGAGCCGCGGAACGGGAAAGGCTCCTCAAGGCCATCGAGCGCACGTTACAGAGGATGGCCAGCGAGAACTATCCGGCCTTTTCAACATGCCGCGTGGGCATCATGGACGAGGTACAGGGCATAATCGCAGTCCATCCAAAATATGTAGACCGGACAACGCAGCTCGTATGCAGCTGCTTCAACAGGAAGGGCGACCTCGGGGCGGCTCGTGCGCGGCGTCGCGAGGTTCTGCAGGAGCTCGCGAAGACCCTTCGGGAGGGATGAGCCCGTGGACACGCTGACGGCGTTCGGCGAGCCGGTGGAGAGCCTAGGGCGGTGCGAGTGCATCGACGGGCGGCTCAAGTCTGTGCTGCTCGAGATGCTGTCGGACGAGCTCGACGTCGCGATGGAGACGCTCGAGACGACCGTGCTGAGGGAGGACGAGGAGCTCCGTGAGGGCATCCATAACCCGTCCACCATGCGCGACGCGAACCTGTGGACGGCCGCGGTGTCGCACATCGTGGGCCTTGGCGAGCGGGTGCTCGCGACCAGGTCGTGCGGCGCGGAGCCGCCTGCGGACATGATGAAGCGGTGGCGGGAGATGTTCGAGCCCGAGCGCGCGTACACCGCGCGCGACATCATCACGCCGTGATCGCCTATCCCTTGTGGATCCACGCCTTGGGCCCGCCGCCCGTGATCCTGTCCACGACCGCCTTCGCCTCGTTGACCGCGCGCTGCTTGTCGCCCTCGAGGTGTTCGTCGTAGACGATGACGGGGCAGAGCATGTTGAAGCGCTCGAGCCATTTCAGCGGGGGCAGGTCGTCCTCGGTCGCGATGATGACGACGGGCTTGCGGAACGCGACGAGCATCTCGAGGAAGGGGCGCTGGTCGGTCTCGGCGCGCGGGCCCCACGAGACGATGGAGCCCGAGGAGCGAATCACGAGGGTCTCCTCCCCCGTCAGGTGGACACCCACCACGGTGAAGCCCTCCCCCTCGGTGACGTCGACCTTGACCGTGTCCTTCACCCCCTCACAGGCCCTCGACGTCCAGCTCCTCGAACACGTGTCCGACGAAGGGCTCCTTGCCGTCAGTGCGATAGGTGCCCCAGTAGAGGAGCGCCAGCGCGTCCTCGGTGGGATGGAAGTCCTTGAGCCTGTGCTTTTCCGAGTGGTCCAGAACTATCATCTGCCTCCCCTCCTTCACCATCTCCTCACCCGTGGCGTAGGTCCTGAAGACGCGGGACACCTTCGACAATTTGCTCGTATCGACGACGGCATAGATGTACGGCCGCTCCTCCAAGACCTTGAGCGACAGGATAAGCGCGAACTTGGGCATCTCGACCTCCTGCCTGGAGGCCTCGGACAGCGGGAACTTCCAGATTTCAACCATATCGCATCACCTCTTCCTCGCCACGGCGCGCATGTGGCTCGAGAGGCCGTGCTCCGCGATGAAGGCCTGGAAGTCCGACCCGAGCTCCTCCCAGCGGTCGACGAGCACGGTGCGCAGGAAGGGCTGGCGGGACAGGTCGACGTGACACCTGAGCGCCTCCATGCGCACGATCGACGCATCGAGCTCGCCGGGCGTGTCGAGGTCGAGGACCTCGAAGCCGTGGGCCTCGAGCAGCACGCGCAGCGCGCACGGCGTGAGCAGCTGCAGGTGGTTGGGCCCGCCGAAGTTCTCCGACGCGGAGCCGACGGTGGCGAGTTCGAAGCCGTCGACGTTCGGCGTGGTGACGTAGAGCAGGCCGCCGGGTACGAGCACGCGGCGCGCGGCCTCGACCAGGTCGTGGGGGTCGAACAGGTGCTCTAGCAGCTCGAACGCGGTGACGACGTCGACCTCCTGGTTGAGGTCCATCCCCTCGATGGAGGTCATCATCACCGCGAGGCCGCTCAGCCTGCAGTGCAGCGCGAGGTACGGCGACGGCTCGACCGCGACGACGTGGGTGTCGGGCAGGAGCTTGATGAGCTCCTCGCAGAACGTGCCGTAGCCGGCGCCGACGTCCAGGACGATCTTCGGCGCGAGCCCCTCGCGCTCGCAGACGCGCCGCACCTCCCACGCGCGCGGCGCGAAGACGTGCTCGCGGCGCTGCGCCACCGTCGCGGGGAAGAGCTTCGTCGCCCAGTGCTTGATGGACTCCGCCTCGGAGTAGTACTTGAGGAGCAGGGCGCGGTTGGGCCGCGGGCTGATGAAGACGGTCCCGCAGGACGAGCATATCTTGTGTATGAAGCCGTCCTTGGTGAACACGACGCTCTGTGCGACCTCGTAGGCGCCCTTCCTGCACGCGGGGCACGCGAACAGGATCTCGAACTCGCCCGAGCGCTCCATCAGTCTCTCTACGTCCTTCGCGTACAGCGCGAGGTTCTCGCGCACGAGCTCCTCGGGCCGGATGTCATCGACCCTCACGGGCGCACCTCCCGGAAGATGGAGGCCATAGCGGTCGAGAGCCAGGCGTAGAGGGAGGTCTGCTCGATTGCCAGGTGGCCGGCGTTGTACCTCACCGTCTCGCACTCGAAGGTCCGGGGCGTGACGCCCCAGGCCATGCACTCGTAGAGGCACGGGCACATTGAGCACCAGGGGTCGCGCGGCACGGTCATCGCCCCCGCTCGAACCGGTGCCCGCACTTCTGGCACTCCATCAGGATGTGCCGGCGCGCCAGGTTGATGGTGCCCTCGGATATCTGATAGTTCTCCCAGGGCCCCCTCATGTACTTGCTCATGCGCATCTGGAGGCTGCCCGAGGCATCGTGCCTGAACCTCTCCAGCCCTATCTCCTTGAGCACCTTGCGCAGCGCCGCGGTCGCGACGCCTATCTTCGTCTCCTTCTTCACGCTATCCTCTCCTGTCCGTTGAAATGGTCGATCGGTAGTTGCTTCCTGCGGTCCTTCTTGCGCTGTCGCGCGGCCGCCTTCCTGTGGGCCTCGCAGCAGTACTTGTCCGGCCGGCCGAACCGGTTCCGGCGGACGACCGGCTTGCCGCACCAGGCGCAGATGACGCCGCCGCACTTGGAGCACTTCATGGCTTGGACGTCCTGACCCTGTAGTAAAGTAGCTTGAACTGGTCGCTGTTGAGGATGGTCATGGCGGTGCCCTCGATGCCCAGGTTCGCCACTTGCCAACTCGCTCCAGGAGACAGGAAGCCCGCGCCCTTCATCTTCCGCCTGCTGATGGTGATGTTCATGCGCTCAGTCCTCCTCGGGGTCGAGCTCCATGCCCCCCTCGTCCTCGAAGTCCCCGGCGCCGTCGTCCACGACGACCTGCTTCTTCCTGGAACTCTTGGCCTTCTTGGGCTTGGTCGCGGGGGCCGCGGGCCCGTCCACCTTGCCGTCGGGGTCCCGGATGAGCTCCGGGAGCAGCCTGACGATGGGGGTCTTGTTGGGCGCGTCCGTGTTGATCGCGAAGAGGCTGTAGGCGGCCGCGAGGCGGAAGCAGGCCTCGTCAAGGTCGGTCTCCGGGAGCTTGAAGGGCACCCCTTCCCAGCCGGTCTTGGGGGCCTTCTGGTACCAGGGCTTGAAGGCGATGGCCATGACGTCGTCCTCGTAGTAGGTGTTCTCCTCGGCCTGCACGAGTGCGTGCAGCACGAGGCGCTTCTCTGCGGCGAGCAGCGCGGTGCCCTGGTGGGCGGCGCGCGCGTCGAGGTTCGCCACGATGTTGGCCTTGAGGCGCACGACGCGCTTCTGGAGGGCCTCCTTGAAGGCCTCCGCCTTGGCGTTGTAGCACGACCTGTCGACGCAGATGACGACCTTCTGCTTGGCATGGCCGATGGCCTCCTGGCGCTTGTCGCACTTCCTGCAGGCGCCGTGGTCGAAGTCCGGCTCATCCCCTCCGTGTCTCGGGTCCTCGAGCATGGCGTAGGTGTTGCGGTCCATGTCCGCGATGTGGAGCGTGCCCTTCCTGACCTTCCTCTCGATCTTCTTGGCCGCGGCCTCCTTGGCCTTCTCCTTCGCTGCCTTGACCCTGGGCCGGAAGCAGTCCGCCTCGAGGCAGATGGTCTCGGCATGGCCCCAGGTCGTCGTGCGCTTGGTCTTCTTCTTGCACTTCTTGCAGTCGTCCAGGTCGAGGTGCTCCTTGTACTCGTTGTGTCCGTAGCGGTCATCGAAGTTGAACACGAGGGACTTGGTGTTGAGCGCGTTCTCCACCTGGGACTGGGCCTCCTGGACGGTCATGCCGGCGCCCATCTTGAGCTTGTCCTCGAAGTTGCGCGCTATCTTCTTGACCACGGCCTTGTCCGCGTAGGGCGCGGCGAGGATAGCGTGCTCGACGCCAATCTTCCGCTCTGCGACGAGCCTCTGGAGGTTCTCGGGCAGGGCCATCATGCGCGCGCGGTTCGATATCCAGGCCTGGGACTTGCCGATGCGCTTCGCGAGCTCCTGCTGCGTGACGCCGTTGTCGAGGAACCTCTTGACCGCCTCGGCCTCCTCGAGGGGCTTGAGGTCGTCGCGCATGAGGTTCTCCGCGATCATCACCTCGAGGGCCTGCTCGTCCGTGAGCTCCTTGAGGATGACGGGCACCGTCTTGACGCCGGCCTCGACGGCCGCGCGGAGGCGGCGCTCTCCGACGACGACCTCGTGCTTGCCCTTCGCGTCCTTGGTGGGCCGCACGATGAGGGGCTCGATGACTCCGTGCATCTTGACGGAGTCCACGAGCTCCTTCATCGCGTCCCTGTCGAAGCTCTTCCTCGGGTTGATCGAGGACGGTCTCAGGTCCTTCGGGCTCAGATTGAAAACGCGGTCCGCGTTGTCGTATGTCTTGGGGTTCATGCTTCTCACTTCCGCTGTGCCCCTGATGGGGCTCTCTTGATGTACGGGGTCTATGAACGCAAATCCGCATTATCAGTCCCTGATAATCGTCACGGGTCGAGCTCCTCGGCCTCGTAGACGCGTATGTTCGGGTCGAGCCTGCGCAGCGTCCTGAGGATGCTCTTGAACTTGCTCGCGCGCTCGACCTCACCGTCAGCATCGAAGATTATGGACGTCGTGTATTTTGTCATCAGCGTCTGTCTCCTGGAAGTATCGCGAGCTCGTCCCTGTCGTGCCACATGTCCCGGTCCACCTCGCGGCCGCACGGATCCTGCCACCACCGCACCAGGACACGGTCGCCCTTCACGCCGTAGACGGTGCCCTTGAAGCCGGCCCTCTTCTTGCGCCGGACGAGCTCCCCGAGGTGCGGCGGCCGCGGCGCCGTCACCGGATCTCCCTCCCGAGGAGGAAGGCGTAGACGGGCCCGTCGCCGAGGTCCTCGAGGCCCTGCTTCGAGGGCTCGCGACCGAGGGCTTTCGAGGCGTTCACGTAGTATCTGAAGCCGTACACGCGGCGCCGGTGTACGTCCTTGCCGCAGACGAAGGTCGCGACGATCTTCTCGTGCCGGTTCATCGCCCTCTCCATCGCGACCACGCGCCGGGCCCAGAACGCGTTAATCTTTCGTATCTCGCGGTCCTTCTTGCCGCTCTTGATGGCGTCGAAGTACTCGCGCCTGATTCTAAAGGAGAGGGTGTATGTCACTACGGTTCCTCCCAGGTGAACGAGTCGCCAGGCTGCATCCTGCTGCACAGCCAGATGAACAGCTCGTTGCGCGTCAGGTACTCGCCCGCGCGCATGTCCCCGGTGCTCGAGTCGGTGACGGTCCACTTGTCGGGCAGGTCCTCGTAGGCGTGGTACTCGGTCATGTCCGGTCCCCCTTCTCGCGCGCTATCTCGATCCTATGCAGCTTGACGTGTAGGGACACGACATGCTCGAGGTTCTCCGCGAGATGGTCCCGGACGACGTCCAGGACGCGGAGGTCGCTGTCGAGCTCCCTCTCCTCCTCGAGCTTGTCTATGAAGAGCATGGTGCGCAAGAGCATGCCCTTCACCCTCAGCACGTCGTAGGCGGTGATCCTCATAGCCCGACCCCCTCGTCAGGCTGGGCGGGCGCGGGAGGCTCCCATTGCCACCCGCACTCGACGCACGTTCCGTCCTCGGTCAGGGGCTCGCCCCCGCCGTCGCAGTGGGGGCAGGCGGTGGGCGTCCTGTTGGGGTCGGGGCGGCAGTCCTTGCACAGGCCGTTCTCGTCCAGGTCGTTGAACATCAGCCACCGCCCACACCCGTGGCATCGGAAGACCATCACTTCGCCCCCTCGCGCGGCTGCGCCTGCTTGGGGCGGTTCCTGCGCTGGCCACCATCGATGCACACCCCCCACGATGGGCAGCACGTCTGCTCGCAGTCAGCCTGCTGCCCGCTGGCGGGGGCGGGGCTGCCACCGCACACCGCGCAGAATATCTTTTCACCGCTCAGTGACCACAGCGACGGTCTGCCACACTTGGGACAGCGCGGCGCGGGGGCACCGAACACCTTGCCGCACTTGCCGCAGCGTAGGAATCCCTCGTGCGTCGTGTCGTAGTCCGCCGCGTAGCAGTCGGGGCACTCTGGCTGCCCCTGCGCGGGGGCGGGTGGGTGTCTCCCACCCTCAAACTCGAAACGGGTCGCCTGCTGGTCGGGCTGCCCCTGCTTGGGGCGGTCTGCCCACGGTGCTAGCAGCGCCTCCAACGCGGCTACCTGTCGCAGGTCGTTGGGCGGGTCAGGCTGCCCCTGCTTGGGGGCGGGGCGCTTCCGCCATGCTCCACACTCGCAGTTTTCCAGCGCATCCGACCAGTAGTTCCTTAGCCACTTGTGCTCATGCGGCTGCTGCGCGGGGGCGGGGCGCTCCCATAGTGGATCCATGTCCTTCTGCCAAAGCGCAAGCGTGTCCAGCCCCGACTTCATCTGGTCGATACGGACATCGAGCTTGTGGACGTAAGGCCAGACGTTGTTGCACAGCTCCTCGTGCCGCGTCTCCAGTCGCTCCACACGCGGATGCAGTTCCTCCTTCACCAACCAATTCCTGAAAGCGTTATCAAAAGCGCCCATCTTAGCCTCCAGGTCCTTCACCTTGTCCGCCAGGTACCGGGTGCTGAAGCGCGGATGCTCCGCGTCCCACTCCTCCGCGGTCTGACCGTGGATCCAACCAGGTCGTCCCTGCGCGGGGGCGGGCTTGATGCGCTCTCCAGGGTGGATGCGGGAGTTGCCGTACTGGGGCGCGGGGGAGGGGCGCTCGAATATGTGCTCGTTGCTGCACTGGCGCGAGATGCCGTCCAGGGAGCAGCTGTCGGCACCGCAGATGGGGCAGGGTATCCTATCGGGATGTTTCCGCCTCTCCTTGGCGAGCTCGGAGGCGAACACGGAGACCTGCTCGCCAAGGAGCCGCTCCCTCTCTTTCGAGCCCGCGAGCTCGGCCTCGACGTGCTCGGCCCACTCGTGCCAGGCATCCGCAACCCTGTGACCACAGTCATCCTCCCACTCCTCCGGTGGCCACTCCGGCCTTGGCGGCGCCTGCGCGGGAGCGGGGCGCTCCCTCACCCGGGCGAGCTTGGCGGCCATGTCCATGACCTGGGACTTGAGCGCGTCGCGCTCGCGCTCGAGACGCTCGACCTTGAGCCTGAGCACGTACGCGTCCTGGGCGCCGTCCACGGCCGCGACGTTGAGCTCTCCGCGCGCCTCCTCGAGGCGTTGGCCGATTCTCTCGTTCCTCTCATCCGCCTTCTTCAACTCGGCCTCGAGGCCCATGGCGTAATCGTGCCACGCCTTGGCCGCGTCCATCCAGCACTCGGAGACGGCGATAGCGTTCTTGGACTTGGGCGGCCACGCAGGCCGCTCCGGCCTGGGCTCCTCCTTGTCCGGCCCCGTCGGTCGAAGGCACTGGCCTGCCGCGACCGAGCCGGGCGACCACTGGCAGGGGTCGTCGGCGCACCCGTCGCAAGGGCTCGCCGGCGCCGCCTTCACGGGCTCCTTCACACTCCAGATCTTCCTGAGCTCCTCCTCCGAGTAGTCGTCATCCTCTGGGCCCCCCTCGGTGTGGCCCCAAAGGTGGCAGTAGGCGCAGAGCGCACCGTAGAGGTGGCCCGGAGAGTACGGCTTTTGGCACCTCGGACAGACCAGGTGCGGCAGCCCATCGGCGGGGACGGGCCTCCCGGCGTAGACCCAGCCCTCGACCATATCATCAGACTGGTTGGACTTCTCGCACCTGTGGGTCTCGAGGAACCTCTCGACCTCGCCCGGACCGCAGAGGCCAGTCCACCCGCAGCCGCAGATGAACTTGAACTCCGTCGGCTTGCCGTCGGTACCGAGCCGCCAGACCTCCACCCTGAACGCGTCCATGGGGCTCACTCCTCCTCGGAGGGTGCGAGGTCCGCGCCCCATTCGGGTTTCCAGCCAGGACGTCCAGCGGGAGGGGTTTGGGCTTGACCATCATCGCCCTTCGGCCACCCCTCGGGCCAGTCCCCGTATCCCCTCTCGGGATGGGGATAGCCAGTGGATATGAGGTCCTTCTTGGACCAGTCCTGCGGTCCGACCGTCGCCACGATGTGGTTCGGGTCTCCGCAGTCCGCGGTCTCCTTGGGGTACCACTCCCCGCAAGATGGGCACCTCCAACCATCATCGCCCTGGGGCTCTGTGGCCGGCTTCTGTCTCGATCTCAGTAGTTCTTCAAGCCTGTCACTCTCCTCTTGTGATATCGGTAGGCCTTTTGAGCAGCCCGGGTAGTGATAGAAGAGCGTTCCGGTCGTGGCGTAGACGTCGCCCTCTTTGAGGGGCTTGTGGCACAATGCACATTTCAAATCCACGCTGGGACCATCATCGCCCTGGGGGGTCACGGCCTTCCCATCGGTCCCTGTCGGGACGCTGGGCCCAGGCTCGCCCTCGAGGGCTCCGGTCTGTGGGTGGAGGGACTGGGAATCTAGGATGGCCTTCGCCTCGTCGCAGGGGTCCTTGTACGGGCCGGGGCACTCCCCACGCATTCCGCAGACATCGCACATGGCCTTGAGGGTCTTCCTGCGCGCCTGGGCCTGCTTCTGCAGCTCCATCTTGTGCGTCCAGTCCCGGACCCTCTTTTCCAACTCCCGGAGGTCGTGGTCGTTCCTGTTCTGGGCGCGACAGTGCGGGCAGACATGGTAGCGGACCCTCATCGGCCTCATGCCCTTGGGGCCGTGCATGAGCTTGCGAATGGTGGGCACGTTGGCAGCCCCGAAATACCCCTCACAGTCGTAGCACTGGATGACGTCGCCCTTGTTGAGCGCGTCCTCGAGGCGCTTCTCGTGGTGCCTCCTGTCGAAGCCCTCGGGCTTGCCGTTGACGACCTCGACGATCCTCCTCGCGGCCTCCCTGGCGGCCTTCCTGCAGTAGTCGAGCTGCGTGGACCTCTCGAGCCCCCTGCGGACCATGGCCTCGCCGAGGGCGCGCGTCGCCCTGCCTCCGGAAAGGAGCAACCCGACCTCGAAGCAGAGGTCGTCTCCAGCATTGAGGAACGCGTGGCCGATCGCCTCACATCCCAGGGTCTCGATGACGGTCGTGACCACGATGCGTTTCCCAAGGGGCGTGTCCAGCTCGTCGAGGCTGATGAGCTCCGTGTTCCTCATCCTCATCGCGCGGGAGACGAACTCGAGCTTTTGCCGCTCCCATCCCTCGCGCGTCTTATCGTCCAGCATCAGCTCACCTCCGGCCTGTCGACCTGGTCGGGCCTCCTGCCCAGGTCCTCGAGTTGCGGGCGCATCTGCTCGAGGGAACGGTGGTGCAGGACGGCCTCGGCCCTGCTCAGCATCATGAGTGACTCGTCCATGTCCCCTCTAAACTCGATAAGAGGCCCTAGACCTTCATTGTTCGGCATGGCGCATAAGATGTATGCGCTCGTCACTCTCTTGAGCATCTCCGTCACGTGGAGCATCGCGTTCTTGAAGTCCTCGACCGATACCGGCGTCTTCTTTGGTTCTTCCGTCACTGTCCTCCCTCCAATTTTTTCTTGTCGCCGCCCAGCCCCTCGAAGTACGGGGGCAGCAGTCCCTTGCGGAGGTCGGGCAGCATGACCTCCGCGATGGTCGCATTCTTGCCGCTCGGCAGGTGGACCACCATGTACGGCAGGAACTCCTCCTCGAGCGTGAACAGGCCCCAGTCGATGGCGTCGAACTGCGCCTTGAGGTGGTAGTATATCATGCGCAGCGCCTCCTGGGGCTTGCGCTTCCCGTAGTTGACCTCGATCTTGAAGGGCTGCTGCATGTCCTCACCCTCTATCTTGACGCGGGTCGAGAACAGGAACTGGATGACCCCCTTCTCCGGCGCCTCGTTCACCTGCGTGGCGACGGCGCCGTGCTTGTAGAGCAGGTCCTTGATCCTCGCGATGGACCTCTCCGCCGGCACCTCGGTGCCCTTGTACGCGTACGTCTTGCCCATGGTACAACACCTCTATGAACGCAAATCTACTTCTTCTCCTTCGAGCGCAGCATCCTGCGCCGGCGCCTCATGTCCGCGATAGTGACGACCTCCGCGAGCTTGTACAGCGTGTTCGCCGAGGACCTGATGTTCATGGAGCAGCACAGTTGGTCCAGGTCCCACAGCTCGCAGTCGTCCCCGACACACGCCTGGCGGACGAGCTCCTCGACGGGGTTCCCCTCCCAATCCCTGTGCGTGATCCTGCGCGACATGAACGGGCAGAGCTTCACGATGTGCTTCTGCGTGGTCGATCTCTTGGTGGCCTTCTTGGGCATTTCATCCCTCCTTCACACCGAAGTTGATCAGATTGTGGCATCTCTCGCATATCATTATGCTGTGCGTCTTTTTCTGATTGGGACTTTGAGCGTGATGCTCATTTAACTTTGCGACTTCCTTGCATAAAATACAGAGGCCCATCTTGAGCGTCATCCATCATCTCTCCTTCTGGATGGTCCTCATCCTGCCGTAGTACGTCGGTATCTCGGGCGGCAGGCCCGCCAAGACCTGGGCCATCGCCATCTTGAGCGCCTCCCTCCCGTTGACGACGCGGAGCTGAATCTGCTTCTTCGGCCCCGACGTGTCGTTGCCGTACTTGTCCTTGGCGGGGATGACCTTCGCCTCGAAGTCGAGGTCGACAGCGATGTCCCCGTACAGCGGCATGGAGGCGTGGAAGTGTCTCGGGAGGTTCGTGTCCTGGACCTGCTCCTGGACGTCGCGGTAGCTGTCGTCGTCGTCCAGGCTGATGAGCTCCGTGCGTTGCGACTTGCGCTCCGAGACCTGGAGCTCCTTCACGGCCTTCTGGACCTCGGCGTCGAAGTAGGCGGCGTTGAGCTTGAGGAACCTGAGCAGGTCGGTCTTGCTGAACCTCACCGGCTCGAACTCGCCCTCCCAGATGCGCACCTTGTCGTCGCGGTCGCGCTTGTCCTCACGCGAGAGGAATACGGCCGTCGCGGGGTGGATCTCCGGGTGGAACTTCACCTCCATGTCGGGCTCGTTGAGCACGAGGCATATCTCCTCCTCGCTCCACAGGACGGCGTCAATCTGATGCCTCATCTTCTGGACCCACCCATCGAGCGCCGCGATGTCGCCGAGCGCGATGCGCCGCAGCGCCGGCGGCGTCGTGATGAGGTTCCGTATCTTGACCACCTGCGCCGGCGGCTTGTCCGGCTCGATTGCCTTGATTGCGTCCTTCTTGGGCATGTGTCTCAACTCCTCTTTGAAATGTAATACAGCATGAGGATGTACGCGACCATCGAGGCGAGGAAGCAGAACAGGTGCCCCCAACGGTCGCGCCAGGTCATGTCATCCCTCCGGCTTCCTCATGTCCTGACCAGCTC
>Ga0307380_10007364_pt1 | contig 14336 bp, 10 predicted proteins | sample UN3MG_FD_202239 | JGI IMG/M metagenome (GOLD analysis project Ga0307380, IMG submission 202239) | Soil microbial communities from Risofladan, Vaasa, Finland - UN-3 | ecosystem: Environmental > Terrestrial > Soil > Coastal area > Acid sulfate soil | place: Finland: Risofladan, Vaasa | collected... | reverse complement strand
ACGCGACCGACTCGAAGACATAGAACTCGAACTCTGGACCCCAGCGGCTGTTCTCGGCTATCCCAGTTTCCCGCAGATAGGCCTCCGCGCGGCTGGCAACGTTGCGCGGATCATGGGGGAAATCCCTTCGGGTATCAACGTCCCTGGCCGAACAGATGAAGCTTAGCGTTGGCAGATCGCAGAATGGATCCGTGAACCCCGTGGACAGATGGGGCACGATGACCATGTCCCCTGCCTTCAGAGGCTTCAGACCAACGTTGGAGGCGTCGAAGCCTACACCCTCGTCGAGTACCCACTCTCCGAACTGACTCGCTGGCAGGGTCACGTGGCGCCAGCGACCCCATAAATCACAGTACTTGAGGTCCACCATGCGCACGCCATGCGCTTCTATGTACTGTTTGGCCTCCTGGAATGTGGTGAACATTCTAGATCCCTCTTTCTACTTGTGAGGAACGCCCGCCTCAGACCTGGCGCGCACATACGGCACATAAAAGGGTTATGCGGGACGCTCGCTAGGAGACGGTCATTTCCCCCCCGCGAGAAGTCCGAACAGTCCTAATCCGGTCAAACAAAAGGGCTCTGTCCTGCTGACCTGTCCGTTGTTGAGATCGAACCTCCTTTCGTAGCCAACGCGACTCGTGAGCCGGTGTGACTCGTCGTAGATCGGTGCGCATCCTGCCCAGGCAGCCAAGGTGGCGACACCCAACCCGACTCGCGACCTCCATCTCGAGCCAAGGACGAGGTCGGCGGCGTCCGCTAGTGCTCGCACTCCCGCAGCAGCGACTGGTGACGGGCGGTCGCCTGCGTCTGAATCTCCTCGATGTCGCCCTCGTCGAGATGGTTGAACCTGCCCTGCAAGCGCAGGTACTCCTCCACCGGCCTCAACCGGGACACGCTCACGGTGATACTTCTTCGCCCATCCTCGATCTCGTACAGCGGCCAAAGCCCCGTCTGAACGGCCAGTCTGGCAACCTCTATGGTTTTGGCAGGATCGTAGAACCAGCCGGTCGGACAAGGTGTATGTACATGGACGTAGGATGGCCCGGGCGCCTCCTGGGCCTTCTTGACCTTCTTCCTGAGGTCCTTGATGTACCCCACCGAAGCCGACGCCACGAAGGGTATACGATGTGCCGCTGCGATAGCGACCATGTCCTTCCTCGGTCTGTCCTTGCCGCCAGGTGTGGTGGTGGTCCTGGCCCCGAGAGGGGTGGACCCGCTTCCCTGGATTCCAGTGTTCATGTAGGCTTCGTTGTCGTAACAGACGTACAGCACCCTGTCGCCTCTCTCGAAGACACCCGACAGGGACTGCAGTCCGATGTCGACAGTGGCGCCGTCTCCCGCCAGAGCCAGCACCGTGGTCCCCTCTCTTCCCTGGACCTCAAAGCCCGCCCTGATGCCTGCGGCGAGAGCGGCCGCGTTCTCCAGGTTGCCCTGGATGCCGGGTATTCTCAGAGCAGTCTCCTCGCCAAAGCCCGAGAACAGGGCAGCACATCCCGGCGGGATCACGATCACGGTGTCGTCACCGAGCACTTCAAGTATGTGCCTGAGGGCAAGCTCAAGTCCACAGCCGGCACAGGTGCTCACTCCGTGCGAGACGAGGGTGTCTGCCTCCAGTCTCACCTTACTCGCTCTCCCCGACCGTCCTCAGCTCCATCGCGTTCTCTCTCGTATCGATCCACCGCTTCGCCGGTCCGGATCTTTTCCCGTCCCTAATCTGGAGCAGTTCGTCGAACAGAGCCCGCACCGTGGTCTCCGTGATGTCCCGACCCCCCAGGCCAGCGACGTAGCCGACGACCTGCGTTTGCGTGCCGGAGAGCGCGGATTCTACCTCCAGCCACAGCGGCCCGCCATCGGCGCCCAGTCCTGCGCTCCGGTCCAGCACACCGACGACCCGCTTTCCCTTCAGGGCCTTCCGGAGTTCTGCGACAGGGAAAGGCCGGAAGACCCCCAGCTTCGCCACCCCCACGGGGTGATCTTGGACCCGCAGCTTGTTGACCACGTGTTTGGCCGTCCCGGACATCGAGCCCAGGGTCACCAGGACCACATCCGCGTCCTCCGATCGATAAGTCTCAACCATCTCATACTGTCTGCCGAACTTCCGGCCAAAGGCTCGGCGGACCTGGGGGATGATCTCCAACGCCCTCTCGAAGCCCTTCTTCTGCTGATATCTCATCTCCGAGAAGTCCTCCGGGGGAACCAGCCCGTTGATGAACAGAGGATCCCTGGGATCGAGATAAAGGTTGGCGGGCACGTATTCCGGTAGGAACTCATCCACTGCTTCCTGATCGGGCAGTACGACCAGCTGAGGCGAATGCGACACGAAGAAACTGTCCAGGCAGACCATGGCGGGCGTCAACACCTGGCTATCCTCGGCGATCCTGTAGGCCATCAGCAACGAATCCAGCGCCTCCTGCGCGTTCTCCACGTAAAACTGGAGCCATCCAGAATCCCGCTCAGCCATCGAATCCTGATGATCGCACCACAGACTCCACGGGCTGACCAGCGCCCTGTTGACCACGGGCATCACGGTCGGCACCCTGCATCCCGAGGCCACGCCCAGGACCTCGTGCATCAGAGCCAGCCCAACGGAAGAAGTGGCGGTGCCGGATCTGACTCCCGTCAATTGCGCTCCAATGACGCATGACATCGCGCTGTGCTCAGATTCGACACGCATGTACTTGGCCTTCAGCGTACCATCTGCGGCGTAGCTCGACAGTCTCTCCACGATCGGGCTCTGAGGAGTCACGGGATAAGCGGCGATTACTCGAACCCTGGCCAGCCTGAGGGCCTCGGCGGCCGCCGCATTGCCATCGAGGACACGTCTAGTGGGCATTCCGATTCCCCTCTCTGACCATGGTGATGCATCCCTTGGGGCAGACGTTGGCGCAGATACCGCACCCCTTGCAGTTGTCCCAGCCGATCACCACACACTCCGCCTGGTTCTTCTCTATCACCAAGACTCCGGTGGGGCAGTGTGTGCGACAAACGCCGCACTGAGAACATGCAGAGAAATCGACCTCAGGTCTGACTGTACGCCAGCTCCCCGTATCCACGGTGGCGAAGACGGTGGCCACGGGTCCCAGGAGTGCCCTAGATCTTGTGGACCTGGTCGTACGCCTCTCTGGCAGCTCTGACGTTGGCTTCACTACGCTCGCCCCCCAAGGTCTCTCGCAAGGAATAACACACAGATTCCACGCTGACTATCCCGGTCCTGGCAAACGCGCCCAGCATCGCGGCGTTGGGTATCTTACGACCAATAGTATCGTGAGCTATCCGCGCGGCATCCACACAAAACACGGCTTGCCACGACACACCTTGAACTAGATGGCTGATCGCCAGCGGGTCGTCGGTATTCACGAAGAGCGTGGTGTGACTCCCCGCGCCCTTCTGGACATCGACACCCATCTCCGCAACCGCCGGGTCGAAAACCAGCACGCAGTCAGGTTCGTACACGAAGGAGCTCAACAGTATGGGCTGGTCATCGATCATCACGTCGGCAAACACAGGGGCGCCCCGTCTCTCATGGCCATAGGCGGGCAAGCTTCTAGCAAACTTCCGTACGTGGATCGCAGCCGCGTGGACGAGGATCTCGGATGCGGTGACCACACCTTGTCCCCCGAGACCGTACATCTTCGTCTGGTACACTCTGCACCTCGAGATCCGCAGGGTCAACTCAGGCCATGGTCAGGATCTGGCCACCGGCGCTAGGGGCATTGCAAGGGTTGCTCTGCCGGTTCCGCGGCGCGTCTGGCTAACAGACCGACCAGATGGACTTGTCTGTACATACAGAGCATATCGCGAGAGGCTGTGGAAGTCAAGTCGAGGAGTGAGGTTTGTGGCACGCCGACAGAAGGCAGTGCGCGATGATTCGAAGATGGATTGTCATCTCTGGTTGCTGTTGACAACTGCTCGGGAATGGGATAGAAGTATGATTGAACCGAGCAGCAGGCGATAGCGAGCAGGCGACGCGCTCCACGCCTGGCCTGCGGCGAACGGCATGCCCTGAGCCGTGGACCGGGCGGCTCGGGGACTCATCTGGAGCGGCGATCACTTGTCGGCCCACGTGTACACAGGGGTCCACGCCCTGCTGGTCCGGCAATTCAGTTCATCACGGCGTCTGCGCCAGTCCAGTGCAACGAGATTGAAACAGCGCGGACGCCGGAGGAGCAACCCTACTTGCCTAATCGAGTGTCTGTCAAAATCTCCTGGATTCTGGTTTGCCTAGGTATCGCGGTCCTGGCTCTGTCTCTCATGGCGTACGCCCGCCTGGCTGCCCAATTTACGGTGCCGTCACATGTGACTCAGGTAGCGCCCGAGCCGCCGGAGACCCTGCCCGACTTCTCCCCGGGGGAATCCTCGATTGTGCCTACAGACGCGCTGCCCACTGCTACGCGCCCTCCATCTCCCACGGCGTTCCGCTCTGAGAAGATTCCACGCCCTACGGTCACAGAGTATTCCTCAAAGCCGGCCGAGTCCCCACCGACACGCATCGTAGCAAGCAGCATAGGCCTGGATAGCCCCATCGTGCCCGTAGGCTGGCGGGTCGAGGATACCCCGGAAGGGGGGCGCACGGTCTGGGAAGTCGCCAACGACGCGGCTGGCTGGCATATCAACTCTGCCTATCCAGGGACTGGTGACAACGTCGTTATCTCAGGCCATAACAACGTAGCCGGAGAGGTGTTCCGCAACCTGATAGATCTGAAAGAGGGGGACATCGTTCAGCTATACGCGAACGAGAGGCTCTATGCCTATGAGGTAGTTGGCAGCATACTACTGGAAGAAAAGGGCAGGACCCTGGAAGAGCGGCGCGAGAACGCCGAGTGGATCGCCCCGACAGACTTCGAACGGCTCACTCTGGTGAGCTGCTGGCCTTACACCACGTATACCCACCGGCTGATCGTTATCGCTACACCCACCAGGTAGGCTGCCCGCGGATCCGTGCGGGTAGACTCACGGCATGTGCTGTCACCGAGGGAGAGGAATGTGCGCGCCTGTTGATTCCGCACGCACGTCTTCCTGTCCAGCCGATCAACCTGCCGTTAGGTCATTTAGGTCATCCAGAACAAAGAGCCTATCGCCTCTCAGTCGCCATCTTCTCCGGACGTAATCGCCAGAGTCAGCGGGGGGCGCAGCTGTGCCAGACTGTGCTCCCAAGGACGCCTTACCTCCGATGCTGCAAATGAGAACCCTTCGGCTACAGGGATTCCGGTTGCGCAGAACCGGATCCAGCTAAGTGCCTCTCTGCGGCAAAACGAGGAATCGGGCCGAGTGCACCACCCCGGCCCGATCCATTGCGCTCTCTAAGTCTTGGTTCCCCAACCACTGTCTTGGTTAGCGCGTGGCAAAGCGATAGCGCACTACCAGCCCTCCAGCAAGCAAAGCAAGTCCCAAGGCAAGCAGGATCGTCGGGTAGTGCGAGAGGCCCGTCTCGCCTCCGGTCTCAGGCAAGATCACGGCAGGCTCCGCGTCGACGCTGGGGACCGCCGCAAGAGCAGGCTCGCCGCCAGCCAAGCCCATGGCGAACACGGTGTAGACCGTTTGATCGGCGAGCGCCAGACCCGGAACGCTCAACGCGACTGTCTCCGTCCCAGCCAGGCGGACCTCCAGATCGTAGGTGCCCACGTCCACGGGCAGGTAGTCACCCACTCCCTTGAACGCCACATTGCTGAAGAGCACGGGTCCGCCAGTCACAGCTATGTCGACCGCAGGAGCGTCGGGCGACGCATGCACGAAGCGTACGTGTGCCTTCCCGGCTGCGGGCAGGCTGTTGTTGTCCACGAGCACCAGCGGTTCGATATCCGCCAGTTGCCCCACGGCCACGACGGTGTAGTCAGTGCCCGCAACGAGTTCCAGATCCGCCTCAATGACTACGGGCTCCATGGCCCCGGCGGGGACGACCTTGACATTGTAGGTCGCGGCATCCAGCGCCGCGTACTGAGTGATGCCCTTGAACGGAGCATCACTGAAGGCGGTGATAGTGTCGTTGACCCAAACGTCGACGGTTGGGGCATCCGGTGAGGCGTGTACTACCCTCACTCTTGCTTGGTGGCCGGCCGCCAGTGTCGTTCCGGTTAAGGCCAGCGCAACGAGGATCAGTAGAATGGGGACAGCGAAGCGTTTCATCGTTGTTCTCCTTTCTTTGTACCGTCTGGTGCCGCCGTGGTTGGGGGTCCGGTTTATGTAATGCCCGTCTGGTCAAGCGCGTCGATGCCGGACTGTCGAATCTTGGTGTCACTTATCGGGAATCCACTGACTGTGCACGCAACTATCAACGAAACAAAGGCAGGCATCATATCCGATAACGACCGCCAGGGTATTCGTCGCCGCGACCGCGGCCGGGCTGACAGCAGATTCCGCCTGTCCCCGGCCTATCCTCGTTCAGATACCGAAGACGTGTTCTACGTCCAGCGATGATACTCCTCGGGATGTCAAGGCTTGTGCGAGCCTGAGTCGAGCGTCATGCAGGAGTTTGTAGAGTGCGTTGGGGTTCGTCCCCATGCTCCGTGCAACCTCTTCCATGGGAATCTGCTTCAGGTACACGGCGGATAGCGCCTTGCCTTGTCTTTCGGTCAACTCCTCGCGCATGAGGCGGTGCAGCATCTCCACCAGCATCCGCCGCATGACCTGCTGTTCCGGCCCGAATGGCGGTCCGGCCGTTGGCCGCAGAGAGGAATGATTGCTATGGCACTTGGGCATCTCCTCTAACCACAGTTCACGCCAGCGCTGACGACGCAAATCGGAGAGAACCACCCGTATGGCGATCTTCTGCGCCCAGGTCGTGAAACGGCTTTCACCCCGAAAGGAGTCCAGACTGGCGAGGATCCTCAGAAGTGCCTCTTGCGCGAAGTCCTCCAAACTCGCCTCATCGAGCGCGCGCCATTCGGCCGCTGCATAGCGCAGTCCACGGACCAGAATGGCACGCAAGTCAGACAAACTCTCATCGGGGTTTGGGCCGCGCAGATCCTCAAGCCATTCCTCATTCGTACGGTCCATCATTGTCATAGCCATCAATTGAGCTTTCAGGGAAGCGCCTTGCTGTGCAAGTCATCGCCGACTTCTCCGCGGCACCTATTGCCCCCATCATAGAAACGTCAGGAATCGAGGGCTTACGCCTAAGGTTTACGAATCTCTTCGACGGACGATCCTCGTCGCGTGGCCGGTCCGAGCGCAGCTACAGTCAAGTACTTCACGCTACCACACGAGAAGCTCGCCCCGGTCTACGAAGATGGTGCGGACCTGGCTCGCTTCTCTTCCAGGGCCTCGCTCACCACCGCTCGGATCTCCGGAATTTCGAGCGGCTTATCGAGGCAGCGATAGACGGCGAGCCGCTCGGCCTCAGCACGCATCTTATGGCAATCGTAGGCAGTGATCCAGATCACCATCGCTTCAGGGTCCCAGGCCCTGATAGCCTCTGTGAGTTCCACACCATCCATGTCAGCCATCCTCAGATCGGTGATAACCAGGTCGAAACCCATGTCTTTGAACTTGCGCAAGGCTTCCAGCCCACTCTGAGCCGTCTCGACCTCGTACTTATCGCAAAATGCGACCAGACCATCGCGCAGGACCAGGAGCACAAGCTCTTCATCGTCGACAATAAGAATCCGACTACGTTCACTCACCCCGGTTTCGCGGACCCTCCCAGCACGAGCTGCATGCCACACGCTTGCATGGTCAGCAGACCGTGAACGTCTCCCCACCCGTCGCGCAGCACACAACCGCGCCTGTTTGTTTCCAGCTGCATTCTCTGCTCTCATGACCCAACCACCTCGTCACGTCAGTCAACCCCATCGACATTTCGAGACATGTCCCTCAGCCTCCTAGCATCTACGCAGAAGAACCTGCCTGTCGGCGGCTCGCCAGGCAAACGGCCAGCGCGGCGAGAACGCCAGCCTGCTGAGTTCCATTCTCCACCTAGATTCGTTCGGGACATCCTGGCCATCATTCGCTGCAACACGCAACATCTGCGCTGACTACAGAACTCAGATTCCGCGGCCGGGCGAAGGGAGGGGTCCCAACCGCGTGCACGTTGTGGCCCGTTGAGTTCTCCGGACGGAGCGTAGCCCACTGTTGGCTCCGGGACATGAGCCGCCAGCTTCGGGTCATATGGGCTTCGCGCCGTGGTGTTGTGCCTGTGCACCACCCCGTCGGTGCGGATGAACGGAACAGTTGATTGACACTCTATCGCGGACGAGCCCAGGTGGTAGTCGTTGTCACAGCGGGCTACGCCATCGACATTATGTGTCCTCGACCAGAGACAGCGGGGGTACCCGCCCTTCTGAGTCTGGCCAGAGGGGCCGCCAGGTTGCGGCCCCTCTCGGCACTAGCGGTGTCAGTGTACTAGGTTTTGTTAGCAGCCACCGCACACTGCGCCCACCGTCTATCGGGGTGGAACCTGGTGGCCTTCGGGTCGACCCTGCTGTCCACCAGGTTGGCCCCGCGGACGCCTATGGAACTGTGAATTGAACGACGTTGGAGGCAGTACTCTTCACCTCCAGGGTCTTGTAGCCCGGCACCCCCACGTAGCCAACCATGTTGTACGCGATTACCTGGTAGAAGTATGTGCCTGTGGGAATGGCAGAATCTGTGTATGTGGTCACGTTGGGATCCAGGGTTGCCAGGTCGGTCCACGGGCCGACCTCAGCGGTAGCTCTCTGCACCACGAAGTTGGTCTCGTTCAGGGAATTGTCGGCCCAGTCCAACTGAACGGTGTCCGTCGCCGGCAGAGTCGTAGTGATCAGATCGGTCGGCGCGTTCGGCGGGGCAGCCACCGAGACTGGCCGCATCATGTCCATCTCCTCATGGCTTAGAATGTGACAATGCCACACGTACTCCCAGCCAAAGTTGGTCATGGCGTTGACGATGGGATCCGTCGGGTCGCCGTACTCATCTACGCTGTTGAACATCATCGTCGAGCCCAGAGGCATCATGGGGTTGATGGGCCGGACGCTGTTCGGTAGGTCGAAGGGCAGCTGCGGAATGACGGGCCGCAGGGCCACGATGGTGTCCTCCAGCGGGCTGATCCTGAGCGTATCCTTCCAGCCGAGTTCGTTGGCCTCGGGCGGGCGGATGATCCCGTCCCAGCCGACCCGGTTGATCACTTGCACGTCGTACAAGTGGAAATGGATGGGGTGCGTGTCGACGCCGTTGTGGGTGATCTTCCAAATCTGCGTCCCGTCGGTGGTCACCGTGATCGGAGTCACCCCCGTGAGAACGTGTGGTAGATTGGTCGCATCGATCAGCTCGCTGGGCGGGTTCACGAACGGGTACAGGATCAGGTTCTGCGCGCCCGCCTGGGCGGTCGGCGACTCGAGGCCGAGATTGCCGCTCATGCGGCCGTATTCCTTGTCGAAGGCTTCGCCCATCTCATCCTGGATGGCCTTCGGCTGGAGCTCCATGTTCACCGTCTCCAGCGACCCCTGCCCCAAGAGCGTGTTGAACGTGAAGTCGAAGTCGGTGATCCTCACGAACCCGTCCCGAGGACCGCTATTCTGGAACGTGCTGTCGTAGGCCGAGTTGTAGGCGCCCTGCCCGACGATGATCGGGTGCTGCCCGTCCTCAAACACACCCTGTCCGCCCAGGCTCGTTGCCTGGAACGCCGTCTGGAGCGCAGAGAGGTCGAAGGCCGGGGCAGGGGTGGTGTTTGCCACCACGACCTGCATGACCGTGCGCGTGTTCGGGCCGTAGCCAGGTAGCGTGGAAGGCGCGCCGCCGGTATCCCTCAGGTCCGCATTGCCGGTGTAGTAGTCATAGCGCGGGTCGCGGGCTGGGAAAGCTGCCGGGGAGTCGTTGTAGAGGATCAGCGTCTGGCCGGCAAACGCCGAGAAGTCCACGATGACGTCCACCCGCTCAGCCGGGCCGATCAGCAGCGAGTGCTGGTCCACGTTGCCGGCGTTGAACACCGTCGGGTCCGTCACCCAGGTGATGGGCTGGGGCGGGATAACGGCCGGCGCAGGGAGGAACCCTCCCTCGCTGCCGATCTGGATCCAGTCCGGGCCAGCGGTGGCCATGTCCGGCGTCGGGAATACGCCGGCCGGATCTGTCAGCGCGGCCTGCACTTCCGCCGCGTTCAGCCGCACCTCCGTGCAGACAACCCCGGTGCTCTCCGCTACAGGGGCGGGGTTCGCCGCGTCGCACACCACGCCGTTGGCATCGACGGCCTGGTAGAAGTGCAGGTTGAAGAAGCGGTCACTGGCCGCGTTCAGGAAGCGCAGCCGGTAGGATTTGGGCTCCAACATGACCGTCGGATAGGCGGCGCCGTTGACCACCGGCGTGTCGTTGAAGGCCTCCATGCCCATGGAGTTGTAGGGCGTACCCGGCATAAGCGGGGGCTCGCACCACTGCACATCAGGGTTGCAGTTCGTGTCGTAGTAGGGGTTGGCGACCGGCCCGTGGTCGATGTTGGTCGTGGGCGGCCAGAACCATGGTCCGTAGGCCCAGCGGCCGAACTGGTTGACGCCAGAAGTGTCGCCCGGGTTCTGGGCCGGCGAGTAGACGTGCGGCAACCACAGGTTGCCCGCGCCGCCCCAGCGGGTCATGTCCCAGGTCTCGTCGGACACGGTGAGCTGCTCCACGCTGGGCACAAAGGTCTTGTCCTGTACAACCAGCGGGATCGTGTCGGCGGCGCCGGGGATGAGCCCCTGGTCGAGCAGGCTCTGCTCAGTGGTGTCCTTGATGATGTAGGGTGCGGCCTCTCCGGCGTAGACGTTCAGGCGGGTGATGCCCCAGGCGTGGTCGTGGTAGAACAACAGCCGGGCGCTCTGCTGGTTGGTGTAGTAATATGTCTGCGAACCGGGGCCGGGATGGTTCGTCGCTCCCACTGTGGCACAGGTGGTCTGACCAGCGCAGGCAGTGATGGTCGCCCCTGTGGCATCGTACCACATGTCAGGCACGTGGTTGACGCTCACTCCTTCTGGATAACTGGTGCTCTCGCCCTCCGGCGTGATCCACTGGTGCGGCGTGCCGTCGCTGATCCACGCCGTGATGCCGCCGTGGAGGTGGAGGACGGAACGGTTCTCGGAGAAGCAGTCGGCGTCCTTGTCAATGCGGGCGCCGAACTCATCGTACCCCATGCCGCACATCGGGTTCTGCGGATCGGGCTCTTGCATCCCGCCGATGTTGGGCCCCATGCCGGAACCCATGACCGTAACGTCGGTGGGGATGAACAGGTCGCCGTCGATGCCGGTGGGGAGCAGGTTTCGGAATAGGATACGCACGGGGCGGTCCTTGTCGGCTAGGATCGTGGGCCCCAGGTAGTGAGGCGCGGTCACACCAGTGTAGTCATTGATAGGAGCCGAGGTTCCGTCAATGAGGTCGTTGGCCAGCGGAACCTCGTCCCCAGGGATCACACTCGTCGAGAGCTGGACGTAGCCGCGCAGCAGCGTGCCCGGCAGATCCGAGTGCATCTTCTCCCGGTACTGGACGACTGCGATCTCGTAGTAGTCTGAGCCCGGGTAGGTGGTGGTATCGGGGACGGCCACCGGTATGTACTGGCCGAGGTTGTTGGCGCCGGCCGGCCCCAGGCCAGGCAGCCCGTCCATGAACTTGCGCATGCCGCCCACGATCGTTGGCGGCTCGGGCGTCGTGGCGCTACGGAGAATGAGCGGGAAGTAATACTTGTATGGTTCCGGCAAAGGGGGCAATAGGACATACCCAGGCAGCGGACTGTTGGCGTAGTTCGGGTGGCTGAAGTAGTGTGGCGCCGCGCCGGGCATGGCCATCTGCGCAACACCAGGCATGGCCGTCTCCGCGGCTCCCAACCTTGGGAGTGAGAACCCGGCGGCCTCAGCGCGGTCGGCGGCAGCCTGCCGGTCGGCGTGAGTGATTCTTTGCTCCTCCCTCTGCTTCCAGTCGAGATACTTTTCTGCATAGTAGTCCGGGTCCTGCTCTTGTGCGAGCGCACGCCCGCTTGCACTCAGCATAAGGGAAGTGAGCATCAAGACCGCGAGCAATCGAGCTAACAATTCGCGTTTACGCATGGCGTTTCTCCCCTTCCTTATCCTCATTCGCTGCAACACGCAACATCTGCGCTGACTACACCACTCAGATTCAAGGGCCGGGCGAAGGGAGGGGTCGCGCCGGCGTGCACCTTATGATCCGCTACGTTCCGCTCGCTGGGGCGTGGCCCGCTGTTGGCTCCAGGACACAAAGCGCTAGCTTCGGGTCATACGGGGTCCGTGCCGTGGTGTTGTGCCTGCACGCCACCCCCCGGGGTGCAGATGAACGGAACAGTTGATAGACGCCCTGTCCTGGCCGAGCCCAGGCGGTACTCATTGTCACAGCGGGCCACGCCGTCGACATCTGTCTGCACCCACAGTTGGTGGCGCTCGGCTTCTGCCACAGGGATGGTATTCCGATTGATGGCTGCGAACATGTCGAATGCCTAGTCACCAGCGCGCTCTGCGCCGGTTCTATACCCGACAGCCTGGTCAGGGCGCCATTCCCCTGTGCTGGGCGAGCTACGGTCGACTTGAGCCCACATACCCAGCGAATCCAGTATCCGCCACGCTGCAATCCAAGGATATCACAAAAACGCAGCCCCAAACCGATGGAGATGGTTGGGGCTGCGATTGAGCTTGACCCAAATCGTTGGAATGTGGTTGGGATTGAATCCTGGTCGATGCCGGGCGACGCCCGCTAGGTGTGGTCGCTACTCCACGAACCTGTAGCCCACCCCACGCACGGTCAGGATGTGGCGCGGAATGGAGGGGGTGGGTTCCACTTTGCGGCGCAAGCGGTGCACGTACCACTTGATGATTCGTCGTGCTTCATGCTGGTGTTCGCATTCATAGCCCTGCACCACGTGCACCAGCTCTTTGGCACCGACAACTCGATGGGCATTCTGCATGAGATGGATTAACAGTCCAAACTCTCGGGGGGTGAGTTCCAGATGGGCGCCATCCAAGACTACATCATGTGTCCGCAGGTCGACGCAGAATCGACCCCGCTCCAGGAGCGATCGCTCGTCTCCTCTCGTCTCGGATTCAACCAGCGCTTTTCGCCGGTCCACCGCCTCTTGCACAGCCTGCCTCACCTCTTCGGGCTCGACCGGCTTGAGCAGATAGCCGTCGACCCCCTCCCTGATTGCGCTAAGAGCTGAGTCCAGTGAACCATGAGCGGTGAGGATGATGACGATCGTATCTGGCCAGCGCCACCTTATGGCCTCCAGAACGCGCAGACCGTCCACTCGGCCTCCAAGGATGAGGTCGAGAAGCACCAGATCAAAGCGGGTCTCCCGCAGCCGTTCCAGAGCGTCCTCGCCACTCGAAGCTGTCTCGACGACATGTCCAGCCCGCCGCAAGGTCTCCTCAAGGAAGAAGCGGATCCCCTCCTCATCGTCAACCACCAGGGCAACCAGGGCGTCCGGCACCGATCAACCTCCCTCTCCTATGTGCTGCTCGGAGGCTCCGTCTGCATGTGGGAAGAGTTTCCCCTCTAGGAGAATACCTATGTCGGCAGCCAGATGGTGAAGGTCGTCCCTTCACCCACGCTCGTCTCCACCTCGATCTGACCGCCGTGGTCCTGCACAATGTTTTGGCTGACGAACAACCCCAGTCCAAGGCCCCCGCGTTTACTGGTGTAGAACGGCTCGAAAATGTGGGGTAGAGCATCGGCAGCGATGCCTTTCCCGCTGTCCGCGAAGAGCACTTGGACCCCCTCACCTTCGCCGCAGCGCACGGTGCCTATCCGCAGACGCCCACCCTCCGGCATCGATTCCAGAGCGTTTAGCATCAGGTTCAGGAACACTTGCTGAATCCGATCAGGTGCCACCGTGACCGGAGGTAGATCGGCCGCCGGAACGAAGATTGCCTGCACCTGGGACTCCTTACACTGCTTCGCGCTCACAGTGAGTACCTTGCGCAAGAGCGCGTGCAGATCCGTCGGTTCCCGCTCTTCCGGCCCCGATGGCCTTTGCAGGTCGCGCAGTTGTGCCACGATGTCGGCCGCTCGCTTCAACTCGTCGAGGCCTATCTGCAGGTATCGGCTGGCGTCTCCGCCTTCAGCGAGCGTCTCCGTGGCCAGACCCAGACAGCCAATGACCGTCTGCAGAGGGTTGTTGATCTCATGGGCCAGCGAGGCGGCCAGCCGGCCCGTGAGCACCAGTTTCTCGGATTGGACAAGCGCGGCGTGGTCCTTCTTGCGCCTGGTGATGTCGCGCACAATGACCAGGTCGGCAGCCTCGCCATGCCAGACTGTGCGCGCACCGGCTATTTCCACGGGCACAGCCCGACCGTCGCTGCTAACGACGATGGTCTCATAGTGTGGCGGAGCGGGCTCCCCAACGATTCTTTTCTCAAGTCTCTCCATCACCTTCTTCAACTCATCCGCGTGCAGCAGCT
>Ga0307380_10007362_pt1 | contig 14337 bp, 13 predicted proteins | sample UN3MG_FD_202239 | JGI IMG/M metagenome (GOLD analysis project Ga0307380, IMG submission 202239) | Soil microbial communities from Risofladan, Vaasa, Finland - UN-3 | ecosystem: Environmental > Terrestrial > Soil > Coastal area > Acid sulfate soil | place: Finland: Risofladan, Vaasa | collected... | reverse complement strand
TTTCTCAACTCGGCGCTCAGGTCGCCTATCCGCATCTTCCCGAAGTCCACTACCGTGCCGACCGATTTGACCTTCTTAGACAATTCGGGTTGGAGGCCCTTCTTCCGTTTCTTCGGCTCCCCTTCATCCTCTTCTTCTTCCTTCTTTTGGCGGCTCTGGGCCTGCTTACCCTGGCCTTCGGAGGTGATGAGGATCAGTCGGCAGGCGGGGCCGAGCTTGGGGATGAAGTCGGCGAGACGGCACTGGTCATCGGAATTCAGCCGATCAACGCGGTCAACTATCACCACTTTGCGCTCGGCTAGGAACGGCAGAGTTGCCACGGCCTCGATGATTTGATCGGCGGTAGCCCTGAAACCATCGAACTTCTCGATGTCGGAATCCACTCCCCCTTTCGGAGGCGCGGCCAGCTCGTCGAGTTTCGACTGCCTGCGGGAATCCGCCTCGCCGGTGATAAGGTAAACGTCTTTCTTGCCTTCGGTCTTGCTCATGAATGCTGTTGCTTCGGAAGCAGCTTTCCTCTCTTTGCGGTCTTCAGGCCATTTGCCAGCGCCTCCAGATTGCTCTTCATGGCCTGGATCCTCTCCGGCGCCGGCTCGCGATTGGAATACCTGAATTCTACAAAATCTGCCGTAAGGATGTCCACCGTCTGCGATATCTCGCCGAGGCGAATGGACTTGTTTGTTTGGAAGGCGTATTCCAGGGGGGTCACGGCCGGGTACCTCCGGTATCCGTGGCGAGCGAGAATCCGACACATCCTCTGGTAGCATTCCCCTATCTCGGTGACACCGGTTGTTCGCTGCCAGGCAGGCTTCTTCAGATTCCTGCCGATCCTGGGGAGCACCTCGGCCTTGAACAGGTATGCGAAGAGGAAAAGGATGAGAGCCCCGGCAAACACGCTCGCTCTGTCCGCAGCGAACATCGCCCAGTATTCCTTTACGTTTGCGAGCCAGCTCACTCCCTGCTGGTCTGCGGCAACGTCGAAAGGAATCCAACCATATCCAGGGAAATAGAGCTCGGCCCAGGCATGCCTATCCTTGCTCTTCACGTGATACACTCCATCGTCTGGGTCATATTCACCCGGAGCAAAGCCCGTGGCCCATCTTGCCGGGATACCTGCCTGCCGGGCCATGACAACCATCGCGCTGGCAAAGATATCGCAATAGCCCCGTTTCGAATCCAGGAGGAAATAGGTAACCGCATCCTTATCCGACGGAGCTGCGAGAGCATTCGTGGCGTAGGTATAGTTGGCGGCAAGGAAGCTTTGAATCGCCTGTGCCTTATCAAACGGAGTATACGACGCCTCGGTGACCCGGGTGGTCAGCTTCTGGACTTGCCAGCATGACTGGGGCGCGACCAGATAGCGCGCCGTGATAAGCTCGGGGTAGACTGTGGGTGCAATGCGCAACTCCCTGGGCGTGGCGACACTGACTTTCGAGACCACGTGATAGGTATAGCCCCTGGAGTACACGCCGGCCTCCAACCCCGCTGAGATGCGCATAACCCTCGGCCATTGGCGATGGTTTACGGTGAAGGGTTCGGCAGCAGCGAAGATCGTTCGGTAGAATCCATTCGTGATACGATACGTCTGCTCGACAATCTCAACCGCCGAGCGTGGGTCCGGATTTAGCGGATCGGTGATACGAAAGGTATGGCTACCGGTCTCATCCGCCTGCTTAGGAGGGTATATCCACCTCTGTTCCTGAGGCAGAAGCTCGCTGGACCAGCCCTGGCCGGTATAGTGGTTGTACGTCCTCTCACGCCAGAGCAACGGCCTGCTGCATTTGACGGTCATCGTCTCCCGCTCGCTCAGTGTAACGGGGCCGGTGGCAATGGGAACGAACTCCTCGGCCGACTGATCCATCGTCTGGCCGGTATCAATGTCGGATAACCTCGCCATGAATGCTCTGGCGATCATAGGAGACAGCATGGTGCCGATCAGAGACCCGACGGCAAGCGCCGTCAGAGCCATGCCCACCGCCATACTAAGATGCAGCTTGATGGAACTCCAGGAAAAGAGATCCATCTTCCCTTCCGCGGGTTCAGCCTGGTAAGCTTTCGCCGCCGTTTCATCTTTCTGGCCGGACAGCACGTTCTGCCGGATGAGCACAAACGAAGCGCACCCCAGGTATATCCCGAAATAGGCCAACATCTCCGCGGATGGATCGGCAGTCGCCAGCAGACCAATGAGGCTCAGGGAGGGTACGCAGAGGAACAGGACCGACATATCGGTCGTGAGCTTAAAGCTGTAGATCACCATGAGAGAAGCCATCACTATGGCGGCCAGCAGGTCGGGGGAATCCAGGGTTTCCGTCGGAATGAGTTGGTATCGGAACTGCGGCTCGATGAGCAAGAAGGCCAACGTCGGGAGCATGATGATGAGTCCGATGGCCGCAAGCGCGGAATTGGAGATGAGTTTGGCCCTGACTCCCCAACTAACACAGTAGCCGATGACAATGAGGGCAAATGCAAATGACGTGAACTCGCCGGACGGTAATACGGCATGAAGGGCGGCCACACCCATTCCGCTGGCCGTCAGGCCGGCGGCGTATAACGGGATGCGAGCGCGCATCTGAGGCTCGACCACCACCTTAGACTGCATATCTGTACCTCACACGGCCTTCCACACGGCTGGTGGAGCAGTCCACAACTACGAGCGAGGCGCCTGCCAGCGCCAGATCGCCTGCGAGTTCATATTCACGGTCTTCGCCCGAAACGTTGACGAGAACAAACTGGAGACTCATGCCTCTGGAGGTCAGCAAGTCGGCACATGGTATCATGCCTTCGTCTATGGCCTCCGCCAGGCAGATCACCGACGTGTTCTCCCTGATGCCGTATAGCTCGCCGAGCACCACATCCGAGAGACTTCTGTCACGGTCGGCCCGAACTCTTGCGAGCGCATCCATCAGGATGTGGAGATGGCCGATGCCCTGGCCGAAAGTCGAGGCAGTTCCGGTTATCCCATCGCCGACGAGCCTTGCCGAGCTTCCGCTCTCCATAGTCTGCTCGATAATCCCGGCGGCGATCCTGACCGCATACTCCAGGGAGGTGTACAGCCCCCTCCCGACCTCCGAGCCTCGCCTGAGATCAATGGCGATCATGGCATCCTGAGCCCGGCTGTGCTCGAATTCGATGACATTGAGGCGGTTGTGCTTGGCAGTCGAGCGCCAGTGAACCCTCCTCAGATCATCGCCACGCTGATATTCGCGAACGCCATGGAAGTCTATGCCGCTCCCTTTCGCCCCGGACCCTTCGAACTGGTATTCGCCGAGCATGCCCATCGGTGCGACTGCGAGATCGGGTATGACCAGGGGATTGGGCAAGACAACGAGCCTTGACGTTAGGGGATAGCGGCATCTGAAGTGGAAGAACCCCAACGGATCGGATGCATGGAGTCTGATCGGCCCGATGACGTACTCGCCTCGCTTGCGGGCGATCGCGGTGTAGGAGACCGCCGAGTCACCCTCTTGGGCGCTGACATCCTGCCGCTCTATCCACTCGGGGAGATTGTCCTCGATCTCCACAGGCCCAAGGAAGTGGCTCTTGTGCATCAGATCGAGCCGTATGCGGAAGGGCTCGTCCTCATTGGCGAAGTCGAGGGCGTCTCTGGTGCATCGAAGTTTTCTCATGCCGATCTTGCCGGCGACATAGGAGGCAATCGGCACACACCCTATCGCCGCCGACATGATGTAAAGCTCGCTGTATCCGAGCACCGCCGAGACAAGCAGCAGGAACAGTGCGGAGGTAATGGCGGCAAGCAGCTTGGTTCGATGCATGGGAAACGTCATGTTATTCAGCACGGCACTGCCGCCGCGGACACAATCTCCTCCACGACACCCGCCTGTGTGACATTGTGACTTCTGGTTTCCGGCTTCAGGATCAGGCGATGGGCAAGCACCGGGATCGCGAGAGCCTTGATATCATCGGGCGTGACGTAATCCCTGCCCCGGATCGCCGCAAACGACCTGCAGGCGTGGGAAAGATTGAGAGAGCCTCTGGGGCTCGCGCCTAGTAAGACCATCGGATGATCCCTCGTGGCGGTGACTATCCCCACGATGTAGTCCCTAACCGTCGGTTCCAGATATACCCCGGTCACGGCGCGCTGCAACTCGGCGATCTCCGGGGAGCTCAGTATGGTCTTTGCATTCGCGATGGGGTGCTGGACGATCTGGCTGTCGAGTATGTCCGATTCCTCCGACCGGCCCGGATACCCGACCGATATCCGCATCATAAACCGGTCGAGCTGGGCCTCGGGGAGCGGATAGGTGCCGTGATACTCGACGCTGTTCTCCGTCGCGATCACAAAAAACGGCCAGGGGAGCGGATGGGTTATGCCGTCAATGGTCACCTGCCGCTCCTCCATGCACTCCAGGAGGCTCGATTGCGTCTTCGGCGTGGCCCGGTTGATCTCGTCGGCGAGGACGAATTGGGCGAATATCGGGCCGCTTCGGAACTCGAACTCGGCGGTCTTCTGGTTGAAAACCGAAGTCCCGGTGACGTCCGAGGGCAAGAGATCGGGGGTGAACTGCACCCTCTTGAACGAGCAGCCAAGAGTCTTCGCAAGGGACTTTGCCAGCGTAGTCTTGCCGACGCCCGGCACGTCGTCTATCAGCACATGACCGTTCGAGAGGATGGAGGTCAGCACCAGGCGGATGATATCCCGCTTCCCGATGATGACGGTCTCCACCTCATCCATGACCTGATTGATCGTACTCTCGATATCCTTGAAATCCATGGGTTAACTCCCAAAACTGCTGACCGAATTGGCTGCCATTGACCATTGACCATTGACCATCAGCCATTTCCCTCGCGAGATTCCCTCATTACTCTACCATCCGCAAGGGAGGCTGTCAATTATTAAGACGACAAGCGGCCCCGTCGGGTTCTCGGTCCGACCCGTCCGCCGGTAGCCGCCCCGACGGTCGGGGCGCCCCAACTCTTCAGACAGGCCTAGCTTTCGAAGACCAGGGTAGAGTTTGCAGGTTGGGATGCACCCATAGACGGCGCGGCTGCCTGGAAGGGCGAGGGTCTCTAGCCTGAGCATGTCGAAGGCCCTCCGAGCCGGTCCGGGATTCCACCGCCAAGGCGCCCTGGGCCGAGCCTGTCGAAGCCAAAGTCCGCCAAGGAAAGACGCCGGAGATGCGCCGAACCACTTTGGAGTGCCAAAGCAGAGCTTTAGCTTTGGCTTCCATTGACATCCGTTCTGCATGCTGCATATAATCCGCAATAGGTATAACCGCTAATCAGTTGTGTGGTAGATACAATCCAAGAAAGGGAGTGGGGAGTCCTTGACAGATAACCTTGACCAGAAGCTCAGTAAGGCGCAGGAGGAGCTTGACCATGTGGCTTCACTAATGAACATCTTGCGTCAGAACTTCATCGATTCGACTGCCAAATTCCTACAGTCATGGTATGAGAATGAAGCGCAGGCCCACGTCATCAAGAACGCACAGGTCACTCGTAGCCTAAGCGACGAGAAGCTAGAGCAGATGAAGGCAGAAGTGACCGCTCTCCAAGGGTCAAGTCAGGCAATCGCCCAGGAGTTCCTAACACGACCCTCAGCATGGTGGGTTCCCGGGTCAGAGCTTAAGGATCCCAGCTCACATCCGATAAAAGAGGCAGTCCGCTTAGCTGCATCCAAACTCGTCCATACCCTTGAGAAGTATGGATACGAGGATCCATACGCCAAGAGACGTAATGCCCGCCCGGAGGAGTTCAAACATTACTGCAGCCTTGATTGGTCAGAGGAAATGGAGTCTCTGTCCGATGGATATATTCCTCTTGCCCTAAAAGGGCGACAAGCTCAGGCATTGGTTGACAAGCTGAAAAGAGAGAAAGACGAGAGAGAAGCAAAAGAGCGCTGGGACAACGCATAGACGCCAAATGCACTAGCCTTGCTTCTCCTCTTCGGGGTCGTAAATCCGCTTTATACCGCTTTCCCGTAACTCATCTTCGTGCTTGTATCCGACGAAGTCCTCGTCATCGCAAAGCTCTAGTCTATTGTGACAGGCCCACATCCCCATGATCTCCTGCTGTAGATCGTCCGGGATGATACGCCCAATAGCTTTAACCTCAACCAGCGCCCATGCAACTAGTGGCCAAGCGTAGACCTCGTCATCCGTCCTGATTAGAGCAAACCAGCCGGTGCCGGGCATGATCTGCTTGATCTCGTATTCCTTTTTTGCGCTCATGTCTTTCTCCTATGTAAAAGTGCCTTGAACCTACATCCGCAGACTGCCCTGCTCTCTCTCTTTATCTGCTGGCCGAGGTAGGAGCTACGGCTTATACTCAGCCCTGCATTCGTGGATGAGAGTGTACATCTCGGGGAGTACGAGTTCGTCGCCAAGCTGCTTCCATCCCTCTCGGGCATGACGGGCGAACAACTCAAGATAGGGGCCTGGGCTGCAAGCTTCAATGAGATCATAGAGTTCGTCCGGCTTGCGGGAATGCTCCCGCTTCTGTGTCTTGAGGATGTTGACCTGTCGCCTTCCTGGCTGAAGAGTTCTCATGGAGCCCCTCACCCCGAAGAGAATCAACTCCGTGACGTTGCGGAAGTAGAAACCTACGCCTCTGCCATCCGGGCCGCCGTCCTTCCTGATCTTGTGCCAAACGATGTTGGTCTTGTAATGGAAGCCCCAGCGTTCCATGACTTTGATGCCTTCGAGCAGAAGGGCGTTTGGCACCCATAGATACAAGTGGGCGCGCGGTTGCACGATATGGGCTATCGGCAACTCCATTATCTCTTGTGTGGTCATTGTACTGTAGCGCCGTAGGCGTTTGTGTTCAGGGGCCATCTTGCCCGTTCTATTGTCAAAGCGCCAAGGCGGATCAGCAAGGATAGTTGAGAAACCGCCCGGGTGGAATGACAGTAGTTCCTCTGCAGAATAATGCCGAAGATCGGTCTTAAGACCTTCGTCTACTGGTCCGGGCGATACAAGGTTCTCCGGATACCGAATACCAACACTGGACATCCTCCTCCGCCTCCTCCTTCTAGTCTAGGGAGCAACTTGCTCATATGGGTGGTTGAATTGCCGTAGGACTTGCCCTTGCCAAGTTCGTTAAATATCTCTTGAAGCTCGTCGCACCTCGTTATAATCACCCCGACACTCACGGCCCGAAGCTCAAACAGTAGTCTGAAGTTATTCAGGTCGCGATCGAAGAACGGGTCCTTGTTATTCCATTCGATCTCCAAGGCCACCTTGTTCCTGAAACAGTCCACCTTGTGAGTGGGACTGATGTATTCCTTATCGTCCACCTTGATACTAGTGTCAAACGAATGCTCAAGCCATCCCCTTTCGGTGAAACCCGAATCGAGCCTGCATGCTACGGGAGATTTATTCTTGCCTTGGACATCTACCTCGGACTCAAGCAATACAAAGCTGGAGAGAACTTCCAGGATATCCCTGCGTTCGTCGGGAAAATCGCACTCAAGCACTGCGGAAGCGTGCCGCCACTCATAAATCTCATAGTTTTGCTCTATGTACTCCGGGAAACCTGCCATGCCATGACCTCGAAGTCGTAAACTTGTACATTATCGCAGTTCGGCAAGGCAAGCGGAAGATCCTCTAGTCATGCATTGAGTTTGTCGGCGCTTCAGCGCAGGCCCAGCCGCTATAGGGCCGACCTGTAGGCAAGATTGGTTTTGTCGGACATCGAAGCTATGCTCTCAATCGTAAGGGGTTCGCCTATCGTGGCCTGGTCATCCCGCCTTTCGATGTCATCCCAATCAACCAGCACTGCTCGGACCTCGGGGGTATCGCTATACAAACCGATCAGCATTCCTCGTTTGATCTCTACCACAATGTCAGCCATGTCAGATATCCTTTCCAAGTTTATGCACGTTTGTTCGAGGATCGAAGGGGGGATTCCTGCATCCGATGGAGCGCCCGGCGCGGGGCGGCGGCATGCCGCCGGGCGGAAAGGCGTCCCGACAGTCGCGGACGGCACTCCACATGCGTTTGTTCATCTCTCGTGCGAGCTTGCTTCAGCCTGCTTTGTGTCTGATTGTAGCCTGGGGTTTCGAATCCCAGGCTACCATCGGCGTCTATCCGCGTTCATCGGAGGCTTCCCTTCCCCCTCTTCGATGTTGGAAGTTGGAAGTTGTACGTTGAACGTTTGACGTTTGCACCCGTCCCCCCATCCCCGTTCAATCTGAAATCTGAAATTTGAAATCTGAAATCCCCGCGTCTCCGCGTCCTTCGGCCGTTCCCTCCCTTCAATCTGCAATCTGAAATTTGAAATCTGAAATCCCCGCGTCTCCGTGTCTCTCCTACTGTTCACCGTTTACTGTTTACTGTTCACTTTCCGTCCCTTCTTCCTCCGCTTTCTGCCACTCCTTCTTCTCCGGCTTGCCGTCTTCTTCCGACAGGCTCTCGATCAGCGCCTCGATCGGATCATAACCGACCTCCGACAGCTCCCCTTCCTTCAGCACTCCTCCTGCCTTCAGGAGATCAACCGCCACCCGATGCCTGTTCTTGTCCTCCTTGTCATGGATGATCGCCCTCAGCTCCCGGCAGCACTCCAGGTAGAGGAGCGCAAGCATCCTGCTCGTCGTCCTCTGATACCCCTTCATCTGGAAATTCAGCGCCTCCCGGAACTCCATCTCCTCGATCCATTGCGCCAGCGTCTCCAGGCTGACCTTCAACTTCTTCGCCACCTCCCCCTCCGTATGCTCAAAAAGCAGATCCACCGCCCGCTTCTTCTTCTCACTCAGCATCTGTCTTGCTCCCATCCCGCACTTCAATCTGCAATCTGAAATCTGAAATCTGAAATCGAATGTCCCCCATATTACTAGCCGACTTTTCGCCCCTTTTTGAATGTAAATTCTGTGAAATCTTCGAGAAAACATTTGTTCGCCATTCCCAATGAACTAAGCACCAAGAACCATGAACGATGAACCGGTAGCTAACTTTCCGTGAACCTGGGTGAAGAATCCGCGTTCAACCTGTTAACTCTTCGTTCTTGGTGCTTCGTGCCTGGTGCTTCAGGACGGATGACGGCAAACGTAACCGAGACGAGTCGCGTAACCGCAACCGACCTACGCCGGTATCCTGTCCGTCCTTGTTCCCCATTGACGTGAAAGACGAGGTTCCTGTAAGCTATCGTCATACCAACCGAAGGGGGCATTTTCCCTGACCGAGTTCACCATATCCGCCAAACCACTCCCGCCGCTGGAGATTGCCCGAATCCTGGAATCCGGCGAGCCGGAGGTTGATCGCTACCTTGGCGAAGAGATATACGCCAATCCGAATGCCGAGTACCTGGCAAAACAGCGAAAGAGACTGGCCGAGGTCGTCAGGCTTCATGCCGAGCGAGTCGGGGATAAGCCGACCTACCTCCTCCGAGCGCCGGGGCGGCTGAACGCCTTCCTCGAGTATCTCGATATGTGCGCGGGCGATCACATGTCCGCAACCATAGACGGCGACATCCCCGTTGCGGTCTCCCCCCGAGAGGATGATATTCTGACCGTCGCCAATATCAACCCTCTCTTCGCGCAAGAGCAGATGTCGCTGTCGGAGGAGTTCAGGCGTTTTGTGAACGAGCCCTTGAATGCGCCGGACATGCAGGACACATGGGACAAGCGGACCATGCTCCTCCCGCACTTCGGCCGCCGGCAAGGGCAGTGGTCGAACTACATCCTCAGCTCCTACTTGAGGGTGATGTGGGAGCTCTCAAATTTCAAATTGCAGATTGCAGATTGCAGATTGAAGGGGGAAGAGGATTGCGGATTTCAGATGAAGGGGGCGGATCTTACTTTCGGCCGCGCGACCGCCCCGTTCCGAGCGGGAACCAGTTCCTCATCCGCAGTGGTCGTTTTATCATTCCTGGCGATGTATTTGGCAAATCGGGATCAACTTCCGAAATGGGACTTGCCCGAAATGTGCAAGCTCTTGGGGGAAGCGGAGTGGTACGTGGGCACTCACGGCGGCGCGAACGACCAGACGACCATTCTGCGCAACGGCCCGAATACCGTGCTCTACAACCGCCATTCCCGCGAGCCGCTCGATTCCACTCCCCTGCCCTTCCTCAAAGGCATCCACGTGGTGCTGGCAAACTCGCTCTGGGAGGTGAACAAGTCGCTCACCGGCAACCAGAGCTTCAATATGCGCAAAGGCTGGATCGAAATCGGCGATGAGCTAATGCGACTGATAGTCGCGGCGATTTCAGATTTCAAATTGCAGATTGCAGATTTGCCGGAGAGCGGATGGATTAACCGATTGCTTAAGGAGAAGTTTGGATGGGAGGCGGGTGGGCCTCTGACGTTGCTCGAATCACATCCCGAGTATTGGGAGAAGATCGAGGCGAACTACAAGAAATTCGGCAGCCTGGACGAGGGCATCCTGGGGATTCCGGACGCAGCCATCGAGGAGCTCATCCTCATGCTGCCGGTGAAGATCACCCCGGACGAGGCGGCGCGAATACTGGGCACTGACAGGGAAACCATCATACGACTGTACACGCAGCCGAGGAGAAGCATCGGCGGATATCATACGCGGACGACCGCCAGGTTCTTCCATAAGGAGAACATCATCGGGCGCACACTCGAGCGGATATTCCTGGAAGCCGAGAGCGTTGACCCGGATTCGGACGGCTATGACAAATACCGGCTGACGGTTGGAGAGCTTGTGGATCAGCTTCAGCATATATTGGCGTTCGACTTCCGTGTGTCGAACTCCCAACTCGACCGGCTGCTAAGCATCGCTCGGCGAGGGCCGGGGTACCTGGGCGGGAAGCTCACCGGCGCAGGCAAAGGCGGCTGCGTCTCGATCCTCGTCCGGGAGGGCGAGTCGGAGGCGATGTGCCGGTATCTCGACCGCGAATATTACAGCAAGCTGGAAAACTTCGACGATTACCGCCAGATCTTGGAAGATGCGATACGGTACTACGAAGAGGACTCGTTCGAGCGCATCTCGGCGGAGGAGCAGTTGGACAACCTCGACAAGGCGCTCGCCTCGATCGAGGACCAGCGGCGGGTGGTGACATTCAGCAGAGGGGCGTGTGTCGTGGACGTAATGCGTAACGCGTAATTCGTAATCCGTAATGCGTGATGCGTAAGGGAGAGGGAGCACATGTTGAAGTTAGGATTCGTGCCTGGGAACAGGCGGTATTTCTCGGTGGAGATGGCGGCGAAGGCGCGAAAAGAGACCATCGAGGCGATGGAGTCACTCGGCATCGAGGTAGTGGTTCCCGATGAGTCATTGACCGAGGCAGGGTGCGTCAAGAATCGAGACGAGGGTCGCAAGTGCGGTGAGCTTTTCAAGCGGGTCGGAGTGGACGGGATTGTCATCGGGGCGATGAACTTCGGCGACGAGCAGGGATGCGTGACGCCGGTTCAGATGGCCGGGCCGAACCTGCCCGTCTTGATCTTCGGCTGCCAGGAAGAGCAGAACCTCCAGTTGGGATTCCCGAGGCGGGATTCGTTCTGCGGACTGCTCTCCATCGCGGAGGACCTCCGCCAGCTTGGGATTCGCTACACAGTCGCCCAGAAGCCGATCTGCTTCCCGACCGACGACTCCTTCCGCGCCCAGCTCGATCACTTTGCCAGGGTCTGCCGGGTGGTGAACGGTATCAGAGGGATGCGGATCGGGCAGATCGGCACTCGGCCGGAGGCATTCTGGACCTGCCGATGCGACGAGAAGATGCTACAGAAGATCGGAGTAACCGTCGTACCGAAGGACCTTTCGGAGTTGCTGGGAGCGATCGGTCGGCTGGACGACGGCGATGCGGCCGTTCAGGAGAAGCTGACGAGTATTCAGGCGGAGGCGGACACGTCGTCCGTCTCGCCTGAGATCCTGCTGAAGATCGCGAAGTTCGAGCGGGCCCTCGAAGACATGTTCGAGCAGTTCGAGTTGGACGCGGCGGCGATCCAGTGCTGGAACTCGCTTCAATTGAACTATGGCATAGTCGCTTGCGGGGTGCTGGCGAGGCTTACCGACCGAGGGAAGATTTGCTCGTGCGAGGCCGACGTCCTCGGGGCGCTCTCGATGCAAGCCCTCAGATTGGCAGCGGGTTCGGCGGCGGCGCTGCTGGACTGGAATAATCTCCACAACGACGATCCTGAACTCGTGAATCTCTGGCACTGCGGGGTTTACCCTGCTTCGTTCGGGAAAGCTAAGCCGAAGATGGCGGTTCAGGGCATAATGGGCAAGCACATCGGCCCGGAGAAGTCCACCGGAGTCCTAGAGATGGAAGTCAAGCCAGGGCCGGCGACGGTCTGCCGGATGACGCAGGGAGTCGAGGGCGACTGGAAGGTTTTCATCGGCCAGGGAGCGTTCGAGGACAACCCGGCCAAGACCTTCGGCGCCGGCGGGTGGTGCAGGCTGCCGGGGCTGGAAAGCATCTACCGGGACATTCTGCTCGACGGCTTCCCGCATCACGTGGCGGTCGCTCACTCGCACGTGGGCAATGTGCTCTACGAAGTCTTCGGCAACTACTTCGGTATGCCGGTGTATCACGGCGGGCAGGCGACCCTGGGAATATACAGGCGAATGCTGCCGTTCACGTGATATTCCCCTGCTGTTGGGGAGGGAGTTCAACTCCCTCCCCAACGAGAGTGATGAGTGACGGGAGGGACAGATGCTAGACTGGGGAACATACGCAATTGAGGCGGTCGGCCTGGTGATCATGTGCGTTTGGATCGTTGTGCCGGCCAGGGAGTTCAAACGGATCTTCAAGAGCCTCAAGGAGAAGGACGAAGGTTCATCGTTCAGCGTTCAGCGTTCGTCGTCATCGGGGGACGCAGAACCAAGAACCCGGAACGAGGAACGCCTCAAATGACGGGACTCGATTATGCCATCGTCGGGGTTTTCCTTGGGGGCATGGCCCTAGCGGGGCTGACGATCTCCAAGCTGATCAAGCAGTCGGATGACTTCTTCGTCGCCGGCCGAAATCTCACCCCCTTCGTCCTGGGCGCAACGATCACCGCCACCAACCTCAGCATGTTCCATTTTATCGGCATGGGAGGCATCGGCTACCAGAAGGGCATCTCGATCATATGGCAGAACTGGACCGGCTGCATGGCGCTGGTCCTGAGTGGGATATTCGTGATCCCGGTGCTGCGCCGGCTGAGGGTGCGATCAGTACCCGAGTTCCTCGAGATGCGATACAGCCGCTCGCTGAGGGTGATGATCGGGGCATTCTGGGGTCTGAGGCTGTGCATATTCCTGGGCATCTTCCTGTACATTGCGGCGACAGCGGGCGTGGTGATCACCGGGTGGGACAACTACTTCGCCTGGCTGATGATATTCTCGCTGATCGCCATAATGTACTCGGCGATCGGTGGCGCGTGGGCGGTCGCCATCATGGACTCGGTCCAGTTCGCATTCATTCTTGCGGGGGCGCTTATCACGTTCCCGATAGCCATCCATTTGGCAGGTGGGCTGCGCAGCCTCAGTCAATGGTTTACGGCCCATGGGGATTCGGTCCATCTGCAGCTCGTTCCTTCGGGAGCGGGCGAGTTCAACTGGCTCTTCATCCTTGCGATATTGCTCATATCCACGAAGTGGGCGACGGTGGATCAGGTCATTCTCCAGCGGGCCTTTGGGGCGAAGAATCCCAGGATGGGTGCTCAGGGGATGGTCCTCTCGGGGCTGATCACCACTCCCCTCGCCTTCTTATGGATCCTCCCGGGCGTCGCGCTGGCCAGAATTCACCCGGGAATCAGCAATCCCGACCACGCGATCCCATGGCTGCTGTCCCATCAACTTCCTATGTTCGGCAAGGGGATTCTCGGATTCGTCTTATGCGGGCTGGTGGCGGCTCAGGTATCCACGATCACCGCGGACATCAACTCGGTCGCGACCCTCTTCACCAGCGATGTCTACCGCGTCGTCAGGCGCAAAGAGCCCAGTCAGCGCCAGCTTCTCAGAGTTGTGAGATTCAGCTCGCTGCTGTGCGGGGCGTTGATGATCCTGGTGGCATACGGGCTGAAGTTCACCGATTCCGGCGCAGTAAGAGCGAACCTGGCGGTGGTAGGGATAGTTGACTTGCCGCTGTTCGTCATCACGATCGTTTTCGGGCTGTTCTGGAAGCGCACGACCTGGCAGGGCGCAATGGCTGGATTCTTCGGGGGCGGCGCGCTCGGAATCATGTCCTACTTCGTCATCGTTCCGAAGTACTTCGATGGCTCTCTCTACCCATTCCTGCATGCGATCTCACCGTGGGTCGCCGCACATGCGGCTGCCTGGCATGAGAACATCAAGGGGTACGAGAAGTCTATGCTGAGCATCGCCCCGTTCGTCAGCTCGGGAGCGGCAGTAGTGATAACAACCGTCGTCAGCCTCGTCACCAGGCAGAAGAACTACCAGTGTGAGAAGGTGTGGGAATGCTTCTAGGCCGCTC
>Ga0307380_10007361_pt1 | contig 14337 bp, 16 predicted proteins | sample UN3MG_FD_202239 | JGI IMG/M metagenome (GOLD analysis project Ga0307380, IMG submission 202239) | Soil microbial communities from Risofladan, Vaasa, Finland - UN-3 | ecosystem: Environmental > Terrestrial > Soil > Coastal area > Acid sulfate soil | place: Finland: Risofladan, Vaasa | collected... | reverse complement strand
ATCGGCAAGGTCTTTCAGGCGGAATGGGAGTCGGTGCAGCTCGAGGACGACGTGTGGGCCGACCCGGGCCGGCCCTATATGTGCCGGATCAGTCCCGACGACTTCGGGCTCGATATGTCGGTCAAGGACGTCCGCCGCTGCAAGTTCATGTGGGACGAATACCGGGTGAGTTGGGAGTCGGTCCGCACGAACCCGGACTACGACCAGTCCGTGATTAAGCAGATGCACGCCACGAGCAAGCATGACCGCGGCGAAAAACAGGCGGCCGATATCGGATCGGGGTCGATCACCGACGACGACGAATACGAGCCGATGACCGACCTGATGGACGTGTGGCTGCCGGAACTCAACGCGGTCGGCGTCTTTCCCAGGCACGTTCAGACCAAGCCGTTAAAGCTGGTCGAGGCCGGGCCGGAAGGCGGCCCCTACGACCTGCTTTCCTTCTGCGACGTGCCCGACAACGCGATGCCCTCTTCGCCGGCCTCGCATTTGATGAGCCTGCACAAGACGTACAACGGGCTAGTCCGGAAACAGTTTCAGCAGGCCAAGCGGCAGAAGAGCAACCCGACCTTCAAGCCGGTACACCAAAAGGACGCCGATCGGCTCAGGAAAGCCAACGACGGCCATTTTGTCCCGGTGCAAGATCCGGATGCAATCAAAGTCATCGTCCAGGGCGGCGTCGACCCCGCCGGCGTGGCCTTCGGAATCAACGTCCTCGAACTGTTCGACCGCGCGGCCGGGAACCTGTCGGCCAAGGCGGGACTCGGTCCGCAGGCGGGCACCCTCGGCCAGGAAGAGATCATTCAACAGGCGGTCAGCAAAGAAGAAGCGAAGAACCAACAGCGGGTGCATACCTTCACCAGCTCCGCGGTTGGAAAGCTGGGGCACCTGATGTGGGCCGACCAGTTCCTTGCCAGGTCTTCGTCCGTTCCCTTCCGGCCGGGCAGTTCGGTCCGCGTCGACACCTCCTGGACGCCGGAGATGCGGGAAGGCGACGCTTGGCAGTACGGATTTAAGGTCGAACCCTACTCGACCAACTACGAGTCGCCGGAGGCCAAGCTGCAGAAGCTGGAGCGGGCGATGGACCGGCTCGAACGGTTCTACCCGATGATTCAGGCCGCCGGCGGCACGATCGACGTCGAGCAGATGCAGAAGGATTACTCGCGTCTGCTGCGGAGGCCCGAGCTGATGAACTGGATTACCTACGCCGTGCCGGAGCCTCCACCGCAAGAAGACCAGTCGGGCGAGTCCCGGATGCCTTCGGAGACCACGCGGAATTACGTCCGGCGCAGCGTCGCCACGGGCGGCACGCCGCAGAACCGAAGCTCGGTGCTACAGCAGGCGTTCATGGGCGGCGGTCAGAACACGCCCCAACAAGTTGCCACGATGGGGAGGCCGGCCGGATGAGCAGGAAAATCGTTTACCGCTGGAACGGCCGGGTTATCAGTAAGGCCGAGTACGACAAGAAGCCGCGACTGGGGACGGCCAAGGGCGGACTGTTGCCGTGTCGCCAGGCAATCACCAGCGGAAAACCAATGAAGGGCACGATTGGGGCCGCGGTCCATCCAGACCAGGTTCGCGAGTTCAACGAGCTTTACCGCAAACACAACATTCACGGGGCTCACCACAACCCTGACGGGACCATTGAATACCAGTCCCGCTCGTCGCGTAGGGCTGTCCACAAGTTGAGGTCTTTGCGCGACAACGACGCCTGTTACGGCGATTGGCCTGGGAAAAACGGATGATCGAAAACGAAACCCATCGCCCCGGATACTACTGGGACACCAACTTCCACATAGACGACGACGCCCACGCGAGGGTCGTTATCGAGCAGTTTGAGCAGGCGGCGCGCGACCACAAGGATTGTGCCGAGGATCGCCACAAGGCCTACGGGAAGCTATTCGAGGAGTTGCATTCGTGGCATCGGAAAGGTGCGGTCGTGAAGTGCGTATTCAACGACACGCCGTCGCCGGGCCAATGGATAGCAACCGACTCGGAAGGTTTTTCGATTGCCGTTGATCCCGAGGAGTTTGCGACACGATTCGAGTTCGTCGGAGAAGACTACCAAGGTGAACGAGTCGGCCTTTACGCCGGGACACACTAACACACGGGAGACTCATTATGGCTGCCAAGCGAGAACGAGACAAAAAGGGGCGGTACATGCCCGCCGACCTTTCCAACGAGGACGGGTCGCTCAACACCGAAGCCGCCGAGCAGGCGCTGGACGCCTTCGAGGCCGCCAACCCGCCCGAGGCCGAGCCCGAGAAAACGGCCGCAAAAGACCCTTCCGCCGCCGCCGGTGCGAAGGATGACAAAACACTTTCTTCTGCAAAGGACCCTTCCGACGACGACAGCGATGACGACGATGCCGCTGCCGATGACGCGAAGGATGACGATACCGCTGCCGGCGGCGACGACGGCGGCGAGGACTGGATGGCGACCGACGACGTCAAGGCGTTGTTGGCCTCCATGAATCTCAGTGAGGAACAGGCGCGCGAGTTCACCGGTCCCGATGAACTGGATCGCCACGCCAAGCTGATGGATCTGATGCTGGTCGAGGACGGCAAGGCCGCTCTCGCCGCGAAGAAGAACCTCAAACCCGGCGAAGAAGAAGCCGCCGCCCGGGAGGCCCAACGGGCCGCCCAGGAACGGCTCGACGCTGAAAAGCGGGCCGCCGAGCAAGAGTCGCAGCGAGAGGGAACCGGCTTCAAGTCGAAACTCGACCGCGAGGACCCCGAAGGGGTCCACGAGGATCTCATCGACGAGATCGAACGGGTGGCGAATTTCTACGAGCAGCGTATCGGGCAACTCGAAGCGCGCCTGGATACGCAGCTCCGGGAGTTCACCGAGCGCGAGGCGCGCACGTCGTTCGACGCGATCGTCAATTCGCTCGGACAAGAAGCACTGCTCGGTTCCAGCGAATCTCCCAAGCGGGAGGCGCGCGACAAGCTGCGCGAGGCCGTGGACCTGTTGTCCGCGGGCTTGCAGGCAAAAGGAAGGCCGGCGGAACTGACCCCGGCCCTGGTGAAGCGGGCTCTGAATCTTGAGTTCGCCGACGAAATCCACAAACAACACCGCGATTCTTTCGCCAGCACGGTCCGCAAACAATCCCAGCGCAAACTGGGAGGCGGCGGGCGGCGGGCGGTGGCGAGTATCGATCAGCCGTGGACCGGGGATCCCGCGAAGGACCCCGTGTTACACGCCGCCTACGCCGCCATGGAGAAGGAGAACGGTGACAGATAACAGGAGTAAACGAGCATGGCGCTCTACCATGAACAGATCGACGATTTTATTGAGTTGACGCTCAACCGAATCAAGAAGAATGAGTGGGTCGATATTTCGATGCCGCTGCAGGAGTACACGTTTGGCGCGAAGTGGTTCAAATCCAAAAAGAAGCCGGAGAAGGGCGGCACACGCATGGAATGGAAGCTCCGCGTCGACAACCAGGGCAACGCCCGGCACAGCGGGCTCTACGGCGTGGACAACCTGGGCCGCAAAAACGTGATGACCCACGGCCACCAGGAGTGGTCGAAGCAGGTGGGCGGCTACACCTACGACATCGACGAGGACGCCTTCCAAAGCGACGAGGAGACGCTCATCCGGGAAATGATCCTGAACGAGCAGGGTCTCTACAACGACTTCTTCGCGCTGATGGAGACGTCGATGTGGACCGCGCCGAGTTCCAGCGCGCTGAAGATCCGGCCGCCTTCCGGGATCCCGTTCTGGATTCAGAAGAACTCCACGCTGGGATTCACCGGCGGCAACCCGGACGGGTTTTCCGAAGGGGCGGGGTCGATCGACACGGACGCCTACGCCAAGTGGAAGAACTACACGGGTCCGTACGTGCAGATCAGCCGCGACGACCTGATCGAGAAGATCATCAACGCGATGGACTTCTGCTACTTCAAGGCCCCGGCGCCGTACCCGGAAATCGGCGGCGGCGAAGCCTCGTGGGGACTCTACACGGTGCATTCCGTGCTGGCCGTGATGCGGCGATTGCTGCAACGCGGAAACGACGACCTCGGCCCCGACGTCGCCGCGTTCTCGGGCCAGGTCCTGGTCCGCAGCACCCCGTTGACCTGGGTGCCGGCTTTGAGCGAGACGGAGTCGGACGCCTACGACAGTTCGGCCCCGTTCTACGGCGTGAATTGGAAAAAATTTGAATATTTTTTCAAGACAAACCGGAACATGATCCTGCACCCGCCCAAGGAGGCTCCGAATCAGAGCAGCGTGCGGAAGCGTCTGATGACCAACTGGGGCAACTTCGTGTGCTACGACCGGCGTCAGGGAGGTTTCGTCTTCTACGTCGCGTCATAAGCCGCGCTGGCGTGGAGGTTTTTGACCATTCACTTTTTTGTAGAGGATATGAGTTATGGGACAACTACTTTGTAAACACGAGGACCAGTTGGGGCGTGGCTTGACCTACGACCTCTGGAAAGGGTTTCCGGCGCACGAGATTCTCGTGTTGAAGGATGCCAATGAGGGAATCGGGTGTATGCTCGATCCCGCTTCCCCGCCATACGCCAAGGCGGGCGTAGGTTCTACCGGAATGCCCATCGGCAACGGAATCTGCGCCTTTGTCGATACCACTGATGCTTACATCACTGGGTTGACTCATGCACAGTACCCCGGCGGGCATGGGTTTCGGATGGGTGGAACCACCGACAACCAAGCCGCTGAACTTCAGTTCTGCGGTGGCGCTGAACCGTTTGTCATTTCCGACGGTACGACGTTGGCAGCCGAGGTCAGGGAACTCATCTTCGAGGTTCAGTTCCGCCTCTCCACCATCACGACGAACGAGCTTGGTCTGTTCATGGGCCTCGCTGGTAGGGCCGCGCTGGACGGCAACTTTCTGGCGGACAATGTTCCGACCGCCGCCACTCCTGGTGTCGCGGACATCGACATGATCGGTTTGTTCATGGATCACGCCGATACGTCGGGCCTGGACATCATGTACCAACTTGCGGGCCAGGAGGCGGTTACGCATGAAGCCGCCTGGAAAACGCTGGCGATCGACACGTGGTACACCTTCGGAATGCGGTTTCTTCCCGTGACCAAGAAGCTGAACTTCTATTGGGGAACGGGGGATCGCGTCACGAAACTGGCGATTGACGACAACCCCGTTCTTTCGACGGACATCGACGACACCACTTTCCCGGACAATCAAGGGCTTGCCCCGACGTTTGCCGTCAAATTGGGTGGCCAGGCTGAGTACCTGGACATCCGCGCGTTCGCTTGCGCCCAGAGGGCCTACGCGGCCGACTAACTGAAGGAAACCGCACGCGGCGCGGGGGCCGTCAATCCTTCAACGGCCGCAGCCTCCCGTGCCGCGTGCATTTTGTTTTACATTTTTTTTCTCAAACCAAGGAGTTAGTTCAATGGCAGAGTGGATTGTGATTATCGAGATGGTGATCGAGTTCCTTCGTGAGTGCATGGAGAATCGCAACCGTGCCGCGATCAAAGCCGGCCTGCTTGACCCCGGCCCGGCCGAGATCCTGGCGATGCGGAAGATTCTGCGAAAGCAAGGACTCCGGGGTCGCGCACTGCGGGACAAAACCATGGAGGGGTTTGGCCAGTTGGCTGTCTTGGGAAGCGCGGGAATCGACGAACTGCTCGACGAGGCCGAAGAGAAGTAGCGACGAGCAGTGAGCAGTGAGAAAGCTCATAGCTCAAAGCTCAAAGCTCATAAACCCAGGAGATTTCCGATGATCCGTACCATCGTGTTGTTTGCGGCCCTACTGCTCCCGGCACCCGCGGCCGCGGGCGGCGAACCTACGGTGACGCCGTTTCCGCCGGACGGCCAGGCCCAACTGATCGTGGCCGACGGTTGGGCCTATATCGTCCGCGGGACGCCGCCGGTGCCCGTGCGGGCGTGGCAGTTTGCCGACGCCCCGGACCCTCCGGACCCTCCGGACCCTCCGCTGCCCCCGGACCCTCCAGTTCCGGGGGAGAAGTGGCAGGTGGCGATCGTCTTCGAGCGGACGCAGCTCGACAACCTGCCGTGGAGCCAGCGGACGATCATCGGCAGTCTGGTATTCCGAGAGCGACTCAGGGAGGCCGGGCACCGGCTGGTGGCGATCGTCGACCAGGACGTCGAAGGCGCCGATGGTAAGCCGCCAAAGGACCTCGCCGCGTACCTGAATGCCTGCAAGGGCGACCCGGTTCCGAGAATCTGTCTCGCACCGCTGAAGGGCGGGCCCGTGAGGGACTTCCCTCTGCCGATGACCGAAGATGAAGTCTTCGCGTTGCTCGAGAAAGGAGACCTGCCGTGAGTTGCAAACTAATCACCGACCGCAACTACCGCGACGTGCCGCGTGAGTGTGGCGTGTTGCCGCGTTACCTCCAATACGGTTCGCCCGAAGCCGAGTTGCAGAAACTGTATCCCGTCGGCGACGTGCCCGACAAGCTGGTTCCTCAAGACGAGTGGAAAGAACGGATTCTCGAGGCCCACGCCAAGCGGATGTTTCCGATCCACTACTTCGAGGCAAACAACGTCCCGGCGAAGAACCAAGGGGGAACGAACTACTGCTGGAGTTACAGTCTCGCCAGCACGGTCGAGGCGGTGAATCTGATGCAGGGGCAGCCGTACCGGCGACTGGCTCCTGCGACGCTGGGACACCTGGTCAATTGGAAGAATCAGGGGTACTGGCTGTCGGAGGCGTTGACCGGTGCTCGCAAGTTCGGCTTCGCCAGTTCGGAGTTTGCTCCCGACGGCGTGACGAACGACAGATTGTTCAAGCCCGGGTGGGAGGGAGACGCCCTGGAAAACAGGCCGCTGGAATGGTTCGACACGATCGGCGTCGACAACCGGCGGCAAGACGAGTTCGAGCAGGTACGGCAGTGCGTGAGTCTGCTGTTGACCCCGAGTCCGCTTGAGGCCGCGTTGTACTGGTGGGGCCACGCCCTGATGGTCGCCGGTCTGATCTGGGATGAAACGGCACTCTACAACCTGCGGTGGATCTACTGGAACTCTCACAACGACGGCCGGATCGAGTTGACCGGGCAGCGGGGCATTCCCGACGAAGCCTACGCGCCGCGGTCGGTGACGTTCAGCCCAAATTAGGAGTGAGGTTCGATGGTCAAGGATGATGACAAGCCAGTCACGCTCGCGCAGTGCGAGCAGAAGCATCGCAGCACGTGGAAAATTCTGGGAATTCTTATGGCGCTCCTGACGGTTCTGTTGGCCGTCGGTAGCGGATCGGGCTACAGCGGCTATCGCGCACAGCAGCGGCTCGACGTTCACGAGGCTCGGCAGGAAGAGTGCATCAAGCACATCAACCAGACCCTTGAACGAATTGAAGGGTTGCTTAGAAACAAGGGAGACTGACGTGGCAAACAAAGTTCTCTGGGCGGCCGAATCCGCTGCCGACCTACTCACCACCGAACTTCAGAACCTGGCCGATGACACGATGGCGGTCGATGGCGCCGATTACGACAACGCCACCAACAAGTATCGGTTCGCCACTTTCTTCTTTTTCGGCACGTTCGACGCTGCCTGCAACGCGAAGGCATTTGCCGAACTGCACATCTTCTACAAGCTGGACGGGACGCATTATGGGGATGGGGAAGATGGGGACGTGGCCAATGCTCAGGGTTCGGCAAATTCTCTCCACGGGATTTTCTTCATCGACGCTCAAGCAGACATCTATCAGCAATTGTTGAACGTACCCCTGCTGCCGTTTGCATTTCGGGCCGGGATCAAGCTCGCCACCGGGCAGGACCTGACCGACGTTGCAACGCATTGGCTGAAGATGTACCCGCACAATGAGGAGTTGCAGTAACGATGCCGGGTTTGGTTTCCATGGTTGATGCGTTGACGGTATCTCGCTCGCGGGGGCGCAGTGCTGTCTATTCTGGCCGATGGGCTGGGCTTGTCGGGTTGTGGCAGCCGTCGTTGGGACCGACAGGGTTGACGCTGTTCGACCATAGCGGCTATGGCAATCACGGAACGCTGACCAGCATGGACCCGGCAACGGATTGGAAAATGACCGAGAAGGGGTGGGCATTGGATTTAGACGGCGTAGATGACTACATACGATTTCCGAGGCCACCACAGATTACGTCCACTGGTCCAGCTACCATCAGCCTATGGGCAAAACTTACAGAGGCACCGGCTCTGTTGAACTTGTTTAATTTGAGTGATGGTACCAACAACATTATGCTGGCGTACTGGTGGAATAATGGCAACGGGATGATTGTACGTAATGGTACAAACTCCAGAAATACGCAATCGTTTTCAAGTAATCCCGATATTACATTATGGCATCATTATGCCTTTGTTCGTACAGGCAATAATAATTTGCACCAATTATATGTTGATGGTGTGAATTTAACTGCTAACAACGGAGCGGAGCTAGCCGATGAAGATGTTGATACATTTGATATTTCTCAAGGGTTTGATGGTGCTTATGAGTCTGCGATGCAAATTGCTGGTGTAGCATTATTTGATTGTTGTCTATCTGTATCTGAAATCCAACTTCTATACCGCGACGAGCACGCACTGACCAGGCTGGCGGACAGGCGGGTGGTCGCGACCACGGGCGGGGCGCCGCCGGCTGGAACGCCCTGGCTGTACGCTCGCCTTGGCAGCAGAGTGATAGGAGCGGCTTGAAATGTCATACCCGCGAAACGCCGGCACGCCGAAGGCCGTCACGGTGGGATCGGTCATCCTGATTGCTGACGGCACGGTGCAGACTTCCGGCTGCTCGGTGCGTGTCGATCTGGACGGCGGCGGATGGGGAGCCGGCGGCGGGCCGCTGGCCTACGACGCGACCAGCGGCGTCGTGACCTACGCTCCGATCCAGGCCGAGACGAACGGGGATGTTCTTATGATCGCGGTCTACAAGGCGTCCTGCATCGGTTGTTCCGTGACGGTGCTGATGGACCACATCGCCCTGCCGCAGGCCGCGCCAGACGCCGCCGGCGGGCTGCCGATCTCCGACGCGGGCGGGTTGGACCTGGACGCGATCCTGGCCGATACGAACGAACTCCAGACCAACCAGGGCAACTGGCTGACGGCGACGGGTTTCTTGACGCAGGCCAACATTCGTACCGCGGTGGGACTGGCCAGCGCAAACCTGGATACGCAACTCGGAACGCTTTCGACACACGACGCGGCCGCAGTCAAGACGGCGATCGAGGCGGCCGGATCGTCCATTGCACTGATTCTTGCCGACACGGGCGAGTTGCAAACCGACGACATCCCTGGAACGCTGGTGACGATCGCCGGCTACCTCGACACGGAAATCGCAGCCATCAAGGGCGTTACGGACGCCCTACCCGATGCCGGGGCCCTGACGACGATCGCCGCCGACGCAGCCCGCCTAACTGCGGCCCGGGCCGGGGCACTGACCGACCTGATCGACGGCGGCCGGCTGGACTTGATCCTGGATGCCCTACCGACGACCGCGGAGGTCAATGCGGAGGTGTTGGACGTGTTGGCCACGGACACACTGATCGACGGCAAGACGCTGGTGGCCACCTTGCGGTACCTCGCCGCCGGGCTGGTGGGTGAACTCTCCGGCGCCGGGACCGGAGAGGAGACGGCGCTTGGCCTGGACGGTGTGACCGCACGGGTGGTCGCTACCGTGGACGAAGATGGCAACCGGACCGGAATGAGTTACGACCCAGAGTAAAATGACCGCTACAAACAAATGGTGGTTTCGATCGGACTGGTGGAAGGCCCACTGGTTCAAGTCCGGGTGGTTTACCGGCGTCGGCGTAACGGCCCCGATGGACGTCTGGGCCGCGACCGGCACCAAGCGCTCTCTGCGAACCGAGGCCGCCGGCAGCGGAACCACCGTCACGATGAAGCAGGCCCGCCACGAGTCGCGGGCGTTTCAGATTCTCGCCCGGGCCGATGGCGAGGTTGCCAACTTCGATATTGCCACCGCCGCCCTGAGTGACGGAGCCGGCAACACGATCGCGGCGACAAACCTCCACGTCTACCGTGGACATCAGCGTGAGGTGACGCAACTGTCATATAGCAATCCAGAGGGTACGCTGGGGTGGTATCCCGACGGTCTGCTACCCACCGTGTTTCCCGATACGGGCGAAGCCATCCCGGCGGGCGCGACACACCAAGCCCTGCCTTACACGCTGCCGGCGGATGAGACGCACACGTTCGTCGTTGATGTGCACGTCCCAAAGGCCACGGTAGCCGGCGACTACACGGGAACCATCACCCTGTCGGCCGACGACCAGGACGATGTGGAGATTGCGGTCAGTCTCCACGTGTGGAACTGGACGCATCCCGACACGACCTCGCTGCGGACGTCGTTTAGCGGTCCCGCCGATGCCCTGCGGCGATGGAAGGACCTGCCGGGGATGGAGGCATTTGCTGCGTTGGACGCCGACGGATGGGCCGGCGTGGTGGACAATACCAATATCGTGATGGCCAACTTCGGATTGTCCGCAATGGTCAAGGAACACGGCGCCTCCGGGTTTTACCCGGAGGGGTCCGAAACGACGTGGGAAGTCTCGGCGGAGGAAATCACGGCGTTGCAGACGCACATCGACGCCTATAACCCGTCCGTCTACGAGGTGTCGGGCAAAGCAGGGATTAGTACCTATGGCGTCGGTGCGCCAGACGCGGATGGAGGACTGCCGGCGGGAAAGGAGGACGATCTCACGGCCTACCTAGCTGCTATGGACGCCGGGATTGCCGCGGTCGATCGACCCGACGTGCTCTACACGATTTTCCTGGAAGACGAGCCGTGGGATTACGACGACGACGTAGTGGGTCCCAGGAATATGTTTGTCTTGGAGTGGGGGCCGTCCGTGTACGCCGCGGCCGTCGAATGTCTGGTGGCCACCACCGTCGTGCCGACGCACGGCGAGAAGAGTATGGTCGGCTGCATCAACACCTGGGCGCTCAGTCTGTCAATGCAGAATCCAGCGGAGAAGGCGGAGCAGGACGTTCGGCGTGCAGCGGGAGACAAAATATGGTTGTACGGGGGGGCCCTCCTCGACGAGGACATTCTTTATGGTCGCGTTAAGGCGTGGATTTGCCGGCACGAGGATATGGCTGGAATGCTGGGCGGAGGTTCTTCGATAGATTCAAACGCGGTCTACATTGCTGGTGGCGATCCATGGACGCAACCCGTGAATGATATCCGCACCTTGGTGCAACTCGGCGGGACGGTTGAGGTACACAAGGGCGATCGGACAATCGAATTCAGCAGTTCAGACGGGGCCGATTTGATTGGCCTGCACATCGGGATTCTCGATACAACGGGCGCGAAGGGAACTTACGGCGTGACCGTCGATGGAACTACGGGGACGCTTACGACCGACTATCAGGGCGAAGACGATGATGAGGCGAGTTTCTACTGCTACGTTTTCAACGGCAGTTGCCAACTCTTCCTGCCGTGTACCGAAGCGGCTGGACCGGCACAGGTCGGTTTTAACGGGATGATCCCGACGTTGCGGGCTCTGGCCGTTCGCGACGGCGTGTATGACTACAACTACTTTTACCTGGCCAATGTCTTGGGTCTCGGCGACGAGGTGGACGCCCTGGTCAACGCCCTCGTGGAGTGGGACGAAGAGGAAGAAGAGTGGACGTGGGATGACGACGCCGATTTGTACGAGACGGCACGGGAGACGCTGGGAGACGCCATTGAAACGGCGTCCCTGAAAGCGCTGGTTTTCGATCAGGGGCATTTGACCGGTGGAATGATGGCAATGGCAGGGGGGCTTGCCTGATGGACGCGATACTCCCCGGCAGCACGGACCAAACGACTTACTTCCGGATGCGGGACTCGACGACGGGACTCGCCAAGACCGGATTGACGTTCGAATCGGCTGGGGCCTCTTGCTCCTTCACTAGGAATCGCGCAGCGGCCGTGGAGATTCCGCTCGTGGCGTTGGCTTCCGCGGATGCGCCCCACACCGACGGCGGATTTATCAAGGTCAGCGACACCATTGCAAAGGGACTCTGCCGGTTGGACCTCCCGGACGCGGCAGTGATCGCCGGCTCCCGGACGTTCTGTGTTTCGATCGAGTTTGACGGGGTGATCGAGGAGACGAAGGAAATACTTCTGGACGGCTCGGCGGCCGCAAACTTCACTACCGAAGGCCAAAACATTACGGTGAGATAATGGCAACCCGCATCATCCGAAGAATCTGGGAGATCGAGGACGTCCCGACCGACGTGACGGCGGCGAAGCTCTCCGATCCGACCGGGACGTACGGCGTCAAACGGAACGATACCGGCGCCGTGGTCGTGGCCGACGGTGCGGCGATGACGAAGTCTGGCACGGGGGTCTACGAATACGCCTTCACGGATATTGTCGGGGTCAGCTACACCGCCTACGTCGAGTTTGAGTACGCCGGCACCTTTACCTACGTCGAGCACGACATTGCGGCCCGGGCGGCCGAGGCGGGGTTCCAGTGCGATTGGAACAGCCTCCGCGTCGAGATCGCCGACTTCCTTGGCTACCCACGGGACGATTCAAAGTGGGACGCCGACGAAGAAGCACGGCTGGCGGCGATCATCAAGTCGGCCCTGCTTCAGGTGTACTTCCCCCGGAACGTCCGGCCGGAGATGGCCTACCAATGGTCCTGGATGCGGCCGGCGACGACCATCGAGACGGTCGCGCCCTACAGCACGGGCACCGTAACGGTCGTCGACGGGGTGGTGACGCTGGACGAAGACGGGACGTTCCCGGCCTGGGCGGCCTACGGCGAGTTGACCGTCGACGGCGAGACCTACACGGTGGACACGCTCGACGGGGACAACCAGGTGACGCTCGACGACACCTCGGTCGACGTCGACGCCGGCACGTCCTACAGCCTGGCCCGGACGATCTACGATCTGGACGCGACGTTCGGCGGGTCGTTCGACGGCGACCTGACCTACGAGCCGGGGGCCGACTCGCTCTACCCGCCGGTGGAAGTTATTTCCGATTCGATGATCCGCCGGATGCGGCAGAACGACACGTCGACCGGCCAGCCTCGCTACGCCGCGGTCCGTCCGGCGACGTTCAGCGCGTTGGTGGGGCAGCGGTGGGAGATCACGTTCCAGCCGACGCCGAACGATGTCTACGAACTACACGGGCGGTCCACGGTGACCCCGACGATGATCGACGCCACGAACAAGTACCCGCTGGGCGGCGTGCCCCTTTCGGAAGTGATTGTTGCTTCCTGCCTGGCGATCGCCGAGCAGCGGCTGCACGACGCCAAGGGGTTTCGCACCGAACAGTTCGAGACGCTCCTGGCCGCCGCGATCGCCGACGACGCCGACGCCCACGTGCCGGACACGCTGGGTTACAACGCGGACCGGTCGGACGGTCCGGCCTACCACGACACAGGCGCCGGCGGAGAGCTTTACGCCTTCGACGGCACGATCTATTACGATTGACAGGAGAACGCCATGCTTACCATGAAGACCCTTTCGGTGGCCGTGGCCGCCGACGGAACTTTCACCGGCTACGTGGACAACTGGATCCCGGGGCGGCTGGTGGCGATCAAGTTCGCCTTCGGCGACCTGGCCAACACGCTGGACCTGACGATCACCGGCGACAAGACCGGGATGCCTTTATTCACGTACACCAATGTTCCGGCGGCGAACGCCTGGTGGTTCCCGGTGAAGAAGGCGACCGTGGTGGACGCGGACCCGCCGGTGGCGTCGACCGTGACGGACGTCCCGGTGTTTGTGATGCAGGAACGGATCAAGGTCGTCGCGGCCGGGGGCGGCGCGTCGAAGACGGGGACGCTGACGTTCTTCATCGACGAGGGAGCTTGAGTTTACGCTGAAACAATTTGAGCCGTGAAGCCGGGTCGGCCAACCCGGTCATTCGCACACATTGAACCCCGCTGGACTGCACGTGCAGGCGGTCCAGCGGGGTTTTTTTATTGACCCTTTTTTCCTTGAGACAGGAGTATTTGAGATGAGCGCACACAGATTACCTTTCGACTTGCTTGGCTCGGCGATGACCGACGCGCTGGAAATTGCCGATCCGGGAAACACGCTCAAGGCGATCATCATCGACCGGAACTTCGGCGTGGTGAAGCTGGTTAGCACCGGTGCCGACGAGACACGGACGCTGGCGGCCCCGACGCGCGCGGGCGTGGTTTGCACGCTGATGTGCAAGACCTACGTCGGGGACATTGTTGTGACGGTGGCGAGCGCCTACGACCAGGCGGGCTCGGTCACGGTCACGTTCAACACGGCCGGGGACTTCATCGTGCTGCAATCCGTCCCGCTGGCAGACGCTTTCGTGTGGCGGGTGGTCGGGTTCGACGGCGTGACGGGGCCGACGATCGAGGTCGGCGCCATGAGCATGACCGAGGTGGTCGCGACCAACGTGAACGCGACGAATGCCAACGTCACCCTGG
>Ga0307380_10007360_pt1 | contig 14340 bp, 24 predicted proteins | sample UN3MG_FD_202239 | JGI IMG/M metagenome (GOLD analysis project Ga0307380, IMG submission 202239) | Soil microbial communities from Risofladan, Vaasa, Finland - UN-3 | ecosystem: Environmental > Terrestrial > Soil > Coastal area > Acid sulfate soil | place: Finland: Risofladan, Vaasa | collected... | reverse complement strand
ATTTTTACTTTTGTCTGATCATTAACATAATTTACTTTATCATATCCATATATATCTCCATGAAGTTCTTTTGCGTGTAGTATAAACTCTTGTTGTGTTGTTTTTCTTCTCATTATATTTCCGTTATAATTTAAAATACTGTTTTTCTAACTCTTCTTCATTACTAAATGGAGTATAAAACCCATTAGCTGGACTTCTTTTTAATAACACAGTAAATAAATATCTATGCCACATATTAGAATCCTGTTTATACGTTTTAAATAGCATATTTTCACAATATTGTCGTTCTATTGTCATGTCAGACCATGCAATTTCATGTTGAATATGAAAAATTGATGCTGGCCATTTATTAACAAACATACTATCTCCTAATTTCATACATAGTGTAGCATAATGTACATCCCAACATGGGTTTCCATAAATATATTCTGGAAAATTAGCTTCATTAAGTTTCCACCAAGTTGTTTTAATAGCAAATGTATCAAATCCAGCTACTTGATACTGTACCAATTTTGGAGTTTCCTCTAATGTTTGAATGTTTTGTATGGTTAATCTTGAACCACAAAAACTATCTTTGTCTTTATTGTCTAATATCAATTTAATAAATCTGTCAGATATAATAATATCACTATTAGTGAATATAAAATAATCATACCCCTCAAGATCAGAAAGAGATTTAATCATTTCTTTGATTAATGGCTTTTGAGACGTACAATTTACTACAATATCTTTAGCAGTTCTATTTAATACGTCTAATGTTTGAAACCCTTCAATTATTTGAGGATTACTTGTCGGTTGGATGTTATATAAATCTATCATATCAGGATATAACTCTTTTAGTCGTTTTAAACTTTGAATACATATATCCTGTCTATGAAAGTTATTAAATATATTTGTTCCAATTGCTATTTTCATTAGTTTTACATCTTATATTTTGTTTTAATACCACCACGTTTTTTTATTTCAAGAAGAGTCATTATAGAACCTTTCTCGCATAATTTTTTTCTATAGTTTCTAATATTGCTAATACATTTTGTGGTGGTGTATCTGGTGTCTGTTGTGGATACCAACCATGTAAATGTTTATAATATTCCATTCCCATTTTAAGATTTTGATTCCATTCTTCCGTTTTAGCAATTGCACTATTTTCAATACACCCTTCAATATCCCCTAAATAATCCCAACTATTTGCTATATCAGCAAACCACCAAAACGGTGGGTGTAGACCAGCCTTAATAATTTTATATGTTAACTCAACATGTTCCCATGCATTATGAAATTGTTCATCATGATATCCAACAGCCTTTATTACCGTCCTTAAAAAATAAGAAAAAGCACCAACACAATTTGGATATAATGCCAAATTTATATTATCTTTATATTCAACAATTTGTCTTGGGTTTGGTTCGGTATTTTGATCATATTTTGCTCGTTCAGAAATAAGCATTGGTCCCTGTGTTGTTTGTTTTCTGTTAGCAGGACCTTGAAGCGCATAATTCAAATGCCAAATACCAGTAGCTTCGGCAGTTTTAATGTATTGTTCAAAAACCTTTTCGTTTTTTATTAAAACATCATCTTCTATAATAAAAATATGATCACAATCATGTTGAATAAGATAACGCATTGCATCATTTTTACTAATTCCAACCCCTTTGTTTTTAGAATGTTGAATTACTTCCTTATTTCCATATGCACTATTACTATATGGATCACCATCATTAACAATAACCAGTTCATCTACATTAGGAATTAACGGAAGACTTTGTTCAAGTCTATCTTGTGCTCTACATGTAATTACACCCACCCCTATTTTATTATTCACTATATTTCTCCTTTTCTTTAGAAAGTTCTCGTTTAAGCAATTCGTTTAAACATTTTTCTTTAAATTCAGAACCCTTACCATCCAATGTAAGTATTGATAATCGTAACTCATCAATTGTAGCGGTAGAAATTTCGTTTATACTTGTTAACCATTTAGTTTTCATATGTCCTTTTTACATTTTTCATATAATTCATATAGTTCATCTAGTATAGCATCTTTATCATCATAATCTGTCATTTTAATAAATTCAGTTATAGAAGATTTTACATCTACAGCAGTAAATTCATATAGTGAATCTTCTATTACAACTCTATTTTCTAATATATATTCAACTTTTAAAGATAATGGATTGAATGTATTTAGTTTTGAAACAAATTCACTTAACGTTTCTAAATCGGATACTTCTTGATCGACAACAAAGTTTATAAAATTACCATTAAATTCTTTTCTAACATCGTCAGTTATTTTTCCAGCAGAAGTGATTTCTGAAAAACGTATTTGTTTATGCTTTGGTGCAGTTTTAATTTCTATAAATTCAAACTCTCCTGTTGGAATGTTTAAATAATAAAACCCTCGTGCGTCCGATCCACAATCACTCCAATCTAATTCATAAGGACTACCAACATAAAGTATTCTACCATTTTTATATTTTCTATCATCACGAAAATGAAAATGCCCAGATACTGTCACATCAGCTTTCTGTAATATATTAGTAGAGTCTATTCCCTTTATACAAACTTTCATCTTAGATAAATTAAATCCATTAATTTCAAGATGACCAAAAAGATAATTACATTTTGGTATATCATCTAAATTAAAACTCCATGGAACAAACATAATTTTTTTATTAAATATATTATATTCCGTTGGTGTATCTATAACGTTAATATTTTTCCACCCAGAAAATAATGACAATGAATTTATATCAGAACGGTTTTTATAATATGCATCATGATTACCAACAATAATATTGATATTAAAATTACTCCATATATTAAAAACTTCATTTACCACATGTAATGATTGTACATTAATTTCATTACGATCATCATTAATATCCCCACAAATTATAATATCTTTTATATTATCTTTTATAAGTCTATCTTTAAATTCTTTGGCAAAATTCAAAACAATATTATGCCATAGTGCATTATCTTGATGTTTTCCAATATGAAGGTCAGTTACAATTGCAACACGTTCATCTTTAATAATCATTATCAGTTTCTCCAGTAGAATCATCTACTTGATCATCAGGCATATTACCAGAATTAATTAATGTTTCATATATTTCTGTTTGATGATTAAAAATTGCTTCGTGATTTCTTTTTTCTTTTTTAATTCTATTACGAAATGCGTTAAATGCTATTTTAGTATAATACGAAAAAGGATTTCCTTTGTCTGGATTAAATTTTTTATTTTTTAATGCGTGAAGCATTTTAATAATAGCATCCCCAATCATTTCTTCTTTATATGTATAATTAATAAAGTTAGGAGCAAATCCAAGTCTAGTAGCGATATTATTTATTGAAGTACAAAGATCGTTTGTTACAATGCCATCACTATAATATTGTAATATTTGGTTTTTAAATATTTCTGGATTAATATAATTTTCTTTCTTTTTCCTACCACGCCGTTTCTTTTTCGCAGGATCAACAGGTACGGTAAAATCATCTTCTTCTGCTGTGACAGACGCCGATGATCCCATAACTTCTTTTAATTCATTACTCGTTAATTTCTTTGATTGCATATTTAATTTTTTCTTTCTTATATAAAGACAATCTTTTAACTAGATGTTTACTAGAATACAATAATTGATCACTAATGTCAAATATTATAAGATTGTCTTTGCTTTTATGTAGTCGTAACCCTCGACCAATTGATTGAATTATTTTTATTTTTGCTTTACCAGCAAACGCAAATAAAATATAATGTAAATTTGTAATATTAATTCCCGTACTAAAAATAGATGCAATAGCAATACATATAACATTATTTTTTTCTTCCATTATTTTACGTATGTTTTCTCTAGCATCTACTTCCATAGTTCCTCTAATAAAATATACCTTCTTGTTTTTATTAAATTTTGTAATTATATCAGTAAGAATCTCTCCGTGTTCAATCCTATCTACTAAAATAAGAATGTTTTTATTAACATTATGAGAAAGTTTTGCTATTGTTTCATTTCTAAATTGTTGAGAGTATATATAATCACACTCTTCATTATATTTTACTGTTGGATCTAAAAATGTTGCCTTGTGTTTATATATGTATGGGGTTTTATATTTAATTTTAATAACTTGAACTATGGCATTTGCAATATAATCTTCTTTTTGTAATTCGTTAGAAGTTTTCTTTATTAACACTGGACCAAACTGACCTATAATATTCCATTCATCAATTTTATCTTCTGGCATCGTCCCGGTAAACGAAAATTTATGTCTAGTACGTATATTAGAAACTATTTTATTTGATAAATTTTCTTTTTTTAATTTATGACATTCATCAAATAATAATAAATCAACATTTTTATATAAATCTGCTGGTGTTTGGTTGCTTTGTAAAATAGATATCGATGCTATAATTATCTGTGTATCACTATGGTCATATGTTCCTGACCATTTTGATATTGTATGTCTTTTAATTCCATATGTTATAAAATCTTTATACGTTTGTTCAACCAGTTGAATGCCCGGAACAATAACTAAGGTTTTATGTTTACTTCCAATAGATTGTTGTATAGTATTAATAAGAGATGCCATTATTAATGTCTTTCCCCCACCTGTTCCAACTTCAATAACACCGTTTCCTTGCTTCAATGCTCGTTGTATAGCTATTTCTTGATATTCACGAAGTGGAATTTTTAATTTTATAATATCACAAATATTATATGGACAAAAAAATTGATCTTTTAATAATTGTGTCACAATCATTTTGTATGGCATTTCAAGACTTGTAACATAATTTGCTATGGTACTAAACATCCCAAGTTTAAATCGACCCGTTTGAGTAATGGCATATTTACGACTAGGTACAAAATTTCCATAACGTAATTTTTTAATATTTGCTATTGGATCTTTAACAGAAAAATGTTCACGTAACTTATCTAAATAATCACTGTGAATAATACCTATATTTCTAGACCTATCATAATCAAATATAAATGTTATCAAAATTATCTTTCTTTATAATTGCTCTAGCTTTAAAATATCAACTAGATTTTTTATATCGTATGTTACAGAATTTAATATTCGCTCTACCTTCTCAAGATACATAACTATAAACTTTTCATCTTCAATTTTAGTTTTTAACCGTATTATAGTTTCATGCTTTTCTGCATATTGTTCAAGAGAAGGTTTGCTTAATGTGACGTTAGGATTTTTTGTTTGATTTTCTATAATAACATTTTTTGCTTTGATAACTAATGAATTAATTTTATTAATTTCAATCTTATGATTAATAAGTCGTGTTGCCCATTTATGCTTAATACCAGGAAGACTCATTTGTAAATCTCGTATGTTTACAACATTAATTTTAATATCCTCATCTAATTCTTTTTTATATTTATCAAGTAGTTCCATTGTTTTCTCCAATATATATCCCATTTATACTATATTATAGCACAGTAGATATTAAAATCAATAGACTTATAGTAAATATTTAAAATGAAATTCGATACTCTTATTAATACATATATGACAGAAAATGATGTACCTGCGATTAATTTCTCCCCCGAAGGTGAAATGACTTATAAACTTCCAAACAATCCAAACAGAAAAACGCCATTACGATTGATTGCTAAAAAATTGGGTGGAGAGATAGAAACAAATCTTAATTGGGGAAAATTTGACGATTCAAAAACAGAATTTGCACAATATACAGGATACAATCCAGATTCTTTAATTGTTGATGGAAAGAAACTGTATTTAGGGATGAGTCTTGAGGGTCATACGGTTTATATTAGTGGAATCGTATCCGAAGAAAAAGACTCTGGCTTGGGAACTAAATTTATGAATGAGTTAAAAAAATATTCAGATTCTACTGGACATGATATTTTTATTTATAAAATTACAAATCCTAAATTTTTCGAAAAGTTTGATTGGCTTATCGTGGACAGGAAAGTACAAGAGGCAAAATACAATCCTAAACGCTTTCTTAAAAGGGGAATATAGTTCTATTTATAGTATATTATAGCACCTTAAACCTTGAAATTAATAGACTTAGAGTAAATATTTAAAATGAAATTCGATACTCTTATTAATACATGTATGACAGAAGATGCTATAAAAGGTGGTAAGGCTGATAAACAAACCCCCGAAAGTATAGCAAAACACCACAAAGTTTCTATTGAAGATATATTATATCAAGTATCTATTGGTGTTAAAGTAGAAATGGAACATACAAACGATCCTAAAATAGCAAAGGAAATATCTTTAGATCATTTATTTGAATTTCCTGATTATTACACTAGACTAAAAAAAATGGAAGCGGAAGCTAAAAAAGGAACAGACGTAAAAGAAGAAATGGTTAGTACAGATGTGGTTGGAACTAGTGGATATCAAACTAGTGGTGTTGCACCACAAGATGATATACCATACGCCAAAGGAGATACCAGAATACCAAAATCATTATTCTCAAAAGGTAAGAAGAAAAAGAAAAAACAAATGCATATCTTTAGACGATCTAAAATAAAAATGTAAAGGAGAGTTATTATGCCAATGCAAAACCCAAAACACGGAAATAAATGGTTATGTCCTAAATGTCATACATATTGTGTAAATGAAGTTTCTAAATGTTCATGGTGTGGTACGAAACGACCAACAGTAAAACCAATTCCAAAGCAAAATGAAAAAAAGTAAGTTAAAAACAAAAAAACTTACTTCAGTTGCTATTATTAAAAGACGATTATTTCGTTTAGTTTCACAAATATGTAGAGAAAATGCTAATTTTACTTGTGAAGTATGTGGATTAAAGAATGGTGACAAACATCCAAATACTGGAAAGATTCAACATGTAGAAGCGCACCATATAATGAGTAGAAATAATAAAAATAGTCCTCTTAAGTTTGATCTTAGAAATATTAGTTGTCTCTGCTCAAGTTGCCATAAACATGACAAATTTTCAGCCCACAAACACGGCTTATGGTTCGCTATGTGGTTTTTAGAACATCGTTTAGACGATGCAACGTGGATAATAGAACATACAAATGATGTTGTTAATTTGGATGATAGACATGTATTAGAAATAATAGAATATTGTTTACTACACAAACTTCCATTAGACTTGAAAACACATAATATTACATATATTGAAGAAAAAAGTAATACGTGATGTTTAAACGTATAAATAATTAAAGGAGAATTTCAAATGGCTAAAAATCTATGTGTTTTTTGTAAATCACCAGCATTTGGTCCAGGATGTCCTTTTAGTCCAACAAAAATTCATTTTCATGCTTCAGATCCTAAACGGTGTTGCTGGTGTGGAAGTGTTGCCGTGGGTATCGGTTGTCCATTTAATCCCCATGGTAAATTTCACGTACATGGTATAGAATTCAACGCAATGGTAAAGGAAACTATAGAAAAAAGTATTATTCTAGGATATCTTATGTCTGAACTTTCAGTTCCAATTACAGAAATGACTGCATATAAACTAGGACTTATAGATAAAGACGGTAAAAAGAGTAAAACCCCAACAACCGCTACTGAATTATCTGCGTATGGACCTTTAGAAGAGTATATTATAGGATTAAAACAAACATTTGGTAATAAACTTGAACTATTACATAATGCAATAACTGTAAATTTAGAGTCTCATGTCAATATGGATGATTATGCAAAACTCTATGAATCTACTCTCAACCTCCAAGAAAATTTTAAACAAATAGGGAACGACTTTAATAAAGTAGTTACAACTTCTTATGCCGCAGGTCTTTCCAAAGCCGCAATTGAGAAATTAATCATTACTTCTATATTAGAAAAATAAAAAAAGTAAAAATATTTTCATTTTCACCTCTTGACAAATCAAATTTGGTCGTAAATATAGTTAAGACACTACGGTTGAACGGTATTAATTTTAAAATTTAAAAAGTTAGAGTTAAAACCCATAGAATTTTATAGTTTAAGAATAAAACATAGAAATTCTATATTTAAAATAAATCCTTGATATTTTTTATAAAAAGTTCATAATATTAGAAAATAAAGGAAGTCATTATGATCGAAGCACAATTTGAATATAAATGTCGGCGTTGTGGGGATATATTCCATAATCCATGTTGTAGTCCAGAACATGCTAAATATATTTTAATTAATATAGCAATGAGTGGAAAAGAAGGAAATGATATAAATCATGGTGGAAGAGTTTTTATATATGAAACCCATCAATGTAAAGATGAAGGTGTTGGTATTGCTGATTTATTAGGATATACAATTGTTGATACAGAAGAAATCTTTACAAAATTAGCTGACAGTATAAAAGAAGCTGGACTGATCAAATCTGGAAAGAAGAAAGCTAGTAGAATTTATAATTGTAAATGTATCAAAACAAAAAAGAAAAATAAGAGATAGATTTTTAAGGTTTTTATCAAACTAAAATATATTAAAAAGTAAAACAATGAGATACGCACTAATTTCAGATATTCATTCAAATATTCATGCTCTTGAGAAAGTATTTTCTATTCTTGAAGGGGAAAATATTGATCAGATTATTTGTCTTGGTGATATTGTAGGCTACAATGCGAATCCTATAGAGTGTATTAAGGCTATACAGTCTCATCCTAAGATTACTCATATAATTAAGGGTAATCATGATGAGGATGTTTGCGGTTTTGAACATTTAGGGTTTTCTTATATTCGAGAGTTGAGCAAAGATGCTTATGATGGGCTTGCGTATTCTAGTCCTCTTCTTAATGAAAAACATAAAGATTGGCTTACTGTATTACCTGAAGACAAGTTGATTAAAAATAATGAGTTATCATTTTGGATTTCTCATCGTTCTCCTAATTATTGTACAATGTATGGTTATATCCTTAGTAAGTCTGATGCTAAAGAAAGTTTAGATGTACTCAAGAAGTATAAGAAGGGTTCTAATCTATTTTTCTTTGGACATTCTCATATTCCTACGTTTGCTATGCAAGAATCAGGAAATATTGTTTTTGATATAGGAAAACATTTAGAAAATAATACGTATGTTATAAAGCCTGATAATTATTATCTTATTAATCCAGGATCTATTGGTCAACCTCGTAGTAATGGAATTACTTCATATGCTATTTTGGATACAAAAGAAGGAATTGTATCAATTAAGGGGTTTGAGTATGATTTTAACGTAGCACAAAAAGCAGTTTTGGATGCTGGATATTCTATTACAATAGCTAAACGCTTAGATCAGACATAGAATGAAAAAATATCTATTTTTTAAAGAAAATACATTATTATTAATCAATTTTGACGTTTTACTTACTACAATTGAATTAAATTGTTTAAATGAGTTAGATAAATATGGTCTTATAAAAGATTATAAAATAAAATTATCAAAGTATGATACAAAAAAGATTATATATCATCATGTTATACATGGTCTTTGTGAAGAAATTTGTAATAATACACACAGATATAAAAAAGTCATTATAATTCCACCAAAAATAAGAGATTTTCATGAACTGACTAAATTTTGTGATATTAATGATATTCAAAACTTTATAAACAAGCTTATTAATAAAGTTAAAACAATATTACCCTTTATAATATTTTTTTCAAACGATTATATTTTTGAAACTGATGACATAAACACGTATAATACAGGTGAATTTAAAGATATACTCAATATTTTATCAGAAGAATGTGATACTATGGCAAATAAATCAGTTAATTTTAAACAGATAAAACTGTTAGTAAGTAAATTTGAATTGGATTTTCTTTCACAAGAATATTTTAATTCTATTAAAACTAAGCTATTTTTATGTTAAAATTACTAAATATTTAAAGAAAACGGAGATAAAATATGTCTAAATTCGAACAACTTATATCACAATACAGTAATATATTAAATGAAATGCCAGTACAACCTGGACAACCTGGACAACCTGGACAACAAGGACAATTAGATTTAACCGCATTAGATAAAGCAACTGGAGAACAAATTAAAAATGGTATTGCTGAACTTATGGGTAATCCTAATGAAGAACAACTTAATCAAGTTCTTCAAGGCTTGGTTAATAGTAAATCTATAAATCCAAAGCAATCTACTGCTGCTCCAGTTGCGACCCAACAAGCGGCTACTTCAAAAGTTGCTAATCAAACAAGTGCACCACAAAATAATCCGGCTGTTACAGATTCAGAAAGAAATATACTTAAACAACCAACAATATAAGGAATTATAATGAGTAGTTTTGATAATTTAATAAAACAATATAAAGTTGACGTGCTAAAAATATTAGAAGAACAACCTGCACCATCTGGTGCTTCTACACCTATACCTGCCCCTGGTCCAAGTGGTAGTCCAAGTCCAAGTGTTGATCCAAGTGGTGCTGCGGATACTTCAGAACCTGAACCTCCAAACCCAGAAGATGTTGTTAATGAATTAGAAAAAACTTCAAAAAAACCATGGGTTGATCTTGCTGGTGTACTTAGTCGTGCTATGGAATATCATTGGACAGATGTTGATATTAAAAGAATTAATGATTCACTTCCAGGTGGTCTTACTATAAGAGATTTTGTTGATGTAAGAACGTCTCCACAAATTAAAGATAAATATGATTCTAATATTATATCAGCCTCAGTTTCTTTATTTGATCAAGTAGATAAATTAATGGGTGAAAATGATATGGATGAAATAGTTCCAGCAGAAGAAAGATAACAAATGAAAGATAAAGATACTATAATTCTCGAAGAATATTATAAAAATATATATATTAAAGAAAATGTTAATGTTTTTACACCCCAAGAAATAGAAGCGTTACGACATTTTGCTAGTGAAGTTGAAGAACAAGAACGAAACGACAAAGATATTAGTGTTAATGTTGAGACTGCTATAGATGATACCAATGCAAATTTTCATGTTACAAGTAAATATGCAGTAGACACGCAACGTGGTACTATGCATCAAACAGGAGAATCTAGTGTTGGTGTAGAAAAGGTAGATGATAATTTTTATTATGTCGTTGTTAATGATGAAGTGTTTGAAGTTACAGATTTTAATAAGGTTATGAGTTATTTAAAAGATAATTTATAATTTTGTTGATTTTACATTACGACTGTGATATTATACTAAAAGTTAAGTGTTATTATGATTAAACCAAGAATATATCTTAGTGGAGCAATTGAATTTACTACCGATGCTTATAGTTGGCGTAATACTATGTTTCGTGAATTACATGATACCTATGAAGTAGTAATTCCTGATTTAATTCCATGTCCGTTTACAAAAGATGATGATGAATATGGCGCATGGGTTAAAAAGAATTTTATTCTTCCTGATATGAAAGATGTTGCAACATGCCATAAGTTTTTTGTTTATATAGATCATACATATAGTTCAGGTACATATGGAGAACTTTCATTAGCGGCATGGTTAAATAAGGATATTGTTTGTTTTTTAGATAAAGGTATTAAAGTTAATGAATTACCCATGTGGATTTTAGGCTGCTTATCTGATTGTACATTTGTTAATAGTATAAATGATGCAATAATATATTATAAAAAAGAGAACGTAACATGACTATAGAAGACATTATTTGTGGAACTAAAAAAGAAATTATAAAACATTTAAATAAATTATATATGTTTACTCCACGTACATCTTCTAATTTAAACACACCTAATATAAATTTTGATGGTTATGACGAACTTAGTATTAACGATCAGCTTGATAGAATAAGTAAATTTAATAGTTCTGTTGGATTAATTGTATGGTTAAAAAATAATGATTTAGATTCAAAGGGGATTTTAAATATAGAATTAATGAAACAGTGGGTGTTTATTAGAAATAATGAACCACTATTAAATAAAGAATATTTTAAAAAGGAGAAATAAATGAGAATATGTATTTCACATGCAAATTGTATGGGTGGATCAACATTACAAAAAGATTTTTTACAAACTTGGCCCAATTATAAAGAAGGAATTTTATCTTATAGACAAACAGTACAAGAAATGCTTGGAAAAGATAAACACGGTACAGAATATCGCTCCTTAAGTATGTTGGGAAATAGAGAAACACAAGAACTTATTAGAAATTCTATTATTACGGATATTTCTGGTTATACAAGAGAAGATAATGTTATTTATGATAGGGGATTAATGGATAATCTTGTATATTCACTTTATTTGTGTGGAAGGAACATAGTAAATTGTGATGGGGAATGGATGAAGGCACAATTACCTATATTTCGTGAAGCATTTAAGTTTTATGATATAATTTTCTTTATTCCGCTTCTAGATGGATATTCAACACCAGTTATTCCCGAAGGTAATACAGATTTAGATAGAGAAGTTATTTTTAGGTCTGAATGTGATAATATATTTAAAGCACTTCAGAAAGAATATTTAGATGGTAAAAGAAATTGGCTACCTAGGGAAGATACACCAGCAATTTTAGAAATATTTGGATCACAACAAGAAAGAGTTGAAATGATTAAACTTTATATTAATAAAGATGGTGCTGCTTATGGTGAAGATGCTTCATTATTAACAAAACATGTCGAAGATGGTGTTAAATTTCTAGATGATTATGTAGAAATGGACAAAAACACTAATCCAGAACTAAAACATTAGAATTGTATAACTTATTAGTTGATCTTTTTCATATAAAAACACTAAATATTTCAAGGATATGGTTAATTGTTTGTTATTTAACTTATTATAGGAAATATTATGAAATTTAATGAAATTTGTCAATTGGTGTTAGAGTCAGATTATGATACATTAACAGGTAAGTCTAAAGTATTTTCATTATCAGAGGATGCGGAAGAAAAGGTACTTAAATTTTCTTTAAATGATGCTAAAGACTTGATTAAAAAAACAACGCTTCCTTTTACTACCAAATATTTAACCTCTCTTATTATGAATGATTTGATGAATTATCTTCCAGCAGAAACTACAGATCTTAAACGAATGTTAAAACGAAACATATGGATAACATTTGATGAATCTGAAAAAAAATCTACAAGAGCAGCAAATATTCTTTTTGCATTCTTAAAGAAACGTAAACTTATTATTGCTGGTATTCCAAAAAGAGATGATAAAGAAGATATTGAAAACCTGGCTAGAGAATTGGATAAAGATATTGCAGATAAAGATTATATCAGGTTCATTTCAAAGCGTGATACTGAAAAACTTGGTGGAATGTTACCCCGTTCAACAGGTCATGCAGAAGATGAAAACGAAAGAGAATGGTTTTAAATGACTAAGTTTGATGAAGTTGTAAATTGTATATTAGAAGCGGATGCGTCTAGTGGTGAGCAAGCAACAAATTATAATTTTGTTCAAGCATTAGTTAAAGAAATGGAACGAGTTGGTAATGAGCCATTAGCGGATGCATTAGAAAAACAAATTTTAAAAAACCAAAGATTTCAAAATATTTTAAATGTTCCACCCGATAGTCCAGAACGAAAGTCACAACTTATTGATATGTTAAATGCTGTTGTAGCAACACTTAAAGATGTAAGTATGGATGCTAGTGTGGATGACGATCCATATAAAAAGAGACCAGGTTATTTTGGGACACGTATTGGTCGTTATAGAGGAGATTATATAAGGCATGGTGATCTAGAAAAGGCGTTTCGTGATACGATGGTTGACTTCAATCAGGGTAATTTATTAAAAAAGGTAGGAATGATTGGTAGGGGTCTTAAATATATGTTTGCACCAACACATTCTGCTGGTACTGGGATATTTTCAAAGTAAGGTATAATTAAATAATAAAGGAGTATATAAATGAACGAATTTGATGACATATGTGAAAGTTTTGGAATAATGAAGAAAATAACTAAAGAAAGATATCCAAGGGAGATTCATTTATCAGAAGAATTTCTTGAAAGTCTTAAAAAGGAATATTATAATCTTAAATTAGAAGAAGATTCTACAAGACCAGTACGTAATAGACCAATTAAGTTTGTTAAAGCATTACGATTTCATATTGCACATTTAGAAGATACTGCTGCTGTAGAATTAGATGCCATGAAACAAAGATTTGAATTGGAAGCTACACCTGATATTGCAGAATCTAATGATAAACGTGTTCCAGAAGTTACTATATCTGGTGAAAAACAAGTAGCGATTCAAAATGATGCCCCAAAAAACACTGAACCAAAGAAAGAAAAGCTTTGTAAGTGTAAAAGACTTGTTCTAAAAAGAAATAGTTCACTGGCTCCTATTGAAAATAAAGTTAGTTAAGAACTTCAACTATTTTAGCTAAACCAGCACTACCCTCATAAGAATTTTCAATAAAGAATTCTGGGTTAATACTATCTTTTCTAACTTTAACACAAAGTTCGTTTATATCTTTTATTTTATTAAACTTTTCTG
>Ga0307380_10007359_pt1 | contig 14341 bp, 12 predicted proteins | sample UN3MG_FD_202239 | JGI IMG/M metagenome (GOLD analysis project Ga0307380, IMG submission 202239) | Soil microbial communities from Risofladan, Vaasa, Finland - UN-3 | ecosystem: Environmental > Terrestrial > Soil > Coastal area > Acid sulfate soil | place: Finland: Risofladan, Vaasa | collected... | reverse complement strand
GCGCGTGGCGATCGTCGCCGACGGCAGCGGCGGGGTCGTGCTTGTGGACTGCAACACGCCTACGAGCCCCGTGGAACTCGCCTCCTACGCCACATATGGCTCGGCGACGGATGTGGACGTGGTGCAAGGCCACGCCTATGTGCTCGAGAACGGCTGGGGGCTGACGGTTCTGCGCCTGTGGTACACGTTCAAGGACGTTCTGTTCAGCAGCTGGGCGTTTACGGAGATCGAAGCGACGGTCGCAAATGATATAACCAAGGGATATCTGGATGAGCTCTATCATCCGGAGATCGTCTGCTCGCGCGATCAGATGGCGGTGTTCATCGCGCGGGCGCTGGCGGGTGGCGATGACTTGGTGCCCGATCCAGGCGCAGTCCCGCAGAGGTTCCTGGACATCGCCAGCGATCACTGGGCATACAAGTACATCGAGTACTGCGCCGACCAGGGGATCGTGGAGGGGTACGTCGATACGCGAACCGGGGCCATCAACTACCGGCCGCTGTTCACGGTGACCCGCGATGTCATGGCTGTGTTCATGGCGCGGGCCAACGGCGACGTGACCATTGGAGAAGATATGGACACGGCCGGGGAGCTCTTCCTGGACATCCCGGCGGGATACTGGTCCGGAACGGCCATCCAGGCCTGCATAGACAACGGCGTCGTGAAGGGTTACGACGACGGCTACTATCGTCCTTGGCTTGCGGTCACGCGGGACCAGATGGCCGTGTTCATCTACCGGGCGTTCGATCTGTAGGCCGACGCGCAAGCGGCAATGAGAGAGGGCAGGCCTCCGGGCCTGCCCTCTTTTTCTATCTGCTGGGGAAGCTAAGCGCGCTCGGCTAAGGGATCATTTCCGCCAGGCGGGCTGCCTCGCCATCCAGGCTGCTGCTTTCTGCTTGGCCGGCTCCTCTTTTCGACCTTCGCTCTTCATGATGAAGCTCGTCAGGGACTCCAGCTTCTCTTCGTAAGACTGCATGGTGCCGTCGGGCCGGGCGCAGTGGAGGCAGTAGACTTTGTGGGGATCACCCCCGGCGCGGTCGGCGAGTGACTCCATGGGCATTCCGCAGGCGATGCACTTCTCGGTTATGTCGCACCTCCTCGATCGGCCTCGCACGGCCGATAAGACCGTCCATCAAAGCCGCTTGCGCTCCGCAACCAGAACCGCCCATGTACCACCAGAGGCCGGGAGCGGCGGTTCTGATAGCGGTTCTAAGTAAGGCTGAAGGTATCCAGGATCCGAGTTCGGCGCCGGTGGCGAATGACCTCCCCGGCGGGAGCCGTATCATCACACGTGAACGGAGTAAACGAGAACTTTTTAGCCGCGCGGCGCGTCTATCCTTGTGGAATGCGCCCCTAGATCGCTCTGGATTCACCTCTGAAAGGGCTGGAATGAGAGAGGTGGCGTCATGAGTGACAGACATAAGTGCGTACTGACGGCAGTTGGAGCCGCCATCGTCCTCGTCATGTTGGCCGGATCTCCTGCGCAGGCGGCGCGCGAGTTCCCGTTATTCGCGGGACCGGGAGATCAGCACGCGGGTGGCTTCTATAGGAACATCATGCTCCTGGAGGGTGAACCGACGGGGCCGGCCGCGCGCGAACTGCTGTACTATGATCTGTATACGAGTCAGGTCAAGCCGGTCCCGGTGTTCCCCGGCGCGCAGGTTACGGGCGCCGCCGTGTACGAAGACATCGTAGCCTGGACCCACGGTAAGGACTATCGACCCCAAGGCTACTATGCCGACATCGATGTCTATGCAACGCGACTGTCAACGGGGGAGGTCTTCCCGGTCTGCGTGAACCCGGCCGAACAGTTCAACGTTTCGGTCGGCGACCGACTCATCGTATGGACCGACTGTCGGAACCAGACGGATGGATGGGTCGACACGGACGTCTACTTCCTCGACCTCAGCACCGGCGTCGAAGGGGCCGCCGCGACCGGTTCCGGCGCGCAAGGAGATACGTGTGCCCCACGGACGTCGGGCAACATCGTGGTCTGGTCGGACACGAGCTTGTCCGGGGGCGGCGTGGACCTCTACGGGTACAACATCGACACTCAGGAGACGTTCTCGGTAGCGGTCGGCTTGAGTGATCCCGATCAACCGGAAGTCTGGGACGACTCCATCGCGTTTCCACTTGTTCCCCTCGGCGATGGCCGAAGGTTATATCTCTTCGACATTCCAAGCCGCACCTTATCTCCCATTGCGGCCGAGGACAGCGCCGCGCTCGAGGTCGATATGTGCGGAGACATGATCGTGTGGACGGATTTCCGCAACTACGACCAAACCTGGACCGATGTCTACGCATACGACCAACGGACGGACGAGGAGTTCGCCGTCTGCACTGCGCCACGGTACCAGTTCACACCTCTCGTCTATGGCGACTTAGTCATCTGGTCCGACGACCGCAACTACGAAGATGGTGTGTCCGGCGTGGATGTCTACGCATGCGACCTGGAGCGTCTTCCCTTCTGGGACCTTCGTGTCGATGAGTGGTCCTTCTCTAGCATCTCGGCTGTGGCCGCGCACGATATCGCGCTCGGCTATCCGGATCGGTCGTACTGGCCGAAGTATGCAATCACGCGGGACCAGATGGCGGCCTACATCAGCCGAGCCATGGCCGGCGGGGATGCGAACGTTTTGAGTCCCGCGCCAGGGACGCAGACCTTCGCTGATGTGGATGCCGAGCACTGGGCGTACAGCTATGTCGAGTACGCGTCGGCACAGGGCGTCGTGACGGGGTACGACGATCAGCTCTACCATTCCGCCGACCCTGTCGATCGGGGGCAAATGGCCGTTGTCATCGCACGTTCGCGCGCCTGGGTTGCGCTCGGCGACGACATGACGACCGCGCCGGAGTTGTTCCCGGATGTGCCCGCCGGCTACTGGGCGGGCACGGCGATCGAGGCGTGCGTGGATCAGGGGGTGGTCCAGGGCTATGACGACGGTTACTACCGGCCTGACACCACCGTCACCCGCGACCAGATGGCGGTCTACATCGCGAGGGCGTTCATCCCCGGTACAATAACGCGACCTCCCCAGCACCTGATGGAGAAGGCCGTCGAGCTGGTGGGCCTCCGGGCAGTGGGACGTTGACCCCAAACTATGTGTTGACACGGGATCGCCCATGTGCTACCCTGTCATAACACAATCAGTGCACGGAGGCGATCATGAGCGAACGTGACACTATCGGCGGGCCGCTGCGGGCGCTGCGGGAGCGGCGAGGCCTTCGACAGGCCGACCTCTGCCTCGGCCCCGGACTCGACGGGGCGTGCATTTCCCGTTTCGAGCAGGACCAGGAAGTGACTCGCTTCGTCAAGCACGTACCGACGCTGCTCCACCTGCTGGGGCCTGAGATTTGGAACATCGCTTACCGGGCGCTGGCGCAGATACACGGGCAGGAGTGGCCATGCTTCGTGCCGGTAGCAAAGGCCTTGGTCGAGTCACTCATCGAGCTGACCGAGCCAGGCAGGGATGTGACGGGCCCGGTCGAGCGCGATTGCTGGCGGTTGAGGCGGCTTCCCACACTCCAAGAGCTGGCGGCGAAGATGGGACACCGGGGCAAGCTCACCTTGCAGGAGCAGCTCAGCCTGGCGGCCCTTATCGAGCTTGTAGGCCTGCCGGTCGGAGAGATCAAGCCGGACTCCGATCGGCGCCGGCGCGTTCGTCGACTCAAGGCCGAGTTGGAACGACTGGCGAAGTAGAGCGCATTCGCTGATAGACTGACCTGAGTACTGCGTGCTGCCCGCAGAACACCGAGGCGGTACGTGGCAACACTCAATAATATGCGTCGCTGGCACGGGATACGTGAGGCGGCTTTGGCTGGGAGAAGTAGCCAATGGCCGACCTCATTCGTGTTTCAGAGACGAAGAAGAAGCAAAAGCCGAAGCAGAAGCCGACCTTCCGTTTCACCCAGGCCCTACCACAGGGGCTGACCCCCGAGATGGCGAGAGAAGTCGCGCTCGACGCGGTGGCGGGGCTGGCCGGGGAGCGGGCGCGGTGAGCCGCCTGCATTTCCACCAGGGCGCGCGCTTCAAGCATCCCGTTTCCCTGAGACACTCTGGGGATCCGCGCGCGTCCTGGGCCCACACAACGGAAGTGCGGCTGTGGCGCCGGCGGCAGGTTCGACGGGAGTGGCGGGCGGCCTTCGGGGGGCAAAACGAAGCGCCGGGCGGTAACCCGGCGCGAGCACAGACGGAGACACCCGTCAATGCCATCAGATGATACCACGAAGGCTACGAAGAGACAAGGCTGGTGGGCGAAAGTCCGTGTCACTCCCGCGATCACGGCCCTGTCGGGAACGGTGCTGAAGGTGACCCTGGCCCTGGCGCAATACGCCTCCCCGTCGCAACCATGGGCATGGCCGAAGGTTGCCGACCTGGCAGAGCAGCTCGGCGTCGGCGAACGGAAGGTGCGGTGGTATCTCGAAAGGGCAGAACAGGCGGGCACGATCCGCAGGTTCCGGCGCGGATATTCACGGGCCTCCCATGGGTATGACCTGCGACCCTTCTTCCTGGCGATGGGTTTCGAGGAGGCCGCCGGAGTCCTACCCCCGCCGATTGCCCGGATAGGTCGACCGGTAGAAAGCCTACCGGTCGGGAACCTGTGTCGACCGGTAGAAAGCCTACCGGTCGGGAACCTGTGTCGACCGGTAGAAGAGTCGTCGGCCCGACCGGTAGAAAGCCTACCGGTCTCCCCTAACCAGACCATCGGAACAGACCACCTGGAGACTGACCAGACCAGGGGAACGGATCCGGAGTCAGTCAGTCATGTGTCGGGGGAAGAAGACTCAGTGACGGCCGAAGCTCGCAAGCTCGCCGAGGCCTGGGGGGTTACCCGGGAAGGGTTCGCCTTGGCGATAGCATCGAAGCCAGAGCTGTCCCCGGACGAGCTCCTGTCGGCGGTAAGCAAGTGGCGGGAGCATTGCGGGAAACGTCCAGACAAACCAGACGCTTCCCTGAAAGGTTGGATGAAGAAGGAGCGGGGGTATGCGGAGGGGCCGATCGACCGACCCGGGGATGCAGACGAGCCGAAGCGTTCGGCGGCGTTCGGTTGGAGGCAGGGCTGAGGGTCGACCGGCTCCCCCGAGAGAGGCCGACCGGCCGGGCCGGAAGGTGGTCGATCTGAGCAGGCTTAGGGGCCATGTAAGGGGCACCCACACAACTGGGGTATACAGCAGATGAGCGAAAACGGGCTTACAGGCAACCTGGGCGAACCTGGGGCGAATTCGGCCGCCCCGGACCTGGGCGATGAGAGTGCTGAAAACGGGCAAGCAGGCAGCTTGGAGAGGTGCACAGCGACCAAGTTGAACGGTAAGCGGTGCATGGCCCCCGCCCTCGCTGGCAAGGCAGTCTGTTTGTTCCATAGCCCCGAGGCCGCGTCGCTCCTGGCGGATGCCCGGCGCAAGGGCGGCCTGAGCCGGGCGGCCATGTTCCAGGCGGTTGACCTGGGCTTCGAGCTGGATTGGGGCACGCCGGCGGGGCGAGTGGCGATCATCGCGGCGATTGGCGAGAAGCTGCTGTTGGGCCAGATTGATCCATCCCGCGCCCGCACCTTAGTGGAGATCACCTTCAGGGCGGCTGGATTGGCCGGGGATAGCACAGGCGAGTTCCCTGCGCTTTCGGGGGAGGGCGAAGAGCTGCTTACGCTGATCGCCAAGGGGCTGGGGCGCCTGAGCCGGGTGCGGATTGAGCGGTTGAGGGAGCTTGCGCCGGAGGCGGTCAAGGGGGAGCGCTTCTACGATGGACTATCGGCTGGCCTTGAGGTGGCTGGCATGTCGGATGAGGAGCTGGAGGGTGCTGCTGGCGATCTGTCAGAGAGGCAGGGGAGCTACGTCCCAGGTGACATACCATCCCCCCTGGCGAACGGCGCTCCTGGCCAATCCTCGCGCCATTCTGGGGGGGAGAGCGAGCCGGAGCCGGCGATCCGGATAGTAACAGCGGTCGACCAGGTGGAGGGGGAGCTGGAGGCCGAGCCGGCGGTGCAGGAGCAGGAAGCTGAGCCGGAGCCGGAAGCTGTGTCCGAGCGGCCGGGCTGGGACAAGCCTTTCCCGCCTATGAGTCGCACCTTGGGTGATGGGTGGTTTCGATGACAACAGCCGCGGGCGACCGCGTTCACATCTTCGCCATTTCGACCGCCGACGTTCGGCGCCCGGCTTCGGCCGGCCCCCGGGGCGCAAGGCATGGCGCGCCGCACAAACTACGGATCTGGAGACAGACATCATGGGAAACGAACTGAAGCAGATCGCCGACAGCATCGGCGAGCTGAAGACGCACATCGAGAAGCGCGCCGCCGAAGTGGACGCCCTGAAGCGCCGGCTCGACAGCTTGGAGCGGAAGGTCAGTGCGGGCAGCTTCGAGGGCCCGGATCGCGAAGAGAAGGCGGCGATTGAAAAGCGGTTGAACGAGCTCGAGGCCACCAGCAAGCGGCTCCCGTACCGCGTCGGCGGCGACGAGCCGGAGAGCTTGGGCAAGAGCTTCGTTGAGTCCGCGGCCTACGGGAGTTTTGACGCGTTGGGCGGTCACGTGGGGGACGCGTTCGCGGTCCCGAGCTTCTTCGGGACGAAGGCCGGCGAGCTCACCGGCGAGAGCCTGGGCAACGTCGCCGGCTACTTGTACCAGCCGCAGCGGGTGCCCGGAATCATCGGGCCGCCGGAGCTTCAGCCCCGCGTCCGCGACCTGTTCCCGATAAACCCGACGTCCGAGGGTGCGGTCGAATTCGTGCGCGAGACCGGCTTCACGAATGCGGCGGCGCCGACGGCGGAGACCATCGAGAAGCCGCAGAGCGCGATCGACTTAGAGATCAGAACCCAGTCGGTGCGGACGATCGCGCACTGGCTACCGGCGACGCGGCAGATTATCAGCGACTCGGCTTCGCTGCGGGCCTACATCGACACCCGTCTGGTGTATGGCTTGGCGCTGACCGAGGACGATGAACTGCTGAACGGCGACGGGAGCGCCGCGCACCTGACGGGCCTGCTCACCGACGAGGACGTGCAGACCATCACGCAGGGCGACGCGGCTGCGGCTGACAACATGGCGGATACCATTCGACGGGCGATCACGCTCGTCGAGATCGCCGGCTATCCGGCGAACGGTGTCCTGCTGCACCCGAGCGATTGGGAATCCATCGAACTGCTGAAGGACGAGGATGGGCGCTATCTGTTCGCGCAGCCGCAACAGCGGGCTGCTCGGCAGATGTGGGGCCTGCCCGTCGTCACGTCGCTGGCTATGAGCTTGGGCCAGTTCTCCTGTGGCGCCTACAACCTGGCCGCGGCGATTTGGGATCGGGAGCAGAGTCAGGTGCGGCTCTCCGACCAGCACGACGATTTCTTCACGAGGAACCTTGTCGCGATCCTGGCCGAAGAGCGACTGGCTCTGACGGTGTACCGGCCGGAAGCCGTCGTGCTCGGCACGTTCACGGGATCCGGCTCGTAACATGAACCCCCTCCGGGCGCGCACTTTCGGCGGTGCCGAGAGGCCGGGCACACCCACCCGGCGAGCGCGCCCACGTCTCCCTTCTCCAGGGGGCTGGTCGGTTTGGATCTTCTCCCGGCCGGCCCCCACTTTTCTCCCGCGGGGGCCGGGCTCCTGATACGGCTCGGCCCCCGATTTTCTGGAGGTTAGATCGTGGGCGCTGAGATTTTCACGCTCTTCGGGCGGATCGTCACCAACGCGGGCCAGACCGTGGGCGAGCTGGGCAGGGTGGACTCGGCCGCGGCTAAGACCGGCGCGGCTATGTCTCTGGGCTTCGCCAAGGCGAACGCGGCGATTCAACGGAACGCCGGGGCCATTCGGGCCGTGGGCGTCGCCTTCACGGCCGGTGGTGCGGCCGTCGCCGCTAGTCTCTTCGGCATGGGGCGGGCGGCCGCCACCTTCGAGGAGCCGATGCGCAACGTGGACAGCATCTTGAAGCTGTCGACGGCAGGGTTCGCGTCCATGTCCGGGGCAGTAGTCGAGCTCTCGACGCGGTTGCCGCAGTCTGCGGCCACGCTGGCCGCCGGCCTCTATGATATCGCGTCCAGCGGCTTCGAGGGCGCCGATGCGCTTACCGTGCTGGAGGCCTCGGCAAAGGCGGCGAGTGCCGGTGTCTCCGATACCGCGACGGCGGCGAAGGCTATCGCGGGGGCGCTCAATGCATACGGGATGAGTGCAGGATCGGCGGGCCACGTTTCCGATGTGCTGTTCAAGACCGTGGACCGCGGCGTTATCAGCTTCTCCGAGCTGGCCGGAGGTATCGGAGAAGTGCTGGCTTCGGCCGCGGCGGTGGGCGTCCCCCTGGAAGAGGTCGGAGCGGCGATCGCCACCATGACGAAGGCCGGCATACCCGCGGCGCAGACCATGACATCGCTCAACCGAATCATGGTCACCTTCCTCAATCCGCCGAAGGAGCTCGCCGAAGCCCTCGCGAAAGTGACCGACGAGTCGGCCCTTCAGATCATCCAGACGAAGGGATTGGCCGGCGCGGTCGAGATTCTGAACGAGGTGACAGGTAACAGCCCGGAGCTGCTCGCCGCGATAGGGCTGGAGCAACGGTCCTTGAAAGCGGCCATGAGCTTGACGCGCGAAGAGGGAGCGCCCTACCGGCAGGAGTTGGCGTTGCAGGCCAAGGCAGCGGGCGCCACGCAGGCGGCCCTCGAGCGCCAGGCAGAGGGCTTCAACTACCAGTTCGGCCTGATGAAGAACCAGATGAGCGCGGCCGCCATCGGCATAGGGCAGCACCTGTTGCCGGCCCTTCGGCCCCTTGTGGATCTGGTCGGACGGATCGCCAAGGGCGTGGCCGCCTGGGTGAAGGAGCACCCCAGTCTTACTCGAGGGCTGGCCCTGAGTGCCGCGGCCGTCGCCGGGCTTATGCTGGCGCTCGGCCCCCTGCTTATCGCCCTGCCGGCGCTCGCCGCACTCTATGTGGCTTGGACCGTTAAGGCGGCGGCGGCGGCGGTGGCTCAGACGACGCTGAATGCTGCCACGGTCGGAGGGGGAGCCGTGGGATGGTTGGGGAGGTTCGGCGGCGCGCTCGGGAGCGTGGCGCGCGTCGGCGGGCCGCTTGCCCTGCTGGCTGTTGGCCTCTATGCGGCGGCGAAGGCCTGGGAGCGTTACTACCTGAAGTCGCGCGAGGGGCGAGTGACAGCCCTCGGGGCAAGCATCGCCGGCGACACCAGGCTACTGAACCTGCTCGAAATGGAGAGGTCAGCGGCAGAGGCCTGGCAGCGGGCCGTGGATGCTGGCGACAAAGAGCTCGCCGCGACACTGCTGAAGCAGGTCAGGTATTACCAGGGCCTGGCGCAGGCCGCTGCGGCTGGCGGTGTGGGAGCGGGAGCTGGCGACGGCAAGCCGACGCCGGGGGTTCCCACAGAGAAGAGGACCGCCCTCGAACTCTCGCAGGCCTATGGCGCGCTGCTGAAGGCCAAGGTGGATTATGCCGCGGCCGACGCCGATGACGAGCAGCGGGTGCGCGACCTGCGCGATTACATCGCATGGCTCACGATAGCGGCCGAGACGTGGGGTGGACTCGCACAGAAGTCCAAGGACCCGGCACTGTGGGAGTGGGCGACGGAGCTGAAGACGCGCCTGGTCGGGGCGAACGAGGAGCTGTTCACCCTGGCCAGGGGCGTGGCGCGGGCGGCGAGCGAGACCCTCCTGGCGTCGGCACAATTCGACACGCGACTCGACGACGTGAAGGCCGGGATCGCCGAGGCTACCAACGCTCTGGACCGGCTCACCCGGCTCGGCTACGCGGGGACAGTGCCCTGGGAGAATGCCCTTCGGCGAGTGAACGAACTGCTTGACGAGCAGCTCGGCCTACAGGCACAGCTTGGCATTTCGAGGCGCGAGCCCGAAGCGGCCCCGATGGACTTGTCGGGGATGCTCCCTCCGATACCCGAATCGGTAGAAGACGTGCGGGCCGCGCTCGAGCGGCGGCTCGGGGAACTTCAGCAGGCCTGGGATACGGCCTCGGTGGCGCGGCGCGAGACCATCAAGCAGGAGCGCGCCGTGATCGAGGGGCAGCTCGAACTGCTCGAGGAGTCCTGGGATGACAGCGGGCGACAGGTGGGGGATGACTGGGTGAACGTCGTTCGCGGGATTCACGATTCATTCGTGGCCGCCTTCGACGGGATGCTCAATCGCACGGGGGGCTTCTTCGAGAAGTTCTTTGCCGGCATCGAGCAGGCATTCAATCAACTCATCGCGCACATGGTGGCGGACTGGCTCTTCGGTATCGACCAGATGCAGAAGACGGGCCAGGCGGGCGGGGTTCTCGGGGGGATATTCAACGCGCTGGCAGGCGCGCTCGGCGGCGGTGGTACGGCAGGCCCGAGCGTGGAGGCCTACGGGGAGGCGTTGGATCTGATGGACGCGATCCCCACGTTTGCGGCTGGCGGGATCGTCACGCGGCCGACGCTCGCGGTCGTGGGCGAGGTGCCCGAGGTCATCGCACCGCTCAGCCAGGTAGCGGCGGCCGGCGCCGGCGCTCCCGTGACGGTCCACCTTACCATCCAGGCCATCGACACGCGGACCGGCGTCCAGTTCCTGATGGAGAACCAACGGGCCGTAGCCAATGCCGTGCAGGCGGCCTTGCGGGGCAACGCGCCACTGAAAAGAGAACGATCGTGAGGCCCTGGCCCGATGCGCGGCTGGAGGCGGTGGCGCGAATACTCGAAGAGGAGGCCGTGCGGAAAGGCCGCGAGGACCTGGCGCAGGGCGGGTTGGCGATCCGACTCTGGCTGGCGATACCGCGGGCGCAGCGGGGTGAGCCCGAGGGGCTGCTGGACCAGTTGCGCGCGTGGGCGGAGCGGACCGCAACGGTTGGCGACGAGCAGGGGCCGTGGCGCTGTGTGCTCCTTCTGGCGAAGGCCTTGGGGGTCGAGCTCGCCGGCGCCGCTCCTGGGCCCCCACCAGAGCCCGAGGATCCCGATGCGGCCCTCGACGCGCAGGTCGATCGGTGGCTGGCCGAAGGGGGCGAGCGATGCGGGCTGTGACTCCCCCCGACCCGCTGTCGATACGAGGGCGGGGTGTTCCGCCGGCGAATCTTCCGCGGGTTCGCCCCGCTAACTTCGGCCCCGCTATGAGTCTGCTGGTCGTCTGCTTGGACGCGCTGCGACCCGACCATGTAACCCCTGAGATCATGCCGAACCTGTGCGACTTCCTTGGCCACGGACACCGCTTCGAGGGGGTGCAGACGCCGAAGGGATGGACTCTGCCGAGCGTGGGGTCGATGCTCTATGGGAGAGAAGACGCGTTCATGGCCGGCCCCGCGAACATGGTGGGGCATCCGACCATCGCGGGGCGACTCGCCGGAACCCATGCGACGGCCGCCTTCCTGGGGCAGCCGGTATTTAAGTGCTGGGACGGCCTATGGATGTTCCGCGACTTCGGCCACGTCGCTCCGTATTCGACCGGGAAATGGACGCCGCGGCCTATCGCCCAGATCCTCCCCCAGCTTGATACCTGGCGCGCCGGTCTGCTGACCGGCCTTCCGTGGTTCGCCTATGTCCATTTTGTGGAACCCCACGAACCCTACTTGCCGGAGGCATGGTATGGGGCGTGGGAGTCACCGCCGGAGAAATCCAAGAGTCTGTCTGCTGGAAGCATACGCGGTCTTGTCGACGCCGAGACGGGACGCCTGAAGGCGAGCGACGCGGTAGCCGACTATCTGCGGCGGCGGTATCGGGCCTATTGCACGGCGGCAGACGGGGCACTCGCTCCGCTATGGGAGCAGGTGCTGGCCGAGAAGGACCTGGCGACTATCGTGGTGTCCGACCACGGGGACGGTATGGGCGAGGACGGCGTGTGGCATCATAGCGGCCTGCCGGCTTTCCAGAAGCGGGAGATTCTCGAGGTGCTGTTCGGGGCGGTGCCGCCTGGGGGGCGCTGGCCGAGGGGCATACCCGGCAACGTCACCACGAACGCGGAGCTCTGGCGCCTGGTGGAGGCCTGTCTGCCGCGGGGCGCGGGGAGCGACGAGGCGCAGGTGCGGGAGAAGTTGGCGGCGATCGGCTATCTCGAATGAAACGGCGCACTAGGATTCGTTCTAACCTCGGCAAAGGGGCGCGGTGGGGTGAAGGGTGCGGGCAGGGGCGGCGGTGGCAGGGGCGCAGAGCGGGGCGAGGCGCTGTGCGGCAGGGCGGCCCCACCTGGCGGGGGGGGGTCTGGCGATTCTGGAAGCTCTTCCATTTTCGCCAGTCGGCGCTGACGCTGACTTCCCGGGAGGCGTGGGATTCTGCAAGTTTTTTCAGATCTGAAATCTTTTGCAGAATCAAGGCCACCGCCTGGTGAGTCATGTCGCCGATATGAGCGGCGTGCTGGCGATGCGCATCGCCAGTCGGCGGCCCCACGCGGGCGCGGGTGCGACAGTGTGCGAAATTTCAGAACTGAAAAAACTCATGGCGGCCCCACGCGGGCGCGGGCGCGAGAACCGGACATTTTTCCAGTGCTGGAATCTTGTCCGGTTGGCCCCACGCGGGGGCGGGAGCACCCCGCCCCCTACGGCGGCCCACAAGGCTCCGCCTTGGCTCTCCCTGGCACTGCTACAGCTCCCCCCTACCTACCCACCCTGGGGGAGGGCTGACGGCTCTCAGGGCATTCTACGGGCTCGGCCATTTGGGCCTAATCAGCACACAAGCCCCTTGACGTAGGGGGACCAAGGGGCTAGAATAGAGGCGGTGAAGGATCGTGGATCGAGCGGAGCGTTTCGCATTCAGACCACATGAGCAGACCCTAACCCCGCGGTCCTTCACCAAGGCGCTGCGCTCGGTTGGGGTCTGCTGCTTGTGAGAGGTGCGAAGTGGCGACGGCATTGGCGGTGCGAAAGCGGGCATCGCGGCCCCTGAAGTGGGAGCCGATATTCCAGGGCGATCGCTGCGTCTGCCACGTCTGCGGTCTCTACGGGGCCGGGCTCTCGGCCCCGGCCATCGCGCCCCTGATAGAGCGATCGGCGCAGGTGGTGTGGCGGATTCTCACTCAGCATGGGACCCCCCGCCGGCCCGTGTGGTCGAGCAAGGAGCGGGCAGTCCCCTGTTCATACGCGGCCACAGCGCGCCGGCAGAGGGCGGACCTGCGGCGGCGGCTGAGAATCCCCGACGATATGCCGGATGTGGCGCTCGACGAGTCGACCGCGTTCGGGCGCGCCTTCGGCGACTTCATCCAGCATCTTGAGTGGCGGCGATGCTCACCGGCGACGGTCAAGAGCGCGGAGTATGCCTTCGCTGTATGGGCGCTGCTTCTGCGCGACGAGACAGGCGGCTTGCCGGAGCCGGAGAAGATCACTCGCCACTTGGTGACGCGCATGGCGCAGAGGTTGACGGGCGCGCCCTCCACGGTGCGGGGGAAGGTGTCGGCGTTGTCGAGCTTCTTCCGATACCTGCAATCCGTGGGGCGAGTGGCGGGAAATCCCTGTACAGGCCTGCTGCTACCGAAGAAGGCGACGCGATCGCCGGACTGCCTGAGCCAGGAGCAGGCGCGGGAGCTTGTTCTGTCGATCGAGCGGCCCTGGGCGAAGGTGGCGGCGGCGATTATGCTGACGGCCGGCCTGCGGGCGGGGGAGGTGACGGCGCTGCGGGCCTCCGACGTGGACTTGGAAGCGGCCCTGCTCCGAGTTCGGCACGGCAAGGGCGACCAGGAGCGGACGGTGCCCCTGTGTGCCGAGGCGGTCGCGGCGGTCCGAGCCTACCTTGGCGATCGAGGCGAGGCGCGCTGTGATCGCCTGCTTATCCACGAAGCGGACGGGCAACCTATAGCCTATGCCTGCTTGTCGGCGGCGCTTCTCCCCGCGCTGCGGCGATTCGGCCAGCGAATCACCTGCCATTCCCTGCGGCACACATACGCGACCGAGCTACTGCGGGGCGGGGCCGACATTCGGACGGTGCAGGAGCTGCTCGGCCATGCGGACATATCGACGACGGCGCGATATCTGCACTCAAACCTGCCGACGAAGCGGGCGGCAGCGGCGAGCCTGGGCAGCTTGATATACGACCGGGGCCGGTCGGCGGGGAAGCTCACCGCTCGCCCTACTGATCGGCCCCGAGAAAAGGAGCGGTGAACGATGAAAGCGGCGATCTACACGAGAGTAAGCTCACCCGGACAGGCGACGGCGGACGCGGCCTCGCTGGAGGCGCAGGAGCACACAGCACGGACGATCTGCGAGCGAGAGGGCTGGGAGGTGGTGGAGCACTACCAGGACGCCGGCAGGAGCGCGACCAGGGACTCACTCGACAACCGGCCGGCGATGCAGCGACTTCTGAAGGACGCGACGGCGGGCCGGTTCGGGCACCTGGTCGTATACCACCAGGACCGGCTGGCGCGAAATGCCGACGTGTCGGCAGAGATCGCCGTGAAGTTGCGGCGCGCCAA
>Ga0307380_10007358_pt1 | contig 14341 bp, 9 predicted proteins | sample UN3MG_FD_202239 | JGI IMG/M metagenome (GOLD analysis project Ga0307380, IMG submission 202239) | Soil microbial communities from Risofladan, Vaasa, Finland - UN-3 | ecosystem: Environmental > Terrestrial > Soil > Coastal area > Acid sulfate soil | place: Finland: Risofladan, Vaasa | collected... | reverse complement strand
TTTCCAGTTGGGTGGCCAGCGCGTCCAGGAGATTCTCGTAGGCGGTCTTCAGCGCGGGGTTATCGACGTTTTGTGCGATCAGCAGGTATCGCGACAAGGCGAGCCGCACGTCCACGAACCGCGCCAAACGCAGCCCCTCGTACCCCGCCTCGTATTTCCCGAGAATCGACGTCAGCGCGGCTACATCGGGCTTCTCGTTTCCGCAGAGTTCGCTCTGCATGCGATCCCACTGAAGATACTTCCGCCAGCCCGGCCCGTTGTCGGCGTCGGCGCCAAGCCGTCGGTCGAGCCGGACGACGGCCTCGACCAACTCGTCCTTTGCCTCCGCGAGGTCCGCCTGCGTGACGGGGTGAAACGTCGCCTTGGCCGCCCGGCATTCGGCCGGGAGCTGATCGACCGCCGGCATCGCGGCAGCCGGTGCATCGGCAAGCGCGCCGGTCGCCAGGATCGAGAAAACCACGGCGAGTCCGAAAAGGGGCGCCAATCCGTGTCTCATGATGTGCATTCGCTAACTCCTTCCGGCGATGTGAACTCGCCTGAATGAGATGAGGGGTAAACCACACACCCAGTTCTGAAGCAAAAACGGGACTTCGAGGCCGTCGTACTCGCAAGTTCCCTACCGAGGCGACAAAATCGTCCTACTCGATCGATTTTAGCTAATTTACCAATTACGCGTGTTGGCAGCAACAGATATTGTGCAGAAATCCGCGCACAGCCTTGCGCGGATTGCGCAGCGTGCGCAGTGTGCGCAAACAGAACTGTCTTGAAAAGCTGCCCCATTTGTGGAAGTATAGCTCACTCGAAGTGAGTTGCAGGCGCCGCCGAGTGTCGCGGCGTCGAGCCTGGAGCTGGCCTATCTTCTTGACAGCCGTCGCCCGATACGCTCTTCTTTTCATGGGGATGACCTTGCGTGTTCAAGGGCGAACGGCCTGCGGAATGCGCCCCTGCAAGGGTTCGAGGTATCCCCTTTCTGCGGACCCGCCTCCAGAGACTGAAGGTTTGTCTGTAGGACTGTAACCAACTACCCTTGAAAACGAGCATCGACCGGAGCAACTATGTTCATTTCCCAACCATTCTCCGACGTGATCGACCGGGAAACCGGCACGTTGGCCTCGCCGGATAACGTCTACGAGCGGCGGCTGAAGAATATGGCCGATATGTACGAAGACCAAGAGGCCGCCCAAGCCGCCGTGGCCGCCGACAACCCGGTGATCTACAAGGTCTACGAGAAGAAGATCCCCGAACTGGCCGGCGAGTTGCAGTGGTGCATGAGCGTCACCCTGCCGGGCAAGATCGGGCGGGAATACTACATGACCAAGGGCCACTACCACGAGGTCCGCGACACGGCCGAGATCTACCTTTGTGTGCGCGGCACCGGCTATATGCTGATGGAGACCGAGGAAGGCGAGACCAGCGCCGTGGAGATGCGGCCCGACGTGGCCGTCTACGTGCCCGCCCGTTGGGCCCATCGCTCGATCAACACCGGCGACGAACCGCTGATCTCCTTTTGCGTCTATCCGGGCGACGCGGGCCACGACTACGGCACGATCGAGACCGAGGGCTTCCGCAAACGGATCGTGGAAATCGACGGCAAGCCGCAGATCATCGACAACATCCGGGAGAAATAGCCGCATGGCACCGCTACCGGAAAAGGCGGCCCGACCGACGATGTACTTCGTGGGCGTGACGACCGGAAAGTCCTCGATCAACAACGTGTTTCCCCGTTGGGCCGAAGCGCTGGGGCTCGACGCCGTGCTGGTGGGTATCGATCGGGCGATCCACGCCGACGCGGAAGACTATCGCGAAGTGGTCGATTTCATCAAGCACGATCCGCTCTCGCTCGGCGCGCTAGTGACCACCCACAAGATCGACCTGCTCCACGCCGCCCGGGATATGTTCGACGAACTCGACGAGTACGCCGAAATCCTCGGCGAGATCAGCTCGATCTCGAAGCGAGACGGCCGGCTGGCGGGCCACGCCAAGGACCCGATCTCCAGCGGCCTGGCGCTCGAGGCGTTTCTGCCGGCGAACTGGTGGAAAGACACCGGCGCCGAGGCGTTGATCTTCGGGGCCGGCGGATCGGCGTTGGCCGTATCGATGACCATGATGCACCCGCGCCACGGCGAGAACCGGCCGCGGAAGGTCGTGGCAACGAACCGCTCGCTGCCGCGGCTGGAGGAGATGGAGCGGATCCACCGGCAGCTCGACTACGGCGTGCCGTGCGAGTATCACCACTGCCCGCAGTTCGAGCAGAACGACCGCGTGATGGCGGCCATGCCCGAGGGCTCGCTGGTGATCAACTCCACCGGCCTGGGCAAGGACCGCCCGGGTTCGCCGGTGACCGACGGCGCGTTGTTTCCCCGGCGGGGGCTGGCCTGGGATTTCAACTACCGCGGCGACCTGCGGTTCCTCGTCCAAGCCAAGGTCCAGCAGCGAGAGATGGACCTGATCGTCGAAGACGGCTGGATCTACTTCATCCACGGCTGGACCCAGGTGATCGCCGAAGTCTTCCACATCGACATCGCCCCGGAAAAGATCGACGAGCTAAGCCGGATCGCAGGGGAGGTGCGGTGAGACGCGGTCGGAGAACAGAACCGGGTAGCCTGGACACTTTTCCGCAAAAGACTTCCCACTCCGCAAGACGTGTTCGGAAAAGTGTCCAGGTTGCGCAGCAACAAGAGGGAAGACACGGGACCCCGAGAGCGCGCGATGACGGCGCGATAACGGCCCGATGACCAAACGACGCATCTTCGACGACGACCTGCACGCGCAGTTCGTCACGTTCTCATGCCATCGGCGTCGGCGGTTGCTCGACGATGCTCGGGCGCGCGAGATGGTCGTTGCCATGCTGGCTTCACAACTCGCGATGCAGGACGGCATTTGCTCGGGTTTCGTCGTGATGCCCGATCATGTCCATGCGATCGTTTGGTTTCCGCAGACGGGGCGATTGAGCCACTTCATGAAGCAATGGAAGCAGCGATCGAGCGTGAAGCTGAAGAAGTTCGTTCGCGGCCAGTTGTGGCGCTACGCCAGCCACTTCGATCGAAAAGAGCCGTTCTGGCAGGCGAGCTACTATCCGTTCAATTTGTATTCGGAGAAGAAGGCGCGGGAGAAACTCGATTATATGCACCTGAATCCGGTGCGTGCAGGTTTGGTGGAGAGGGCTTGTGATTGGGCGTGGAGTTCGGCCCGGTACTACGAGGAAGGGAAACCGGTGGGCGTGCCGGTGGAGTGGATCTTCTGAGACCTCTTGTTGCTGCGCAACCTGGACACTTTTCCGAATGCGTCTTGCGGAGTGGAGAATCCTTTGCGGAAAAGTGTCCAGGCTACCCCATTCGGTTGAAGGTACGAGAGCGTTCAATTCAACCTGTCGGCGTTTGCCCCACGACCTGCACGAAGACCGGGACTTCCAGCGTCTTATTGCCGGGGAGGTCCGTCTCCAGGACGATCGTCGCCTCGATCTTCCCCGGCGTCTGGTCCGCCGTGAAGGTCACGGGGATCAGGTGCAAGGGCTTGGCCGTGGTCGAGGCGGCGCATTGAAATCGGGGGTCGCTCGAGCGGGCGGCCACGATCTGAAACGGCGTCACGCCGCGGACTACCAGGCGCCCGGTGGTGCTTTGGCCCACATTCACCGCGCCCAGCAACAAGGGGGAGGGGCTCACGGTGATCTCCGAAACCACCACGCCCTCGACCGCGATGGGAACGTGGTTCGCCTGCTGCTGCAGATCGTTGGTGACCAGCACCAGTTGATCGCGGATGTAGCCCACCGGCGCGTCGGGCTTCAGCTTGACGGTCAACTCGAACGTGGCCTGACCGGGGACCGGTTGGGCCGCCTTGACCACCTCGGCTTCCAGGTGCGGGTTCTGGGTCTCCACCTTCTGGATTTCCCAATCCGGCCGGCCGGCGTAGCTGATGGTCAGTTTCCGCTCGGCGCCGGTGCCCTCGACGACCGTGCCGAACTGGACCGAGCCCGGCTGGACGACCACGTCGCTGCGGATGTACGTGTGGACGTTCAGTTGGACCTCGGCCGGAAACGGCTGGTCGAAGACGACCGTCAAGGTGGCGTCTTTTCGCCCGTAATAGCCGCGGGTGTCGATCCGGGCGATGATCTCGGTCTTCTCCCAGGTCTTCAGCAGCCGCTTGGAAATCTCCGGGACCGTGCAGCCGCAACTGGAGCTGACCGAAGCGATGTGGGCATCCTCGACGTAGATGTTCTCCAGCACGAAGCGGTGCTCCACCTTGGCACCCCGGGCGACCATGCCGAAGTCGTGGCTGGTCTTGTCGAACATGTCCTTGGCCCATTGCTGGCCCAAGGCGACCGAGGCGGTGAGCGTCGTCAGCAGCAGTGCGGTCAAGGAGATTCGGATCGAGGTTGCCTTGGCGGTTCGTGTTCTCATGGAGTCAACGTCCTTGGTGTTATTGGACAATCCTTTGGTACTTGCCCCTACCCGACGCCGGCCAGTTTGCCGGCGTAGTGAACGCCGTCGACGGCCGTTTTTCCGTAGAAGTCGCAGCCGGTTTTTTCTTTGAGCAGTTCGCTGGCCGCGGCGCCGCCGAGCATCAACGAGACGCTCTGGCGCAGCCCGGCCTCTTCGATGGCCTTGACCGTGGCGGCGATGGCCTTGAAGCAGGTCGTCAACAGCAAGCTCATGCCCACCACGGTCGGCTGGTGCCGGCGGATGGCCTCGACGAATCTGGCCGGGGCCACGTCGACGCCCAGGTCGATCACCTCGAAGCCGACGCCGCGGAGCAGCATCACGACGATGTCCTTGCCGATGTCGTGGACGTCGTGCTGGACGGTCCCGATCACGATCTTTCCGGCCGACTTCGGCGCCCGGCACTTTTCCAGCTCGGGCGCCAGTTCGGCCAGGACGGCCTTCATGCACATCCCGGCGAACATCAGCTCCGGAATGAAGCAGTCGCCCTTGGCGAATCGTTCTCCCAGTTCCACCATCCCCTGGTTGCAGTCGGCCAGGATCTCGGTGGCCGGGACTCCGGCGGCGAGCTTCTCCCGCACCAACTCGAGCACCTTCTCCTGTTCGGCGAGGATGAACGCCCCGACCAGCCTGTCTTCCCACGACATCGATGAATTTCCTTTCAGAACGAGACGAGGCACTGCCAGACGTACATGTACCCCAATGCGTCGATATCCTCCCAAACCCGTTTCACCAACGCCTCGTCCCCGGCGATCTCGGGGAACTCCCGCCGCTTCTCTTCCCAGGGGAGGCAAACGCCGGGGTCTCGTTTCGTCTCTTGCTCGGACATCGTTCAATACACTCCATATTCCCGGGTGAAATCGGTCATCGCCCGAATGTTTTCCACGGTCGGCTCGTCCTGCATGATCGCGCTGGCGTCCATGATGTAGCCGCCGTCGCGGGCGACCCCGTCGATGACCTTCTTGCAGCAGTCGCGGACTTCGTCGGGAGTGCCGAAGGCCAGCAGGTCGTTGGGGATCCCGCCGCTGAGGCAGAACTTGTGGCCCACCGCCCTGTGTACCTCGAAAATGTCGCCCCGGTCGACGTGATAGACGATGCTCAAGTCGGGCAATTCGGCGATGTATTTCAGGTTCGGGTTCCATTCGCCCTCGGCGTAGAACAGCACCTGGTGGCCCCGGGCGTGCAGCCCTTCGATGATCTGCTTGAGCGTCGGCCAATAGAACCTCTCGAACTGGGCCGGCGAAAGGAAGGGCACGCAGCCGCGGTGCATCCACAGCCCGATGGGGACGTTCTTGTCGGGATCGGCCCCGCTGGCGGCGACGTGCAGAAGGTGCGGCATCATGGCTTCGCAGGCGGCCTGCACCTTGTCCGGCCGCTGGAACATGTCCATGCACAGTCCCTTATAGCCGCGGAGCTTGTCGGCGATGATGTCGAACGGGGCCTTGAGGATCCCGGCGATGGCCGAGACCGTGCCCGACTCGCTCCGCAACAACGCGGCCTGGGTGCCGAAGGCGGTGAAGTACTGCAACATCGCCATGCCGCCCTTGAGGAAGGACAGGTTGTTGCGATAGGAGGTCGCTTCGCCCATCGGGCTGACGTCTTCGGCCACCCGGGGCAGCCAGACGTTGAACAGATACCCGGTCGGATCCTCGATCAGCGCATCGTACTCGTCCGGCCGCATCCAGGCTTCTTCCTCGGGCGGTTCTCGGTACTGGAACCCCGTATCGACCGGCAGATCGACGCCGGGCACCGCGTAGTACTTCAGGCCGATCGCCTGCGTCAGCCCGCTCCATCCGTAGACCATGTTGCCGACCACGGCGTCCCAATCGAAATCGGCCGCGCACTTCCGCGCGGCGGCGAAGGCCATTTCGTAGTCTTGCGTCACCTGTTGGGCGGTATAGCCCGCGTACTTTGCGGTAAATTCGGCCACAAAAGGCCGGATCGGGACGCAATCCGGCTTCTCGTTCCGCATGGCCGCGGTATAACGAGCCAGCCGTTGTTGGTATCGTGCTTCCATCTCGTCGGACATGGTCGCGTCATCCTCCTCGGGCAGGTGCCGTCGCGAACAGCGGGCGCGCATAAAACCCCCGCTTGCTCCCTATTCTTATGGCACCGCCACAGTATGCCAAACCGGTTAATCCGTGTCAATTGACGTTGAGAAGGCGATGGCCCCCCCAAAAACGCCAAGGGCCATCAAAAAAGGACTCGCGCCGAATCGACGCAAGTCCCTGGAACAGTAGAGAGTGCCGAAGAGAGGACTTGAACCTCCACGCCCGTAAAGGGCACTAGGTCCTGAACCTAGCGCGTCTGCCAATTCCGCCACTTCGGCTCTATTTATCTTTTTAGAAGACTGCTGCGGACAATGCAAGCCCTGTTTCGGTGGTGAACTCATCCCCCCACGACCCGTAGACGGATCGGACGCCGAAAGAAAAAACTGCTGCTCCCCGAACGAGGGAGCAGCAGTCGATAGGCGTTTCGTGGAAAAGGGGCATCACCCGATGCGGCCGTTTACCACATTTCATTCTCCGGCGGGAACGGATCGCCGTTCTGCCGCGTGATGATGAAGAAGTACGCCGCGGCGTCGATATCTTCTTTGATCGCGTGGGCGCTTCCGTCGGCGAAGCCGTGACACACGATGCCTCGGTGATCGCTGCTGGGACCGTAGAATGGATCATCCGGATCTATGTCATCGGAGACCGAGAGTCCACCCATTGAAACTCCTCCGTCGTCGTACGTATACTGCTCGTAGTCCCAGTCGAGATACGTCATGTCGGCTGTAGGGTCAAGCGTGGAATCCTGTCCCCAAGTGTTCGGCGTCCATCCCGAGGGATACCAGTGCTTGATTTCCTGCATCGGAGGTTCGAACTTCATCGTGCATGGACCGGTCTGGTGGCCAATCGGCAGGCCAACCAAGGAGGCTTCCCTTCCAACGGTCCAGCGGGCCCGGTTCCGCTCCTTCGTTTCTACCAAGAGGATGGTATGCGAGGTACCGTCCTGGGCAAAACTCTTATTGCTGAGGCTCGAGCCCGGATAGATTCCGCCGTCCGGATGGTCCTTCCTCGTGCCATAGGCAAAATCTCCTTGAGGGTTCTCGCTCGCCTCCATCAGGCTTCCGATGTGAGAGGCGCTCATCGCCTTGTAGTTGGTGATCGCCTCCAACTTCGTGTTCTTGTCGATCCACGGGTCACCGCCATAACTGGGACACTGGAATGCGGGCAACGTTCGACCGAGGGCCTGCGTATGAGGGTGGTTGATGTCGGTCTTGAAATCGAGCGGGCCGGCCAACCTCGTATCGAGCGAATCGTACAAGGCCTGTTCCTCGAGCTGAGGAAGCACGTAGATCATCCAACTCCAACCGTCCATCCAGGTGATCAGTCCACCCTGTCGCTGCACGGTGCAGGACGAGGGATAGTCTCCCGTCTTCTGGTGGAACGGGAGCAACAACTGCTTGATCTTGGCCAAGCAGGACGAGCGGCGCGCGGCTTCGCGCACCGATTGGATTGCCGGCAACAGCAATCCAATCAAGATGCCGATGATGGCAATCACCACCAGCAACTCCACGAGGGTGAACCCCCGCTTCCGAGACCGAGTGATCATGCGATCACCTCCCTTGGGAAAAAAGATAGAATAAGGGATTTGTGCGGCCATAAGGCCACAACCGTAAACGCCATGCAGAATAACTGAAAATGAGACAAGCCCACGGCCCGTACCGCAACGACCGTCCAGTCCGAACCCGCAGGAAACAGACTCTTCACCTCAGTAACTTTGATTTTATCGGACGGATAATGCCTCTGTCAAACGTCAATCCGCGTTTTTCCAGGCGGGGATGGAGCACGCCTGCCACATTTTGGGGGGCTCTGGGCGAGTCGAAAACGGGGACTGGCTCCGGGCCGTCTCTCAGCTCCCGGCTCGCGAAAAACGCACGCCGGCCCGGTGCCTGTCCCCTTTTTCGACGGTTTTCCGAGTGGACCGCCCGAAAAAGGGGACAGGCACCGTCGGCAACGCGAAATACCGCTGGAAAACGACATCTCGACGGAGCCAGTCCCCATTTTCGGGCTCCCTCAATTGCAGTGTCGGTTTCTTGACAAATCGCTCCCAGCGGCCAAAATGCGACACGGAAGGCTGATGTGGGGCAGGTTTCCTAACCTGCCAGCTCCGTGATATCCCGGTGACCAACGGCACTCAAGGTCGGCAGGTTAGGAAACCTGCCCCACGAAGACCCCCCCCATTAGATAAATATCATGCCCACTCGCGTCACCGTCATCGTCGGACCACCTCAGAGCGGTAAGACCCGATGGGCGTTGAGTCGCTACCACCGCCTGCTGGCGGAAAACGTTCCGGGAGCGGCCGTCTACCTGACTCCGACCTGGCGGGCGGCGGAAGAGCTGCGCTGCCGGCTGGTCGAGGGCATGGGCGCGGGCTGCTTCAGTCCCGGCGTGATGACCTTCGAGAAGTTCGCCGATGCGATTCTCGAAGTCGCCCCCGAGCCGGTCCGGCCGATCACCCGACTGATGAAGCGGCATTTGGTCCGGCAGGCGATCGACGGGCAACTCGCCCAAGGCCGGCTCAAGCACTTCGGCCCCATCGCCCGGAGCAGCGGGTTGGTCGACCTGGTGTGCGAGTTCATCGCCGAACTGAAACGGCTGGAAATCTGGCCGGAACACTTTCAAGAGGCGTGCCGAACCCGAGGGATCACGGACAAGGACTCGGAACTCTGGGAGATCTACGATCGATACCAGCAGAGCCTCCGGGAACATCGGCTCTACGACGCCGAAGGGCGTTTCTGGTCGGCCCGGGATCTATTGGGAAAGGCCGTCTCGCCGACGGAGCGGTTGAGGCTGGTGGTGGCCGACGGATTCACCGACTTCACGCGGACGCAGCACGAGATCCTGCAGATCCTCGCGCGTCGGGTCGAGGAACTCCTGATCACCTTGCCGTTGGAGGCTCAACCGCGGCGCGACGACCTGTTCTCCAAGCCGCTGAAGACGCTTTCGGAACTCCGCCGTCGGCATCGGCAACTGGTCGTCGAAGAGTTGGCCCGGCCGCAGCAGCCCGATTGGCCGGCGATGGCGCACCTTGAAAGGACGCTGTTCGTCAATCCACGCCACGCGCAACCCGCCCCCGATACTGAGGGTGTGGAGATCCTGGCTGCCGCGCGGCGGTTGGGCGAGGTCGAGCTGATCGGTGCGCGGATCAAGCGTTTGCTCGGCGAAGGGGCCGCGCGACCCGGCGAGATTGCCGTGGTGTTTCGATCGCTGCACGAGGCCGGTCCGCTGGTCGGCGAGGCGTTCGACGAGTTGGGCATCCCCTATGCGTTGGAGACCGGTCAGTCGCTGGACCGCTCGCCCGCACTGGCCGCGCTGGTCGCCCTCTTGCAGTTGGACGTCGACGACTGGCCGTTGGGCAGTCTGCTGGCCGTGCTGGGAAGCAACTACTTCCGGCCGCAGTGGGGGCAGTGGGAAGAGGACGGCACGCGGATCGCCGCCGAGCGCACGATCCGCCGGCTGCAAATTCCCCGGGGCCGCCGGCGGCTGCTCGAGCGACTGGCGGATCGAACGTGCGGGGATGAAGCCGGCGGGTCGACGGTGTTGGTGACATTGCAGCAGTTGGGGAAAACGCTGGACGAACTGCCGAAGCAGGCGACGCTGGGCGGTTGGGCCGAGGCCTGGGAGCGGCTCGGCCGACACACGGGCTTGTGGGCGGCAATCGAATCCGAGACGGACGACCCGACACTCGGCTCGCCGTCGCGGCTGTCGGACCGAACGGCGTGGGCCCGGTTGATCGGTGCGTTGAAGGAGGGCGACACCGTGTGCCGGTGGCTCGAGCGTGAGCCGCCGGAGCTGGATCGCCGCGAAGCGCTGGCGGCGCTGAAAGACACGATCGCCGCCGAACGCGTCGGCCACAGCGGCGACGAATCGGGCCGGGTGCGGGTGCTCTCGGCGGCAAGCGTCCGGGCGCTTCGGATCCCTTATCTGTTCCTGGCCGGACTGTCGGAAAAGGCGTTTCCCCCGGCCGACCGCGAGGACCGGCTCTACGGCGAGGCCGAGTATCAACGGCTGATCGACCAGGGCTTGCCGCTGGTGTCGCGCACGGAGCGGAATCGCGAGGAAATGCTGCTGTTCTACGAGGTAATGACCCGGGCGACCCGGCGGCTATTCTTGAGCTATCCGGCCCTGGACGAATCGGCCCAACCGCTCTCGCCCAGCCCGTATTTGAAGGAAGTGGAACAGGCCTGCGGCGCGGGGCGGATCGTCCGGACCGAGCTGACCGACTTGAGTCCCGTGCCCTCCGGCGACGAACCGCTCTCGGCGACCGAGTTCCGTATTGGGGCCGTGGCCAAGGGCCTCTCGGGCGACGCCTCGCCGCTGGCCGGACTGATCCGTCTGGAGCCGACCGACGGACTGGCCGAGAACCTCCTGGCCGGTCTGCTCCTGACCCACCTTCGCCAGGACCGCGAACGTTTCGGACCGGCCGAAGGGATGCTATTGAGCGAGGCGGCCGGCAAACGGTTGGCCGAGCGATTTTCTCTCGAAGCGACCTTCCACGTCACCGGACTGGAACAATACGCGTCTTGCCCTTATCGGTTCTTTCTCGAACGGCTGCTGAAGCTCGAGCCGGTCGAGGACCTCGCGTTGAGCGTGGATTACCTGGAGCGGGGCCGACTGGCGCACGAGGTGTTGGCGTCGTTTCACCGGCGGGTGAACGGGTTTTGCGGCGGCCCGACCTCGCCGACCACCTTGGACGAGGCGACGTACCGGCGCCTCTTGGACGAAACGCTCGAGGAAGTATGTCCGGCCGAAACGGCCCGGAGCGTTCAGGCCGCCCTGCGCGAGGTGGATCGCCGGCTGCTGCTTCAGTGGATCGGCGACTATCGCCGCCAACATGAGAACTACGACAAGCTGTGGGAGGAGTGCGACGTCCCGCCGGCGCCGGAGTTCTTCGAGGTCTCTTTCGGGCGGACCGCCGGCGACGAAGATCCCCGCTCGACGGACCGGCCGCTGGAACTGCACACGCCGGAGGGCACGATCCGACTGGCCGGCCGCATCGACCGCATCGACACGGGCCGGCTGGCCGGGCAAACCGTGCTCAACGTGTTGGACTACAAGACCGGCGGCACGGTCCGCTTCAGCCGCGAAGCCGTGCTGGAGGGAACCGCCCTGCAACTGCCCCTTTACGCCGTCGCCGCCGCCGAACTCCTGCTCGACGACCGCCGGGTCGTACCATGGCAGGCCGGCTATTGGAACCTCCGCGACGAGGGTTTCAAGCCGAAAAATGCCCTGTCGATGTATCAACGCGGCGAGGGGCGGCTGACGCCCGACGACGAGTGGGAAGAACTCCGCGCGGGCATGACCGAAAGGGTGGCGGCGCTGGTGCGGGGGATTCGCGCGGGGGAGTTTCCCGTCGCAAGCGGCAACGAGCGATGTACCAGCTTCTGCCCCTATCGCACGGCCTGCCGCATCAACCAGGTTCGTTCCTTGGAGAAAACATGGCCGCCGGCGACCGACCAGGATTGACCGAACAGCAACGTCGGGCCGTTTTCGCATGGGACGTCTCCGTGGCGCTCTCGGCCGGCGCCGGGTGCGGCAAGACGTTCGTGCTGACCGAGCGGTTCCTCGCGCAGTTGCAGCCCGTCGCTCGCGCCGAGGCGGGACGTACCGCCTTGGGACAGATCGTGGCGATCACCTTCACCGAACGGGCCGCCCGCGAGATGCGCGACCGGATCCGCGCCGCGTGCAGCCGGCGGTTGATCGAGGCACCCGAGCAGCAGGTCGCCTACTGGCTCGACTTGATCCGCGAACTCGACACGGCGCGGATCAGCACGATCCATTCGTTTTGCGGCTCGTTGCTGCGTGCCCACGCGGTCGAAGCCCGGTTGGACCCGCAGTTTCGCGTGCTGGATCAGGCCCAGGCCGACACGCTCCTGTACGAGCTGCTCGACCGCGAAATACGCGATCGATTGGCCGAGCGCGACGAGGCGGTGATCCAATTGATGGTGCGATTCGGTCTGGAGCGGCTCTACGACATGATTCGCGTGCTCTTGGATCGGCGCGGAGAGATCGACTGGCCGCAGTGGCGCGAGGAGACGGTCGACGAGCTGATCGAGCGGTGGAAGGATTTCTGGCGCAGCGACACGTTGCCCCGGGTGCTCGCTCAAGTCGCCGAATCCTCGGCGGCACGGACCGTGCTGGAGATCGCCCGGCGGCATGGCCCGGACCATGCCACGATGCGTCAGCGGTGCGACGTGCTCGTGGAGCAGCTTCCCGACTTGCCCCGGAGCGACGATCCGGCGGCCGCGTTGGATTCGATCCTCCAGAGCGCGAAAGTGCAGGGCGGCGGTGGCAAAAAGGTCTGGGAAAGCGAAGAGATTTACGAGAAGTTCCGCGACGCGGCGACGAAGCTGCGCGGCGTCATCAAGGACCGTCAGCGGTTCCTCTCTTTCGACGCGGAAGCCGCCCGGCCCGCCGCCGAAGCGGCCTTGTGGTTGGTCGCCGTAGCCGATGGAGTGGCGAAAGCCTACGAAGACGAGAAACAAGACCAAAGCGTTCTCGACTTCAACGACCTGCTGATCCGCGCCAGGGAACTGCTCGCGGGGCCCGATCGCGAGGCCTTGCGGAAGCGGCTGGCCTCGCGAATCCGCCTGCTTCTGGTCGACGAGTTTCAGGACACCGACCCGTTGCAGGTCGAACTGGTCGAGGCGCTTTGCGGCGACGGCCTGAGGACGGGCAAGCTCTTCTTCGTGGGCGACTACAAGCAGTCGATCTACCGTTTCCGGGGTGCCGACCCGCACGTCTTCCGGCGGCTTCGCAACTCGATTCCCGAAGAGGGCCGGTTGCCGCTGTCGTTGAATTTCCGCAGCCAGCCGGCCGTGATCGACTTCGTCAATGCCCTGTTCGGCGAGGAAATGGGCCCGGAGTACGAACCGCTGCGTCCGCATCGCCAACAGGTCTCGCCCACGCCGGCGGTGGAATTCCTCTGGGCACCGGATGGGGAAGAAGAGGGCGGCACCGAGCGACAGGCGGAGCGCCTGCGGCGACGCGAGGCCGATTGGATCGCGCGGCGGATTCGGGCGATGCTCGATTCGGGCCAGCGGATCGTCTGGGACCAAGAGGCCGCGGCGGCCGGCGAACCGGCGGCCCGGGCGGTCCGGCCCGGCGACGTGGCGCTGCTGTTCCGCGCGCTTTCCAACGTCGAGTACTATGAAGAGGCGCTGCGGCGATACGGCATCGATTATTATCTGGTCGGCGGTCACGCCTTCTACGCGCAGCAGGAGATCTTCGATCTGTTGAATCTGCTGCGGGCGCTCGACAGCCCGTGCGACGAGGTGAGCCTGGCCGGCGCGTTGCGCAGCCCGCTGTTCGGCCTGCTGGACGAGACCCTGTTCTGGCTGGCGCAACACCCGAAGGGCCTCTTCGCGGGGCTGCACGCCGCCGACTTGCCGGCCGAGATTGACCCGCACCAGCGGCGTCGGGTCGAGTTCGCGGCGGCTACGCTCGGCGAGCTTAGGGCGGTGAAGGACCGGCTGCCGATCGCCCAACTGATCAACGAGGCGCTGCGGAGGACCGGCTACGACGCGATCTTGCTGAGCGAGTTCCTCGGCGAGCGGAAACTGGCCAACCTGAGGAAGCTCATCGAGCAGGCGCGGAGTTTCGACCGATCGGGCATCTTCACGCTGGCCGATTTCATCACGCAGCTCTCGCAATTCGTCGCCCGGCAGCCCGACGAAGCGTTGGCGGCCACGCAGCCGGAAGCGACCGACGTGGTCCGGTTGATGACGATTCACCAGTCGAAGGGGCTGGAATTTCCCGTGGTCGTGGTGCCCGACGTCGATCGCCGTGCGATGGGGCGGACGTCGGCGGCCGCGTTCACGCGAGAGCTGGGACCGATGGTCAAGGACAGCGAGGCGA
>Ga0307380_10007354_pt1 | contig 14344 bp, 13 predicted proteins | sample UN3MG_FD_202239 | JGI IMG/M metagenome (GOLD analysis project Ga0307380, IMG submission 202239) | Soil microbial communities from Risofladan, Vaasa, Finland - UN-3 | ecosystem: Environmental > Terrestrial > Soil > Coastal area > Acid sulfate soil | place: Finland: Risofladan, Vaasa | collected... | reverse complement strand
CATCTCGTCGAGGCATCGCTGCACCGTCCGTCGGTGACCGACGGTCGGGGCGGTGGACTGGTGGTGTTGCTGCGCGACGTCACCGACCGCGCCCGCACGACCGTGGCGCTCGAACAGGCTCGCCGTCGCTTCCAGCAGGCGTTCCATTCGGCGCCGACCGGCATGGCGCTGGTGCGACTCGACGACAGCCGCATCGTCGACGCCAACCAGTCGCTGGCCGACATGCTGGCTCGACCCCTGTCGTCGTTGGTGGGGATCGGCATCCGTGAGATCACCCATCCCGACGATCTCCGCGCCGCTGCCACGCAGCGGGCCCGCCTCGAGTTGGGCATCGCCGACACGTATCTGCTGGAGCAGCGGTACGTGCGCAGCGACGGTGCGTTCGTGTGGGCGCGAACCCGGGTGTCGGTGACCGAGGACGAGGGTGTGGCGTTGGCGATCACCCATATCGAGGACGTCACCGAGCAGCGCATGGTGGCCGAACAGCTGACCCATGCCGCCACGCACGACGGGCTGACCGAGTTGCCCAACCGCGCCGCGCTCGTCGAACGCCTCGACGAGCTCCTGGCGCGCGCCGATGTGGGGCAGGTGTCGGTGTTGTTCATCGATCTCGACAACTTCAAGATCGTCAACGACAGCCTCGGCCACGGTGTGGGCGACGAGCTGTTGCGCCAGGTCGCGAGCCGTCTGCGCCACGTGATGCGCGACACCGACCGCCTGGCTCGTCTCGGCGGCGACGAGTTCGTCGTATTGGTCGACGGCGGCGTCGACCCCGCCGTGGTCGCCGAGCGGCTGCGACGGGCGGTGCAGCGGCCGATCGTCATCGACGAGCACGAGCTGGTCGTGACCGCCAGCATCGGATTCGCCGTCAACTCCAGCAGCGAACTCACCGCAGACGAACTGCTGCGCGACGCCGACGCCGCGATGTACCGGGCCAAGGCGGCAGGCCGCGACCGGGTCGAGGCGTTCACCGAGGAGACGCGGGCTGCGTCGGTGGCTGCACTGCAGACCTCGAGCGAGCTCCGTCGCGGGCTCGAGCGTGGTGAGGTCGTGCCGTACTTCCAGCCGATCGTCGATCTCGAAGGCGGCCAGGTCGTCGGCTTCGAGGTGCTGGCTCGTTGGCTGCATCCCGATCGCGGGTTGCTACTGCCCGGCCAGTTCCTGCCGATGGCGGAGGAGTCGGGCCTGATCGTCGACCTCGGCGCCGGCATCCTGCGCGACTCGCTCGCACAGCTCGCGCACTGGCGCGCGGTGGGGCTGCAGTTCGCGTCGTGCTCGCTGTCGATCAACGTCGCGACGCAGCAGCTGATCGACGGCCGGTTCCTCGACGTCGTTCACGATGCGCTCGGCGAGACCGGCATCGATGCCGACTCGTTGTGGCTGGAGATCACCGAGACCGCCCTGATGGCCGACACCATTGCCGCCGGCCGGGCGCTGCGGGATCTACGCGGGCTGGGTCTGCACCTGTCGGTCGACGACTTCGGCACCGGCTATTCGTCGTTGACGTATCTCAAGCGGTTCCCGGTCGAGGCCATCAAGATCGACCGGTCGTTCGTCACCGGGTTGGGCCTGGAGGCCGACGACACCTCGATCGTCGAAGCGGTCGTCCGGCTCGGGCACTCACTGGGGTTGTCCGTGGTCGCCGAAGGCGTCGAGACTCCGCTGCAGCTGAACCGGCTGCGCGAGCTGGGCTGCGACAAGGGCCAGGGCTACCTGTTCGGCCGTCCCCGCCCCGCCGGCATCACCGCCAACGAACGCGCCGACGCCTGACGTCGCCACTCGACCACGAGGCGATGAGTTTGCGCGTGGACAGGTCGCGCGGAAACTCATCGCTCGGTTCGTCGGCTCGGAGGTGATGAGTTTGCGCGTGGACGGGTCGCGCGGAAACTCATCGCTCGGTCAGGAGCCTTCCTTGCGCGCGCGCAGGACGAGGGCGGCGGGTGCCGGGCTGTGCGCCGTGGCACCGAGTTCGAGGAGTTGATCGATGCGGAAGTTCGCCCGGGTCAGTGCGGTGAACCACTCGCCGATCGTGCGGGCGCCGGTGCCGTAGGGATGCTCGGGCGAGATGTCGGCGAACGGATGCGGCATCGAGAGCACGAGGGGCATCCCCGGCTTGAGGATCCGATGTACCTGGCGAAGGAGCCGCCCGAGGTCGTCGACGCGGTCGATCGTGTGGGCGGCCAGCACCACCTCGCACGATGCGGAGGCGACGTCACCCAGGTCAGCGAGATCGGTCTCGAGACACTGGACCTGGAGCTCCGCCGCCGTCGCACGGCGGCGGGTCTCGGCGATGCGTTCGACGTCGGTGTCGATGGCGATCGACTTCGCGCCGGCGCGAGCGAATGCCACCGAGTTGAACCACGGTGAGATGCCGAGCTCGATGGCGCGTCGGCCGTCGCCCACCTCCCCACACAGTCGGAGTTCGTCGTCGCCCGGCGTGCCGGGCCCGTAGTTGATGTCAGCGACCACGACCCCAGTGTGCCCGCTGGACGCCATGTCGTCGGGGATCGGTTGGCGATCAGCGCGCCGCTGCACGAGCCGGTAGTGTCGGCGGCCATGGCGTTCACGGTCGGCGCACTTCGTGGGTCGGATGGATCGCGGGGCCTGGTCGATCACCGGCTGGCCCGTCGAATGCTGATCAGCCAGGTGAAGAAGGGCCGTGTTCCGCTCGACCAGGTGTGCGACGCGCATCCTGAATTGATCCGCGCCGCTCGCAATGTCGGGACGCAGACCTCGACGCTGTGTCCCATCTGCGAGGAGTCGGACCTCAAGCTGGTCACCTATGTGTTCGGGCCCCGCCTGTCGGCGCAGGGCCGTTGCGTGTCGACGGCCAAGGAGATGCGCCAGCTCAACGACCGGGCCGAGGAGCTGAGCGCCTACGTCGTCGAGGCGTGCGTCGAGTGCCGTTGGAACCATCTGCTGAGAGTCATCCCGGTCGGCGGGCGACGCTCAGCGGCGCGCGCCACTCGATGACCGGACCGTCGACGGCGCGGCGTCTTGCCGTCGCGGCGATCGCGGCGATCGCGGTGGTCGCGGTGGTCGCGCTGGCAGCGTGTGCGAGCGATCCCGACCCGGCGAGCTCGGAGGCAGACACGCCTGATCCGACGACAACCGACCCGACAGCCGAGGCGGGCCGGCAACCCGAGGGGTTCACGACGATCCAGGCACTGATCACCGAGACCGACGGCGAGGTGTGCGAGGTCTGCCTGTGGCTCGCCGACGACTCGGCCGAACGCGGTCGCGGGCTGATGGGCGTCACCGACCTCGGTGATCCGGTCGGGATGGCGTTCCGGTTCGACGAACCGACCGCGGGCTCGTTCTACATGTTCCAGACGCCGACCCCGCTCTCGATCGCCTGGTTCGGTCGCAACGGTTCCCACGTCGGATCGGCTGACATGCCGCCGTGTCTGGACAGGCCGGCAGGCGAGTGCCCCTTGTATTCGCCGGGCGCCGAGTACGACCTCGCCATCGAGGTGTTCGAGGGCGGTCTGGAGGCGTTGGGTCTGGTCCCCGGATCGCGAGTGGAGCTCGTCGAGGGCTCCGAGTCCGAGCGCTGCCCCGAGGCCGGCTGATCCCGGCCGGGGGTCATGGCGGCGAGGCCTGCGTGTTCACGGGAGCCGCAGCGATCTCGCCACAGTCGCCGGCGAGGAAGGAGTGCAGGAGGTCGGTACCCGCGCGGCGGGCTGCCTTCAGGTGCTGGCCCTTCTGGGTCGTCGCGTCAGCGTCAGGACTGTTGGTCACGAACTTCAGCCCGGCCAGCGGGACGTCGAGCTCCGCGCACAGCCAGGCGATCGAGTAGAGCTCGTACTCCTCGATGTCTCCCGTGAGCCACATCGGCCAGTGCCGATCGTGTGGCGTGGAATAGCGCCCCCCGCTGAAACACGTGACCGGCGGACCCGACCACGCCGTCGGGGTGGCGAGCTCGAGCGGCGCGTTGGCGTACTCCCATCCACGAAAGTTGAAGAAAAGGTCCCACTGTCGCGAGAACCGGACGAAGTACGCACGCTCGAGTCCGGTCCCGTCAGACCAGCCGTACCGGCCGCACGATCCGAAATTGACCACTTGGGCGAACTGCAGGTCATCGGGAGGACGCAGGAGGAATCGGGCGGTCACCGCAGCGATCGCCGGGCCACCCGAGCCCGTGACCACCACGACGAGGTCACCGAACCTCCACGCCATCTGCTCGTTCGAACCGCTTGCCGGCACTCGCCAGAACGGCACGGAGCCCGCCGGCACGAGATCCGACGCCTCGTCTTGATCGGCGATCACGACGAGTGTGGGCCGGTCCACCGACGGCGGGGCCCCGGATCGGGTCACGTCGCGACGGCCCGGAACAGTGGCCCGGCGTGGCGCCCATCACCGATCGGGATCTTCGTGAGCGCCCGCCCCTGGTACTCGAGCTGGTACATCAGCGGCACCGCGTCGATCAGGCGCTGCTGGTCACCGTTGAGCCCGGCCTCGAGCGACGCCAGCACCTCTTGGTAGGTGCCGTCACAGATCTCGATCAGCCGGACGATCTCCGGGTCCAACTCGTCGGACTCGACTCGCTCACGCAGACGCGGGTCGATGTGACGAACGGCGCTCGTGTCGACGAGAATCGGAGGACCACTCGGGAAGTGTGGGCGATCGCCGGGCCGGTACTGCCGCCCTTCCACGATCTCGTCGAAGCGGTAGTAGTGCGCGAGTTCACGTCGCTCGCCGAACAACAGGTGGTCACCGTCCCACACGGTCTCGTCGACGCCCTCACCCTGGGCGACGATCTCGGCGAGGGCGAGCATCGCCGTATCGAGGTCGGTCACGACGACCGTCTGACCGCCCCCGCCGTAGTACGCAGTGTGAGGCTCGACCTGGCAGCCCAGGTTGACCCCGCGTTCGAACAGATCGGCACCGAGGGACTCGAAGCCCTCGGCGATGGCCGCGTAGAACTGGCCGATCGTGTCGAAGTGATCTGGCTGCGATGACGCTTCGTGGGCGGCGGGCTGCTCGATCGAGCAGAACAACTTCAAGGCCTTGGGACCGAACGAGCGAAGGCGCATCTCGATGCCGTCGCTGTGCCGGAGCACACCCGGGTACGACGGCGCAGCGGTTCCCGTGACCTTCGGTCCCTGGCCGTTGCCGCGGACTGCGTGCAGCAGGTTGGCCGCGAGGCACATGTGCAGCATCTCCTCCATGACGACCGACCGCAACAGCTGCTGCACCTCGCGGTTCTTGCCCTCCTCGATCGAGAACAATGCGGTCAGGTAGAGCGGAATGGTGCTCAGCTCCAGTTCGATCGCCCACTGGAGATGGCGACAGAGATCCTCACGGGTCTCGATGTGGCGGGGTGACGGCGACATCATCGCTTCCCGAGGTCGTTGAGGATCGCTCGCGAGGCCCGGTACACCAACGCTGCCATCGTGAGCGACGGGTTCGACGTACCGATCGTCGGCATGCTGCCGCAGCCCACGAGGAACAGGTTCTCGTGGTCCCACGACCGCAGGTCGGTGTCGGTCACCGAGGTCGTCGGGTCGGCGCCCAGGCGGTGTGTGCCGACGATGTGTCCGGCGCCGTGGAACGACAACGACTCGTGTCGGTGCGTCATGTAGCCGGGATCGCCGGGGTGATACGCCGTGAACTCTTCGATCTCGAGTCGGTCGTAGACCTGGCGCGTGAACTCGCGTGCGGCGACCATGCCGTTGCGCGTGTAGGCGTCCACGTCGTAGTCGATGACGGGTCGGGGTGCGCCGAGCGCATCGACGTACCGGCGGTCGATCGTGACGCGATTGCGTGGATCGGGGAGCTGCTCGACGAGGAATCCGAAGCGGGTCTGGCGCGGCAGCTCGTTCGCAAGCGACGCCCGCAACTCCGAGCCGTACTTGCCCTCCAAGCGGACCATGCGCTCCACGTCGCTGCCGGGCGAGAACGCAGCGAACGTCCAGCCCCAGTTGGTCAGGTCCGTACGCCACGCCGCCCGGCGCGACCGGAAGTCACCGTCGCGGAGTGACGGGATCCCCGATGTCAGCCCGGGTCCGCGATACGAGCCGAGGTTCTCCGGCGCGAGTCCCCACGTGAGGAGGTACGGATGGTCCATCAGATTTCGTCCGACCTGGTCGCTGCTGTTCGCCGCATCGGACGCGAGCAACAGCTTGGCGGTCTCGATCGCGTGCGCCGCGATGACGTACACCTCTGCCGTCACGACCTCGGGTGTGCCCACGGGAGGGATGCTCGCGGGGTCGTATGCGGTGACTTCCAGCCCGGTCACCTTCGTGCGGTCGGCACTCAGCTGGACCCTGGTGACGATCGACTGCGTGCGGATGTCGATCAATTCCTGCGGCGCGGTCGCCCACGTCTTGCCCGCGTTCCACTTCGCCTGCACCGGACAGATCGGAGTGCACGACGCGTTGCCCTCACAGCGCTCCCCGACACCGGGCGCACCGGGCGCACCGATCGGTGTGTAACCCCGGCCACCGTCGTAGTCGGCGTTGGGGATGCTGTTGCGCGAGTGGGCCAGCGGCTTGAACGCGATCTCGAGTTCGTCGCCGTCGAGCGTGACCGTCGTGCCGTCGAGGTGCTTGCCGAACCACTTGTCCTGGTAGCTGGGCGGGATGCGGTGCATCGGGAAGACGTAGCCGTCGCGGAAACCGATCCCGTGAAACGTCTGGTCCTCGACCTCGGCGGCCACGCCGAGTTCGAACTCGGCTGCCTCGTAGTCGGCGTTCATCTCCTGGTACGGGATCGCCCAGTCGACGCCGACGCCGTAGCGAGATTGCATCTCGAAGTCGGCCGGGACCATTCGGAACGACATGCCGAGCCAGTGCAGGCTCGTACCCGATCGCTCTCGCTGGTAGTTGCTCGAGAACGGCAACGGGCCGTTCTGGACCATGTACCCACTCGTGTTCGGCTCCCCCTCCTCGATCTTGGCGAGTTCGAGCACCGACGGCGCCGGCGCGTACTGGTTCGGCAGGTACGGCGAGTTCGGCGTCTTGAACGGGTTCTCGTGGAAGTACCGGACGTTGCTCTCGTAGTCCTCGGCGGTGGCGCCCGTGGCGTTGCCTGCTTCGAGGACGAGGACCCGGCAGCCATGTTCTGCGAGACGCTTGGCCATCAACGCGCCGACGAACCCGGCCCCGACGATGGCGACGTCGTAGTCGGCGCTCACAGCGACACCTGTGTCTCGGTGCCCCATCCGTACGAGCCCCTGCCCGGCGGCAGCGACCACGAGCCGAATCCCGGCTGTTTTGCCGCCTGTGGGTGGCTGCCGATCGTCGGCCAGACGAGCCCTTCGGTGTAGGCCTCGGCGGACACCACCTTGCTGACGTCGGCCGCGCTGGCACCGTGCTCGCTCCGCCATTCCGCTGGCAGCTGATCCCACTGCCCGAGGTACCACACCACGATGATGTTCCTGCAGAGCGGTCCGAACCGGGAGTGCTCCAGCAGGTGCTCGACGGGAAGGTCGGACGCTGCGAGCAGTGCGGTCACGTGGTGATCACCAACGATCGCGAGGAGTGTCGCGAGGTATGTGTCGATCATGCCCGTCCCGGCGAGCTCCGCCGTCGTGAAGCCCGTGAGTCGGGATGACAATGCGGAGAACTCGCTGGCGCCGGATCTCATTGCGGGACCACGAACACCGGACCATCCTCAGCCGAGACGATTGGTGACTGATAGGTCTGCGCCGCGACGGGGACGCGGTTGGCGACGAGACGCTGTAGGTCGTCGCGCATGTTCCACTTGTCGTTCTTGGTGCCGAGCTCGAGGGTCACCTTCGCTCCCTGCTCCGGCGTCAGGAACGCTGTGTCGAAGGTGTCGTAGAAGCTCCACCAGTTCGAGACCACCCGATTGCTCCCGTAGGGGTTCACGCCGTACTCGATGATCGGTGAGGCATTGGCGGCGAACGTGTCGATGCCCGAGAGGTCGGCGTCGATCTCGAAGATCAGGGAGCCCTGCTTGTTGAGGTCGGCCATCGGATACTCCTTCGCGAGCTCCTCTGGCGGGGGCACGATGTCGTAGATGCCGTACTTCCAGGTGGTCACTTCCGGGTTGTTGGGAGCCGGGACGGTGTAGTCGAAGAACGCGACGAACTTCGGTTCACCGAAGAAACCGCGACCGGCCGCGACGGCCTGCGGGCTGGAGCACGGAACGTGCAGGCGATACCCGCCGATGCTCTTGGTCTGGTCGTCACCACGTAGGTAGTCCTGCCAGGACATGAGCGGGACCGTGCCGTCGCGCGCCTCGGGATAGGCGTACACGTTGAACTCGACCTCCTCGACATGCTCGAGGAAGCTGTCGCCGTGGCCGGTGTATCGCTGCAGGTCGAGCGACACCATCGCATAGTCGTCGCCACCGTCGGTGAAGCGTGCCGCGCGCAGCCCGGCACCTGGCGCTGTGTCGGGGAGCACCGAGGCGACCAGGTCGACCTCGACCAGGTAGTACAGCCAGAACGATTGCAGCGATGCGTAGAAGAACGGCATCGTGAACCCCTGGATCGGCCCCGGGAACAATGCTGACTGGTCGACCTGTCCGGACATGGGTCCCCCTTCCACGGACGACCCCGCGGTCGACCTCGCCGTGCACCGTAGCCGGTCTCGTCAGGCCCGCCGGACGAACTCCGATCGTGGCCGGGAACGGCTCGCCTCGATGCGCAATTCGAGCGCTCTCGCCCCTTGCGGGACCGCACACTGCCGGGCCCGTTCGAGCAGGTCGTCGACCCGTGACGGATCGCCGCCGTCCGCACGGAGCACTTCGGCCCGCAAGCGCAGGAGTTCGGGTTCCCAGAAGTGCTCGTCCATCGAGTCGACGAGGCGTAGGGCTCCGTCGAGGGTCACCCCTGCCGCGGCGAGATCGCCTCCGACAGCCTGTGCGTGGCCGGCCAGACCGACGAAGTACGTCTCGCCGAGACGGGAGCCCTGCGCCTGCCACCTCTCGATGCCCGCCCACAGGTCGTCGACGGACGCGACGTCGCCGAGCATCGCCCGCCCCCAAGCCAGCAGGGCATCGGCCCAGCCGACCCAGAAGGTGAAGCCGTGCTCGGCCGACAACGTCCGGGCCTCCTCGGCTCTGGTGATGGTGGCGGGCACGTCGGACTCGAACTGGCAGAGCCAGCTGTCGAAGCACAGGGCAAGGCAGATGGTGAACGGGTGGCCGAGCCTCCTGGCGGCGTGAACGGCGTCGTCGCTCATCTGCCTGGCGGTCTTGGAGTCGCCCATGATCCAGTGCGTCCACGCCGCATAGGCGCGTGATGTGATGATCGGATCGACCACGTCGGTCAGGCTGCCGAGGTACGCGCCTGGCCGGTCGGCATCCGGAAGCCCGAGCGCTCGTTGGAGATGGTCGAGGGTGAGCGCCTGGTCCTGGCCCGTGTAGAACAGCACGCTGCCGAGCGCCCGCTCCGCGCCCGCTGTCAGCTCCACCCGGTGCGGCGCTGCCCTCGCCATCTTGTCGAGCTGACGAGCGAGCGAGACGGCGCGTTCGTACCGGGCCTGAAGAAGACGGACCCGAAAGAGGCCGTACAGGGCCGGGTAGGCATGCGAGTCGTCGCCAGCAGTCGCGGAGAGCTCCTGCGCTCGGGCGTACATCGCCTCTGCTTCCGGTGATCCGTACCCTCGCGTGGCGGTGGTGGGCACGCCCAGCCGCACCAGCACATCGATCTCGTACCGGTCACGGTCGGGGCCGGGTGGAAGCCGGTCGATCAGCTCGCGGGCGTGGGAGAGATGGGTCAGCGCCTCGTCGTGTGCCGAGATGGCGATCGCACGGTCACCCGCGCGGAACAGGTACGGCAGGGCTCGCTCGGCCTCGCCAGAGAGTTCGAGATGCCGCGCGGACACCTCTGGTTCCGCCAAGCTGCGTTCAACGAAGCGTGACTCGAGTGCATCGGCGACCCGCGCGTGGAGCTGGCGACGAGTCGAGCGCAGCATCGAGTCGTACGCGACCTCCTGTTGCAGAGCATGACGGAACGAGTAGACGGCGGTGGTCCCCGCGCCGCGCCGGACGATCATGCCGGACGCCAGGAGGCGTTCGATGCGTTGGACGAACTCGTTCGTGTCGAGGCCACTCACGGCCTGAAGGAGACCCGCCGGCGCCTCGCGACCGAAGATCGACAGGATCCGCAGGACGTCCGATTCCGGTCCGAGCCGGTCGATACGCGCCATGAGCGAGTCACGGAGGGTGGCGGGCACGGATGGATCGGTGTCCGGCGGGCTCGCGAGGACGAGGTGGGTGAGTTCCTCGGCGAACAGCGGCACGCCCTCGGTTCGCGACGAGATCTGGCTGGCCAGCGACTCGGCGATCGTGCTCGTCCCGGCGACGGCCGAGATGATCTGGCTCACCTCACTCTCGCTCAGGCGTTCGAGTTCGATCCGCTGGTGGTTGGACGCCGACGGGATGTCCGGGCGGTGGTCGGATCGATGGGTGACGATGGTCATGATGTCGGAACTCGGTTGGTCGACGATGAACCGCTCGACGAGTTCTGCTGTCGTGCTGTCGATCCACTGGATGTCGTCGATGACGACGACGACGGGCTGACGCTTCGCTCGGTCCTCGACGAGTCGGGCCACGATGTCGAGCGTGTGCTGGCGGACGTGATCCGACGACCCGTCGACGACGCGGTACGGCTCGACGAGGGGGAGACCGACCAGCTGCGCGATCACGGGCACGGCCAGGCTTCTCGGTGTGCCGTTCTCGTCGGCCAACTGTTCGGCCCCTTCGATCGTCAGCGCGCCGTGTTCGCCCAGCAGGTACCGGCGGAACTGCTCGGCGGCGCTGTGCAGGTGACTGGCCTGGTGCAACATCGAGCAACGGAATTCGATCTCGATCGCCCCTTCGGCGCGCAGGAGGCGGAGCAACTCGCGAACGAGCCGCGTCTTGCCGATCCCTGGCTCTCCCGACAACCAGACCACCTGCGGATCGCCCGCCCGTGTCCGCCGCCACGCAGCGATCAGCTGATCGAGTTGGGCACTACGCCCGATCAGCGGGGTGAGGCGCTGCTGGGCGGCTGCCAGATCGAGTCGGTCGCTGGCACCCGTGTCAGCAACGGCGGTGAAGACCTCGACCGGCTCGCTGATGCCCTTGAGTGCGTGCAGGCCCATCGACTCGAAATCGATGAAGCCCACGCACTCCTCACGGGCACTCGCGCTGACCGCGATCGTGCCGGTGGCTGCGATCCCCTGGATCCTCGCCGCCATGTTGGGAGTGTCGCCCACCACGTCGCGCAGCTGCCGGTTGTCACCGGCGCCCATGTCGGTGATCACGGTCTCGCCGGTGTGCACGCCGACCCGTACGGCCAGGCCGGGGAAGTCGGAGCGGAGTCCGTCGACGGCATCGATCAGCGCGAAGCCGGCTCGGATGGCACGCACGCTGGCGAGCGCATCGGCGACGGGGTATCCGAAGTAGGCGAGCACGCCGTCACCCATGAAGTGGCCGACGTAGCCTCTCTCGGCTTCGACTGCAGCGCTGACGGCTCGTTGGTACGCCTGGACGACGGTGGTGAACTCCTCGACGTCCAACGACTCCGACATCGAGGTCGATCCGACGAGGTCGCAGAACATGAGAGCGACGTGTCGTCGTTCACCGTCGGCCGTCGCCCGCACGACGTCCGATCCGCCCGGGCTGGATCGAACGGACGTGTCGCCTCTCGTTTCCGCCGGTCGTGGCCGACCACAGTGCACGCAGAAGCGATGCTCGGATTCGACTCGCTGCGCGCAGCCCGAACAACTCCAGGTCAGCCGCTCCCCACACTGCCCGCAGAACCGTGTGTCATCGGCTGACGGGGATCCACACCCGCCGCACAGCAAGAGTTCTGACCCTAGCTGAGACACCTTGGGGCCGCCGGCACGTGATTGCCGGAGGATCCGTGTCTCCGGAACGGTCTTCACATCATCTCTGTGACACCCTCTCTCTACGGTGGTCGACATGACACCGAACGCGACACCACTCGGTCCCGATAGGGTTGGCCCGTCCATATTGGCCCTGCCCCACACCGGGGCTCCCGCTACGAGGCTGTCATCAAGTACTCGTGGGGGATCCGAAGGGAGGAAACACGCATGATGCGTGCATACGAAATGATGATCATCATCGACGGCGACGTCGATGACCCCAAGGCGCAGGCCTGGATGAAGACGGTGACCGACGGTGTGACCACCGCCGGCGGCGAGCTCCACGGCAAGATCGATTGGTGGGGCAAGCGCCAGTTCGCCTACCCGATCAACAAGAAGCCGTCGGGCTACTACATGGTCGCCGAGATCGTGGCCCCTGCCGGCTCACTCGACGAACTCGAGCGCACGCTCCGTCTCGCGGACGACGTCGTCCGTCACAAGCTCATCCGTCTGCCCGAAGCCGAGGCCGAGCGCCGCGGCATGGCAGTCAGCGCTGCCTGATCGCAGCGGCCTAGCAAAGGGGAACAACATGGCATCTGAGAACAGCGTCACGCTGGTGGGCAACCTCACCAAGGATCCTGAGCTGCGCTACACGACCGGTGGTCGTGGGGTCGCGAGTTTCGGTCTGGCCGTGAACCGTCGCTACCAGGTCAACGGTGAGTGGCAAGAGCAGGTCTCGTTCTTCAACATCGTCGCCTGGGGCGACCTCGGAGAGAACGCTGCCGCCAGTCTCAACAAGGGCAATCGTGTCATCGTCACCGGTCGGTTGGAGCAACGCTCCTACGAGACCAAGGAAGGCGAGAAGCGCAACGTCACCGAAGTGATCGCCGACGAACTCGGCCCGAGCCTGCGCTGGGCGCAGGCCCAGGTCGAGCGCATCAGCCGCGACGACGCCACCAGCGGTGGTGGCGGCGGCGGTGGTGGCGGTGGCGGCGGACGCAGCGCACCCGATCCCGTGTACGGCGACGAAGAGCCGTTCTGAGCCCCGTCCGTAGCATCGAAGATCTGATTTTCCAGTCGTAAGGAACCACCAATGGCAAGCAAGAAGAACAAGGCGCGCAGCGCCCGTGACCTGAACCCACGCAAGTTCAAGAAGAAGACCAGCGTCCTCGTCATCGAAAAGGTCGAGTACATCGACTACAAGGACGTCGACCTGCTGCAGCGCTTCATGAGCGATCGCGCCAAGATCAAGAACCGCCGGGTTGCCGGCAACACGCTGCAGCAGCAGCGTGAGGTCGCCAACGCCGTCAAGGTTGCCCGCGAGATGGCGTTGCTGCCGTACGCGAAGCGCGTCGCCTCCACCCGCACCGGCGGCCGGGGTCGTGACGGAGGCCGTGAGGGCGGGCGCGATCGCGACACCAGCCTGAACGACGACGTGAACGACACCGCGATCGACGACACCGCGATCGAGGGCGCCGCGATCGACGACACCGCGATCGAGGGCGCCGAGACGATCGACGCAACCGAGACCGAGGAGGTCTGAGCGATGAAGGTGATTCTCCGCTCCGATCTCGACGGACTCGGCAAGCGCGGCGACATCGTCGAGGTGGCCGACGGCCACGCCCGCAACTTCCTGCTCCCCAAGGGGCATGCGATCGCGGCCTCCGACGGAGCGGTCGAGCAGGCCGGCCGGATGCGTCAGGCCCGCGACCAGCGCGACTCCAGCGCCCGTGACGCCGCGACCCACATCGCCAGCACGCTCGTGCCGAAGGTGATCACCGTCACCAGCAAGGCCGGTCCCGAGGGCAAGCTCTTCGGCTCCGTCACCGCTGCCGACGTGGTTGCGGCCGTGCTCGAGCAGACCTCCATCGAACTCGATCGCCGCCAGGTCGACGTCGACGTCATCAAGACAACCGGTCAGCACACGGTGACGGCGTCGCTGCACAGCGACGTGTCGTTCCCGATCACGATCGACGTCGTCGCCGGCGACTGACGTCTCGGACCGAGCCGCCGAGCGGCGGCCCGGTCAGCGTTTCTTCGATTGGGCAGTGCTCCTGACCTTTCGCGCCCATCCACAGGTACGTCCACAGCCGGTTGTCCACCGATTCATGCGGTTGTCCACAGCCGTTCAACAGCGAAAACCCAGGGTTGTTCCTCTTCCACCACACAGGAACTCCCTGGAAGAGTGGGGTCCCCATGTCGATCGACCAACAATTCGGAACCAACCGCAATGATCGGGCCAACGCGGCGCCCAACCGCAGCGGGCGGGTTCCTCCTCACAACCTCCAAGCGGAGGAATCGGTCCTCGGCGCCCTGTTGCTCAGCCGTGACGCGATCGGTGTCGTCGGCGAAGCCGGACTGAACGTCCGCGACTTCTACAGCCCTGCCCACCAACACGTCTTCGACTCGATCCGGTCGCTGTACTCGTCGTCGGGACCCGTCGACGTGGTCACCGTCGCCGACGAATTGCGCCGCCACGGTCTGCTCGACGAGATCGGCGGCATCGAACGGCTCAACGACCTGCAGAATGCGACGCCATCGGTGTCGGGTGCCGAGCA
>Ga0307380_10007353_pt1 | contig 14345 bp, 10 predicted proteins | sample UN3MG_FD_202239 | JGI IMG/M metagenome (GOLD analysis project Ga0307380, IMG submission 202239) | Soil microbial communities from Risofladan, Vaasa, Finland - UN-3 | ecosystem: Environmental > Terrestrial > Soil > Coastal area > Acid sulfate soil | place: Finland: Risofladan, Vaasa | collected... | reverse complement strand
CCGGCCGCGGCGAGAAGCTCCGGCAGGTCGTCGCGCAGCATCGGCTCGCCGCCGGTGAGGCCCAGCGTGCACGTGCCGATGGCCTTGATCTGCCCGATCACGTCGAGCATTTGGCGGGTCGGCAGCTCGCCTTCGCCGCGCCCGGCGTAGCTACAGTGCGGGCAGCGGTACGGGCAGCGGCCGGTAACGGCCAGGTAGGTTGAGAACGGCACGCGCCGCCGGCCGATGACCGCCTCGCAGAAGCGGTCGAACGCCGGGGATGGGTACGGCGGAAAGAACGTGTTGATCCGCGTCTGCCCGGCGAAGCGGTGGGGCTTCTCGTTCCGCATGCGCCGCAGGAGCAGCCACAGGTGCCCCGCCGGCAGGCGGCCGATCATCCGGCCGAACATGCGCACCACGGCGAGCGTGCTGAGAAGCCTGGCTGTCACGGCTTCGGCCCCGGCCTCGTCGCGAGGGCCACGATGAGCGCCACCACGCCGCAGAGCAGGCCGGTAACCTGGCCGGCGATGGCCCCGACGCCCAGACAGATCAGAATCAGCCCCGGCGCCCCCAGCCTGCTGTAGACGAGCATCAGCCCCGCGTGGAGGAGGACCGTGCTTCCCAGGCCCACGTAGATGCCCCAGACCATGCCTCGGTTCACCAGCTTCCCGCCGCCCAGACTGGCCAGGCGGACATGGCGGACCCAGGGAAGCATCTTCCACGACCAGACGACGCCCGCGAGCAGGCCGCCTGCTCCCCCCAGCGCCCGGCCGACCATCATCCGCGCCGTCGCGTCGGGGCCTTCGTAAATGCGCGCGGCGACCATCCCGAAAACGGCCCCCACCAGCGCGCCCGCCCCGCAGACGAACAGGCCCATCAGGAAGAACGCCCAGTGCAGTGCGCGCCCTGTCGGCGCCGCAGCTTCCGCTTCGTCCATGTCGGCACTCCCCATCTCATGCACCTTGTGCGGCAGGTCCATCGCGACGGTATGATAGCACGCCGAGGCCGGGCCCGTCATCCGGCCGTCCTGCCGGGCAAAGGAAAGGGACTACGACATGCATCCATGGAAACGTTGCGCGGTGTACGCCCTGGTCGCCGGTGCGTTCGCGGCGGGGGCGGCTCGCGGGGGCGACGCGGCCGTCGGCGGCAAGCTCATCGAGGAGCTGCCCACGCTGAAGTGCCTCGGCGTGCGGTGGTACGTCGGCGGCGACGACAACGCCGACGCAAAGGTGCAGGTGGCGTACCGCAAGGCCGGGCAGGGCGAGTGGCGGCGCGGGCTGGACCTCTTCCGCGTCGAGACGAGGGCGATCCGCCAGCCCAACCGCCCCCCGGCCGGGCAGACGATGCTCGCCGGGTCGGTCTTCGGCCTCGCGCAGGACACCGACTACGAGCTGCGGCTGACGCTGAGCGACCCCGACGGCGGCGGCGAGCAGCGCACGCTGCGCATGAGAACTTGGGCCGAGCCCAGGCGCCCCACCGGCGGGCGGAACGTGGACGTGCGGCCCGGCGGCCTGGCCGAGGCCCTCAAGCAGGCCAAACCCGCCGACGTGCTCCTGCTGCACAAGGGCGTATACAAGGGCACGTTTCGCTGCCCGTCGGGCGCGGAGGGCAAGCCGATCGTCCTGGCGGCCGCGGGCGATGGCGAGGCGGTCCTCGACGGCAACGCCGCCAGCAACATCCTCGACGGCGGCGGCGGCCACGACGTGATGATCGAGGGCTTGACGTTCCGGAACGCCCGCTGGGCGCTGGCGTTCAACGGCGCCGCGCGGATCACCGTCCGCCGCTGCGTCACGCGGGACGTCAGCTACGCCTTCGTCGCCCAGAACCGCTCGGACCGGCAGCAGCGGATCTTGCTGGCCGACAACGACTTCACCGGCCGGAGCACGTGGCCGCGAACGAAGGGCATCGAGGAGCACCGCGGCGTGCAGATCTCCGGCACGGGCAGCGTGGTCTGCTACAACCGCATCCGCGGCTTCGCCGACGCGATCGACACGTTCTCGAACTACCCCTGCGCGGCGATCGACTTCCACAACAACGAGATCAGCGAGTGCACCGACGACGGCATCGAGATGGACTACTCCGAGCAGAACACCCGCTGCTTCGAGAACCGCCTGACGAACGTCTTCCAGGGCATCAGCATCCAGCCGATCCACGGCGGGCCCGTCTACGTCTTCCGCAACGCGATGTACAACGTCGTCCAGGAGACGTTCAAGATGCACAACGGGCCCTCCGGCGGGCTGTTCTTCCACAACACCTCCGTCAAGGCCGGCATGCCGCTGGTGCTGTACACCTCCGAGTCCGTCTCGAACTGCCTGATGCGGAACAACCTGTTCCTCGGCACGGCCGGGAACTACGCCTACGAGACGACCGCGACGATGCGCGACTGCGACTTCGATTACGACGGCTTCGGCGGGCAGTGGAAGCAGTTCCTCAAGTGGAACCGCACGCGCTTCAACACGCTGGCCGACGCCGCAAAAGACGCCCCGGCCTACCGCCACGCCGTGCGGGTCGATCCGGCCGGGGCGTTCGCCTCGGGCCTGACGCCGCCGCAAGACGCGAAGAAGCAGTTCGAAATCCGCCTCAACGACCTGCGACTGAAAGACAGCACCGCGGCCGTGGACGCCGGCGTGCCGCTGGCGAACGTCAACGACGGCTTCGCCGGGGCGGCGCCGGACCTCGGCGCGTACGAGCTGGGCGCCGAGCTGCCGCACTACGGCCCCCGGCCGGTGCCGAGCCGGCCCGCGGAGAGGTAGAGGAGGCCGGGCCATGGGCTGCCTGCTGGTCGTCTTTGCGATGTTCGCCCCGCGCGGGGTGCTGGTGCTGCTCTGGCTGGTGAGCGACGTGCTGGCCCGCGCCTTCGGCACGTGGGTCCTGCCGCTGCTGGGCTTCTTCTTCATGCCCTACACGACGCTGGCGTACACCGGCGCGATGGTCTACCGCGGCAGCGTCTCGGGCTTCTGGCTGGTGGCGCTGATCGTCGCGGTGCCGGTGGACCTCGGCGTCTGGGGCGGCGGCCGGCACTCCACCCGCCGCCGGCGGCGGGCGCGGGGCTGAGGCGTCCGGCGCCCGGCGCGGCGTGCGCAAGTGTAAAGTCCGTTTTCGTTTGAGCGCACCAAACGCAAATCTGGTTGCGTCTGGTGCGCGTCTGGGTCAGCCATCGGCGTCGGCACCCGGCCCGTCTCGGCCGCGGCGGCGGCGCCGCTGGCGGAGCATCGGGGGCGGGGCCTGGGCCTCCGGCACGACGATGACGGCGCTTCGGGCCAGGAGCTTCTCGTTGCGGACGAGCTGGCTATGGCAGCGGAACTCGCACAGGCCGCAGCCGACGCACGCGCCGCGGCGGACGAACGGGGCCTCGATGCGCGACATCTCCTGGAGCTCCATCTCGCTGAACGTGCCTTCCGGGATGTCGCCGAGGGCCAGCCGGATCGGGCGCATCTCGATGGCGTGGTAGCCGGCGGCGAGGCACTCCTCGTAGCAGAGGCGGCAGTCGCGCTGCCCGGTGTGGGGCAGGCACGTGGCCCGGTCCACTACCGCTGTGCCGATGCGCGCGACCCGCTTCTCTGCCAGGCTCAGCGGGCGGATCGCGCGGGTCGGGCAGACCTGCGTGCAGAAGTTGCAGTCCTGGTGGCAGCCGGCCCGCGTCGGGACGACCACGGGGGTCCACAGCGCCTCGAAGCCCGCCTCCAGCCCGGCCGGGTGAAGCACCGGCCCGGGGCAGACCTGCATGCACAGCCCGCAGCGGACGCAGAGGTCCAGGAACCGCTCCTCCGGCTCGCTGCCGGGCGGGCGAAGCGGCGCGGGGCGCGGGGGCTCGGCGGACAGGCCCCACCGCGTCGCCGCCCCCACGGCCGCACCACCGAACGTGGCCGCCAGGAACGCCCGCCGCCCGGGCCGGGGCGCTTCGGGCGCTTGCGGCCTGGCGGCGGAAGAACGCACGCCCAGGTGGATCGAGCCCGCCGGGCAGACGCGTTGGCAGCTCAGGCAGGTCGTGCACGCGCCGCCCCGTGTCGAGTAGTCCTCCCCGATGGCGCCGAACGCGCAGGCCTCGACGCACCGCCCGCAACCGACGCAGGACGAATCCACCTGCCGCTCCAGCATCCGCAGCGGCCAGAACAGAGACAGCAGCCCACCCGCCGGACAGACGAAGCGGCACCAGGCCCGCCTGCCCAGCAGCCCCGCCAGAAAGATGCCCGCGAACAGGGCCACCGACACCCCCACCGCCCAGCCGACCGGCGCGACCGACGAGAAGCCCCGTGCCAGCCCGCCCTGCGCCCGCCCGGCCGTGAACAGCAGGCCCCGCGTCAGCACGGGGATCGGCGAGACGAAGCCGCTCAGCAGGACGCCGAACGCCGCCGCCACCATCACGGCCGCGAGAACGCCGTAGCGAAGCGGCTCCCACCGGCGCGGCCGGGCGAGGTGCAGCTTGCGTGCGTGCCGGCCGAGGAGCCAGTCGAAGGCGTCGATCAGCGTCCCCAGCGGGCAGACGTAGGAGCAGAAGGCCCGCGGCAGCAGCACGCAGAGCGCCGCCGTCGCGGCCGCTCCCGCCAGCGCCGCCATCAGCACCCGCCCCGCCAGGGCCGCCGAGACGCTCGCCAGCGGGTCCAGCCAGAGCAGCGACTCGACGGGCAGCCACTCGGCTCGCGAGAGGTACTCCGCGTCGAACACGTGCGCCGGCGGGAAGGCCACGTAGAAGAACAGCCACAGGTACACGCCCAGCAGCGCGACCTGCACGACCCGCCGGAGCGACGGATTCCACCAGCGCGAGCGGCGTGGGGGGCGCGGGCTCATTTGCGCCGGGCCTTCTTGAGCGCCTGGAACGCGGCGTCGACGATCGCCTGCGAGGTGACCGTCGCGCCGGTGATCGCATCGATTTTCAGCGACTGGGCCTCGACGATCCGCCGGGGGATGATCTCCGGGGCGTTCTGGTGGATCTTCTCGGTGTGCTGGACGGCGATGTCGGCGATCCGCCCGCCGCGAACGGTGACCGTCACGTCCAGCGGGCCGGTGTAGCCCAGGGAGCTGCCCCTGTGCCGCCCGTCGGTGAGCTTGCCCGGCTCGATCGCGCCCATCTCCAGCATGTCGAGCTTGGCCTGGACCTTGGCGACCCGGCGGGCCAGCAGGTGCCGCCCGTACGGCTGCTTGCTCTTGGGGTACAGCGATGCCGACTTGGCGTAGTGCTGGCGGGCCTGGGCCTTGTCGCCCACGTCGGCGGCCAGGTCGCCCCAGGCGTTGTACACGTCGGCCTCGAGGGCGATCCGCCACTGGTCCGTCGGCAGGCTCGCCAGGGCGCGCCGGAGCGTCTCGGCGGCCTTGGCGTACTCGCCGAAGTGGCGGTAGCACCCGACCAGGTCCATGTAGGCGTGCGTGTTCCGCTCGGGCTCGCGCTGGACGAACTCCTCATACGCCTGCGCCGCCCAGGCCGTCTCGCCGCCCAGGAAAAGGTACATCGGGTACTCGTGCCCGTTGCCGATGTCCTTCTTGTCGCGATACAGGCACGTCAGCTTGACGGCCTGGCGGTTGCCGGCCTGCGTGCTCAATCCCAGCAGACGGCGGACCTCCAGCCGGGCCTCCTGCCACGGCCGGGCCGTCTCCCACGAGACGGCCGTCTCGGCGAACCACGCCGGCGGGACCTTCAGGCCCGCCAGCGCCTTGGCGAGGGAAGGCTTGTTCCGCGCCGCGGGCGGTGCGGCCGACTCGGCGGCCATCGTGGATCCGGCGAGGCAACTCACGGCAAGAAGGAGGAATCCGTGTATTCGGGTTCCGGCTTTGGGGATCACGTCATTCCTTTCCGGCTGGTCTGGTCTTGGGTCTACCTTCCGGCTCCCACGTGAGGTTCGGCTTCCAGGGCTTCTCACGGCGCTTCAGGAAACTCGCCTTGCCGGTCCGGGGGGCGACGGACCAGAGCTCCTGGTAGGCGGTCAGCCCTGATCCCGGTCCACGCCCGACTGTGCCCGTGACCTCGACGGAGAAGCTTCGGGAGTCCTCGGCCCAGCTCACGAAACCGAACGGATACACGTAGTCGTGTCCCTTGAGCCTCTCCGGGGCCGGGACGGGCACATGCTTGCGTGTCGCGATGTCCAGGACTTCCATTGTCTTGGCGTGGAGCCAGTCGGCCAAGACGACGTGCCGCTCATCCGGGGAGACATGGAAGTCCCTCTGCCGGCCTGCGTTGGGGCCAACTAGGGCGATGGCGAACACCTGGTTGCCATCCAGGAGCAGCGTCTGGCGGAGGAGCGCCTCGGCCTTCATGGGGATCGGGGCAATGAAGGCCTTGTTGTTGTCGGCCATGGCCGTGAAGGGCAGGTCATCAATGCGGTGCGTCTCCACCAGCTCCAGGCGCTTGGACAGGGCGCGCTTCTTCTGGACTGTCTTGCCCTTTACCCCGCGGAACAAGTGGTCGAGCGGCGTCTTGGTCGGATCGAGGTGGATGAATAGCCTCTCGAAGTCGCTGCCGGGTGGCAGGGCCTTCACCTGCCCGGCCGCCTCCGTCAGCAGGCGGACCGCCTCTTGGGGGTCGTCCCGGGCAGCGAGGGCACGTTCGACCAACCCGCGGATCTTCTCGACCGCGCCGTCCCTGGCCGGACGGCTCGCCGCCATCGTGGGCGCCGAGGCAGCCGGCTTCGTCGCTGGCTTCTCCGCGGCCCGCACCCAGTCACCACAACAGAGGGCGGCACACGTCAGCCCGACAGCCCATGTCCTGTTGCTCATGGTCGCCTCTCTCTCGCTCGACGGCCGGTCGCTACTCCACCTGCCACTCCAGCGCCAGCAGCGAGTGCGGCGGGAGGGTGATCTCCCGGCCGCTGGCGAAGCCGTCGATCGCGCCGGCGACGACCTTCACCTGCGGTTGGGCGTTCTCGAACTCGTTGCTGGCGGCGATGGAGTCGCCCGTCAGCAGCCAGCTCCTGGCCTTGCCGCCCGCGACGGCGCCCTGGAACTTCACGGCCACGGTGCGGGCCTGGGCCGTGTCGAGGCTGACGAGGACCAGGCCGCGGCGCCGGCCCTCGGCGAAGCCGTAGCTCCAGATGGCGGGCAGGCCTTTGATCGTCTCGTGGCCCTTGCCGCGGCGGAACTCGCCGGTGGCGTCGAACGTCGGCTCGGTGCCGCCGTGCTTCGTCTCGACCAGGTCGCCGCCGAGGACCTTGTTGGCCGTCGCGCAGGCCAGGAACGTCGGGCGGTAGCGCTCGTGGCCCTTCCGCATGCACAGGGCCGTGCCCCACAGCCGCACCGGGCCGATGTCCTTGGCATTGTAGCTGTGCTGGACGAGGCTGAAGAGGGCCTGCGTCCGCAGGTGGTGCTCCTTGAGCATCATCAGCATGTTGTTGCAGACGTTCAACCCGCCGCCGAGGCTGGTGACCAGGCGGTTGCGCGGCCCCAGCGGCCCGTCGCCGTGCGTGATGTGGTGGTTGACCTCGTAGATGCTCAACTCGACGCCGCGCTTCTTCGCGCTCTGGTAGTTGCGGAGCATCGCCCCGTCCTCGTCGCGCGAGCGGCGGATCGCCCACGCGAACGCCCAGCGGAAGAGCTTCTCGTCGCTGTCCAGCCGCTTCGCGTCGGCCTGGCTGAGGTTCTGGATGATGTACGGGGCCACGGAGAACCGGTCCGCGTTGGGGCAGTCGCCCATGATCCGGTCGTTCAGGCCGGGATTCGCCGCCTGCCCGGCCGCGTGGAAGACGACGTTCGGCCGGTAGTACGGGCTCTTCTTGCCCGTCTCGATGAGGTCCCGCCAGTAGCCCGGGCCGTTGAAGCCGCCGCACTGGTAGGCGGCGGCGTTGTTCCACGCCTCGTTGCCGAACTCGACGTGGATGCGCCGGAAGACCTCCGTCCAGGGCCTGGGGTGGCCCATCTCGGCGCGCTTCCTGCCGTGGCCGACGTCGGCCGGGGCGCCGAGGTACTCCAGGAAGCGCTTCATCTCCTCGCGGTTCAGCGTGCCGGGCAGGCAGTACCACGGCTCGGCGCCGATGTGCTCGCACAGCACGTACATCTCGTGGAGGCCGTAGGGATCGGTCACCTGGCGGTCATAGGGCCCCAGGCGGGCGTTGGGTCGGCTGTTGTAGGCGAACGACCGCAGCGGCGCCGCCAGCGTGTTGTCGATCGTGCTGCCGCCCATCTGAAGCTTGCGGACGGGCCCCGGGTTGAACGCCCGCAGCATCGCCACGCAATCGTCGCGGAAGGCCGTGGGATTGGCGTCGCCGGCCATCCGGATCGACACGTCGTCGATCAGCACGTCGCCGCCGGCGGCCTCGAAGATGAACTTCATGTGCGGGTCGTCCTTCGGGCCCTTCGGCTCGGGGACGCCGTCGATCGCGAGGACCTCCTCGACCTTCGTCCACTCCGCCGGGGGCTTCAGCGTGGCCGACGCGCCCCAGCTCTGGTCGGGCCCGACGGTCAGCGTGGGCGCGCCCCCGGCCGCCTTCGCCCAGAAGCACACGTGCCAGGAGCCGTTGGTCTGCCCGTAGCGCTGGTAGTGCGTGGCGAAGCGGTGGTGGGCCTTGCCGGCGGAGCCCTTGAGCTTCAGGGCCGCGCAGCCGAACGAGCCGGGCGGGACGTCGCCGGTGGCGATCTCGTTTTCCTTGCTCGTCCAGTAGCCGTCCTGCGTGCGGAGGCAGCCGTCGGTCAGGCGGAGCTTCTCAACCATGAACCCGCCCCGGTCCGGCAGTGGCTCCAGGGGCTTGTCCCAGAGGAACAAGCGGAAGGGCTTCATCTGCCCCTGGTGCTTGGCCGTGCGGGTGGTGATGCCCTTGATGCTCCCGCTCGTCCAGCGCTGGGGCCCGGAGAGGATCGTGTACGTGCCGCCTTCGAGGATCTTGTCCCAGTCGCTGCCGCCGCCGAACCAGGTCAGCCCGCCGTCGGGCGCGCTGCCGGGGCCCCAGTGACACCGCCGGTAGCTGGTGCCCTCGAAGTTCTCGCGGGCGCGGTCCTTGACCAGCGCCGCCCCGGAGTAGTACGCGTCGCCCCCGAGGTTGATGCCGAAGCGGCTGGTGTCCTTGACCAGCACCTTGTCGGTCAGCTCGACGGTCGTGACCTCCGCGGCGAATGCGAGGGACGCGGAGGCAAGCAGGATCACGAGACCGTACGGCAGGCGCTTGAGCATGTTGCGTTCCTTTGCTACTGGCGGTCACCGGAGTGACTCGCTCTTGGGCCGGTTGTCGGGGGCTTGTCGCGGTAAGCCCGCCACATCGCGTGGACGAACGGCCCGCCCGACAGGCCTGCGGCATTCTCGCCGACGGCGTCCTCTTTCATCCAGCGGTCAACGTACTCGAAGAAGGCGTCGTGGTTCCAGCACGCCCGGGCGCCCATCAGCCGGGCGGCGAGGGCCTGGCCGACCCACGTCGGGCCGTTCAGCTTGCGGTAGCCCTCGGACTTCTGCCCGTTGTTGGCACCCACAAACGGCGGGCCGGTCCATTTCTCCGGCGGCAGGTGCTCGTGCTCGCGGAGCTTCTCGTTGCTGATCTTCCAGAGGACCTTCTGCCCGCGCCAGCCGGTGCCGAAGTACGTCTGCTGGTCCTCGGCGAAGGAGGCCTTGACGTTCTGCATGCCTTCGTGGCCCAGCATCACGCCGGCGAAGAGGATCGGCCACTTCCGCCCGGAGTGGTGCCCGCCGTTGGCCCGCCACAGGTCGCCGTCCGACTGGGTGATGCCGTACAGGTCGATCCCCAGTTGGACGAAGCGGACCAGCAGCGCCTCGCGCTCGTGCTTCGGGTCGTCCACCAGCAGCATCAGGCCCACCCGCGAGACGATGTGCGTGATCTCCCGCCCGTAGTCGGGCATGTTCTCCAGCGGGTGCATCATCCGGCCGGACCATTCGTAGAGATGATCCAGCCAGATCCGCTGGAGATACCGCTCGTGCAGCGCCAGGTCGGGCAGCGGCGCGGGGGCCTTGAGCCTCGGCAGCCGGTCGCGCCGCAACTGGCTCGTGCGGAAGATCGGCTTGAGCTTCCCGCAGTACGGCGGGCGGAAGGCGTCGTCGGGCGGGGGCTGTTCGACGCACGTCAGCACCACGGCCGTACGCAGCGGGCCGCGGCAGTACTGGCCCTCGACCGTCTCGGGCGTGCGGTCGCCGACCTTCTGGAGGCTGTGCGTGGAGACGAGCGACTCGCCCGGCCGGAGCGTCAGCGGGAAGTCGGCCCGCAGCGACCCGTCGTAGCCGCTAATGCGGTCGTCGTAGCCCTGCTTCTTTCCAGCGGGCGGGTTGACGGCCGAGCCGCTGCGCCCGGGGCCCGGTGCCGGCGAGACGCCCTTGACGACGACCGGCCCGACGACCCAGTAGTCGCCGTGGACGAACCGCCCCACGCGCGCCGGGGCGGCGAACGTCCAGGTGATGCCGTACTGCTGGATGGATCGTGCCTCGTCGCCCATGGCCCCGGCGGCGAGCAGACACATCGCCAGGCCCCCGAGGCAGGTCGCGGCAGACATCCGGTTCATGGTGTCCTCCGTGCGGGAGAGGTCTGTTCGCCTGTTCGCTGGCGTCGCAGCTCGTACAGTCGGAGCATGCTGGGTTTCGGCAGCGGCCCGGGGCGCGGGCGGTCCCGGTTCCGCGGCAACGTTTCCCATCGCAGGACGTACGTGACGCCGGGGTCGGGCGATCCCCCCGCGTCGTGCGCCCAGCGCACCTGCATGCCCTCGAAGTCCGATTCCACACGGTTCAGCTCCGCCGGCCAGGACCGCCGCGGCCGGGCGGTCGCCACAGGCTTGAGCGTCTTCTCATCGAGCACCCAGAGCCCCGAGCCGTGCTTGGCGTGCGAGCAGGCCTGCTCCAGGGCCCCGCCGTTTCCGAGGACGACCCGACCGACCTGCACCTCTCGGTCAATGCTCCCGCCCCCCTGGAAGTACCAGCGGTAGTCCCAGTCGCTCGCCTGGACGATCCGCCAGCGGCCGTCCTCCCAGCGGGCGTTGTAGGCCTGGGTCTTCCCGGCCGCGTCAAACTTGTGGTAGGAGAGGATCACCCGCCCCCGCGAGTCGAAGCCGATCTGTCCGTTGCCGTTGAGCATCCCGCCGCCCGCGGGGACCGGGTCGACGACGACGCCCTCTGTCTCCAGTGTGATCGGCAGCGGGATGGGCTTCCCGGCGGCCGTCTCCCAGTGCACCAGGTCGCGGCTGCGGGCGTAGCAGAGGTCGTGGTTGGTGGAGCAGTCGGGCGTGTCCCGCCAGACCCAGCTCATGTGGAAGTACCCGTCGCCGCCGCGCAGGGGGCCGACGTGGTAGGCGTTCCTCTTGCCCCGGCCGTCGGTGAGCGGCGTGTCGAGCAGCCGCCGCCAGGCCTTCGTCCGGGTGTCGTAGACGTTGTAGATCTCCACGCCGTTGCCGCTGCCGCCATCGCGGTAGTGGAAGACCATCGCGCCGTCGGCGCCCCGCAGGAACTTGGGATACGTGCATCGGCTCTCGTTCCGCCCGACCATGCGGCCGACCGGCTCGAGGCTCGCGGCGTCGTGCGGGCGGGCCGACCGGAAGTACACCAGCGGACGGCAGTGCATGTTCCCGCTGAGGTGCAGATTGCCCGTGTCGTCGACGGCCAGGGCCACGTAGTTGTGACTGTCCCACCCCAGCGTCGTGGCGGGAGAAGACAGCTTGTGAAAGCGCCACCGCTTGGAGTCCGGCTCGCGCTGGGCGACGGTCATGCGGCGGTTGGCGTCGTAGTATGCGGCGTACTGCCGGCCGTCGTGGGTCAGCAGGCAGAAGCCCACGGGATGCCCCGCCCAGACGGGTTCGATGTCGAGGGCAAGCGCCACCGCCGGCGGGCGCTCGGTTGCCGTGTCGGGCCCGCCGGCCGCGGGCGAGGCAAGCAGGACCACCGCGGCCGCCAGTCGGGTCCCTCCGGAGCATGACCATCTCATCGGCGAATCCTTTTGCGGGCACATCGGTCATCTGTTAAACAGCCCAGCGGCGCAGAGGCCCCGTCAAACCCGGCCGGGAATCAATACGGGCGTGAGCAACCCGGGCCCCATCGGCGCTCTCGGGAGTGCCCCGTAGCCCGTCGCCGGTAGTCCGTAGCCCGTGTGAAGACGGGCCACGGGCGACTGGCTACCGGATACGTGGACACTTCATCTGCGTCTCGATGGCGCCGGATCGCGCACGTCCATTATGGAGCCAAGCCATGATCGCACTGCCTGTCGTCGCGGGGCTGCTGGCCGCCCTGCCGGGGCCGCCGGCGGAAGGCGAGGGCCGCAAGCTCAATCCCGCCCTCGTGAACCTCCAGCCGAATCGCTGGCTCACGCTGCACGAGCAGAAGCAGGCCGACGCGGTCGTCTTCCGCCGCCAAGGGCATGGCGGGAGCTGCTTCGACACGAAGCGCGGGCGGCTGGTGCTGTTCGGCAGCGACACGCACGGCAAGGACTGGCTGAACTCGCCGCTGCCGTTCGACCCCGTCTCGTGCACGTGGGGCCGGGCCTACCCGGACGACAGGCCCGAGACGTACGCCGTGGACGCCAACGGCATTCCCGTCGCCGGCCAGAAGCGCGATCATCCGTGGACCACGCACACGTTCGGCGGCGTGCTCTACGACCCCAGCCGCGACGAGATGGTCGTCGTCTGCCACCCCGGCCACATGGTGCCCGGCCGGTTCACCAACGCGGTCAAGCACCTCTGGCCGCAGATCAAGCGCCACCCGACGTGGACGTATCGCCTCGCGGAGGGCCGCTGGGTGCCGCTGCCGTGCGAGGCCGTCAGTTTCTTCCCCTTCGCCGCGGCGTTCGACACGGACCGCAACGTCGCGATCGGCTACCGCCCGGACGGTGTTTACGAGCTGGCCGGCGAGCCGCGGGCGTGGCGGAAGATCACCGGCCCGGGCCTGTTCGGCTGGCACAACAACTGCGCCTACGACGCCAGGCACAAGGCCCTGATCGTCTTCGGCACCAACCAGCTCAGCAACGACGTGGTCGTCTACCGCCCGGCCACGAAGGAGCACCGCAAGATGCCCACGCCCGGCGTGCGTCCCCCCGCCGACCAGCACACGCCGATGGCCTTCGAGCCGCGGATCGGCCGGACCGTCGTGATCGTCGACCGCACCCTCGACTCGCCGGGCGCCGAGGGCACGCCGAAGGGCCCGGCAAAGAGGCAGGCGGAGGTCTGGCTCTACGACCTCGGCGCCGACGCCTGGCGGCAGGAGCCCTCGGCCACGCTGTCCTTCGGCTGCGAGATGAACTACAACCTCGAGTACGACCCGCACCACAAGGTCCTTCTGCTGGTCACCGGCGGCTACGGCCGGCCCACGGCGGTCCGGGCACTGCGGATCGAGCTGCCGTAGCGGGAGCGGGTCCGTCCCTTGCCAAGGCCACAGGTACGGGCGGGCCCCGGCGAATCGTGGTAGAATGAGGTTTTGCCGAAGAGAACAAAGCCATGGTCGAACTCGCCCAAATCCAGGAACTGCGCGCGATCAACTTCAAGAGCTTCCACGAGGCGGAGCTTCGCTTGTCGCCCCTGACGATGCTCATCGGGGCCAATGCGTCCGGGAAGAGCAACCTGGTCGAGAGCATCCGCCTGCTGCGCTGGCTGGCGCGAGGTGGGCGGCTCGACGAGGTGGCCCGTGCCCTTGAATACCGCGAGCTTGCCGTACGAGGCAGCCTGGCCGATCTGACGTGGGACGGGCGCCCCTTCTTCGACCTGGGCTGTTCGGTCCGCGGCGCGGGCCTGGGTGCGTGGACAGAGTTTGACGCCCAGATGCTCACCAGAGACTCGGGCATCCGGGTCTGGTACGAGGCCGTAAAGGACCTGCATCGACGGTCGCCCCTCTACTCGATAGAGAAGGCTGCCTCCGCGGGCGGGCACGACATCGCCGTGGCGTACAACAACTTCGCGAAGGGCGGAAGAAAGCCGCAGATCACGTGTACGGACCAGCAGCTCGTGCTGACTCAACTCGGCACGCCCGCGCGGTTCGGAGAGGCCCACCAGCGATCGCAGAAGGTCATCCCGAAGGTCACGGGGGCCTTCCGGGACGCACTGGGCGCGATCTGCTTCCTCGATCCCGTTCCCGCCGCCATGCGGGGGTATGCCAACCTTGCGGACAAGACCCTCGCGGAGGACGGCAGGAACCTGTCGAGCGTGCTGTTCCATCTCTGTCAGCGTGCGGAGCAGAAGAGCGACGTCCTCGCCTTTGTCCGGGCCCTGCCCGAGCAGGACATCGCGGACATCTCGTTCGTCGAGACGCCGCGCAACGAGGCGATGGTGCAGCTCGAGGAGTCCTTCGCGGGCCAGCGCCTCAAGCGCGATGCTCCGGTCCTGTCCGACGGCACACTCCGGGTGCTGGCCGTCGCGGCGGCGCTGCTGTCGGCCAGGGAAGGATCGCTCATTGTGATCGAGGAGATCGACAACGGGGTGCATCCGTCGCGGGCGGCGCTTCTGCTGGAGGGCATCCTTCGCATCGCGAGGGCCCG
>Ga0307380_10007352_pt1 | contig 14345 bp, 14 predicted proteins | sample UN3MG_FD_202239 | JGI IMG/M metagenome (GOLD analysis project Ga0307380, IMG submission 202239) | Soil microbial communities from Risofladan, Vaasa, Finland - UN-3 | ecosystem: Environmental > Terrestrial > Soil > Coastal area > Acid sulfate soil | place: Finland: Risofladan, Vaasa | collected... | reverse complement strand
CAACAGCGTCGCTGCAGTTACGCCCGTCTCGTACTGAAGAGATGGGGGGACATATCCATTGTTCAAGGCTTGAACGGCAGATAACTCAGGTAGACAGCGACCTTGCGTCAGCTTGTGGCCGCAACCTTGCACGCTCTTCAAACGCAGTCATGATCTTGCGCACGGCAACATCAAACACCGAACCCATGGCCATCTGCAGCAGCCGCGAAGACATCTCGTAGTCAAGGTGGAAATCGATATCGCAGCCGCCCCGCGCCGGCGTAAACAGCCAGCGATTGTCAATATGCTTCACCGGCTTCTCACTCGAAGTGGCGCGGATTGTCAGCCGCTTTTCATCGGCAACAACCGTGGAAACGAAAGTCTCCTTCAGCCGCAGTATGGCATACTCAATATCGAGACTGGCGCGGAACTGCCGCTTGCCGCCTTCCAATGCACATTCATCCCATACCCTGGCCCCCGTACACAACGGCACAAAATCGGGGTACGCGGCCACATCACAAACGATGGCAAAAAGCTGTTCAGGCGGAAATGCCACCCGGCGGGTTGTGTGAAATACTGCCACGAAATCTCAGGCGCCTGCTTTCGCAAGCCTTGCCTCCCGCGCTGCCCGCAACCGGGCAAAATCATCTCCGGCATGATGTGACGAACGTGTCAGCGGGCTGGCCGACACCATCAGAAAGCCCTTGGCATAGGCCGACGTTTCCAGCGCCTTGAACTCGTCCGGTGTCCAGAACCGGTCAATGGCAGCGTGCTTTGCCGTGGGCTGAAGATACTGCCCGATGGTCATGAAATCGATATTGGCAGAGCGCATGTCATCCATCACCTGCAGGATGTCTTCGCGCGCCTCGCCAAGGCCCACCATCACGCCAGACTTGGTGAAGATAGTCGCATCCAGCTCTTTCACCCGCTGCAACAGGCGCAATGAATGGAAGTACCGTGCACCGGGCCGGATACGGCCATACAAATGCGGCACGGTTTCAAGATTGTGGTTGAACACATCGGGCTTCGCCTCGACCACCACCTCCAGCGCACCATCCTTGCGCAGGAAATCCGGCGTCAGCACTTCAATCGTGGTATCGGGAGTAGTCTTGCGGATAGCTCGAATGACGCGGGCGAAATGTTCCGCCCCACCATCTGCCAGATCATCTCTGTCGACGCTGGTGATGACCGAATGCTTCAGCCCCATCTTGGACACGGCTTCAGCAACCCGTTCCGGCTCACCGCCATCAAGTGCATCAGGCAGGCCGGTGCGCACATTGCAAAACGCGCATGCCCTTGTGCAGATCTCCCCCATGATCATGAAGGTGGCGTGCTTCTTCTCCCAGCATTCGCCAATATTCGGACAACCCGCTTCCTCGCACACGGTCACCAGCTTGTGGTCGCGCACGAGCTGGCGTGTCTCGTGATACTTGGCCGAAACAGGCGCTTTCACCCGCAGCCAGTCAGGCTTTCGCCGCTGTACCGGGTTATCAGGCTTGTGAGCCTTTTCCGGATGGCGTGGCTTGTCGCCGGATACCTGATCGACAATTGTCACCATGTCGCGACTACTCCTTCAGTCATGGCTCTTATATGGCGAAACGCAATGGCATTTGTCCAGCCCTGCAGTCAGCTGGCGATATGCTGTTTCAAATGGCGCGATTGCGGGTTATGTCCTGGCGCGCACTTCGCTTGCATCCCGCACTTATGGTGAGTGCGGTGATTGTCTGTCTGCTTGGCGCCTTTGCGACAACCGCTTGCAATACCGAGATTACTTTTCATTATCGGCAGCGGTACTCTGTTTCAAGGGACTGGTCATTGAATTGAGCAACAGGACTGCCCTACCTGCACTGGGTTTGCGCCGGCAATTCTCTGCTACAAAATCAATTCAGCCGTTTAGCGTGACTTGATCGCCCGGTAGGCGAAAATTAGCACACAGGCACCGGCAACCGCCACAATCAGTTGTCCGATCAATCCGCCAAGGCCGATGCCAAGCAGGCCAAGCAGGAAATTTCCCACTACGGCTCCGGCAACACCCAGAACGATGTTCATGACCAGCCCGGTATCGAATTTCATTACTTTTTCTGCGATCCACCCGGCCAAAGCGCCCAGTACGATCGTCATGATCCAACCAAAACCTGACATTTTTTCCCTCCTGTTAAATATTTGGCGCGCGCCCCGCTCAGGCCCGCCGCCCACGCAGCATACGATAAAGTGTGATGACAATGACAGCCCCGACGACGGATACGATCACGTTGCCCCAGAACCAGCCCTGGAATATCTCGCCAAGCTGAAGGCCAAGCGCATTGGCAATCCATCCGCCAACAAACGAGCCGATAATGCCCATGAGAATGTTGGTTAGAATACCGTGGCTGCCACCGGTGAGTTTTTCGGCGAACCATCCGGCCACACCACCAATCAGCAGCGTACCGAAAATGCCAACCCCGCCGCCGAGATCCATCAATGCCATGTCCAAGTTTTTTTATTCCCCGATATTTTTTGAGTGTTAGGCGATCAACCTAGCCAGGATGACCACAATGATGGCTCCAACCGTCGCCACCACGATTTCGCGAACCATCTCGTTGCCGATACCCAGCGAGATGCCGAGCTGGCGAAACAGAAACCCGCCGACAAAAGCACCGACCAGGCCCGAGACCAGATAACGGATCAAACCGCCGCCACCAACCACAAAACTGGCCAGCCAGCCTGCCACCAGGCCGATGATAAGCATGATGATAATACCACGTGTGTCCATTTCGGTTTCCTCTTCAATGTGCCAAAAATCAGCCACGCCTACATATGGATGACCCGGCCATAGGCATCAAGTACACTTTCATGCATCATTTCAGAAAGCGTCGGATGTGGGAAGACGGTGTGCATCAGGTCTTCTTCCGTGGTTTCCAGCCCCATGGCGATAACAAAGCCCTGTATCAGTTCGGTGACTTCCGTGCCCACCATGTGTGCACCCAGCAATTGTCCGGTTTTCTTGTCGAAGATGGTCTTGATCAGGCCCTGATCCTCGCCCAGCGCAATCGCCTTGCCATTTGCCATGAACGGGAAGCGGCCGATTTTGACCTCAATGCCTTTCTCCTTGGCGGCGCGTTCAGTCAGGCCAACCGAGGCCACCTGCGGGTGGCAATAGGTGTACCCCGGTATCTGCTCCTTCTTCATCGGATGAACGTTCGGCTGACCGGCAATCTTGTCGACGCAGATCACGCCTTCATGCTCGGCCTTGTGCGCCAGCATGGGCGGGCCAGCCACGTCACCGATGGCGTAAATGCCCGGCACGTTTGTCTTGCCATAGCCATCAATTACCACGCAGCCGCGGTCGGTTTTCACACCCAGCGCCTCTAGACCGAGATTCTCGATATTGCCGACAACACCGACAGCCGAAATCACCCGGTCAACCCTCAGCTCTGACTTCTGCCCCTTGGCATCTTCCAGCGTGGCAGTGACGTCATTTGCACCCTTCTTAAGGCCTGCAACCTTGGTGCCGGTCATGACCTTCAAGCCGCCTTTTTCAAGCTGCTTGCGGGCCAGTCCAGCAATCTCGCTGTCTTCCACCGGCATGATCTGGTCCATGATCTCGACGACTGTCACATCGACGCCCATGGCGTTGTAAAAGCTGGCAAACTCGATGCCGATGGCACCGGACCCGACGACCAGCAGCTTGGTCGGCATTTGCGGTGGCACCATCGCCTCGAAATAGGTCCATACCAGCTTGCCATCCGGCTCCAGCCCCGGCAGAACCCTTGGCCGCGCACCGGTAGCAATGATGATATGCTTGGCATGGTACGTGCCTTCGCCCGCAGCGCCCTTCGGGTCAGGATGTTTCGGTTCCATCGGTTTCTTGGTAGATTTGGACACCACCACTTCACCGGGTTTGGTCACTTTCGCCTCGCCCCAGATCACCTGCACCTTGTTCTTCTTGAGCAGGTGCTCGACACCACCGTTCAACCGGCCAGACACACCGCGCGACCGCTTGACCACGGCAGCAGCATCAAAGCTGATATTGTCCGCCGACAGGCCATAGTCCTTGGCGTGCTTCATGTAGTGGAAGATTTCCGCCGAGCGCAAAAGCGCCTTGGTCGGAATGCAGCCCCAGTTGAGACAAATGCCGCCGAGATGCTCGCGCTCGACAATAGCAACCTTGAGCCCCAGTTGCGCGGCCCGGATTGCGGTGACATAGCCACCCGGCCCGGCGCCGACAATGATCACGTCGAAGTTTGTTTCAGCCATCTTCGCGTTCTCCTAAACCAGCATCGCCATGGGGTTCTCAAGATAGTGCCGGAACGCCGTTGCCAGTTCACCGCCCAGCGCGCCGTCGATCACCCGGTGGTCAAACGCAAACGTGGCGTTCATGATCGTGGCGATTGCCACCGCGCCATCTTTCACAATCGGCTTCTGCACCCCTGCCCCGATGGACACGATGGATGCATGCGGCGGGTTGATAATCGAGGTGAAATTGTCGATCCCGAACATGCCGAGATTGGACACCGCCGTTGTGCCGCCCTGATATTCCTCAGGCTTCAGCTTCTTGTCACGCGCGCGCCCTGCCATGTCTTTGACTTCGGTAGAAATCATCGACAACGGCTTCATTTCGGCCTGGCGCACAATCGGCGTGATCAGCCCGTCCGGAATGGCCACGGCGACGCCAACGTCTGAGTGCTTGTGTATCAGCCGCGCCGTGGACGTCCACGAGGCATTGGCCATCGGCACATCGCGCAGCGCCAGGGCCAGCGCCTTGATGATGAAGTCATTCACCGACAGCTTGTAGGCGGGCTTGCCGTCCTTTTCAGGCGCAGCACTGTTCAGATCGGCGCGTTGCCTGAGCAACGCATCCAGCTTGCAGTCCACCGAAATATTGTATGACGGCACTGTCTGGTTGCTCTCCGACAGCCGCGAGGCAATGGTCTTGCGCATGCCATCATGCGGCTTTTCTTCAAAGCTGCCTTCGGCAAACAACCTGCGCACCATGTCATCTGACGGGCCGGCCGCCATGGCCGGTGCGGGCGCACCACCTGATGCTGGCGCGGATGCAGCCGCGGCTTTCGGCACGCCGTCCTTCAACGCGCCATCCACATCGGACTTGATGATGCGGCCATGCGGACCGGAGCCTTTCAGCAGCGCAATATCGATATTGTTCTGCTTGGCAATGCGCCGCGCCAGAGGTGACGCGAATATCCGGCTGTCGGGTTCACGCGCAGGCGCGGATGCAGTCACAGGTGCAGCGGCAGGCGCTGCAGGAGCCGGGCTTTCAGCCTTTGCAGCAGGCGCGGCTTCTGGCTTTGGCGCCGCAGGCGCAGGCGCGCCATCACCGGCCTTGATGTCGGCAGCACTTTCACCGTCTTCCAGCAGCACCGCAATTGCAGTGTTCACCGGAACATCGTCAGTGCCTTCGGCGATGAGAATTTTGCCGACCTTGCCTTCATCGACAGCTTCCACTTCCATGGTCGCCTTGTCGGTTTCGATCTCTGCAATGATGTCGCCGGAGGATACAGTATCGCCCTCCTTCACCAGCCATTTGGCCAGCTTGCCCTTTTCCATGGTGGGCGACAGCGCAGGCATCAGGATTTCTGTTGGCATGATGCGTCCCCTTACCGGTACAGGACGGCTTTGGCCGCCTCGACAACTTCATCCACGTTCGGCAGCGCCAGCTTTTCAAGGTTGGCCGCATAGGGCATCGGCACATCCTTGCCGTTCACCCGGGCAACCGGCGCATCAAGATAGTCAAACGCATACGTCATGATTTCAGCAGCAATGTGCGATCCCATGGACGCCACTGGCCAGGCCTCTTCCACCACCACGCAGCGGTTGGTTTTCTTCACGCTTTCAATCACCGCTGGCAGGTCGTAGGGGCGAAGCGAACGAAGGTCGATGACCTCTGCCTCGATGCCTTCCCCGGCCAGCTTCTCTGCTGCGCCCAGCGCATAGGTCATGCCGATGCTCCACGACACGATGGTGACATGCGAGCCTGCACGCGCAATGCGTGCCTTGCCGATGGGCACCACCCAGTCGTCCACCTTCGGCACGTCGAATGTCTTGCCGTAGAGAATTTCGTTTTCTAGGAAAATCACCGGGTTGGGGTCGCGGATGGCCGCCTTCAGCAAGCCCTTCGCATCCGCTGCCGTATAAGGCATAAGCACTTTCAGGCCCGGCACATGGGCATACCATGAGGCATAGTCTTGGCTGTGCTGCGCACCCACGCGCGCTGCCGCACCATTGGCGCCGCGAAACACCATGTGCGCGCCCATCTGCCCGCCTGACATATACAGCGTCTTGGCAGCAGAGTTGATGATGTGGTCAATCGCCTGCATGGCGAAGTTGAAGGTCATGAACTCGACAATCGGCTTCAACCCTCCGAATGCTGCACCAACTGCAATGCCGGTAAAGCCATGCTCGGTGATCGGCGTATCAATGACGCGCTTGTCGCCGAACTCTTCCAGCAGGCCCTGGCTGATCTTGTAGGCACCTTGATATTCAGCAACCTCTTCGCCCATCAGGAACACCGTCTCGTCACGGCGCATTTCTTCCGCCATGGCAGAATTGAGCGCCTCGCGCACCGTCATCTGCACCATCTCGGTGCCTTCAGGCACGTCAGGATCAGTCGCCGCAACCGCAGTCAGAACCGGTGGCGCGGTGACTGCCTGTTCGCCACCGCCTCTTTGCGGTGCTGCTTTCGGGGCAGCTTCTACAGCAGGCGCAGCCGCCGGAGCCGACGCAGCGCTGGCCGCACTTGCATCCTCACCATCGGCAATCAGCACGGCAATCACCGCGTTGACCTTCACGCCCTCGGTACCCTCAGCCACGTTGATGGAGGCCACAACGCCCTCGTCAACGGCTTCGACTTCCATGGTTGCCTTGTCGGTTTCTATCTCGGCGATGATGTCACCGGACGATACCTTGTCGCCCTCCTTCACTAGCCACTTGGCAAGCTTGCCCTCTTCCATTGTCGGCGAAAGGGCAGGCATCAGAATTTCAGTCGGCATGGTTGTGCCCTCCCTTACACTTCAACATAAATGTCGGTCCACAGCTCTGCCGGATCAGGCAGCGCATCCTTCTGCGCAAAGTCAGCCGCCTCCGTCACGATCTTGCGGATTTTGCCGTCAATGGCCTTGAGATCATCATCGCTGATGCCGTGATCGCTGGTCAGGCGGCGTTTCACCTGCTCGATCGGATCGTGCTCCTCGCGCATTTTCTGCACTTCGTCGCGGGTGCGATACTTTGCCGGGTCCGACATGGAGTGACCGCGATAGCGATACGTCTTCATTTCCAGAATGTACGGCCCCTGGCCGGAGCGGCAATGCTCGGTGGCGCGGTCGGCGGCTTCCTTCACCGCGCGCACGTCCATGCCGTCGACCTGCTCGCCCGGAATGCCGTACACCGAGCCGCGGTTGAACAACTGTTCGGCCATCGCGGCTGAGCGCTTGACCGCCGTGCCCATCGCATAGCCATTGTTCTCGATCACGAAGATCACCGGCAGCTTCCAGATCGAAGCCATGTTGAAGGTCTCGTAGACCTGGCCCTGGTTGGTCGCGCCCTCGCCAAAGAACGTCGCCGATACCTTGCCGTTGCCCTTGTACTTGTCGGCAAAGGCCAGCCCGGCGCCCAGCGGCACCTGCGCACCCACAATGCCGTGGCCGCCGTAAAATTCCTTCTCGCGGGAAAACATGTGCATCGACCCGCCCTTGCCCTTGGAATAGCCGCCCTGGCGTCCGGTCAGTTCCGCCATTACGCCCTTGGGGTCCATGCCGCAGGCCAGCATGTGGCCATGATCGCGGTAAGACGTGGTCATCTGGTCGCCCTCGACCATCGACATCGCCATGCCGACCACAACCGCTTCCTGACCTATGTACAAATGACAGAAGCCGCCGATGTGGCCCATGCCGTAAAGCTGGCCGGCCTTTTCCTCGAACCGGCGGATGAGGAGCATGTCCTCATAGGCTTTCATGTCTTCGGCTTTGGTGAATGGCGAGTTGGATTTGGCGGCGGGTTTTTCAAAAGAAGCGGATGCTTTTTTGGCAGCTTTTGCCATGCGGAACCTCCATGTGACCGGAGGTGTTGTCCCTCCATTTACAAAGGGTCATAGCATGGCTGGCTGCATCACGGTAAGTGATCTGGATGAATTACCTTAATTATGGTTATGCAACAAAATTGTGCACCGCAACACGCTTTATCGGGATAAATTAACTACAATCGCGTTATTTTTCTCATATCCCAGCGTATCCCGCACCAGTTGTGAGGCCATGTCAGGGTCCACGCTTTCAGGCCGCATCAGCTTTACCCGCGCCTCGACAGCATCGCGCCGCGCCTTCACCTTGGCAAGGCCCTCGTCGCGGGCGTCCAGCTTGGCCAGCAGCCCGGCATGATAGGTCTGCCCGCGCGGGCCGTCGGTATAATGCCAGTAGAAGTATGAAAGCATCGCAACGCATCCCGCGCACACGAGTACATCAAACAGTTTTGGACGTCTGAACATGGCGATGCGTTTCCCAACCCCAACCGTCATCCCCGCGGAAGCGGGAAACCAGGAAGAATCCCTTATGCCCCCACGCTAAACCGGCATCGTTAAGGCTGTGTTAACTACGGCAAAGCTGTCATGCGAGTGCAAGCTGTTGCGGCAGTACCGTCATCCCAGTGAAAGCTGGCATCAAGGTCGATTGAGAGCCGCCGTAACCCTAGCCCATCCATGAAATCCAGCGGCCATGAAAATCTGCACGGCCGATAATTCTGTCAATTCCCTGAGGCCATATCTGCAGTCTTATTGCTGCGCCTTCCGGCCCATCATCGTCTTCCATCGCCAGCCACGCCAGCGGAGATGACGCGGTCGCACGGCTCGCAGCACGCTCTATTGCCGATTGACAGCGGGTAACTGTCTCGGAGGAAAAATACTGCCACGCGATGGAATGGAATATAACCGAGACAGTATCGGCCAATGGCGACGCGAGCCGCTCTTCAAGCCATTGCCCGACATCACATTTGTTCAGCGCATCAGAAGCCAGCACATCCCGCGCGATCTTCGCAGCGGCGTCAAGCCGCTCAAGCCTGTCGGTCTGATCCGGCCAAGTATAAGCGCGCAGTCGCAGCAAATCACGATCATCACGAATATTCATGGGATTCTGATCACAACCGGCTCGCGCAACGATGGAAATCGCAGCATCTGGCGGCGGGTTGCCACGCCACTCCGGCTTCAGCGACAGCGCAGAACCGGTTTCACCCCGAAGCAAGCCGTCGCCAAAGTCATACTGAAATCGGTCACATACGAGGTTCAATCCTGCGCTGGCACCAAGTTCCAACAAGGATAATTTCTCGACCTTTGTCTCAGCCGCAATCAAGGCGAGGCCAGGGTAAATCGCGTTGGACCTGCGAACCTCGTTGGTCTGCGGTGGGCTTTGCAGCCAATCAAGAACAAACTTCCTTTCAACTTCGAAGCAATGTAGGCAAACACCCCAGAACTCGTCATCCGTAGCTGAATCAGAACGGGGCGGATAAACCGCTGCTAGGTCAGGTGCGCCGGTCAAAACTAAAGCGTGCAACGCTGCCGCTAACCGCAATGGCACGGATTGGCTTGAGGGTGGTGGGTCACCGCACCATTCAAGAACCACTCGGCCAATATCCGTTTGTGTGTCCAGTCATTCACCAGCTAGCCGGTTGAACCGTGCCATAAAAGGCGACCCAAGTTTCGCACATGCAGCACCTTGTCTCGCAAATGCCGCCAGAACCAAAGCTTGCTGCTCGGAGGTCACCCCCTCAAAATCCCCCGGCCCGCATAAACCGCCTGCGACCCAAGCTCTTCCTCAATTCGGATCAGCTGGTTGTACTTCGCCAGCCGGTCCGACCTTGCCAGTGAACCGGTCTTGATCTGCCCGCAGTTGGTCGCCACGGCGAGGTCTGCAATGGTGGTGTCTTCCGTCTCGCCTGAGCGGTGTGACATCACCGCCGTATAGCCCGCACGGTGCGCCATATCCACTGCCGCCAGCGTCTCCGTCAGCGATCCGATCTGGTTGACCTTCACCAGAATTGAGTTGGCAACACCCTTGTCGATACCCATTTTCAGCCGCTTCGGATTGGTGACGAACAGGTCATCGCCCACCAGCTGGCACTTGTCGCCGGCAAGCTCGGTCAACTCTTTCCAGCCCGCCCAGTCATCCTCGTGCATGCCGTCCTCGATGGAGAGGATCGGATAATCCTTGGCCAGTTTGGCCAGGTACTTCGCCTGCTCGGACGATGAGCGCTTCACGCCCTCACCTTCATAGTCGTACTTTTTCGCCTTGTAGAATTCCGACGCTGCGCAATCGAGCGCCAGATACATGTCCTTGCCCGGTTTGAAGCCCGCCTTCTCGCAGCTTGCCATGATGAAATCGAGCGCGGCCTCGGCGCTAGGCAGGTCCGGCGCAAAGCCGCCCTCGTCGCCCACATTGGTGTTGTGGCCTGCCTTTTTCAGCTCGCCCTTCAGCGTGTGGAACACTTCCGCGCCCATGCGCACGGCATCGGCCATGGACTTCGCGCCCACCGGCATGATCATGAATTCCTGAAAGTCGATCGGGTTGTCGGCATGTGCGCCACCATTGATGATGTTCATCATCGGCACCGGCAAAACCCGCGCCGACGTGCCGCCCACATAGCGGTAAAGCGGCTGGCCGCAGGCGTTGGCTGACGCCTTGGCAACGGCAAGCGACACACCCAGAATGGCGTTGGCGCCCAGCTTGGCCTTGTTGGGCGTACCGTCCAGTCTGATCATGGTTTCGTCGATCAGCGTCTGGTCTTCAGCGTCCATTTCAAACAGCATATCGGCAATCTTGCCGTTGACCGCGGCAACCGCCTTTTTGACACCCTTGCCCATATAGCGCTTGTTGTCGCCGTCGCGCAGCTCAACCGCCTCATGCGCGCCCGTCGATGCACCTGATGGCACGGCAGCACGGCCGAACGATCCATCCGCCAGCGCCACGTCCACCTCGACAGTCGGGTTGCCGCGTGAATCAAGAATTTCACGTGCATGAATGTGGATGATTTCGGTCATGGTCGAGGCCCCTCGGAATCTGGTGAGAATGATTGAGAGGCATATAAGACGACGCTTGTACAAAGAGCAACAAGGCGCTCAGTCTGCGGCCTTCCTGCTCCACGGCGCAGACTTGAACCAGGCCACCGTATAGGCCGTGGCAATGAGAACTGCAAAACCTGCCAGGTTGCCTGCCGCAACGGCGGAGAACCCTCACCCCGCCGCATCGAGCCAGATGCCGATGAACTGTGCCAGCACCATGCTGGTGATGAACACCGCCAGTGATTGCTGCCCCACCTTCATCAGCACCCGCGACACCGGATAGACCAGGCGGTGTTTGAGATGCTCGCCACCCAGTCCGACAAGGCAGATGGCGATGTAGGCAAGACAAAGAAAATGCACATAGCGCAGCAAGCCAAAAGGGGTTTTGTCAATCAGCGGCTGAATCGCCGTTACCACGCTGCGCAGGCGGGGAAAATTGTCGAGCACCAGGTACCATGCAAATGGCACCGTGGCGATGACAAGCACGACCGCCACCCACATCAGCCACCGCATGACGGGCGGTGTCGGCAGGGTTCCCCGCATGATGAAGAAGCCGGAAAAGAACAGCAGCTGCCAGCCAAACGGATTGAAAAACCACGGCCTGTCCGACCAGGGTTCGGCTGAAATCTGCAGCAGGTGAAACTGTGCCAGCAACAACATTCCAGCCATCAGCATCAGCGGCAACATCCGGTGAACCCATTCCGCCACCAGCATGACAGGCATCATCGCCAGCAGCACCATGTACATCGGCAGGATGTCGAAATAGTTCGGCACGTAATCGAGCCCCAGCAGGTGAATGAGCAGCGCGCCGGGATCACTGAAAAACCGTCCGAGATTCAGGTTGTCGATATAGCTTGAGCCATCCGCCTGTCCCCGGCCCACGCCATCATCGCTGCAACGACCACAAACATGAGGATGTGCGCCCAGTATATCTGCCAGATGCGCAGCACAATGCGAGCCACAAGCATCAGCGCGCCCTTGCGGTCAAACAGCCGCCCAAAGGCGATGGCCGATGCCATCCCGGACAGGAATACGAATATCTCCGTCGCGTCGGAAAACCCGAACCGCGCCGGAATCCACAATGCCCAGGTGTTCTAGGGAATGTGCGCTGCAAGGATGATAAGCATCCCCAGACCGCGAAACACATCGAGTCGCGGATCACGGGTGCCGATTGCCACCGGTGCCGCCCCCTTATGGTCGATTGATTTCTGAAGCACCCTGGGATTGTCCGGCAGTTTCAAGAGGACCCGCACTTGCATGGATTTTGCCAATGACGCAAGTGCAAGGTTGCTGATGCACCAGAGATACGGCGCAAATGCGGAAAAAGAACGATCATATATGTGTGATCAGAAGGGCTTGCCCGTCATGGTCCGGCACCAGAGTATTCAGTTCAAAATCGCACGTAGAGCAGCGAAGCCGCGATGCGCAAGATCTGAACCAACACAAAAGCTCAGATCGCACGTAGAGCAGCGCAGCCGCGATGCGCAAGATCTGAACCAGCACAAAAGCTCAGACGCCCAGCTGCTTGTCAAACTCGCAAGCGAGCGCCTTCAAAGGCCACGGATCAGCCTCCTCCTCCAGATCGGTGAGCGCCAGCGCCATGACACCAGAAACGCCCAGCGCATAATCCGCCTCGCCCAGCGTGACCTCCACCAGATGTTCAGCCGCCAGGCCATATTCCTCGGCACGCGCATCATCCCAGCCGTCGAGGCCAATGGCAATTTCCGCCTTGCCGCCATGCACTTCCATGACAAACACAGCTTCGCTCAGGCTGATTTCGCCGCCGTGCGGCAGTGCAAATGTGTCGGTGACTTCTTTTCGCTCCCGCAGGGCTTCAAACTTCCAGCCCTTGAAGGCAGGCGCGATGGCCACCAGATCACGCGCGATCAGCATGGCTTCGCGGTCGCCGTCAGCGGTAACCAGCAGTTTCGGCGAACCATCAGCCGCCAGGCCCAGTTCAGCGAACAAGCGCTCGTCAATTTCCTGAATGGCCAGCAACAAATCATCAAGGACAGGCTCAAGCTGTTCCATCGTCATGTCATCAAGATTGGTGGCTGCTTCGGCCAGCATGGCTTCGTTTTCATCAAACCAGCCCCAGAAACCAGCCGCTTCCGGCTCTTGCTTCAACGCAAACATGTAAGGTGTCCCCACTCATAACGCGATTACAAACTGGACGCGATGATGCGCAGGTGTTGGTTAACGCCCTATTGCGCGGCAAGCTAAAATTTTCATGGTTTGGTAAACGAAACGCAAACACCCGTTTGGCCGCGGCACAAGACAGTGATAGCATTGCAATCAAGCCCGCACTGTAAGGCAGGCATACTCAGGGAGTCAGATACATGTCCACAAAGCACGATGTCCTTATTGTCGGCGGCGGGGGCGGCGGGCTTGCCGTAGCCAGCAGCCTGAAAGCCCGCAAGCCAGGTCTTGGCATTTCCGTTATCGAGCCGTCCGACAAGCATTATTACCAGCCCGGATGGACCATGGTCGGCGGCGGCATCTTCACCAAGGAACAGACCGAACGCACCACCGCATCGGTGTGGCCCGATGGAGTGACCCGCATCAGGGGTGCTGTTGCCAGCTTCACCCCCGAGAACAACTCGCTGCAACTGGAAGACGGCAGCGAACATTCCTACGACACGCTGATCGTTGCCCCCGGCCTCAAGCTGAACTGGGGCGGCGTAGAGGGCCTCACCAGCGCATTGGGCAGGAACGGCGTCACCTCGAACTACCGCTATGACCTGGCGCCATACACATGGCAGCTGGTGCAGGAAACCAAATCCGGCAACGCCATCTTCACCCAGCCCGCCATGCCGATCAAATGCGCCGGTGCCCCGCAAAAGGCCATGTACCTGTCATGCGATCACTGGCTGCGCAACGGCCGCCTTGGCAACATCAAGACGTCTTTCTGCAATGCAGGCCCCGTTCTGTTCGGCTGCGCTGACTATGTACCACCGCTGATGGAGTATGTGAAGAAATACGGCATTAATCTCGATTTCAACCAGAATTTGATGAAAATTGATGGTGCCAAAAAAATAGCGACCTTCGCGGTCAAGGACGCCGACGGCAAAGTGACCAGCGAGGAACGCCCCTATGACATGATCCACGTCGTGCCGCCGCAAATCGGGCATGACTTCATCCGCAACAGCCCGTTGGCAGCTGCGTCCGGCTGGGTTGATGTTGATCAAGGCACAATGCGCCATGTGAAGTATGGCAACGTGTTCAGCCTGGGTGATGCATCATCCACACCCAACGCCAAGACGGCAGCAGCCGCCCGCAAGCAGGCACCCATCGTGGCCGAGAATGTCATCTCGGTGATGGCCGGCAAGGA
>Ga0307380_10007351_pt1 | contig 14346 bp, 9 predicted proteins | sample UN3MG_FD_202239 | JGI IMG/M metagenome (GOLD analysis project Ga0307380, IMG submission 202239) | Soil microbial communities from Risofladan, Vaasa, Finland - UN-3 | ecosystem: Environmental > Terrestrial > Soil > Coastal area > Acid sulfate soil | place: Finland: Risofladan, Vaasa | collected... | reverse complement strand
CGCCGGCGGGAAGGTCCGCACCCGCGCTGCACACTGGGCCGGTCAGAGCGAGGCAACCGTGGTCGACCGCCCCGGCTCCGCCGCATTGCTGCCCGCAACGTGGGGCACGGTCATGTTTGACAGGACTGTCCCTACCGAAAACTCCGTCATGCCTGTGCTGCAAGGGTTTACAGTCTTGGCCCTGCCTTGCCGCTCGTGGTAGCATGTCGGCCTTCAGGTGATCGACGGAGGGGCAAGGATGGGCATCGTTCGGACGGTCTTGGCTTTCCTCAAGGCCCTCATGGCCGGTAGGGCAGAACTGGCCGCTGAGAACTTGGCGCTGCGGCACCAACTGGCCGTGCTCCAGCGATCCGTCAAGCGCCCCAAGCTCCGCAAGCGGGACCGGGTGTTCTGGGTCTGGCTGTTGAGGCTCTGGTCCGGGTGGCGGTCGGCGCTGGCCATCGTGCAGCCCGCCACCGTGATCCAATGGCACCGGCAGGGCTTCAGGCTGTACTGGCGGAGGAAGTCCCGCAGGAAAGCCGGCAGGCCACAAGCCGACCGGAAGATCCGTGACCTGATCCGTCGCATCTCTCGCGAGAACCCGACGTGGGGCGCCCCGCGGATTCTGTCCGAGCTGCTCCTGCTGGGTCACAAGATCGCGGAGTCCACGGTCGCCAAGTACATGGTCCGCCAGCCGAAGCCGCCCTCGCAGACCTGGCGTACGTTCCTGGAGAACCACGCTGGCCAGATCGCGGCGATCGACTTCTTCACCGTGCCGACAATCAGGTTCCGCGTGCTGTACGTCTTCCTGGTTCTGCGGCATGAGCGTCGTCGTGTCGTCCACTTCAACATCACGACCAGCCCAACTGCCCGGTGGGCCGCTCAGCAGATCGTGGAGGCCTTTCCGTTCGAAGAAGCTCCGCGATTCTTGCTTCGAGACCGCGACGGCATCTACGGCCAGAACTTCCGTGACCGCGTCGAGCACATGGGGATCGAAGAAGTGCGCATCGCATTCCGGTCGCCCTGGCAATCGCCCTACGTCGAGCGCCTGATCGGATCTGTCCGCCGGGAATGCCTGGACCACGTCATCGTCTTTAGCGAGGAGCATCTGCGCCGCCTTCTGACCGAATACTTCGGCTACTATCATGAGGCCCGAGCACACCTGTCGCTGGAGCGCAACTCGCCGATTCCGCGGCCGCTCTGCCCGCCGGAGCAGGGCGAGGTGATTGCCAGGGCATACCTGGGCGGTCTGCATCACTGCTACACGCGCGCGGCGTAGCGGCGCTGGATCAGTCCTGTCCTGCCTGGTCCGCGAAAGAGCCCTGCGCCGTCCCTGGAATCATGCCATCTCCAGCCGCTCGACGGCATGCCGGCCGGTTCCGATCGCACGTCGAAATCGAGGGTGGACTCACGGTCAAGCCGACGCCGCCCTTGCTCTTCCGGGCGGACGACGTTTTCGGTAGGGACAGGATCGGGTCAGATGAAACCTGTAGCCCTGCGGGCACGGGGCGGGGGGTTTCCCCCGGGGTTCGAGTCTTTCTCGATCCGCCCTGCCAGGCGCCCGTCACGGGCGAACGATCACCGGGGCGGTCCGGACGCGCGGGCGGATGGGCAGCTTCTCGATGCCCGCGAAGGCCGGGTCGGCTACCGAGCGGACCTCCGGGTCCCCGCGGTAGGGGCAGCACGCGTCCACCCAGGCGATCAGGCGGCGGAGGCTCAGCGGGTCGGCCTTGACCTTGTGGTGCTTGCCGCTCATCGCCCGGGCCACCAGCTCGCTCTTGTACGACAGGTACCGCATCGGCCGAAGCGTGACGTACGCCTTGGGGTGCCTCGTCGTCCTGTCCAGCGTCTCGACGGGGATGGCCCCGGCGATCCCGTATCCGCCGCGCCCGCCACGAGCGGGGCTGCCCCACCCGGCCGCACCGACCAGCGTGAGGTACGGCTCTTTGAACGGGCCGTGGCCCGGCCGAAGCGTCAGGTCCAGCTTCTTGCGGCCCTTGCCCTTGCCCTGGTGGCACTTGCCGCAGTAGCGGTCGAGCACGGGCTGGGCGAACCGCTCGTAGCTGATGCTCTCCGTGCCCCACGGCGGGGGCGTCGGCGGTGTCGGCCCGCGCCGCAGCGCCAGCGCCTGCCGCGTCGGCGGCGTGGTGCTGTGCGACTCGTGACAGCCGACGCAGCCGCGGCGCTCGCCGGGCATCACGCCGGTGAAGCTCCGCATGGTCTGCAGGCAGCGGTAGTGCTCGTCGAGGAGCTGGAAGTGCAGCGCCTGGCCCGGGGACGCCTGGAAGTACACCGAGCCGTCCGACTCGATGGGCACGACGGAGACGATCCGCTTGACGCCTTCTTCCTGGACGATCGACACGGTCGGCCCGGAGTTGCGGTACGTCTTGTTCCACGTGGAGTACGTCTTGTAGTCCATCTGGAAGACGCGGAGGTACTTCGCCCGCCCGCGGGGCAGGTCGCCGACGCCCTGGTAGACGTCGGCGCTGTAGAAGTGCCCGAGCTTCGCCGGCCGGCGGCGCGGGCCCGTGCCCGGCCAGGCCACGCGGTCGACGTGCTGCGGCGGGCGCCGGCGCGGCTTGACGGGAATCGCGTGCCAGATGTTGTGCGCCCCCTCGTAGATCAGCTCGCGGTTGCCCGCAAAGTCCATCAGGTACAGGCGGAACTTCCCGCTCGCTCCCCGGGCCGAGACCAGGAAGTCCTCCTTCGCGATCGGGTAGGGCGTCTTGTATCCCGTGAAGCGCCCCGAGGCGTGGTAGTCGGCCGACTCCTTCGGGTCCAGCGGCGGCGTGCCCGATTCCGCCCAGGGCAGGTCGCCCGTGACCTTCGTCAGGCCCAGCGGGAAGTTCATCCCCTTGGCCGGGTCGACCAGGCCGATCGAGCCGGAGAACCAGTCGTGATGGCCCACGCCGGAGAACATCACCCGCTGGCTCCCGGGGACCGGGCGCGGCTCGGAGAGGTGGTCCGGCCAGACCGACTGGTTGCCCCAGAACGCCGCCGTCCCCGTGCCGTCCTGGTTGGTCGTCCAGAGGCTCTGGATCCGCCACAGGGCCTTGTCCGTGTATTCCCACCGCGAGTAGATCACGCGCCCGTCGTTCAGCAGGGCCGGCGTCCACTCCGTCTCGTTGCCGTAGCTGATCAGGTAAATGTCGCTGCCGTCGCTCTGGCAGCGCGCGAGGATGGTCGAGTAGATGTACGGCCCGCACCGCACGTAACTGTTGCCCCGCGTCGTGGTGAACATCAGCCGGCCGTCGGGCAGGTAGATCGGGTCGATGTCGTCGTAAGGCCCCGTCGTCAACTGCCGCCGGGCCGAGCCGTCCATGCCGATCTCGTACAGGTGGAAGCTCCCCTCGTCGTGCGCCTTGTAGCAGAACAGGACGCGCTTGGCGTCGAAGGACAGGTCCGGCCGCCAGAAGCTGCCCGACCGGCTCGGCGCGAGTTTGCGGATCCGCCCGCCCGGATGCAGCCCGTCCAGCACGAGCAGCCGACCGCCGGGTGTGGCCTTGATGCCCATGCGATGGATCGACTGGTGCGGCCATTCCGATCCGTGCGGGTACGGCTGGTCGATGAACAGCAGGCGGTCGAAGTCCACCGCGGGGTTCTTCAGCAGGATCCGTCGCTTGACGCGGCGGACGGCGAAGTACAGCTCGCGCACGGCCGGGGACTCGTGCGCGTAGGACGCCGACGTACCGCCGCCCGTCAGGATGCCCGAGACCCGCTTCCAAACCCCGCCGCCGAACGGGGCCGTCACGTTCGCGGGCTTCCACGCCGCGTCGTCGAAGCTCGCCGCCTGCCATCCCGACGGCTTGTCTTGTGTCGCCCGCCACGAGCCGTCCGAGACCACGCGAACATGGCGGTCGTCGGACAGGGCCACGTCCAGCACCGCGATCAGGCCCGCGGGATTCTTCGTCACCGGGGCCGCGCGATTCTCCGCGCGAACCGCCAGCACGTTCGCGCCGGCCTTGAGGTGCTTGCCCACCGCGAACGCCTGCGGCTTGCCCCACTCCGCGTTGCCCGCCAGCCGGACGCCATTAACGAAGGCCTCGAACGCGTCGTCGACGGTGATGCGAAGTTCCGCGCCGCGGACGGAGGCCCCAGCCGGCAGATCGAACCGCCGGCGGAACCACCGCGGCGCGACCGGCGCATCCTGGCTGGCCTGGCCCTTCGAGAACCAGATCCAGCTCGGGGCGGCCTGGGCCTTGCCCACAGCGGCTGGCCGGCCGGAAAGCGTGGCCAGGCGCCGTTCAAGCGCCTTCAACTCGCCCAGTTCACCCGCCAGGTCCGGCCCGTCGGCCCCGGCCCCGATGCGGCCCGCCAGCTTCCGCGCCCAGCCGATCTCCTTCGCCGCCCGGCCGGCAAGCGGCTCGCCCATCGCCTGGAACAGCCAATCCCGCTGCAGCACCCCGTCGGCGTCCGCCGCCGACAGCGTCCGCGTCGCCGGCGTCCCCGGCTCCGCGCCAACCGCCACCGTCCCAGAGACCCACCCCGCCGGCGCCAGCGCCACTGCCAAAGACGCCGCCCACACCATTCGATCTCTCACGCGCCCGCTCATAGACCCGCCTCCTCAATGCCGAACCAGTCCAGGATACCATACCCGCCCCCCGCAACCGAAGAAACAGCCTGCCTACCCGCGGCGAATCCCCATCGCAAACCCAACGCCCAACCTCCGTGCCATGGCCGCCGCCACCCCGTATTGCCCTTGCCGTTTAGCCCCGTTCAACTGATAGGAAAGTTGATTTCGCGTGGGCGGGCGGCTGGGTCCGGGGCGGCATCATGCCCTGGCAATGGCCGTTTCCCCCAGGGGGCTGGCAGTTCCAGGTCGTACAAGCGGTCATACCGCCGGCTACGTCGGTCGCGGAAACGCGCCTGTTCGGCAGAAGCCTTTCCTCCCCTACTGAACTGCAATACAGCAGGGGTTCCAGGTTTCGTCCGAGCACCCGCAACGGGCCGGGACCCGGTGGTCAAACGCCACGAAGTCCCGGACTCCCCGCGGAGCTTGCCCCAGTCACCGTTGGTAGTGGCCGCGGTTGGCACCGTCAAACCGACCGGTCTTCATGCAGCACTTCTTGAAACGACCTCCCGCTTCCGCACGGGCAGGGGTCGTTGCGACCGAGCTTCTCGATGAGCTCCTTGTCGCCGTGGATGACCCGTTGGCCTCGCTTCACCCGCGTCTCGGACGGGGAACCCTCTCCGGCGCTTGTTCATCGGTTCGAAAGCAGTTCTCTTCGTTGAAGTTCTCCATCTTGTGCATGGCACACCTCCTGCCGGCGGGGCCGGCGCGCAAGGAGAGCATTCGCTGAACATGGATGGGGAGTGAGCCGCCCGGAGGACGGCCGGCTGGATCACGAAGACTTTAGCTACTCGGCGCCCTGCGTGTTCCGGCTTTGTAAGGGCACCGAACTCGGTGGTCCGCTTCATCGAGGAGTGATCTCCGTTGCCCGTTGCAGCCCCTCGGGTACGATCCGGTACGATTTCTCCCCGGGCTTGAATGGAGAGTCCAACTCGACTCGGACCCGTTGGGCCCTGGGCAGCAGCTTGCCACTGGAATCGAAGTACTGAAAGTACGTCGAACGGTACGGCGCATTGGCATCGACCCACGTCACCAAGGTCTCCCACTCGTCCCTGCTCAAGACGACCTCCTTGCGGTGCGTTGCGTCGCGCAGCAGCGTGAGCACAAGGCGACTTCGGTGCGAGCCGAATTGCCGGGGCTCGGTGACCTCCGGCCCGCTCATGTGGTTCGACAAACAGAGCAAACCGTCGGGGGCATAGATGCGCTTTCTGACGGATTCGTAAAGTACGTCTTCCGCTTGTTCCAGCTTCGCAATCTCACCAAAAGCCTCGCGGTAGCCCTCACCCAATGGGGTTGGCGTGCCCTTGCTGATCCCGAACAGGGACCGGTAGGATTGCACGAATCCGTGCGAATCGCGGGAGTCGGTGAGGTCGAGGCCGTTCTTTGGGTCTTTGCCACTGTGGCATCGCACACAGTGTCGGTTGAGAATAGGTTGGATGAGCTTCTCGTAGCCGAGGATGGCGACGTCGCTCCACGGCGGCGGCTTCGGCATCGAGGGCTCGCGCCCCAAGGCCAGTCGGCTGCCCCTGGGGCCGATCGCTGCCACCGACTGCTTGGTCTCATGGCAGCCCACGCAGCCGCGCACCTCGCCCGGCTTGAACTCAACGTGGCTTCGCATGCGCCGGATCTCCATCAGGTTCTCGTCCAGGGCCTGGAAGTACAACCCCAGGCCCGTCGGCACCTTGAAGTAGGCCGACCCGTCCTTTTCCACTGGCACCGTGCCAATGACCCGGACCGGCGACCATGTCCAATAGCCGAAGTTCCGGGAATGTTGGGTGCCTGGCGTCCAGCGGATCGGGCCGGTGTGGTCGTTCTTGCCGAAGAACCATTGCAGGTGCTCGGAAATGCGGATGTAGCGGATCGTGCCCGGCACCACGCCCGGCATCTCGCGATGCACGTCATCCAGGTAGCAGGTCGCGTAGTTCGATTCCGGATCCAGGCTGGATGGCACGATCGGCGGTCTCGGACGCTTGCGCACCGGCATGGGGCACAACACGTCCATCAACGCGTCACGATGGATCAACTCCTTGTTCCCCCACACGTCGATGTAGTAGGCCGCATAGCTCATCGGCCTTGGGTGATGGTGGGCGTAGGCCACCAGGAACCCCTTCTCCGACAACGGCCAGGGCGTCCGGTAGAGACCTCCCTGGTCGCGAACCCCGCCCTCGGGAACGACCGGGCACGATCCAAGACCGCCCTCCAGCGGGCTGCAGCCCGGCGTCACGTAGCGCAGACCGTCGGGATTGTTGGTCCCCAGAGATGGATCGACGACAGCCACGGCCCCTTCGGGCGGGGAGTGGTGGCCGCACGCGATGACCACCAGTTTCTGGCTGTCGGGAATGGAACGCGGCTCGCGCACGGACTGCGGGTCGCGGAAGTGGACCTTGAACAGGCCATCGTTCATGGTCCCGTCGGGACGAATCGTCCATAGCGAGTGCGGCCACTGCCAGAACCGTTCCTGGTAATCCCATCGCATGTACCCGATCAGCCCGTTGTTCAGGCAATGCGGGTAGCGATCCACGTCCTTGTTGTAGGTGAGCCGCTCGACGCGATTTCCGTCGGCCGATATGCGGAAGAGATTGGGGAGTCCGAAGTCGCTGTAGGCCAGAGGCGCGGCCCCGCACTGCGAGGCACCGCAACCGCGGTCGGAGGAGAACACCACGTCGCCATTGGGGAGATACGCAGGCTCGCGATCGCAATAGACTTTGTCGTTGGTCAGTTGACGTAACCCACTGCCGTCCAACCGGACTTCAAAAAGGTGCGTTGGTTCGCTGCCGTTCTCCCAAAAGATGCCGTCTTTCAGTCCGACCACGTGGTTGAAGACGGTGACGGCCGGGCCATTTCGCCATGCTACTCTGCCCCAGCCATACCGCCCCGCGCCCCAATGTGGCTGGCGCACGTAGGCAAACACGAGTCGGTCGGCGTCCCACCACAGGTCCATGTCCTGCACGTGTCCGGGTCCCAGTCGGCTGGCAATGAGGGGACGCAGCGCATCGGCGGGCCCAAGGCCAGCTTGAACAAAGAGATCACCGCCCGGCGCGCGCTCCTTGGGACGGTCATGGTTCTGCACAAGGCAATCCGGATGGTTCCCTTCCGTCCTGGTGGGAACCGTGAAGAACGCCACCTCCTTGAAGTCCATGTCAGGACCCGCCAGCACCACGCCGCGCGCGGCACGACGGACGTCCATCCACCTTTTTCGCTGTTCGGTAAGGTCCGCCGGGCGAGTCTGGGCGGCCAGACGAGCGTGTGCCTTCTTGAGGGTTCCCAGGGCGGCAATCATCGGCAGTCGTCGGGGGTCTTCGGCGGCGTATGAAGCAGACGCGACCAGGAGATCGGCTCGCCTCACGATCTCCTGGGCCGATTCAGCAAGGGCCCGCGTGGTGCGGTGCGTCCCCAGACTGAATGCTTGAAGGACGAAATCGTCCTCCACGGAGGACTCCGGTTTCAGCGCGAGGCACGTCGCAAGCCAATGCGGCGAGCCGGGTTTGGAAGGCTTAACTTGGTTGGCGTCTCGCACGGCAGTCAGAGCCCAGGCCACGATGCCTCGCACGAAGGGATCGTCGTGCCCGAGCAGGGCCGTTCCTGCCTCGACCACGTGCAGCCAGCGGGGATCGTCGTTCAGACGCCCGCCGCCGATCCGCGCGGCGATGGAGTACAGCAATTCCGCGCTGATGCTCGCCGCCTCCGCCGACTTCCCGGCGGCCAGGAGATCTAGCACTGCCGCCGCACTGCTGGGAGACGCGCTAAGGACGCTCCCGAGTTGCTCGACCTCCGCTGCCGCAGCGTGACTCCCGTAGGCCGCGAGGATCGGTCGCACGACGCCGCACGGCCCCCGGTTCTCCAAGAGGGCACGGTAGTTGCTCCGGGGGTCTGCAGCAGAGATCCGTGCCGACGGCACGATCGCTGTCACCGTGAGCAAGGCCAAGGTCACAATGTATGTGCGTTTGTTCATACTGCCCTTCTTCCGGGGTTAACGCACCCCTGAGCGGTTTCTGGCGTGCGTCAGGGCTTGTGTCTGATGGTCTTCAGGGGCATGTCGGCCAGAGGTCCCTCGGGGGCGATGCTCTCCCAATGGCTGGCCAGGAAGGTCTTCCACGAGGTCTTGGGCGGCTTGTCCGGATCATCGAGGAGGCCGTGGTCGAGCATGACCCGGCGAACCGTCTGCCAGTGGACCTTGTACCCGAGCTTCTTGAGCTCCCCGTACATCCGCCCGTACCCCCAGCCGGGATTGTCCTCGGCCATGCGGAGGACCATGTCACGGATCATCCGCTGCTTGGTCGGGGCAGGGCCAGGCTTGCCGCGCCGGTCGGCGCCGTCGTACTTGCGAGCAATCAGCCAGCGGTGCCACTTTAGCAGCGTGTCTGGGCTGAAGAGCGTGCCGATCTCGCGCAGACGCTGCCTGCCCAGTTTCTTCGCCGCCCTCGCCAGGCGGCGCTTCTGGGCGTCGTTCAGGATGATGCGCTTGTGGCCGAGCTTCTCGCGTAGAACGCGATTCTCCTCCGTGAGATACTCGATGACCTCCTGCTGCTGCCGGTTCATCCACCCGGCAATCGCCACGACGATGAACTGCCATGGTGTCCAAGTCATGGTGTGAAGTATAGCTACGGCTCATTCGGCGCTCAAGGCCCGCGCAACGTCCGGAGCAGACAGTGTGAGATCGATCGGACAGTGTCTCTGCGCCTTGGGGAAGGCAGCTGCCGAAGCCCTGGGGATTCCTCAGCCATCGAGCGCGAAACCTCGGCTCGCGATCAACGACGACAGAAAGGATGCCAGTGCTTCGGCCTGGTGGTCCTTCCCGGGGGCCAAGTCGAAGCCGCCCAGCCCATGCGTTCGACGGTATTCGTTCCCGTAGTAGACGCCAGCCCCTTCGGCGTCATGGCTCAGGGTGACGATGAAGGCGACCGACGGCTTCGGGCCTCCGCCGCTGATGCGCAACGAGTCCCTGTACAGGTGCATGTCGCCCAGCGCTGCATGGATGCCACTGCGCGAACACCGGTACTTCGCGTCGAGTATGATCAGGAGTGTTCTGTTACCGTCTCGGACCGTCAGAACCATGTCCGGGCGACGCTCTCCCGAAACCGAATAGGCACTGCTGCCTACATCGTGGCTTGGTCTGTAGGACGGGAAGGTCTGCTGGAAAGTGAACCGGACCGAGGCCTTCCCGATACTGCCCTCCATGAAGCACCCATTCCTGATGCCGAGCAGAAGGTCCGCTTCGGCGGTCACCACGTTGCTGAAGTCCTCCGGGAACAGGGACGCCATGACCCGTAGGATCTTCACCCAAGGCATACGGTCCGTCAGACGTCCCACACGTTTGCACAGCTCGCCGAAGACCTCCTCCATCTTCGCCACCCGCTCTGGCCCGTGGCCCGGTAACGTGTCGCGCGCTTTCTCCGCGAGCCAGGACGCGAGCGCCCGATCCTCAACAACCTTTCGGGTTGAAACGGAGCACGCTCCCGAACTCGAGACCGGGTTCCGTTCCCACAGTCGCTCCTGGAACTCCGAACTGGCCAGTTCCTCTGGCGAGGCGCTCCGGACGTCCTGAAGCATCTGTACATGCTCGGAATGCCATTCCTGCCAGTCTTTGCTGGAGCGCATTCTCTCGGTGTATCGCGTTCCGTAGATCCGGCGGATGGCCTCTGGATCTGTCAGGTCCACGGACTCACTCGATTGCTCACCTGAAGCTGGAGTTGCCGGTTCTTCCTCAGCCATTTGCGGTCTCCCTTGTCGTAGGCGCCGAACAGATGTGGTGGCCGAGAGGCCCTACGCCCGCGGCGAGGATACATCAGGCCAGCGCCTTTCACAAGCCATGGTGACGTCCGTTCGGCGCACTCTTCCGGCTCCGCCTCAGAGCATGGCACATCTCCTCTTCGCGGTGCCTTCAGGATACGGCGGCGGCAGCGAGATGTCGCCGCTTGTCTCTCGGCCTCGGTGCCTTCTCCGCGGGACTGGCGCCTCCATGGACCGTCCTTCGCTCGAGCAGATTCCGGGCGTGGTCGACCGTCGCCTCCGTGGCGTTCTTGCCGGCCATCATCTCGGCCAGTTCGTGGACGCGATCCTCGCCGTCAATGACTCGGACCGTCGCCACCGTCTGGCGGCCGCCTTCCGGGCCAACGATCTCTTTGGAGATCCGGACGTGGTGATCGGCGCAGGCGGCGATCTGCGACAGGTGCGTGATGCAGATGATCTGGCAGGCGCTGCCGGTCTCCGACTTACGGCCAACGCGCTGGCCATGGGCCAGGACCCGCATCTTCCGACCGATGGTGACGCCGAGCCGGTCACCGATATTCGCGTCGATCTCGTCGAAGACCAGCACGCCGACCTGATCCTTGTCCGCCAGGATCGTCTTGAGCGCCAGCATGATCCGCGAGATCTCGCCGCCGCTGGCGATCTTCCGCAGGGGCAGGAGCTCCTGGCCGGGATTCGTGCGGACGAGGAACTCCATCTCGTCCAGGCCGGATGAGTCGATGGCCGGGTCGTCCGCCGCACGCGTGCGGATGGTAACTTCGAACGTGGCCTCTCGCATCTCCAACTCGCGGAACTGCGCCTCCACGAGGCCCTTGAGCCGCTTGGCGGCCTTGCGGCGCAGCCGCGTCAAGCCGTCGCCGATCGTGGCCAGCTGCCCCTGGAGCTCCTCGATCTGCCGGTCCAGCTCCCCGAGGGCCTGCGCGTCGGCCTCCAACTCCTCAACCTTCCGTCCGATCTCCTGCTGGTAGGCCAGGACCGCCTCCACCGGGTCGTCCGCGGGCGGGCCCAACTTGGCGTACTTGTGGACCATCCGGTTGACAACATCCAGCCGTTCTTCGACCTCCACGAGTTCCGCCCCGTCCACATCGAGACGGTCCTGGTACCGCTCCAGCGACGTGGCCGCATCGTGCAGGACTTCGGCCGCCTGCTCCAGCTCGTCCGCCACACCGGCCAGGGAACCGTCCATTCGCAGGAGATCCCGGACGCAGTGTTGCAGGGCGCCCAGCCGCTCGAGGACGGTGTCCTCGCCTTCCGACAGTCCGAGCAGCACCTGGGCCGACTGCGACTTGAGGCAGGCGGCGTTCTTGAGCACGCCGTAACGCTCCTTGGCCTGCTCGTACTCGCCGGGGCGCAAGGCGGCCGCGTCGATCTCGTCGATCTGGAATCGATACAGGTCCAACGAGTCCAGGCGCCTTGCTTCCGACTCGCGCAGATCCCGCAGGCGCTGCCGCCGATCGCGGAGCTGCCGGAGCGTCTCAGCAAAGCGCTTCCGCTCCTCCGTAGCGCCGGCGAACTCGTCCAGGATCGCCAGTTGGTTGCCAACCTTGAGCAGGAACTGCTGATCGTGCTGCCCGTGGATATCCACGAGCATCTGCCCGGCCTCGCGCAGCATGCCCACGGTCACCGGGGCCCCGTTGACCGACACGCTGGACCGCCCCGATGCCAGCACCCGCCGGGTGATCAGGACAGGCTCGTCGGGCACCAGGGACTGGTCAAGGACCTGCCCAAGCCGTTCGGCCAGTTCGGAGCTGCCGGTGTCGAACATGCCGCTGACGCGGGCCTCCGGACTGCCTGGGCGGACCATCATGGCCGCCCCCTCGCCTCCGCCTCGAAGCCCAAGCAGCAACTCCAGAGCGCCCAGGATCAGGCTCTTGCCGGAGCCAGTCTGGCCGGTGAAGACGTTCAGTCCGGGCGCGAGCTCGATGTCGACATTCTCGATGATCGCCAGGTTGGAGATGTGAAGTTCTCGAAGCATCGCGGTTTCTCCTTCGCGGTCTATAGGTGCCTCTCGCTGTCCGTGCGACAGTCTTGCTGGTACTGGGGGAGCAGCGGCGGCAGGTCGACGCGTTCGTCGAGGAATCCCTGCCAGGCCGCCAGCAGGTCGTGTGTGAAGTGCTTCTTGGCTTGGCCGCTCCTATGGGGCCCTGCCACCGGGGGCAAGGTCACCTTGCCGTTGCGGGCGGCGCCCAGCAGGGCGTGGCGGCGGAACCGGCGAAGCTGGCCCGATCGCTTCTCGCAGTAACGGGCCATGAAGGCGTCCAAGGCGATTGGCTCATTGGGGATGCCCGCCGACGTAGCGGGCCGGACATCGGGGAAGGCGCCGTCCAGGCAGACCGACAAGCCCGCTTCGCTGGCGCCCAGAACCTCGATGAGTGGCCTCAGGGGCAGTGCCCGGCCAGGCAGGAGATCACCGACCGACACGCAGGCAAGGGTGAGCACGACAGGTTCTGCCGATGCACGTAGCCGTGGGGCTTGCCCGAAGACCTCCACGGCGTCCGGCCACGCGGTGCCGCGGCCAAGGAAGACCTCCCGTGTCTTGCCGTCGACCTTGGCCGTCCCGAGCAGGTAGAGCCTACCGGGCGCCAGCTGGACCAACTTCCCGGTCGCCCGAACGGCCGCAGCGACCGCTTCGGCCAACCGATCCACTCGGAACTCCCACCCGCAGAGCTCATCCGCCTCGAACCAGATCGGACCCAGCTTGGCACAGCGATGGTAGAGACGTTGGCGCCCGGAGCTTGCCTCGGTAACGGTCGGCGGCTCGACCCAGCACGCCTCCTCGCACTCGGCGCAGCTCAGGCCGGCCGCCGGCTCGGCCTCGGCCAGGAACCCCTGTTGCTTCAGTGCGGCGACGGCCTCTGCCGGGAGCCGCTGCAGGGCCGCGTGGGGCCATTGGAGAGAGTCCGAGCCCTCGATCTCGGCGGTCCGTAGCATCAGCTCGAAGGTCTCATGCACGGTCGACCCCCACGACCTCCGGGTTTTGGACTAAACCGCTGGCGCGGTAGAGCTTCGCACAGGTAGCGATCATGGGGGATCGTTAGGCCAGGGCAGCCGCATCGGCCGATTCTCCTTCTCATCGACGCCCGTGTGGGAGTCACAGGCACTCCATGAGGAGAAGACCCATGACCGAGCTGCGACGCCGGATGATCCAGGACATGGAATTGCGAGGCCTGAAGGAGAACACCCAGAAGGCCTACGTGGAGGCCGTCAAGGGCCTCGCACGGCACTTCAACCGGTCTCCCGACCTGCTGAGCGAGGAGGAGCTCCGCCTGAGCGAGGAGGAGCTCCGCCGCTTCTTCGTCTACCTGACGAAGGTCCGGCGGTGCGCCAAGAGCACCCTCCGCGTCTATCTGTTCGGCATCAAGTTCCTCTTCAAGCACACCCTCCGCCGCCCGCTGGGCGTCTTCGATCTCATCCGCCTTCGTCGGGACAGGAAGCTGCCTACGGTGCTCAGCCGCACCGAAGTTCGTCAGCTTCTGACCGGCATTCGCCGGCCCCAGGCCCGCGTGAGCGCCCTGCTGATGTACAGCTGCGGCCTGCGGGTCTCCGGCCTGAGCCGATACTTCCGGAATGAACACTCGCCTGCAACCGTCGTGGGCCATGACAGGTTGTCATATCCGGCGGCGCCAAACGGCTGTACTTCCACGTCGCCGCCGAGACGAAGCGGTTCACGGTCACGGCAAAGGGGCACGGGCAGGAGACGGCTCGGTCGCCCTCGACAGCCGGCTTCCGCCGGTGATGTCCATGGTGCCCCAGGGCGTGTTCCAGTGGGCCGGGAAGGCGAATTGATCGGCGCAGGCCCCCGGCACCCCGTGTGATCGCCCAGGAGGCAGGTAGAGCCCAGTAAAGGCCGGACGCCGGTCCACCTCCAACAGGTCCCAGGCCGCCATTCAGCGCCTCGTTTGGCGCATAGCTAGAGAAAAACGGGCCTGGTTCAGAATGAGCCGGATTCGGGTAACACTTTGGAGACGGTGGGCGCGCCGGCTTGGGGCGGCGTCGGGCGGGGAGGACACAGACCGCCGGGGTGGCCAGATCAGTTCCGTTGGAACCGC
>Ga0307380_10007349_pt1 | contig 14349 bp, 9 predicted proteins | sample UN3MG_FD_202239 | JGI IMG/M metagenome (GOLD analysis project Ga0307380, IMG submission 202239) | Soil microbial communities from Risofladan, Vaasa, Finland - UN-3 | ecosystem: Environmental > Terrestrial > Soil > Coastal area > Acid sulfate soil | place: Finland: Risofladan, Vaasa | collected... | reverse complement strand
GATTGCTGTCGGAAATGAAGTTGAGTTCCGTATGCCATTGGTGATGATAGCACAGGTGTTCGCACCGGCTTTTAGTAAGTTGGCAACGATGAATGCTGTGGTCAAATTGATTCAAGACCAATTTGCATATAAGGATTTAAGCGTTGGAGATACAGAGGGAACAGTAGTGAGTTTCCAAGAGCCAACGGTTGTTGATGTAGGCCGGGATAGAGGACAATACCAGATTAACGTGTCCGTGAGAGCCGAAACTGATTTTTTCGTATAAAAGGAGATAGATAATGAGTGATACAAACAGAGCCTCAATTCTGTATGTGAAGGAAACGAGTTACGGTGTCCCGCCTGCAACACCTGCGATGCAGTTCCTCCGTTTTACCGGAGAAGGTCTGAAGACCACTAAAGAAACAGTATCAAGCGATGAGATTCGTGCAGACAGGCAAAATGCTGATGTTATTGAAACCGGTCAGTCGGTTGAAGGTGACATCAATGGAGAACTGAGTATGGGAACATACGAGGATGCGTTTCTTGCATCCTTACAGGCGGCCGCTTTGTCAGCGGAGGTCGTTGTTCTCAATGCCGGTTCAGCCTCAGTAGTTGCGTCGACAGGTGTGTTCACACACGCTTCTGCGTGGGATGTGACACCGACAGCAGGCCAATGGGTTCGTTGGGGAGGTTGGGCGAATGCAGGGAATAATGGTTACTTCAAGGTGGCCGCTTCACCTGCTCCGACAGGGACAACTTTTACAGTTGAGTATAAGGGTACTCTGGTCGATGAAGGGCCAACTGTTTCGCTAACTTGCAAGCAGGGTGGACAGGCACTCAACGGAGTACAGGAAGACAGCTTCACCTTCGAGAGAAGGCACGGAGATTTGACAAGTCTGTTCGAGCAGTATTACGGAGTTGAGTTCGAAGGATTCACTCTGGAAGTTCCTGCTGATGGTAAGATTACTGTTGTGTTCAACACAATGGGTCAGAAGGAAGAAGCGACCGGAGCAACGATTGCAAATTCTGATGTTGCCGCAAATGAGTTCAGAGTCGTGAGTACAGCGAACAATCTCAAGAGAGCGTTGCTTGGGAACGTGGCTATTTGTCTGATGTCCGGCTCGATTGAGTTGGTGAATAATCTCAGACAGGTACGATGCGGTGGAGAGAAGTATCCGAATCAGCTTGGTGTAGGTTCGCTCAACATCACAGGTTCGATTGAGATACTGTTTGGTGACCACGTTCAGAAGGATGATTTCTTGGCTCACGCTGAAACAACTTTCTCGATTGCGATTGAAGATTCCGGTGGACGAGGAATGGTTATTGAACTTCCTGCAATTCTGCTTACGGATGAGTCATCGAATGCTGAGAGCAAGGATTCGGAACTTATGGAACCGCTGTCTTACGAAGCAAAGGTGAGTGCGTCCGAGGACATAATGATTCGTTACGCAACATTCAGTGCGTAGACTTTTTTGAAAGGTGGACAGAGATGGCCAAAGGATTTAGATTCAGTAATTTTACGACTGACGCAGACAAGGAAAGCGAAGGTGTATGGATAGACTATACGGGAGATTTCAAATTGAAAATCTGTCGTATAGGTTGTCCGGCCTTCAAGGAATTTATGCTGAAGCGTGGGAAACCGCATATGCGGAGTATGGAAGCCGGTTCGTTAGACCCGAATATCGCTGATGACTTGATGAAGGACGCACTTGCACAGACAATCATCAAGGATTGGAAAGGACTGCTCGATGACAAGGATGAGGAGATTCCATTCAGCACGGAAACGGCTCGGCAGTTACTTGATACACCGGGTGATTTTTATGATGAGGTTTTTACTCTGGCGAAGCAGAGAGAGAATTTCAAGATAGATAAGACTGAAGGAACGGCAAAAAACTGATAGACCGCCTCGAATGGGAGAAGGAATTTGGTGACAGGCAAAATGTACTCGAAGCGAGAGCGGAACAGGGATATGATGAAGCGAAGAAAGTTCTTGAAGGAAGGCCGAACCTTAACTACGAGCAAGGAGTCATCCGAGATATATTTGTAACGTTACATAACCGCAGGCAGATTGGGATGGAAGCGTCACCGATTCCCCACGTTGAGATTGAGTCTTTTTTGAATTTGCACGGTTATCGTCAGTTTGATGTTCGGCTTTTTATAGCTGAGATAATTTGCAGGCTTGACGATAATTGGCGAAGTTCTGGTTCGAAGACAAAGACAACAGAGGAGGATGAGGATGCCTGATGCTGAAGTTCTTGCGGTAGGTATAAACGCTCGAGGTGCGGTTACTGGTGCAAAGGTCTATAATGATTCTGTAAAGAAGATGGGACAGAATACAGACAAGACCGCAGGCAAGATGAAGTCCTTCGGGGGAACCGCAACAAAGCTATTTGCCGCCATCGGTGGTGCTCTGATTCTCCGCAAAACGATTATGACAATTTCATCGTTTGAAGATACGATGGCTCAGTTGCAGGGTGTCACAAGTGCAACAACATCTCAAATGCAAATAATGAGTTCCACGGCTCGAGAGTTGGGAGCAACAACAAGGTTCTCAGCATCGCAGGCGGCCGAAGGTTTGCTTGCACTTTCTCGGGCAGGTTTCACGGTCGAGGAATCGACTAAAGCGATTGCCGCCACATTGACGTTGGCAACAGCCGCTCAGTTAGAACTTGGCAGAGCAAGTGAAATAACTTCAAATACAATCAGACAGTTTGGCTTGAAAGCAAGCGATGCAAACAAGGTTGCTGACATTCTGGTGAATACTGCGAACAAAGCGAATACAGATGTCGAAGGTTTGGCAGAAGCACTCAAGTTTGCCGGTGTAAATGCCGGAGTGTTTGGAATTTCGCTTGCCGAAACGAATGCCGCTTTAGGTGCTCTGGCAAATGTCGGACTCCGTGGTGGAATGGCAGGTCGTGGTCTTTCGATGGTTCTGGCAACACTTGCAGGGCCGACTGAAGGAGCAACGAAGGCTCTGAAAAATCTCGGACTGACGCTTGAAGAAGTTGACCCGCAGAAGGTTGGTATCATCGGTGGGATGCAGGCGTTGAACAGAGTGAATGCACAGGCTTCAGACATAACCAGAATCTTCGGGAAGTCTCAGTTGAAGACGGTTTTGGCTCTGATGAAATCAACGGAGGCGATGGAAGCCTTCAGAGCGTCGAATGAAAAAGCTAATGGGGTTGCAAAGAGAAATGCAGACTTGATGGAGAACACGTTATCTGGTGCATATCTTGAGTTGAAATCTGCCATCGAGGAAACGATGCTGTCAGCAGGTGACACAGGATTTCTTGGGATAATGAAAGAGACTCTGAAGGTTACGACAAGTGTTGTTCGTGCATTGACCGGTGTTGGTCAGAGTTCATCGAAGACGTTTCTTAAAATGCAGTTGGCAACGAACAAGACGTTGCAGGGATTAAGGGTCTTCTGGAAGATGTCAACTGCCGGTTGGGACATGATATTTGAGGTCATCAAAACTGGTGCGGTTGCGATACCAAATTTTTTCATTGGTGCGTATAATCTAATTATTGATGCGAACAAAAAATTTATGAATGTGATTCTGGATTCAGTTCGTGATTTGATGGAAACACTCACAGGAGTTGCTTCGCTTGTCAGCGATGATTTGACTGAAGCATTGGTTGAGTCGATGAGGGACTTGGACAAGTTCAAAACAGGAATGAACAAGGCACTCGATGACCAGAAAATAAAGCTGATTGATATTGGTACGACCCAAGAGCGTCAGAATGAGATTTTCAATAAGACGAAAGCGGAAATAGCCGCAATCAACAAGGAGCACATCGGTGTTCACGGTTGGTTGACGAAACAGTTAAACGTAATAACTCTTGCCGAGGCACAGGCCGCCAAAGCAAAGAGAGATGCAGATGCTAAGTTGGCTGTTGAAAAAGAGATTACGCTTACGATGCAAAAGCAATGGGAAGCAAGTAAAGGTGCGGCTGAAGCAGGCAGATTTGCAGGCCGACCAACTACAGGTGGCGGTGGAATGACGATTGAACAACTTCGGGAAATTGAAGAAAAGAGAAAGTCGATAGCCGGTTGGATAATGCAGGGTTTCAAGGCTGACGAAATGACGGCAGTAGTTTTGAAGTCAATAACCAGAGGAATTTCGAATGTTGGTTTGGGAGTAAGCACTCTTATTGATAAGGGCGTTGAAGGTCTGAAAAAACTGACAGAGGGTAGCAATAAGTTCAAGATTACGATGGAAGATGTCGGCAGTTCGGTATCCGGTGCGTTCACAGATTTTCTGCTCGGAGCGAAATCGTTCAAGGATTCGATTAATGACATTACGAAATCGCTGATTAGGATGGCAGTTCAGCAAGCGATAATGTCTGGGTTTACCGGTGGTGCAACTGCCGGAGCAAAAGGTTTGGTAGCAATGGCAAGCGGTGGTGTTGTATCTGGGCCGACTCCTGCACTCATTGGAGAGCGTGGGCCGGAAGCAGTTATACCGCTGAAGCGAGGAGCAAATGGAGAACTTGGATTGAAGTCTGCCGGGACGAATGTGAACACGACTCAGTTCAATCTGGTAAGTCCAGACTCGAGAGGAATCAAGGATATGCTGTTGCGTGACCCGAAACTGATAAAGCAGATGAACGAATCTTACAGGCAGGGATATGCAATTGACTAAATTATTAGCGACTAATAATCTTGTAACATACTTAAAACAAAAGACTTAGGAAGTAAAAATGGCAAAGAAATATTTTATCTTAAATGACGAAGTTCGATGCTTTTCCTATGGATACAGGTCTTCATACGAGCCGTTAGTTACGATTCAGCAAAACGCTCAGAAGACTGTGACGCAAGAATTGGTACACGATGCCTACGATTGGGCAAGATTTGAAGCACCGATAAACAACGTAAAAAACATTGACCTGCCTGCATTGAAGAACGTGCTGATGAATGTCGGAGGCAATCAAGATTCGTTTCTGTTCAGAGATTCGTTTGGTCTGGTTGGAAATGTGATTGATAGAAATACGATTGGAACGAAGGTTTCTTCTGGTGCATTGACCCTGCAATCGTTGAGAACATATAGCATTGCCGGTGAAACAGATAGGACGTATGAGATTTACAACATTGAAATGGCTCTTGGATTTAGCTTATGGATTGGCGGTGCATTGAAAACGGTTACTGTTGATTATGTGGTAAACGATGTTGACGATGGCACGATTGATATTACAGCGACAGATACCGGAGATGTTGAGATTGAAGGATACTTCCTGCGAAGATGCCGATTCAATGGTGGACTGCAGAGCATCCTTGAGGCGTTTGATTTGAATAATATGAATTTGACTGTGGTAGAGGAGAGTGTGGTCGGTGGCGTTTAACAGTGACATTCAAAATTTCAAGTTAGTTGACTTGTATCAGTTCGAGTACCAGAACGGTACGTTCGAACGTTTTACGAGTTACAGCAGGCCGGTTATATTGAACGGCAACACGTATAATCCTGCTCCGATTTCTCGAGATGAACACGAAGAAGAATCGACCATCAAGGTCGGGACGATGAGAGTATCGTTAGGATTGAGCGATTATACAAGGACGCTGATTGACTTGAATAAAATACGCAACAGGCGAGAACTCGACCGTGGCAAATTCATCCTGTATCAAGCGGAATTGGGAAACGAGGATGCGAATTTCAGATTGAAGTTTTCAGCGACTACAGGAAAAGTCGAGGTGAACAGGCTTTCGCTTGAATTGGAATTCAGAGATATATTTTTCCTGCTGAAGAAGAACGTACCTTCAGACATTTATGCGGAGCAATGCAATAACATATTTGGTGACTCTGTTACCTGCACCGTTGATTGGGATGCGATAAAGGTAACGGGTGCAGATACCGGTGGAAGCACCGACAGGCTTTTGATTGATTCGGGTAGAAGTGAGGCAGACGGCTTTTTCAATAGAGGAAAGCTGAGAATGGATACCGGTGTGCTTGCCGGAGAGGAAAGTATTGTGCAGGAATACACGGTAGGTCAGTTCAAATTGATGCCTCCGTTTAGTGCATCGGTTGGAGCAGGTGACCAGTACACAGCGTGGCCGAATTGTCAGAAAACGTTCGGTGGTTGTCAAGGTTTTGTAAATGAGGACAATTTCTTGGGTTTTCGGCTTGTGCCGAGGCCAGAACAGATGTAGGTTAATTTTGATTCTAAGGCGTTTTGATGTCTGAACATCCAATCACACTCAAGGGTGCGGAACATTGCCATACGCAGGCAAATATGAAGCCAAGCGATGTGTTAAGGGAGATAATAGTCCTCCACGCACTTCGAGGTATTGATACTCCGTACCGGAATGGTGGGCAGGAGGCATACAAAGGTGCGGATTGTGCCAACTTCGGGATAACTCCGTACAAGTTGGCCGGACTGATTAATGAAGGACTGAGGATACCGCATCAGCACAAAGATTGGATGCTCGGGAAAGATATAAACCCGTTCATATTTCGGGAGTTTATTTTGCAGTTCGCAGAAGAAGTTCCGTTCGATGACAGGAAGCCTGCAGATATGGTTTCGTTTCTCTGGCAAGGGATTGAGAGCCACGTTGGGATAATTACGCAGATTGACCCAGATTGGTTTGTCCACGCCCCAAGCGGAGAAGCGGTAAAGTTTCAGAAATTAATGCAGGCGACATCGTTGAAGTCGATTTATAGGCACAAGAAGATATTGGAGTTGGAAGCAAATGGGCAGTAGCGGGCCGAATGAAAGTTGGAGCAACGTTGGACGATTAGGTTTGACGTTTGGACTTGGTGCTTGGTTAGGAGCACCGGGATATATCGCAGGTGGTGTGCTTGGTTCGGTATTGTTTCCACCGGAAGCACCCGAAGCACCAGACCCGTACACAGCGATGAATTTGAATACGGCTGAAGAAGGGGCTCCTGTTGCTCTGCATTACGGAGTGAACAAGGCAAAAGGAAATTGGATTTACAAAGGTGAAATCCGAAGCAGAAAAGTTGAAGAAGGTGGAAAAGGTGGCCAGAAAACAGTCACAGGATACAAGTATTGGACTTGGGCGGCACTTGGACTTGGCAAGGGAATTGTTGATGTAACGAGAACGTGGAAGAATGACGACATTTATCTTGCCGATGGTAATGCGACGATGGTATTATATCGTGGAACCGCTGACCAAATTCGTGACCCAGATTGGGATGTGAGAGCAGAAGATGTTGTTCCGCTGAAGCGTACAGCATATTGGTATCTCAACAATTTTTATCTGGGCGAAGATAATAACACGATGCCGACAATCTCGAGCGAAATTCACAGGCATCCGTGGGATACAGTAATGGGTGATTTGCCTCCGTATGTTTTGAACAAGGTAAGCGAACAGACAATCGGTGGTGCAAAAGTTATGCGTGATAAGTATGACGATATTCTGGTTTTTGACCAGACCTCGATGAGAGTTTATAATTCGGATTGGGAATTGCAAAGAACGCTCGATATGACACCGATAGGATTGCCTTCATTTCAAGGAAGTTGGGATGTTGTTCTGACGTATTCGAAAAGCGGAAGAACAGATATAAATTTGATATGGGGAAATGACGGAACAGACGTTCTGGAACTTTACAGGTTCGGAAAAACGACGAAAAATCTCAACAACGAAAAGACTACTTTAGTCAGAGGAACATATCGGAAGTATAACGTCTATGTTCCGGCAGGTTCGTCTTCGTTTACTGCTATTACAGCGGATTCGAACAGTCAGTTTATTTTTATCGGTGAGTATAATCAGATTGGTGCGATAAGCAGATTGCACAAGGTTTCGTTGGCCGGTTCGACCACTTTGGCAACGTATGATTTGACAGCAGGTTCGGTTGGTAGTCCGAATAGTGTTGCTGTAAACGAGGATTTTGTTTTTTGGCAAAAAGCGGGTGGCGGGACATATATGATAAGTTTCACCGGCACAATTCTCGATTCAGTTGGCGGTGGAGGTGGTGGATTGCTTGATACTCCAAATGCAATCTGTGCATTATACGGAGCACCGTGTATTGTTGGTGTTGCGATAGGAGTAAACTCGACCCCAGATTATGACTCAATCTCGTTTGTGACATACGATAGGGATACTCAGCAATTCATTACGAACAGTCAGACTACGTTGAATACGGCCATTTTCTGGGATGCAGGTGAATCGCCTTTATGGGGAACGAATAGTTGGGAAGGAAATCTGCAAGAAGGAGCAAACGGAACGCTGTATTACACAGGTCACGACCCGTCGAATAACTACTATTCGATGGAGATGATTGTCGATGCGAACCCGGGGCATATAATGTATGACCTGTTTAAGCAGGCAAAGGGATTTGATTTGACGACTGTTGATACGGACGAACTGGAAACAGTTGGAACGACCTGCTTTGATAATCGAATTGGGATGTCTTTTTCGTTGGTAAGAAAGCAGAATGTCGGAGCGGTTATCAGAGATATTCTTGGACACTTGCAGGCACATCCATATCAGACAGACGAAGGGAAGTTTGGATTTTTTATGCCGAATCCGAATGATGCTGTTGTGGATACGATTACGAAAGATGATGTGCTTGCGATTACGAATCAAGGACAAGCAGAACTGTCGATAATTTCGTCGAGTTTGAAGGACATAGGATTATGCCCGAACAGGTTAAATGTGACGTATGAAAACAGGTTGAATCAGTACAAGCGAGATGCAACGTTTCAGTTGGACGATATGTTGGCACAGGACTTGGATGGACAGATAATTGAGGAGAAGTTGAATTATCAGATGTTCAGCAATCCTGCTGTTATTTCGAAGATGGCTTGGAAGGCTTGGAAGATAGGCCGGTTCCAGAATATGCTTCATACGACTGTGTTGAACGGAAGATGGCTAAAAATACGTCACGGAGAAGTTTACAATCTGGATTTCCCAGATGACGAACTTCCGATGAAAAGGTGTCGTGTGTTCTCGATTCAAGATGCACCTGCATCGACGGAAGCAGGCATAACAGTTACGTGGATGATGGATGATGAATTTCTGACCTCGTATGAGGAAATAGATTACGATGCCTCCATTTCGGGGGATACTTCTGTCGGCCCGCCAGAAGAAGTTGTTCCCGTTGTCTGGGAGGAAGATGCACGGTACAATAATGACATCTATACTTTAGGACTAAGTGCCATACGAACAGGCAACGGGACAGCTTATTGCGATGTTTTTATAAGCCTTGATGCACCGGATAATTTCTTTTATGCAAAGAGGCTGACGCAGTTTGCAAACGTTGGTGATTTGGTAACGGATGTGACGACGTTGGATAGGAACATTAAGGTAAACACGGATGCGTACACAGAGAGCACATTTGCGACGTACTCAAGGACAAACCAGAGAAACAACATATCATATTGCTTGATAGGAGAAGCGAGCACATCGTTTGATTTAGCCTTGACCAATATGGAATTTTTCACATATCGCCAAGCAGTTGTTTCCGGTTCAGATTTGGAACTGCGAAAAGTGGTTAGAGGCAAAGATTATACGAGGACGAAACCGCATTTGGTGTCTGATGATACGGTTGTTCTGAACACAGGGATTTCGTACAACAAGGTTGAGATTCCATCAGAGTGGATTGGAAAAACCTTGTATTTCAAATTCATTCCGTACAATTTGCGAGGCGATGGATTAGAAGAAGATGATGTTGACACGTATGAGTACACGTTGCAGGGATGGACGAGGAAGGCGACTCATACGGACAGGCTTCAGATTGAGGATAGTGTCAGAGGCGAACTTGGAACACGAACAAAGACGAATGACAGCGACGTAAAAGTTATCTGGGAATACACGAATCGGAACAGCGGAATGGGTGAAGCGGCTCTTGATACGTGGGAATGGCAAGGTTGGATGGCAGGAGATGTTGATGATTATGATGTCATCATTTATCAGTCAGACGGTGTTACCGTGCAGGCCGAACACTTGGGTATCGGCTTGATTGACAAGTACACCTATACCAATATTCAGAACACGACTGATTTCGGTACACCGTCTGACCACTTTTGGATTGGAATAAGACCTGTCGTAACTGGCCGAGGCGTGGGACGAGAGGGATACGAAATAATGAAACAGGAAGTAGAGAGGATATAAATTATGGCTGATGCTCAAACTCCGCAAGCACAATACGAACTGCCGGAAGGTACTGGAAATAATCCGCAGGAGGATTACAACGAAAACTGGGAATCTGCAGACCACGCAGGCGGTTGGCTAACTGCCGAAATTGCAACCGGTGAAGGTGGAGTTGTAGGTGAATGGTACACGTTCAATGCAACAGGTAAAGCAGTAAAGGCACAAGCTGATTCTCTCGATAATTGTGCGATTGTGTTTATGCTCACTGAGGACACGTTAGAAGGCGAAGAAGGTCTGTTTCTTAAAGCCGGTAACTGGTACAAGTCTTCTTGGGGATTAGACCCGAGCAAGATATATTATCTTGACCAGAGTACAGCCGGAGCGTGGACAACGACTCAGCCTGCAAGTGGACTGATTATCGTTCTGGGACGATGCGATGAAGATACCGAAACATTCCATATCGCAGAAGGTGGAGGCGGTGGTGGAGGCGGTTTGAATGACCACGCTACGCTGACAAACCTTCCGTGGAGTGTCGCAGGTCATACGATGGATACCGACCTTGATATGCTTCTGAACGGAATTGTAAATGTTGAAAAAATAACTATTATTCCAGATGGAACAGCAGGTTCAAATGTCGGGTTATATATCGGCAATACTTCATTTGTAATGCACCCGAGTTTTAATTATTATTCGTGGCAAGATATTATTCACAAAGCAAGCGGGGCAACTACCGGTGCAAACAGGATGGTTGGAATTGAGCGTGAATATCGAATGACGGATGCGGTCAATCCAATCGGAATTATGCAGGGAACAAATAATGTATTCAGAGCGTGGGAAAATATGGGTGATTCCGCAACAGTTTTCATTGGACATAAAAACCTATATGATGTAGCGGCAGGTGTTACGGCAGATGGTGACGCATACGGATATTGGAATAAGTGGCTATTCAATGGTGCGGGGTCAACGATACGAAACTTGCATGGGTTTATAAATGATTTTTATACAGTGTATTCGGTGCTTGGTTCAATCTATGGTACAAATAATATCTTTACAAATGCAGGACTTGGTACAGTTGCAGGTGATGTTTTTGCGAATACAGTATCACTCGCATATACAGGAGTCACACCAATCGGTGGAGATATGCACGCTTATCATTCAACGAGTAATTCAACCGCTCAAACTGGAACAAGATATTCACATTCTGTTTGGGGTGCGGGTTGGGATTATGCTTTTTATTCTGATGAGGATACCGTTCCAAGTTATCTTGCAGGTCAGTTACAGGTTGACAATACAATTTGGAGTGAAGGAACGACCGGAGCGACACCGACAAGTGGGGCAGGCACTCGGCTTATGTGGATACCTTCGAAGGAAGCGTTCAGAGGTGGAACAATACACGATAGTTCTTGGGATGACGCAAATATAGGTCAGGGTTCATTCTGCTTTAGTAATTATCGAAGTTCGGCAACGGGTGCAAAATCGACTGTGTTTGGGCATAACTGCGGAGCGTCAGGAACGTATGCCGTTGCGATGGGATATTATGCTTATTCGAGTGGTACGGGTTCTATTGCATTAGGCTCTACTGTATCGGCAACTGCTTTAAATGCAGTTGCAATCGGGTCAAACATAACTGCCATAACAGATGCAAAATGTTTTGGTGATGGCATTTATTCCTTTACAGAGGGTCTCTGTCTCGGTTGGAATATTGATACAAATGTAACTTACAGGGCAGTTTTTGTTGGACGAAATATAACAGGTGGAACTGGAACAAGAAATGACGATGTAGCGTTTGGAAGATATATAACGTTCGACACTCACGACTCCGCAATGGTAGTTGGTATGGGAGCAGGTGCTTCAAATCCATTATTGAGTCAAGGTGATTTGACTTTTGCAATTGGATATTATTCAAATCTTCCGTCAATTGTGCTTGATGGTTCTGGTGCAGGAGTTGGAGTTCGTGCAGATGTATTAATTTATGCCGATACAACGATTTCTGGTGCTTCTGTTTTCACCGGTGGAATTTCTGCACCGTTGACAGGTTCGGGAACAAACTCTGAAGCGTGGGGAGCAGGTTCAACTGCAACCGGAAATAACTCGCTTGCAGTCGGATATAATTGTACGGCTTCTGGCGATGGAGTTGTTTGCGTTGGAAATGATGTTGTTGCCTCGAACGGTAACTCATATTTATTTGGGTATCAGTTAAATACGTCTGGTGTTGAAAATGTTTTAGTCGGTCGGTTGATTGACATAGGAGGTGCGAACGGAACCGTTGTTGTCGGTGATTATGTTACAGGAATAAGCGGGTCAGTTGTTGCTATCGGGTCTGATTTATTGACCGGTGGAGGGGCATCAACATATTCTGTTTTAATTGGAACGGCAGGCGTTCACACAGGAACCATTGCAAACAATGTTGCGATTGGTTACAATTTCAATATTGCAGGCGATGAAAATGTTGCTATCGGTGAAGATGTTTCCGTTACAGGTTCTTATTCAGTAGGTATCGGACAGAATTCGAATGTGGCATATAATTATGGAGTTGCTCTCGGTCGTGATGCAACGATAACAGGTGTATCTGGTACTGCAATCGGTGAGGGTTCAAGTGCAGGAATAAATTCAGTATCGCTTGGACGGGATGCTTTTTCTTCTTATGATGAGTCAATCGCAATCGGTAGAAGTGCAGTAACAACTGCGGTAAACCAACTTATGATAGGTGCGACTTCATACGAGATTGATACGGTGACATTTATTGTATCTGGTACAGAAGTCAGCTTTACAAACGGAGTTGTTTTTACCGGTCACGTATCCGGCAGGCCGACAGGGACAGGAGCGAATTCGGAAGTATTCGGAGTCGGCTCAAGTTGTACTGCAACAAATGGAGTTGTGGTTGGAAATGGTTCTGCTCTGACAGGAAATAACTCAGTCGTAATCGGGTATTTGATTCCTGCTCCAAATGTGAATTACGATTGCGTGATTATTGGTTCACAGGCAACCGTAACGCACTCAGGTAGTGTGGCTATCGGTGCAGGAGCATCGGTCACTACGCAAGGTGTTGCGATAGGTGATAATGCTTCGAGTGGTTCAAATGCAATAGCTATCGGACAGAATGCAAATGGTGCAGGTGGTCTTGCTATCGGTAGAAATTCACTTATTACAGGTGGCGGTGGAGGTATCGCAATCGGTGCGGGTGCGGTTGGGTATGTAAGCGGAATTGCAATCGGAACGGGAGCAACCACAAACACGAAAGCAGAGTCAATCGCTATCGGAACAAATGCAACTGCTCAAGTTGCAAACGGTATGGTTATTGGTGCGACTTCATACGAAATTGACACTTTAACATTCATTACATCTGGAACTGCTCTGAGTGCAACAAACATCTGGAATTTCAAAGATGATGTTTGGCTTGACAATGATAAAGATTTAATATTTGATGGTGGTACAGGGAACCAGAAAATTGTTGCTCCATCAGGTGTTGGCAGTCTTGAATTCTATGGAGGTGGCAGTGGCGGTAAAGCATTTGAGATAATAACTGATATTGGTTATCTCGGAAATAAAGTTGCATACGTATACGATGTTGAAATGGGAGCAAGTACAATCTTACAGGTTCTCGGAACATTGGAGTTCGGAACTGTAGGAAGTGGCACAGGTCACATTAAATGGAATAAGCACACAGCAAATTCGGTAACTCTGAATAATGGAACAAGTTCAAGTGTGGTTGCTGACCTGCAAACTGCAAACGATGGAAATGTGTACGCAGTACAGGAAGCCACAGGTTCTCCTGCTATTCAGCTGATTGTTGATTTTACAAGTGTCGGTGCGTTTCAGTGGGTTGATATTCGATGTCAATATGAAGGTTCGGTTATTCACAACGTTGACATTGAATTATATAATTGGACTTCGACCAATTGGGATAAATTCAATAACGTGAATAGTGGGTTCAGCAACAGCGGAACGAGTTTTATAAATTTTAGCTTTTTTGTCGGTGAAACGTACACGAATTATGTAGGTACAGGCGGTAGTGCAGGACAGGTTCTGGTGAGGTTCAATCATTCTGTTTCTGGTAATGTTTCGCACGACCTTTACATTGATGTTGTGGCGTTGTATCAATAATTGAAAAAGTTTCTTGACAATCTTGACTTATGGCTGATAATGTAATTGTTAGCGACAAATAATTTTTAAAGGAGTTTGAAGATGAGCGGAAATGTACTCAGTTTTTCGGAAACAGTTCAGAATAGTGTTAATGCACAGGGCATTCAGATTTCAAAAGGGTTGAAGTCTTTTTTGCTGACGGACAAAGGCAAAAAAGCGAATGCACTTCTTGCTGAA
>Ga0307380_10007346_pt1 | contig 14353 bp, 18 predicted proteins | sample UN3MG_FD_202239 | JGI IMG/M metagenome (GOLD analysis project Ga0307380, IMG submission 202239) | Soil microbial communities from Risofladan, Vaasa, Finland - UN-3 | ecosystem: Environmental > Terrestrial > Soil > Coastal area > Acid sulfate soil | place: Finland: Risofladan, Vaasa | collected... | reverse complement strand
TGTTTTAAAGAACGCTGGATAACAATGGGGCCAACTCAAGCCGGAGACGTCATGGTTATAACTCACCTCTACTTTGTTGAAGAACCTGCGGAGAGAATAAACATACTATCAGCAAGACATGCAACTTTTCGGGAAAGGAGACACTTTGAAACGCTCGAATGATGACTTTGAAATGAAGAAAGAATACGACTTCTCAAAAGGTACACGCGGACGTTTTTACTTTCCGAAGAAAATTTCGATAACCATACGACTTGATGACGATGTTCTACTTTACCTGAAAAAAATGGCCGGCATGAAAAAGGTCGGGTATCAGACACTGCTTAACAGTATTCTTCGGGATTACATGCAGAAAGTAGCTCAATAACTTCTCTTTCATTATAGGTGAATCATCCCTGCAGGCATTGTGCCCTGTAGGCCCCAGGGATTTGTCCCTGGGTTTTTTTTCGTCATTCATGACCAGAACGGTATTCCTGATCGACGGCTTCAACCTCTATCACTCCATAGATGAAAAACCCAGTCTTTATAAATACAAATGGCTTGATCTGGGGGCCCTTGCCCGGCAGTTTAGAGCCTGGAGGCAGCGTATTATTTTAGGGCTCTCCCGGGTCGGGGCACTGTCTATTTGCAGGAATTACTTCCCCACCTTCTTTAGATCCCGCTCCAACCGCTCCAGCCGATCTTTCAATTCCTGGATGTCATCTATAAACTCTTTGACAGCCTCCTTGCCCACGGTTGCCTGCTCTTTCAACACAAGCTTTTCGTACACCTTTGCTCCCAGTTGACTGAACTTCTTCTCAGCCTGTCGCTCCAGCTGCCCGATCTCGTAGCGTAGAAGGCCCATTTCGCCGAGATCCTTGGCCTTTCCCTTGGCTTTTCCCAGGATCTCCCGGGACGACTCCAAACCTTGATTGACGACTTCTTCCATTCGATCCCAAAAACTCAATTTTTTTCCTCCTTGTGTTGCAAAAACGGTGCTATATTTAAGATAGCTACAGAGGTGGCAAATTGCAACTTCGTCGATCCTCGTGCTACCATGGGGTCGAGAAAGGCGAATCTGATGGCGTACCTTCGCTGCAAAAACTGCGGTCGATATCTGCTGTCCGTGGATGCGATTGATCAGGGCTACTGCTGCGAAGAATGTGCCGAAGTGTTCCGTGCCTGTACCAACTGTGGCAGCTACTTTCGAGCCGACATGGGGTACGGGGAGCAATACTGCCGCCCGGACTGTGCGATCCAGTATAAGATGAGCCGTTTCGTCGACACAACGACAACTAATAGACTATCAGAGGAGTTGGCATGAATTTGATTTTCCTCGGAGCTCCAGGGGCGGGCAAAGGAACCCTGGCGGCTCAATTGAGCAAAGAGTACGGCATCCCCCAGATTTCCACCGGGGACATCTTCCGCGCCGCCGTGAAGGAAGGGAGCGAGCTGGGCAGGAAGGTCCAAGGGATCATGGAAAAGGGAGAACTGGTTCCCGATTCCCTCACCGTTGAGCTGGTCGAGGAACGGCTTGCTCAAGCGGACGCCCAAAACGGGTACATACTCGACGGATTCCCCCGAACCATCGCCCAGGCGGATGCCCTTGCTTCCTTTCAGAAGATCGATATGGCGATCAACTTCAATACCAGTGACGAGGTAGTGATTCGCCGACTCTCAGGTAGGCGGGTCTGCCGCTCCTGTGGAGCGATCTATCACGTTGAGAACATGCCTCCTAAGTTTAAAGGCAAATGCGACAAATGCGGCGGAGAGCTGTACACCCGAGACGACGACACGATCGAATCAATAAAAAACAGGCTGCGGGTGTACAAAGACCAGACCGAGCCCCTTATCGAGTACTACAGAAGCAAAGGGTTTCTCCGGGACATCGACTCCTCAACATCACCGGAGGAATCATTCTCCCAGATTAAGAGTCTACTGGAATAATCGAAAGAAAAGAGTCTATTGTTGCTCGGTTTCTTCGGCCTCGGGGAGCAAACCTCGTCGCCGAAACAGGGCGGTGACTTTATCCCGTTCCAACAACTCCGAGGCGGATAGAAGCTCGGCAATTTGTTCTGAATCCTGAAATCCAGCCTCCAATGCCTCGGTAAGAGCCGTCAAACCTCGATCAGGATCCTCGATCCTCGTTAGCTGTATTACGGCACTGTAAAACCAGGCGTCCCCACGTTTTTCGTCGTAAATGAGAGCCTCCGCATAGGCCTCCAGTGCTTTGTCGTAGCGCTCCAGGATTCGGTAGGCATCGCCCAGATGCATATAAGCGTCGGCGCTGTCGGGCTGCTTCTGCAGGTAGGCCTCAAGAACCTCCACAGCCTCTGCCGGCCGGTTGAGCTGAAGAAGCAGCTCTCCCTGGTGATACAAAGCTTCCATGTCCTCGGGATCGTTTTCCAGGATCGTAGCGAAGGTGTCGAGGGCCGCCTCCCTGTCCTCCTGCTTCCACAGCAGCATGCCGAGATTATACCGGGCTTTGTTGTTCTCCGGAGACACCTCCAGGACCCGCCTGTATATCTGGATCGCCTTTTCATTTTCTTCTTGGACGTAGCAGGCAAATGCCAGGGCTTCCATCAGGCTCTGATTATCAGGGTCCTGGACGATCAGATCCTCCAACACCCCTTGCGCCTCGGCGGCCCTGCCCGCGGCAATGAATGCTAGGGCAAGGTTGAAATAGGCCTTTCTGTTCTCATTATCGATGCTGATCGCCTTCTGGTAGTAGAGAATAGACTTGTCGTAGTCGGCCAGATTGTAGTATGCATTTCCTAGATTGTAGTACTCCAGTGAAAGCTCGGGGCCACGTATGGTCGTGGTGCAGGCCGAAAGAGTCAACACCAGGGCGGTGAGCAAGAGGAATGTCTTTGTACCGGAAGAACTCATGGTGGGCACAGCATATAGGATAAGCGGTGATTATGAAAGGATTGGTGTTTCTAGATTTTGACGGAGTCATCTGTGACTCCCTCCTCGAGTGCCTGGTGAGCTCTTGGCAGGGATACTACCGTCTCCATCTGGGAAAGCGGGAGACCGCGGTACCCATCACCCTGCGTAGAGAGTTTTCAAAGCTCAGGCCGTATGTCCGGGCCGGAGAAGACTTCATCCTCATCCAGGAGCTCATCGATAATCAGATACCGATTCGGTCGCAGGAGCAGTTCGACGCTCAGCTGGTGGAGCGGGGAGAAGAAAGGATGGCTCGATACAAGGAGTTATTCTACACCGCCCGCCGCGATTTCTTGGTCAACCACCGCCGTTACTGGATCGGTCTGAACAAGATCTACCCCCACGTCTACCCTTCCCTCGGGGGCTGGGCGGCTTCTCCCTGCCTGTACATCCTTTCCACCAAGAGGGCGGACTATATCGTCGAAACTCTGGAGGCGAAAAACATCCGCATGGATCCACACCAGGTGCTGAGCTGCGGGGCCAAGGAGAAGAAAAAAACGATCCTCCGTACCCTGGATGAGCGAGGCTTTACGAACGCTCTGTTCATCGATGATCAGATCGACCATCTGACCGCAGATTGGGCCAGGGACCCCCGGATCATCGGCTGCCTGGCCTCGTGGGGATACGTGAAAACCCAATGGCTCGAGGAACCTCAGGATATCGAGGTACTGTACCCCGACCAGCTCGGCGAGAAGGTCGACCGCTGGCTGCGGCACTGCCCAGCCACTCGGGAATAACGTTTGGACCGCTGAATCTTTCTGATAATGAGCCACTGAGCCCGGATTTTCTGGGGGGTTTGTTACCGATGAGCGGGCTGCCAGCTTTTGCCCTTCCAACGAGGAGGCACCTTGAAGATGCTCAGGGCGGTCACAAAGGAGTAGAATACGAGGAAAAAGCAGGTGTAGGGTACCAGCCTCAGGAGGTACCAGCTCTTGTCCCGACGGTAGAAGATTCCCGCCAGGAAGGCCATCAACCCCACACTGACAAGAGAGGCGGCGGGAAGCACGAACAGGAAGGGCAGGAACAGCGCCACCGGAACAGCCAGAACACTGGCGATAAGGTATAGAGTGATGTAGCGGTAGGAAAACCGGGTGGCGAAATCCTCGTGGTAAAAGGCGCCACCGTTCCAGCGCAAATGCTGGTTGATGAAATCTCCCCAGGAGCCTTGAGCCACAGTCTGAATCATCGTATCTGTCCGTGTCGACACCCGGACCCGCCACTTGTTCTTACCCGTCGCTGTTGCCAAAGCCGCATCCTCGGTCAGGGTGTATCCCAGGTTTCGAAAACCGCCGATCTGATCGATCACCGCCTTTCGAGCAACCAGGTTGTTCCCGTAACAACTCCCGGGAATGCCCAGACCTGCGGTTGCGGAGTTGTACTGATGGATCAGCGGTTGGTCGAAGGCTTGGAAGCGTTTGAAAAACCCCTTCTCCTGCTTCAGAGAGATTTGTCCGAACACCAGGCCGACCTTAGGATCGAGGAAATAGGGCAGGAGATTCTCCACCCAGGTGCTTGGAACCGTGCAATCCGCGTCTGTGAACACCAGGATTTCACCGCCGGCTGCAGAAACGGCTATGTCCAGAGCGAACTGTTTCGGCCCTAAATCTCTTGGATCTTCCCTATTCTCGAGCACTTTCACCCTGGAACCGTGTTTCTTGGCGTAGGTCTTCATGATTTCCAGGGTTTTGTCCTGGGAGCGATCGCTGACCAGCACAGTCTCGAAATCCTGAAAGCTCTGAGATTCGAGGGAGTCGAGCAGGGGAGCGAGGTTCTTCTCCTCGTCCTTGGCCACAACGATCACGGAAACAGAAAAAGGCAACGGGGACGGGTTTTCGTTGCTCCGCAGTACATCCCGCACCCGGTTGAGAATGATTCCCACCGCACAGACAAGATGAAGCATAACGATGCTCCCCGCAAAAAACACGCCGGCATACAAGAGGATCTCTTCAAACATACTGAAGAGGACTATAGCCAATTATGCAGCTTTTCACAATTGGAAAAAGCATGCTACTCTTCACAGGATACTGCCATGGGAACGATCCTTGCTCTACTTTGCCTGGGTTTCATCTTTCTGGTGTTGGACATCCGCTTACGGATATCCTATTCCCTCTACGGACGGAAAGATTACAAACGCTTCAGTCAGGTCCAGATCCAAGGTGCTCGCCGCATTTTAGCTGCCGTAAAGACCTACGCCGGCTTTCGGCTCCTCATCGAAGATGGTCTACGTAAACGCCTGCCGGCGCAGTTCATGATTCTCAGCAATCACCAGAGTCTGGTCGACATTCCCATACTGGCCTACGTGTTTTCCGGGAATAGCGTCGGCTTTGTTGCGAAACGGGAACTTAGACGAGGAATTCCCTCTGTCTCTATTGCACTGCGCAAAGGGAAACATGTCCTGATCGATCGAAGAGGGAACTTCGCCGACGCCCAAAAAGAGTTGATCAAGCTGGCCCGGGATGCCAGGAAGGGAGTGTGTCCGGTGGTGTTTCCCGAAGGCACTCGATCCCGCACCGTCGGGATCTTCCACTCCGCTGCGGTGCGTACGATCCTGGGCGAAACCCAAATGCCGGTTGTCTCGGTCGCCGTGGACGGAGGTCATCGAATCGCTCGTTTCAAGGGGCTGATTGCGAATCTGCGCAACTGCATCTACCGGGTGAAACTGCTGTCCCTGTACCCGGCAACGGCGGATCGGGGAAAGATCAAGGACATCATCGGCAGATCCCACAGAGAAATATCTGGACAGGTGGAAAAATGGAGAAAGAACGAGACATAGAGGAGTACTGGAGCAATAAGGCGGAGGAGCTGGGGGAACCCATCGTCATGAGATCGATCTCTCACACCCACTACCGGGGGATCCCGGACACGTTCGGGATTCTCTACGCCTCAGAAAACTACCTGGTATACGAGTATTCCAAGAAGGGGCGTAAATCGATTCTCGAGTCACTTTTTTCACGAAGGGGAGGAGAAGAGCTGACCGAGAGCGTGCAAATCCCCCGCAATAAAATCCGCCGGGCCGTCATTGTCAACTCTAACGCCGCCCGCTCATGGGTACGCAGGTCCCTGCAGCCGCGGGAGGTACTGGAGAAATTGGAGAAGATGCGCCCTGCCCCGCTTCTGGACATCTTGGCTGGAACTGTTGTTTGTGTCTGCACGGACACGGATTATATCGTTCTCGATACCCCTGCCAACCGGCAGTGGAGTGCGTTTCTGCAGGGATAGGAGATCTAGCAAAAGCCCACCCAGCATACGGCCGGATGGGCTTTCTGTGCTCAAAAAGTAAATCTGTTGCTCTTAGTATCTGAAGTCGCTGGGTCGGCGTTCGCTGCGATTGCACTTGGTGCAGGTGGCGACGTTTTTCATCTTGCGGTTGGCAAATATTGATTTCATCTTGATCTCCCCGCCGCAGGCGCAGAAGAACTGCTGCGTAACCACGTTCACCCGAGCATTCTTGCTGATTTCAGCCATAGTTTTTCCTCCTCCTTACTTATGTGTCTTCCAACTCAATGGGCTTTAAGTAGCAGCCCTGTCACAGGCACCCTGCCTGAGGCAGAGCCTTTGAAAAGTATTGTGCGAAGCGTCCTTGCGCCACGACTCAGATTCAGGATACACTTCGTAACCAAAATCAGATGAAATTTACTAATATTGCAGAAAAGGTCAAGCCTCCGACGTGAAAAAAACTCCAGTACGGAAAACGTACTCCGCCCTCATTCTAGACGCGGACAACACGCTTTTCGATTTCAACGGGGCTGAAAAGGCCGCGCTTCGGGAGGCTCTGAAGGCGAACGGGTACAACGGATTTCCGGAAGGCACCTACCTCCTCTATCACAGCATAAACGACAGCCTGTGGAAACTCTTCGAACAGGGCGGAATCTCTCAAGAGCAGCTGCGGACAGAGCGCTTCCGTCGGCTTCTCGACACACTTCCTCTCCCGAATCACATCGCCCGGCAGCCGGATCCGCAAGATATCGGGGATCAGTATATCGACTCCTTGAGTGAAAAAGGCTTTCTGCTACCCCACGCCCTCAACGTGCTGCGGATGCTCTCCTCAAAGGTTCCCTTGGTATTGCTGTCCAACGGAATTGCCACCGTGCAGCGGCGGAGGATTTCCCGTTCCGGGATCGCCGAGTATTTCCAGGATATCCTTATATCGGGAGAAGTGGGCATTTCCAAGCCCGATCCTGCAATCTTCGACCTGGCAACGAGGACCCTTGATTGTGCGCCAGATGGAATTCTCTGCGTAGGGGACAGCCCGAGCTCGGATATTCGGGGTGGCTCCTCAGCAGACCTTGATACCTGCTGGTTTGCGCCACCGGAGGCCGTATATCCGACCGGTGTTCCGCAACCCACGTACAGGATCAGTGATTTGCGCCGGCTACTGGATTTCCTGCCGGGGAAAATCGAGTAAACCTCGGCTCAGCTCTCCTGGATTCGCCATTGCTCGCGCATCGAATCATAAAAAAAGCTCTCGAAGGGGAGAAATACGGCTGTTCCGTCCTCTGCTTCCAGCTTGGCCTGCTGGCTGCAAATATTTACATTAACCAACCTGAGCGTGCCTTCCCCCGACCTGATCCGGGTTCCTTCCGAAGGTAGAGCTCTTCTGATTTCCCTATACGAATCGCACTCGTAGGCAAGGCAGCATAACAGTCGCCCGCAGGGACCGCTGATTTTCATTGAGTTCAGGGTCAGGTTTTGTTCCTTGGCCATTTTTATTGACACCGCCCGCAATTTATCCGTAACCCCGTGGCAGCAGAACGTACGACCGCAGACCCCCATACCTCCCAACACTCGGGCCTCATCCCGTACACCGATCTGGCGAAGCTCTATCCTGGTATTAAAAATACTGACCAGGTCCTTGACCAACTGTCTAAAATCCACCCTGTTCTCGGCGGTGAAGTAGAAAAGGATCTTCTTCTCGTCGATGCAGTAATGAGCACTGACCAGTTTCATGTCAAGACCGTACTCGTCGATTTTCTCTTTGCAGGTCTGAAATGCACCTTCCTCTCTGCTCTTATAAAGTTCGTAGCGCTCCAGGTCTTCCCGTGTAGCCTTTCGCTGGATCTGCTGCTGATCTTTATTCTCCCCCCACCCGGCTCGGACAGGACCTTGAATCCGACCCAGTTCGAGGCCGTAGCGGGTAGGAACGACGACCAGGTCACCCGGCTGCAGACCCGGGCTTTCATCCCAGCCGTAGATATCGGTAGCGCTTGAATGAATTATTTTCACATGATAGAGGGGTGCCTCAGCTGTTCTTTTCTGTTCTTCCATGGTTCCTCTCTCGTGGATCAGGCAATCAAGTCAACCAGAAGTCCGCGGATCTCGTCAATCTTTTCCAAAAGATCGAGCTGTTTACCCTGGTTCTGCAGTACCTCTGCAACGAGGCGCTCCAACCTGCCGTCTATGATTTTCACCTGTGTGAAACGTTTGCGCCGCAGGATGTTGCTTCCCGATGTCTGTTCCTCCACAGCGAGCATGTTGCTGACTACGTAATCCAGAAACGAGCGAACCGCCCGGCGGTATCTCTTGATAATCTCCAGACTTTGGCTTTCAACCAGGATTTCTCCAGTTTCATGCACTTCATCGAGCAGTTCCTCGAGATTTTCTCTATGCTCGCTGTTGTCATCGAGATCGAAGTACGGGGATTGATCCTGAGCCGACTCCTCAACCACCGAGTCGAAACTTTTAGCCTTTAGTTTTTTTGTAGATTTGCTTCTCTTACGTCGGGAACGCCCCGACAGATAAGAACCGTCAAGAGACTCGATTCTTTCCATCCCACCACCTCGCTGTAGTTATGCCCCCACAGGGACCTCACCCGCAATAACGGCCTTGCTGCTATCCGGTTCCACCGGAACCACCGGCTACACCAGTTGCGGAAACGGGCCTCTTGGCTTCCTCCTGATCATGGGAACTGTCACTTCCAGGCGGGGCGTAGGACTCCGGCTCGACCTGCTCGACAGACGGCTTGGCTGCGGCAGTTTTGCTGCCTTTGCCTTCCTGCACGATCTTTGCCGTGCCGTTGAAGATCACCCCTTCTTCAACGATAAAGCGCGGACTGTGTATATTGCCTAAAACGATCCCCGTAGAGAGGATCACCACTTTCTCGTTGGCGAAAATATTCCCTCGGACAATACCGCCGATGACCACGGTGCCGGCATATACTGTGCATTCAGCCCGACCGTTCTTTCCAACCAGGACTTTGCCCTCGGTTCGGACAGTACCACAGAAATCTCCGTCGATACGCAGCAATCCATTTAGATCAAATTCCCCGTTGAAGCGGGTCCCTTCACCTATAATCGAATTAATGTAAGGTCCACCGGGTATTTGGACGTCACTCATGAAGGTTTCCTATCTACCAGAGGTGACAGATTTCTTTATCAGTGGACTGCGGATGCTCAAGAACTGTTCTGGATCGACAACCTGGGTACCAATCCAGACTTCGTAGTGCAGGTGCGGACCCGTGGAGAGCCCGGAACTGCCCATGTAGCCGATGATCTGTCCCCGTCGAACCTCTTGACCCTTCTGGACGATGATCCTGTCGAAATGGCCGTAACGGGTATGAAATCCGTAATTATGCCGCAACACGATGTACCAACCCAGGCCCATGGGATCGTTGTCGATTCTCTGTACCTTGCCGTTTGCCGTAGCTACGATAGGCACACCGTAACCCCAAGCGATATCGACTCCTTTGTGCAGGTACCAACCGCCGGTGAAGGGGTGTATTGCCGGCCCAAATCTGCCGGTCACGTTCCCGTGTACCCCCTTGAGAGGCCAGAGGGTCGGTATATCCACGAGAAGCTCTCGTTGAGCTTCCAGGACCTGGTGAATTTCTCCGAGGGGTTCGACGGCGTTGTCCAGATAGGTGCGCAAGCTGATCAGATCGCTGAGATCCCGAAGGTTGCCGAACTCCACGTCCTCCAAGCTCACCAGGGAGGAGAGATCGCCGCCGACACCCTGTTCGAGGTAGTTCTTCGCTCCTTCGGTCCCGATTTCGGTCAGAACGCCTTCCATTCGGCCCTTGAAGTCCTTCACCACCCTGCGCAGCTCAACGATCTCGTCCTTGAAACTCTCCAGAGAAGCTTCACTGGCGTTTAGATTGTTGGACATTTTGAGGAATTGGTCGTTGGTGGTCGTGAAATGGGTGGTCAGGCCGATAAAGCTGATCAGCAGGATGGAAAGCAGAAAAACGATAAAAATCAAGGTAAAAACGGATATCTGGAAATTGAATATTCTCTTTTCCGAGTGAGGGATAAACATCACGGTAAAGCGTTGTTTTCCCCTTTGATGGGCCTTCTTGAAGAAAGCTAAAAATCCCTGCCAGAAAACACGCAGTCTCTTACCCAGGCTGTCTACGATTTCATTCTCTAGTTTCTTATATTGATGTGCCGGTGACACCTAAATCTCCCCTCTCTATAATCGACCGGTTTGATCTGTTTTGTGAACGGACTTATATCATGATAAATAGGTACAATCGCCTAAACACTACCATGTGCCTTTGTATTTGTCAAATCTATTTGTCGATTCATTATTGACTACCTGAAGCCGTGCATGGTATCCTCAGAGCCTGGATTAATCGCCGTACAATCCTGAATTTTTTTTTAAACAAAAGTGGAGAGATATGCGACTCTTCGATTCACACGCACATATTGGTCTAATTACTGAAGATGCGATCGAGCAGTTGATGATCGTACAGGAAGCGAAGCAGGAAGACGTTGCCGGCATTGTGAGTATCTGCAACAATCTTCGGGATTTCTACCAGATATACGAAAATCTTAAAACAGAAGATCACATCTATCACAGCATCGGCATCTCTCCTTCCGAGGTTTCACGACCTGGGGATGACTGGGAAGCTAAAATCACCGAGGGCAGCAAACGTGACCGTGTGGTGGCGGTTGGTGAGATTGGTTTGGACTACTACCACAAGTTTGGAGATCGAGATTCCCAGGTCGAGCTCTTTATACGCCAGCTGGACCTGGCTCAAAAACTAGACCTGCCCGTCATCATACATAACCGGGAAGCGGGAAGCGATGTCCTCGAAATCCTGAAAGAGCGGCTTCCCGATCGGGGCGGAGTGCTGCACTGCTATTCCGAGGATTTCGCCTACGCTGAACGGGCCCTCGAGCTCAATCTATATATCTCCTTTGCCGGCAATGTCACCTACAGGAATGCCCGGAACCTCCACGGGACGGCCAAGCAGATGCCCCTCGACAGGATGCTGATCGAAAGCGAATCGCCCTTCATGGTCCCTGCGGCCTACAGAGGCAAGAGGAACAAGCCCTCGTACCTGAGAGAAACAGCCGCGTTCATTGCCGAGATGAGGGAGATGCCGGTAGAGGAGCTCTCGGAGATCCTCTATCAGAACAGTGCTGCTGTCTTCAAGATCGAGGACTGACTGGCGAAGACAAGAGTGTTTAGGCAACTTGGAACTGTTTCTAAAAAGTTTGACTCTCCCCGGACTCACCATACCGGGGAATCTGCTGCTCGCTCCGTTGGCGGGGTACTCCGACACCGCTTTTCGGTCGATCTGCACCCAGTGGGGATCCAATCTCTGCTACACTGAGATGGTCTCGGCAGAGGGGATCATCAGGAACAATGCGAAAACCCTCGAGCTTCTTCGACGAGCCGACAATGAAACCCTGTTCGCGGTCCAGATCTTCGCTTCAGACCCACAATCCGCCGCAAGCGCGGTCCGGATGCTGGGAGTCCACCGCCCCGATCTGTTCGATCTGAACTGCGGTTGCTCGGTACCGAAAGTACTGAAGAGCGGCTGCGGTGCGGCGCTCCTTCGGGAGCCCGAGAGGATCAGGACCATACTGCGGGCGATGGGTGGGGAGACGGATCGCCCGGTAACGGTAAAACTCCGCAGCGGCTGGGATCAGAACAGTATCAACTTTCTACAGACATCAGAAGCGGCGCAGCGGGGAGGAGCGGCGATGCTATGCCTGCATCCCAGAACCCGTACTCAAGGTTTCTCCGGGCGGGCTCAAATGTCTCATCTCAAAACCCTCAAAGGTCACAGCAGTGTACCGGTGATCGGATCGGGGGACCTTCTAACTCCGGAAGATGCCCGGAGCATGTTCCGAGCTTCCGGTTGCGATGGAGTCATGTTTGCCAGGGGAGCACTGGGTAATCCTTTCATCTTCAGAGCCACGTGGGAACTGCTCAGCGGGAAGCGGGGCAGCCCGCAGCCGACAACCAAGGAGAGGTTGGAAACTGCGCTGCAGCAACTCAAACTGACTGTCACCTTTAAGGGAGAGCAACGTGGCTGCAAAGAAATGAGAAAGCACTTTTGCTACTACAGCAAAGGCATACCCGGGGCAGCGGAACTTCGCGCTCGGGCGGTACGAGCCGAAAGTGTTGAAGATTATCAGAAGCTGGTAGAAAAATTCTTTAGTCCAAACGGTTTTATGTAACGGCTGTTTCAGGGTATAATAGTCTCAAAGCGTGGCCGGTTTCTTTGAGTATCTACAAGATATAATTATCGCACTTTTTATTCGCAACCCTCAGGAGTTGGAACGGCGACGAGCCCTGCGCGCCCTCTACGACGAGGTCAGGAAGGTTCGCCCTCTCTACTACCGCCGATCGAACCGGCAGGTTCTCCCCAACTTCGGGAGTTCGGTTTTAAACCTGGCTCTGGTTCTACGCCCCCTGCGGGAAGTTTTCGAAAAGACCGTCAGCAACCCTGATCACAAGTTGGCTCAAAGATACAAAGACTATCTGGTCACCGCCAGACTTCCGGAGGAGCATCAGAACCTATACTCCTCCTTTTCCTACGCTTCTCTCAAGGAAAGGGTGCTGAAATCATCAGACCCGGAAAATGAGCTTCTAAAAAGCAGCAACGAACTCGAGGAACTACTTCGAGGGCTTTCTACGAGCGAGTTCCACGGCTTTGACAATTCCTATGTAATTCTGGATAGGCTGATTACTCTCAGCCAGCACAACTTCTTGCCCATGCTGCACCTCTTTGATCCTGCCTTGAAATCTTTAGAGAGCGCCGATCCGGAAGCTTTGCAATCCGTATCCGAGGATGCGATCCTGCAAGAGCTGCTGGATTTCTACTTCGTCCTGGCGGGTTTTGATCTTTCTGAGGACGTGGAAAAGAACCTCGGTCTCCTGTTGGAACGGCTGTCCCGGGATCGCTCTGAAGAGGCAAAGGCCAGGCTGAAGAAAATCCTGCTCCGGCTTCAGAAAATACTTCTAGAGAGCCTGAGAACCGATACGGTTCTATCTCTCCTCCGCTTGATTCAGGAGGATCCACACTTTGTTCCCGCATCCATCCAGGAGGAGAGCTCCTTTTTGGAAGCCTTCAGAAACCGCCTTCAAATAAGCTACCAGCGTAGCAAGGACAGAATACAGGGGCAACTGCGGGAACTCGCCGTGGCAGAAGATCTTAAACGTTTGTTTCCCAACGGCCAGCCTGAGGAAATCGAAGGGTATCAGGAGGATGTCGACCAGGCTCTTCAGGAACGGGATTTCGACAATTTCCTTCAGATCCGGCCTCTACGTATCCTGAAAAATTACATCCGCTCTCATTTTGATAAAGAGCTGAAAGAGGCGTTGAAACGTATCATCGTTGAGGGGAAATTCGAGAACAAGATTTTCCAGAACATGTTCACAAACACATACTTCCAGTGCGACGGTATGCTCGGCAAAATCATCCAATTCGAGGAGGAACTGCAGGGCTCCGGCACCCAGTCGACGAAGAAACTGCCCAAATACATCGAACTGTTGGACCAGGGCAAACCGGTGCACAACATGCTCACCACGGTACTGGAAGCGATCGAAAAGGACTCCAGAAAATTGGTCGACGAAGGGGCCAACTGCTTCTACAATCTCTGTGTCATTCTGTTGGAGATCCTAAACGATGCAAAGCTGAAGACTCCGGTTCAAGTTAGCAATATCAAGTCCCTGCCGGGGAGAAAATCTCAAGAATATCTTGCCCGTATTTCATACGGATACAACAACCTGTTCCTGTTCACAAAAATCATGAAAAACTTCACCACGATCAAACAACTGAACATGGCTACAGACATCGCAGGGGATTAGAAAAATCCCGGGAAACCCTGCTGCCGACGCACCTCGTAGAGGAGAATCCCCGCCGCCACGGAAACATTGAAGGAATCCACATGTCCCCCGGCGGGAATCCGAATATGGAAATCACAGCGTTCCCGTACAAGACGCCTTAATCCTCGGTGTTCTCCCCCCATCACCAGGGCGACCGGACCTTGAAAGTTCTGCTCAGCCAGGCTCACACCGCCCACATCCGCACCGTAAATCCAGTAATCCCGGCTCTTGCACAGATCGATCGCCAGCACGAGATTGGGCACTGCGATGATCGGTACGTAGCGACTCGCCCCTGATGAAGTTCTGATCACGGCGGGGGTTTCGGAAACGCTTCGGCGAACCGTAGTTACTATCAGATCTACTGCGAACTGAT
>Ga0307380_10007345_pt1 | contig 14354 bp, 6 predicted proteins | sample UN3MG_FD_202239 | JGI IMG/M metagenome (GOLD analysis project Ga0307380, IMG submission 202239) | Soil microbial communities from Risofladan, Vaasa, Finland - UN-3 | ecosystem: Environmental > Terrestrial > Soil > Coastal area > Acid sulfate soil | place: Finland: Risofladan, Vaasa | collected... | reverse complement strand
GGCGCCACCATCGATAAATACATCGGCGATGCGGTGCTCGCCTTCTTTGGCGACCCCGAGTCGAAAGGTGCCAAGCAAGATGCGCGCACCTGCGTGCGCATGGCGATCGCGATGCAGCGACGCATGCGCGAGCTACAGTGGGAGGTGGCAGGAACTCGGCGCGGAGAAGCCCTTTCAGGTGCGCACGCCAATACTTGAGGGGGCACGTCAAACGCAAAGCGAACTTCTGGTGCCCGTGCCGTATCTGCCTATTCCATCGGACGGGTGCCCGTGTTGAACTTTGATCCGATCCTGTTCACTTGGCGTGCCGAGCGTGACTACGCATGCGGCCGCCGTCGTTCGGCATCGAAGTCGGGACCGGCGGTCTACAGCCCGGCCCCACAGCCATAGCAGACGCGCCCCCAAACGCGTTTACTTCATCACCGTCGTCTGACTGCCCTTGAACACTGGCTCGCCGCCGCGGGTGACCTGAGCTTCAGATGCGTACGTTCCCTCCAACCAGCCGCCAGGAGGTGCTTTCTTCCCTGTGAAGAGCATCAACTGCGCCTTGTTACGGTCAAGGCTCTCGGAGTTCTTGACCACGACCTTGCCCCCATATGTGATCTCAACATCAACCACATCGCCTTTTTGCAGGTTGATGGCCCACATGTAGGCGATGACAGGCGTCTCCCGGCTCGGCGCGGCAAGCGGCGTGCCTGCCTCAAGCTCGTCCAATGTGATCACGTGGTCTGTAAGCCCGATGGCCAAAAGTGCGCCTCGCTGATAGGCGAGAGTGGAAGATGCTGACGCTGACCACAATACTCCGCGTCCTGTTCCGCAGGGCGTCATGGGGTCAGGCAGAAAAGGATCAACAACCTTCCCATCCTTGCTCACTTGCAAGTGCATATGGGGGAAAGTTGCGTCGCCGGAATAGCCGACTTCGCCGAGCTTTGTTCCGGCAACAACTTGCTGCCCCTTCTTCACACGTACTGAGCCTTGGCGTAGGTGGCAATATTGCGTCTGCCAACCCTGTCCATGATCGATGCGCACCCCATTGCCACACTCATGGCCGGCCACCGCCGTGCGGTCCTCATCGGTGCGAACCAGATGGTCACGCACTCCATCACGCCGGCCGACGACGATCCCCGGCGCTGAAGCGAGCACAGCAACATGCTTCTGAACGTCGGCTATGGTTCGAATTCGAATGTCGGTGCCCTTATGCCCGTCATAGGTTTGGGCGCCGCAGGTATAATCTTCTACCCCGGGCCCACGGTCACGATCCACATACTGCTGAACGAAACAGTCTTCCCCCAACTTACAGTCGATCGGGAGATTAAGCTCTAAAGCAACCGCCGACACGGCTGTTAAGACCAGAATCGAGAGCGCCCTTATCAGCATGCTTCATTGCTCACGAAAGGCGCGCATAATTTGATCGGACAGAGGTTTGACTAGGTAGGAAAGCACCCTGCGATCACCGGTTTTGACGAAGACCTCGACCGGCATGCCAGGCATAAGCGCCCGGTCACCAAGCCGGGAGATCTCATCTGCAGACAGGGCGACACGGACCGTATAGTAACCCTGATCCGTTTTTTCATCGGTGGTGATGTCGGCCGATATTTGGCTGACGGTGCCAGCGATCTCAGGTGTCGTCCGTTGATTGAACGCTGAAAAGCGCAACCTGGCCTCCTGTCCCAAGAGCAACTGATCAATGTCCTTGGGGTCAACTCTTGCCTCTACCGTCAGATGGTCGGCTTTCGGAACGATCAGCATGATGGGGTCAGAGGCGTTGATCACGCCACCCACGGTGTGCACGGTTGACTGGTGGACAATGCCGCCCTGGGGCGCGCGGATATCGACGCGCTTCACCTGGTCCTCAGCCGCCACCTTTCGCTCGACAAACTCTCCGACCCTGGCGTCGATCTCACGCAACTCTTTGGCGACCTCGCTCGCCAAGTCCTGATCGATTTGGATGATCTGCAGTTCCGTCTCTGCCATTCGGGCTTTGGCACGGGCAACCGTGGAGATGAGCTGTCCTTTTTCACCTTCTATGCGCGTCGCCTCTCGCTCGAGCGTCGTCAATTTGCTGATCGGCATGAGGTTCTTCTTCCACAATTCACGGGCGCCTTTCAGTTCTCGTTGAATAAGTTCGATTTCCCGGGACTTGGCATCCGCCTGTAGTCCGAGCCCTTCGATCTCTTCCTTCAACTGCGCGATGCGTTGGCGAAGCTGTGCTTTCTGACCAGCCCGCGCCGTCTGGCGCAGAGCAAACAGCTTCTGCTCTCCCGCGATCACATGCGCTACCTGCGAGTCGCTCGAACGTGACGCAAGCTCCTCAGGCACGGTGATGGCCTCCGCCCCATCTCGCTCGGCCTCAAGCCGCGCCTTGCGCGCTGCCAGTTCAGTCAGGCCTTTGGTGATGATGGCGAGGTTGGCCCGTGTGACGGTGTCGTCAAGGCGCAGAACGACATCTCCTGCTTTCACCTGGTCACCGTTGCGTGCGAGGATCTCGCCAACAATGCCGCCCGTTGGATGCTGAACCTTCTTTACGTAGCTATCGACCACGAGGACACCCGGGGCAATGACGGCGCCAGAGATATCTGTCGTCGCCGCCCAGCCGCCCACGCCGCCAAGAAGTAGCGCGACGACAACAAGGCCTACCGCCTGATGATAACGGATCGAACGAGCGGGGGCCGTAGGCGATTGTGACGTCATGACTTGCGTTTCCTCGACTTCGGGACCACCGCGAGTGGACCTCGGGACACCCCGGGATCTGCCAGAACTTTGGGCAACACTTCATCTTTGGCACCGAAGCTCACGACTGCGCCTTTGGCCAAGACAAGAACTAAATCGAGAGCCTGAAGTGCGCTTGGTCGATGCGCAACGACGACGACGATCCCACCTCGTTTGCGCACACCAGCGATCGCCTGGGTTAGTGCGGCTTCACCCTCAGCGTCGAGATTGGAGTTCGGCTCGTCGAGCACGACGAGGAATGGCTCACGATAGAGGGCGCGCGCAAGCGCAATCCTCTGGCGCTGACCGGCGGAAAGCACCTGCCCCTGCTCGCCAATCTCGGTCTCATACCCTTTAGGCAGCGTTACTATGAGATCGTGCACGCCAGCGGCTCGCGCCGCGCTGATGATGTCCTCGGATGTGGCATCCGGCTCGAAACGTGCAATGTTTTCTGCCAAGGTTCCAGAGAATAGCTCGACATCTTGCGGCAGATAACCAATGTGCTGACCAAGTGCTTCCGCTGCCCATTGATCGAGCACCGCGCCATCTAGGCGAATGCGCCCCCGCGCCGGTCGCCATACACCGACGATCATGCGGACGAGGGATGACTTGCCTGACGCGCTCGGGCCAATAATGCCAAGCCCTTGGCCACTTTCGAGCTTAAAGTTGACGTCGTGCACGACAATCTGTTGTTGGCCGGGCGGCACAGCACTCGCATGCTCCACCGTCAGGCTTGCACTAGGCGCCGGCAAAGCCATCGGCATCTCGTGCGCGGGAAGCAGCTCCAAGAGTTTAGTCAGCCGTTTCCAGCTCTGGCGTGCGGCCAAGAAACCCTTCCAGTTGGCAATGGCAAGATCCACCGGTGCCAGAGCCCTGGCGACGAGGATTGCCGCCGCAATGATAATGCCGGCCGTTGCCGCCTGATTGATCACCAGATAGGCACCGATGCCGAGCACCGTCGATTGCAGCATCATGCGCAAGGCTTTGGAGATAGCCCCAAAGCCTCCTGCGACATCGCTGACCTTTCGGTGGCTACCCAGATAGTTCTGGTTCGCTACATTCCATCGGGCGTTAACTCGGCCTGACATGCCCATCGCCGCGAGAACTTCGGCATTGCGTCGGCTTGCCTCGGCAAGAGCATTTCTGGTCACCGCAAACTCTGTGGCTGATCTCATTGGTCCGCGCGCCAGGGCTTCGGTCAGAAGTGTCAGCGCAATGAGGACAATCGCTCCAATCAGAGCGGCAACGCCAAGCGCGGTGTGAAACGCGAAAATAATGGCGAGATAGAGCGGCAGCCACGGCAGGTCGAACAAAGCCGTCGGCCCTGGCCCCGACAGGAATGCCCGCACCGCATCGAGATCACGCAGTGGCTGCAGCCCGTCGCCACGGCTGCCGGTCTGAAGTGGCAGCTGCACGATTGTGTCGTAGACCCGCGCGCTCAGGGCGTGATCAAGCGAGGCCCCGATACGTACAAGGACACGGCTCCGAATCGTATCGAGGATGGCGAGAAATACGAACAGAACAGCGACAAGGATCACCAATGCGACAAGGGTCGGCACGCTGCGGCTTGGCAAGACGCGGTCATAGATTTGCAGCATGAAAAACGCGCCCGTGAGCATCAGTATGTTGCTCATGCCACTGAACAAGCCGACGCTGAGAAAGGCGCTCTTGCAGGAGGAAAGCGCCTGTACCAGCTCCGAGCGTGGCGAGACTTGCGGCACTCTCGGCTGTGACGAGGTTTCCGCTTCCGTCTTGATCGCCGTGGTGCGGCGCCTCGCACCCAGGCGATAAAGGCCGAGACCAATGAGCCCGGCGATCAGCAACGCTGGCAGGCGCAGCAGCGTCAGAAGCCATGGATCCCAGACTTTGGGTGTGAGCCCTTGCACCGCGGTCTTAATGGCTTCCAAGCTTCCTGGATGAAGCTGGTTCCACACCTCCCCGAGTGTCGCGAATAGGACGTTTATTTGCGGCTGCGTGGGTTGGGAGAGGGCATAGACAACCCATGCCACGGACGCGACCAGAAAGCTAAGGCCAGATATACGCAAAAGGGGTGCCAAGGGAGGCCTGGGCGGGTTCATCGAGGGGGCTCTTCGCCGCTATGTGTCGATCGAGATCACACGCCGAATTTGGTCGGAACGGAACCCGATAAGGCTCGAGTTCTTGCGGTTGGGCAGGACCACAACATCGTACAGTTCGCTGACGATGCCCTCGATGCGGGCCCAATGAGCCACGTCGCCGGTCTCAAGATCGATGACATAAAGCCCGCAGCGCGGCTCGATTTTTTGCTGTCTCAGGTTGTCATCGAGCACCAGGCCCGAGAAAGTCCTATTTTCCCGCGGCTGGGAGAGACCAACCACAGCATACTTATTGATGAAGTCGAGCCCCCGCAGGTAGCCCGGGCAAAAGGCGACGCGCTCGAAGGTTCCCTTCTTAAGGTCGGCCTGTCCGAAATAACCGGTGCCGGAGTCATGCAGCCACAGGGTGTCGTCGCGCACCCGCGGCGTATGCGGCATGGAAAGACCGGACAGCACGATCTCGTTCGCCTTCGTATCGATCACAATTCCGCCGTCTCGTCGGTGATCGCGCCAGCCGTCGGCGACATTAGTATCCGCCACAGCCGTCACATAGCGCGGTGACCCGTCGACAAGGGCGACGCCATTCAAATGGCAGCGATCTTCCGCCGCCAAACGATCGATGAAGGGAGGCTGCCAGACGGGCTTGAAGCTATGTGTCTCACTGACCTCCGCCAAACAGCTAAAAAGCGTGTTGACGAAAACAAGCTTGTCATCCTTTTGAACGGCCAAATCGTGAGCATCAACATCACCTGTGAAATAGCTCAGCTGTGGCACAAAGACCGAGTCGTAGGGGCCCTCAGCAGGTTGACGTCGCGCTGCATCCACGAATTTGTAGATTTGATAGAGGCTGGCGACGTAAAGCGTATCGTCGGCGTAGGCCAGCCCCATGCACCGTTCCAGAGTGCGGTTGAAGACGGAGAGCTGGCCGTTCTGCTTAAGGCCGAGGAAGAAGAGCTTGCCCGCCTGATAGGTGGTGAAGCCGAGATTGATATTTTGCTCCGCAAGCCACGACACGAATTGCCGCGATGTCGTGATCTCAAACTTAGCCTCAGGCTCGCCATTCGACTGCTTTTGGGTTGGTGCAGTAGCGCTTGGCTCTGCTTGGGCAGCCGTCATCTTTGCGCGAGCTTTTTCGCCTAGACCGACGTCGGGCTTGGGTTCGGACTTCTTTGACTCAAATTGCATCCGAACGCCTGCCCAATAGAGTGAAACAGCTCAGCAAGCATGCTACCGCGGCCTGAAAGTCCAAGTTTCAGACGATGATGGTCACGTCTGCATCTATTGCGACACTGGCGAGCACGTTGCCTGACTCCACGTAGTCCAAAACCGTGTAGGTCTCGCTGTCGATCACTGTCGGAGATGCAGTATCGATCCAGGCGCCACCGTCGGCAGGATGCCCTGCGGGCGGAGCCTCTAGGTTGACCGTATCGCCGGCGCCGCCAAGGATTACGAGACTGTTGTGAGAATTGGCAGCCGTGAAATCGCTATTTGCGGTCTCCGAGAAATCGAACACGTCCTCGAGGTTCAAGGTCAGGGTGTTGGCGTCCGTGGTGTTGAGGTCAATCGCCTCGATCGACTCGATCGCCGAGTTGGAGATCGCGGTCAGATCAAAATCGAAGGCCCCGCTGAGCGCCAGCGTATCCTGACCCCCGCCGCCATCAATCTTGAAGAAGCCGGCATCAGTGATCTCAACGAGATCATCACCGCCCCCGGCGCGTAGCACGTCGGCACCGCCATTGCCTTGCAAGGTGTCATCGCCGAGATTGCCGATCAGGGTTTCCGCGGCGCCGGTACCGGTCAGAGTGTCATTGCCGTCGGTGCCGAATTGGGTCACCGCCCCGGTGAAATCCCCGCCATACACCACATAGCTCTCGCCAGCATCGGAACCCGGGCCATAAGCGCCGATGATCAGATCATCGAAGCCGTCGCCATTGACATCCCCGGCGCCAGAGACCGAGACGCCGCTATGGTCGTCCGCATCGATGCCGTCGAGGCGGAAGCCATTGCTGCCATCAAGGGTGGCAAGATCAAGGCTTGCCCCGAAGCTCTGGCCGCCAAACACCACATAGCTCTCGCCAGGGCTGGCGGTGTGGAGATCAAGGGGGACGGGCGCTCCGATGATCAGATCGTCGAAGCCGTCGCCATTGATGTCGCCAGCGCTAGAGACCGAGCGGCCACTCGCGTCTAACGCATCGATACCATCAAGGCGGAAGCCGTTGCTGCCATCGAGGCTGGAGAGATCAAGGTTCGGCCCGAAGCTCTGGCCGCCGAACACCACATAGCTTTCGCCGCTAGAGCCGTCGGCACGATAAGCTCCAATGATCAGATCACCAATGCCGTCGCCATTGATGTCCCCAGCGCCAGAGACCGACCTGCCGCTTTGGTCGCCCGGATCGATGCCGTCGAGGCGGAAGCCGTTGCTGCCATCAAGGTTCGCCAGATCAAGGCTTGCCCCGAAGCTCTGGCCGCCGAACACCACATAGCTCTCGCCGGCAAGACTATCGGCGCGAGGAGCTGCGATGATCAGATCACCGATGCCGTCGCCATTGATGTCCCCGGCACCGGAGACCGACCAGCCGCTTTGGTCGAGGACATCGATGCCGTCGAGGCGGAAGCCGTTGCTGCCATCGAGGCTGGCGAGATCAATGACGCCGTCGCGATTAGCCGGGACGGGGTCGTCAAGCATCTGCAGGTTCTCAAGACCACCGAACACCACATAGCTCTCGCCAGCAATACTATCAGCTCCAGGAGCTCCAATGATCAGATCATCGATGCCGTCGCCATTGATGTCGCCGGCATCAGAGACCGACCAGCCACTTTGGTCGCCCGGATCGATGCCGTCGAGGCGGAAGCCGTTGTTGCCATCAAGAGTGGTCAGATCGAAGCTCGCCCCGAAGCTCTGGCCGCCGAACACCACATAGCTCTCGCCGGCATTGCTATCGCCGCCAGGATCGGCACGAGGAGCTCCAATGATCAGATCATCGAAGCCGTCGCCATTGATGTCCCCGGCAGCAGAGACAGAGAAACCGCTTTCGTCACCAGCATCGATGCCGTCTAGGCGGAAGCCACTCGTCCCATCAAGGGTCGCCAGATCGAGGCTCGCCCCGAAGCTCTGGCCGCCAAACACCACATAGCTCTCGCCGGTAGAGCCGTCGGCGCGAAAAGCCCCGATGATCACATCATCGATACCGTCGCCATTGATGTCCCCGGCACCCGAGACCGAGAAGCCGCTCCAGTCGCCAGCATCGATGCCGTCCAGGCGGAAGCCGTTGCTGCCGTCGAGGCTTGCGAGACTGATGCTCCAGCCTTGGACCGCTACATCATGCTCGATGAACACCGTGGCCAGCGACTGACCGGTGCCGTCATCGAACGCGTAGACATCGAAGGTCTCTGCCCCAATCGCCACGCCGGTAGAGGCAAGGATCCAGGATCCAGAGGCGTTGGGGTGGTCTGGCCCGAGAGGTGCCAGAGTGACCGTGTCGCCGCTACTGCCACGCACCACTAATGTGTTCGCCGTTGAAGCCCCAAGCGCAGTGGAGGCCTCGCTATTGTCCGTCTCCGAGAGGTCGAACACGTCCTCAGGGTTCAAGATCAGGGTGTTAGCGTCCGTGGTGTTGAGGTCAATCGCCTCGATCGACTCGATCGCTGAGTTGGAGATCGTGGTCAGATCGAGATCGAAGGCCCCGCTCAACGCGAGCGTGTCTTGACCCCCGCCGCCATCGATCTTGAAGAAGCCGGCATCAGAAACCTCAACGAGATCATCACCGCCCCCGGCGCGCAGCACGTCGGCGCCGCCGTTACCTTGCAACGTGTCGTCGCCGAGATTGCCGATCAGGGTTTCCGCGGCGCCGGTGCCGATCAGGGTGTCATTGCCGGTGGTGCCGAATTGGGTCACCGCCCCGGAGAAATCACCGCCGTAGACCACATAGCTCTCGCCGGCATTGCTATCGCCGCCAGGATCGGCACCAGGAGCTCCAATGATCAGATCATCGAAGCCGTCGCCATTGATGTCCCCGGCAGCAGAGACAGAGAAACCGCTTTCGTCACCAGCATCGATGCCGTCGAGGCGGAAGCCATTCGTCCCATCAAGGGTCGCCAGATCGAGGCTCGCCCCAAAGCTCTGACCGCCGAACACCACATAGCTCTCGCCGGCATTGATGTTGCCGCCAGGGTCAGCTAACCGGGCTCCGACGATCAGATCATCGAAGCCGTCGCCATTGACGTCCCCGGCGCTGGAGACGGAGAGGCCGCTGTTGTCACCCGCATCGACGCCGTCGAGGCGGAAGCCGTTGCTGCCGTCGAGGGCCGCCAGATCGAGGCTCGCCCCGAAGCCCTGGCCGCCGAACACCACATAAGTCTCACCGGCACCATAGTCGGCACCAGGAGCTCCAATGATCAGATCGTCGATGCCGTCGCCGTTGATGTCCCCAGCACCAGAGACCGAGTAGCCACTCGCATGGGCGCCGTCGAGGCGGAAGCCGTTGCTGCCATCAAGGGTCGCAAGATCAAAGCTCGCCCCGAAGCTCTGGCCGCCGAACACCACATAGGTCTCGCCAGCTTGGGCGTCGGCACCTGGAGCTCCAATGATCAGATCGTCGATGCCGTCGCCGTTGACGTCCCCAGCACCAGAGACAGAAGTACCGCTCTTGTCACCCACATCGATGCCGTCGAGGCGGAAGCCGTTGCTGCCATCAAGGTCGGCAAGAGCCAGGCTCGGCCCGAAGCTCTGGCCGCCGAACACCACATAAGTCTCACCGGCAGCATAGTCGGCACCAGGAGCTCCGATGATCAGATCACCGATGCCGTCGCCGTTGATGTCCCCGGCGCCGGAGAGGTAGCCGCTGACCTCACCAAAATCGATGCCGTCGAGGCGAAAGCCGTTGTTGCCGTCAAGACTCGCAAGATCAAAACTCGCACTGAAGTTCTGGCCGCCGAACACCACATAGCTCTCGCCGCTATAGCCATCGGCATTGTAAGCCCCGATGATCACATCATCGATGCCATCGCCATTGATGTCCCCGGCGCCAGAGACCGAAAGCCCACTAAGGTCATATGCATCGATGCCATCGAGGCGGAAGCCGTTGCTGCCATCGAGGCTCGCCAGACTGATGCTCCAGCCTTGGACCGCTACATCATGCTCGATGAACACCGTGGCCAGGGACTGACCAGTGCCGTCATCAAACGCATAGACATCAAAGGTGTCTGCTCCGATCGCTACGCCGGTCGAGGCGAGGATCCAGGACCCGGAGGCGCTCGGGTGGTCTGGCGCGAGGGGGGCTAGATTGACCGTGTCGCCGCTACTGCCACGCACCACTAATGTGTTCGCCGTTGCCGTTCCGAGCGCGGTGGAGGCTTCGCTATTGTCCGTCTCCGAAAAGTCGAACACGTCCTCGAGGTTCAAGGTCAGGGTGTTAGCGTCCGTGGTGTTGAGGTCGATGGCCTCGATCGACTCGATTGCTGAGTTGGAGAGCGTGGTTAGATCGAGATCGAAAGCCCCACTCAACGCCAGCGTATCCTGACCCCCGCCGCCATCGATCTTGAAGAAGCCGGCATCAGAAATCTCAACGAGATCATCACCGCCACCGGCGCGGAGCACGTCGGCCCCGCCGTTGCTTTGCAAGGTGTCATCGCCGAGATTGCCGATCAGGGTTTCCGCGGCACCGGTGCCGATCAGGGTGTCATTGCCGGTGGTGCCGAATTGAGCCACCGCGCCGGTGAAGTCACCGCCATAGACCACATAGCTCTCGCCGGCGCTGGTGATACCGCCAGGATCGGCAAATGGGGCCCCGATGATCAAATCATCGAAGCCATCGCCGTTAATATCCCCGGCAGCCGAGACAGATCTGCCACTCTCGTCGGCACCGATACCGCCAAGGCGGAAGCCGTTGCTGCCATCAAGGCTGGCCAGGTCGAAGCTTGCCCCAAAGCTCTGACCGCCGAACACCACATAGCTCTCGCCGGCATAGTTGTCGGCATCGGGGGCCCCGATGATCAGATCATCGAAGCCATCGCCATTGATATCGCCAGCAGCCGACACCGATCGGCCGCTGTAGTCTCCGGCATTGAGACCGGCGAGGCGGAAACCGTTGCTACCATCAAGGCTCGCCAGATCGAGGCTTGGACCAAAGCTTTGACCGCCGAACACCACATAGCTCTCGCCAGCATAATTGTCGGCGCCATAGGCCCCGATGACCACATCATCGATGCCGTCGCCATTGACATCCCCGGCGCTGGAGACTGATAAGCCGCTCTGGTCGTCCGCATCTATACCTTCAAGGCGGAAGCCATTACTGCCATCAAGGCTCGCAAGGTCGAAGCTCGCCCCGAAATTCTGGCCGCCGAAAACCACATAGCTTTCACCAGCGTCACCGTTGGCACCGTCGGCCCCGATGATCAGATCATCGATGCCGTCGCCATTGACGTCCCCGGCGCCGGAGACCGAGGCGCCGCTAAAGTCATACGCATCGATGCCGTCGATTCGGAAGCCGTTGCTGCCGTCAAGGTCCGCAAGAGCAAGGCTCGGCCCGAAGCTCTGAGTCCCGAACACCACATAACTCTCGCCGGCAACAGAGTTGCCAGCAAATTTGGCCCCGATGATCAGATCATCGATGCCGTCGCCATTGACGTCCCCGGCGCCGGAGACCGATAAGCCGCTCAGGTCGGATGCGTCTATGCCGTCGAGGCGGAAGCCGTTGCTGCCGTCAAGGCTCGCCAGATCAAGGCTCGCCCCGAGGCTCTGGCCGCCAAACACCACATAGCTCTCGCCGGCATAATTATCAGTACCAGGGGCACCGATGATCAGGTCGCCGATGCCGTCGCCATTGACGTCCCCGGCGCCCGAGACCGAGAACCCACTGTAGTCGTTGGCCTGGTTCCCTTCGAGGCGGAAGCCGTTGCTGCCGTCAAGGTCCGCAAGTGCAAAGCTTGGCCCAAAGCTCTGGCCCCCGAACACCACATAGCTCTCGCCAGAGTCACTATTTGCACCCCAAGCCCCGATGATCAGATCATCGATGCCATCGCCATTGACATCACCGGCACCGGAGACCGAAAACCCGCTCAGGTCGAACATATCAATGCCGTCGATGCGGAAGCCGTTGCTGCCATCAAGGGTATCAAGATCAAGGTCGACGGCGGCGCCCTCGATGGTCACGGTGGCGGTGGCGGTATCCGAAAACTTTCCATCAAAGATCGTGTAGGTGAAGGTGATCGTGGCCTCTTCGCCCGGCGCGAGATAATCGAAATTTCCCTGAGGGTCGAGTGACACGCTTCCGTCGGCATTGACGGTGAGCGAGGCGTCGTGGCCGTCTGTGGACACCAAAATCGGCACACCGACGCTTGCGGCTTGGCCATTCACTTGGGTGACAGTTAAAGCATCACCGTTCGGATCGCTGTCTGCACCAGCCCCATTGTCGGCAAGGAGATTGCCATTCAGCGCCGTATCTTCATCGGTCGAGAATTGATCGTCCTGAGCAACGGGGGCTTGCCCCGGAGGCTGGGGACGGGCACCTGGATTGGGATTACCGGGGGGATTAGGATTGCCGGGAGGATTTGGGTTGCCGCCGGGAGGATTTGGATCAACCGGCCTGTTGGGGGGCGAGGGCGGGTTGGCGTTTCCAGGCATGGCAGCCTCCTAGACAGAGTGACCCGATCAATTCTGAATTCTGTCTTCTCCTCTCGCGCCTCATGCCAAAGGGGACGAGACGCTGGATGCTAATGCAATTTTGAGCGGCACCGGTGGAAACCGATACGTTCTGGAACAGGACCCGGCTTGGATCTACTAGGGCAATCGCAGAAATGCCCGCTCTAATTGCATGAGCTTAATTGATGCTCTCGATTTTGTCTACCGTCATTGGTCCGATCGCGTTCGCCGAGCAGGTTGCTCGTTGCGTTTTGCTGCTAAGCCCAGACGATGATTGCCGCATCCGCATCCACTGCGACACTGGCAAGCACGTTGCCAGCCTCCACGTAATCCAGAGCCATGTAGGTCTCACTGCCGGTGACCGTTGTCGTGGCCGTATCGGTTCTGCCCTGCGGGCGCGGCCACAAGGTTGACCGTGTCGCCGGTGCCACCAGGGATCACCAGACTGTTGTGAGAATTGGCCGCCGAGAGAGGCTGCGGATTGATTGGATCGACAGGCAAACCGGATGGAATTGGGGGTTGCCTTTCCCGGCATGGCAGTCTCCGAGACGCACGAGAACAGGCATCGCGCCTAGGCATGGCGTGAAGGCAAAGTAGGTTAGGACAGGCAAGGCAGGGGCAAGCCTCTCGCGGCGCCCCTCCTGCCGTGTCGTCAGCGCCGGCTTACTGTCGCCCCAGTCGTTGCTGGTAAACGGTGGCATTGAACACCACGGCGATGCGTTCTTGCTCCCCAGCGAACGGATGAACGAAGTGCTTGCAATAGGCGGGAAAAATCAAGAGATCCCCAGCCCGGGGACAAACTCGGCAATGGGTCTTGCTGTAGCGCTTGAGGAAAGACATCTCTTGCTGCTCGAGGGGGCTAAGCAGGTCGATGCAGCCTTGGGGCTCTGGGACATTAGGGACCTCGACATAGTAGATGCCGCTCAAAGTCGCACCGCCATGGACATGTGGTGCCTGGTAATCGCCGGCCCGTGTCAGTGCAACCCAGGCCGACAGATCGAGCCGAAGCTTCGGCGCATTTGGGCCTTCGAGCTGGCGGACATAGTCGCTGACAGCGTGCTGAACCAAGCGCTCCAGGCGCTCGGCGCCGGGCAGCTTGGTTTGGAAGAAGCTGTCCTCGGAATAGAACCCGCCTTGGTGCGAGCGAAAGCGGTCGGATGAGCGCTCACTGTGCGCCATCTGCCGAACCGTCTCCGCTAAAGTGTGGTTGAGCTCTGCCGTGTCGCCGAAGTGGCGCAGGAAGATCGGCGTCGCGAAGGCAGCGATGAATTTGTCCTGTGCTGCCTTTTGGGGGCCTGGCGATTCGAAACCTCGATCGCCCATTCTAATGCTCTCCTGATGATCTATGATAATCCGGTTCGCCGGCTTTCGCTTCCCGTCACCGCGGAAATTCCATTCCTCTCCGAGACATTCGACCACGAGCCCGTCCGGCGTGCGATCCGGCGCCAACACCTGTGCCAGACTGAACTGATCCGTTGCCGCAAGGAACCTCACCTCGGCTTCGGTCAAATGATCGACACCAGGAATATCACCTACTCGGCCGGCCTGCACCAACTCAAGATAATGTAGCGTCAGGGCGAACCAGTCCTGCAATAGGGCTCGCACCGCGTCGTTCTTGCGATAGCCCAGGATTCCAGAGCTATAGATCCGCCGACCCATGATCCGGCGCGAGCGGCTGGCATCGAGCGCGCACTCGGTAATCAGGATGTCCTTGGACTCAAGATGATCAAACAACGTTTGGACCGCTTCATCGCGGACCAAGGTGTCGGCATCGATGAACAAGGTCCGCTCGTAAGGGGAGGCCTTTATGCTCTCGATCTTGTCTAGCAGCCCGTTGGCCCAATCGGGTTCACTAACGCAATCTGGCGAAGCAATCATTCGCACCTCGGTAAAGGCGCTTCGGATCTCACTGGGAAGATCGCCCAGGTTGG
>Ga0307380_10007344_pt1 | contig 14354 bp, 14 predicted proteins | sample UN3MG_FD_202239 | JGI IMG/M metagenome (GOLD analysis project Ga0307380, IMG submission 202239) | Soil microbial communities from Risofladan, Vaasa, Finland - UN-3 | ecosystem: Environmental > Terrestrial > Soil > Coastal area > Acid sulfate soil | place: Finland: Risofladan, Vaasa | collected... | reverse complement strand
CCGACGATACAAACGTGAGCGTCTATATGTTCCTCCAGGACGCCGTGACGGGCGGCCCCTACACGACCACGGGCGGCGAGACGGCCTTCAACCTGCTCTACACCCGCGACGGCGCGGCGCAGGTGTCGGCGAACGTGTCGGCGGCCCTGGCGGCGGCCGACTCGGCGCACGAGGATGGGAAGATCTTCCACGTCGGTAACGGCCTGTGGCGGTGCGACTTCGCCGACGCCGCCTTCGCCGCCGGCGTCGATCGCGTGGCCCTCCAGGTCACGCACGATGCCGAGGCGTTCCTGCCGGCGGCGGTGGCCGTGGACCTCTGGTCGGCCAAGGCCCTGCGCGCGATCCTCGCGGGCATGGCGGGCAACCTGACGTTCGACGACGGCACCGGCGCGGCGTCGTTCAAGGACGCCGAGGACGGCTCGACGGAGCGAATCGCCTACACCGTCTCGTCCACCGGCGTCGGGCGGACGGGCGCGAGCGTGTCGTGATGGCCGGGGCATCGCATCCATTCGGGGCCTGGCCGCCGGGGGGGCTTCCCGGCTGGCACTGGCCGAACCTCAGCCACGGCCACCGCGTCTACCGCGGCGTCGGGTCGCTGGCCAACGTGGACTTCACCGCGGCGGTGGGCATCGCCCAGTGCAACGCGGCGAGCATCGCGCTGGCCGGCGTCGGCCACGCCGCGTCCACGCGCTTTACTTACGTCGTCCGGCCCGTGGCGGGCAACGGCTGGCTGGAGACGCCGGACATCTCGTGTGCGTGCGAGTTCGAGACCGGCGACGACGGCGACTGGCTGGGCAACCGCCCGGCGCCCGTCGAGTGGCTGGCGGCCGCGGTGGGCGCGGGCGGCAGTGTCCGGCTGTCCTGGTCCTGGCGCAGGCCGCGTGGCGGCGCCGAGCCGACCGAGTTCGGCCTCTACTGCTCGACCGGCCCGGGCATCTCTCCGGGCAGCCCGGACGTGACGGTGCCGTACGGCTCGGAAGGCGAGTCCTCGCACACGTTCTCGCTGGCCGACGGACAGTCCTACTGGTTCGCCGTCACCGCGCGGAGTCCCGAAGGGGTCGAGTCGCACCTGTCGAAGATCATCGGCCCCCACGTGGCCGACGCCCTCTCGCCGGCGGCGCCGGTCGTACGGGTCTCCCGACAGCCCTGAGCCGCGCCCGGCTGCGCCGCGATCGGAAGGAAACACAAACTATGACCACGCTGAGCTGGAGTCCGCGCTCGACGGGCGCCGAGTACCGTCCGCCGACGTTTCGCGTACAGGCCGCCCGCGTCGTGGCGGCCCCCGAAGCGGACTCGCCGCCGCCGGCCGACTGGCACGAGGAGATCGGCCTGCCGCACTGGACGCCCCTTCAACTCAGTTGGGCCGCCAACGGCCGGCCCAGCACGCTGACGCTTCGCCGCGTGCTGGGGGTCGGCACGGGCAAGGCCGTGCGCGACCGGGCCGAAGCCGACTGCCTGGCGGCCGGGGACCGCATCCGGCTCGTCGAGGTCGCCGGCGGCGGGCCGCGGGGCACCGAACAGCGGGAATGGTTCCGCGGCTACGTCGCCCAGAGCCGCCTGCTGGTGCAGGGCGACCCGGCCGGGGAGGCCTGCGACGTGACGGCCTACGGGCCGGAGGCCCTGCTCGCCGGGAAGGTCGTCTGCGGGCAGTGGCATGCGATCGCCGCCGTGGACGAGAGCATCGTGGCCGGGACCTTCTCGGCCGAACAGCTCGTCGCCGCCGGCAGCTTCCGCAGCCGGCTGCCGGCGGTCTTCAACCAGCACGGTTTGCCGAACGCCTCCCCGGCAACCAGCGGCGGGACCTCCGCTCGATGGCGCCTGGACGAGGACGCCCAGGCCGCCTCGCCCGGCGCGGCCGTGTTCGACGCCCCCGGCAGGAAGGTGCTCTCCGACACGAACGCCTACCAGGCGGAGTTCTGGTCCGCCGCCACGGCCGTGCGGTCGTTGATCGAGGCGATCGACGGCTACAGGGCCGTCTCCGCGGAATCCGTCGGCCTGCTGCCCGAGGCGTTGGGCGACCTGCGGCTGGGCGAGGTGGAGGTCGAGGGCCTCGGCCTGATCGACGCGCTGCGGGCCGTCCTGGCGCCGCTGGGCTACGGCTTCTGCCTGGAGCCCTGGGCCGGGCCGGACGGGCGGCACGCGCTTCGGGTCTTCGAGCTCCAGGGCAAGACGACCGGCTCGCGCGTCCGCCGCCCGTACATGGCGCCCATCCTCGGCGCGGTGCCTGGCGCGACGGACCCCGAAGGCCGGCGGGCCGAGGTGCAGCGGATCGACTTCCTCCGCGACAACCACGGCGTCCGCAACGACGTCACCGTGATCGGCGCGGCGAGGCGGTCGCAGATCGTGCTGACGTTCGCGGCCGGCGGCGGGCAGCTCCAGTGCGTCTGGGACACCACCGCCCACGACCTGGCGGGCTGGGCCGAGGACGACGTCGTGGACCCCATGCAGTGGCCGGTGTCCGCCTGCGACGGCAACACGATCGCGCTCTTCGAGCAGCGGCACGCCTACGGGGCGAAGGGCCAGGCCGAGTATCGGCACGTCTTCCGCAGCTTCGCGTGGAACGAGGACGGGGCCTTCCGCGACCTCATCGACTCCATGCCCGACGCAAGCGAATGCGGCGTCGGCGGCTCCGGGCGGTTCCTGCGAAGGCCGCGCCCCGTCGGGCCGACGCTCCTCCGCGACGAGGGCGACGGCAAGGTGCGGAACCTCCCCGCCTTCGTCCAACTCGGTATCGAAGGAGACGACAGCTCCTGGATCCAAGTGCCCGCCGTCATCTGGACCGACCGCGCGGGGTTCACGCTCCCTGTCAATCCGCTGTGGGGCTGGTACCCCTACGCCGACCCGTACGCCCGCCACGCCTCCAGCGGCGACGAGACGCTGTACGAGAGATACGGCCAGCACAACTACCTCACGCTCCTGCACAACGCCCTCCGCGACAGCGGCACGAAACTCTCGCTGCGGCTGGTCGGCTCGGTCGAGTGCGACGACGCGGCCGTCGGCAGGGCCCCACGCCTCTCGGGCAGCTCGTGGCCGGTCCCGGCAGAGCGGGTGATCCGCGCCGAGGACCGCTACCAGTGGCGCGAGGTGCCGGCCGGGAGCGACCCCTTCGGCCTGGGAGCGGCCCGCCACGACACGCGGGACGACGCCGACGACGCGGCCGCCCATGCCGAACGCGTCCGCGACGCCCTGGGGCAGGAGGTCGGCCACGGCTCGGTCCTGCTGAGGCACCTGACGCGGTCCTATGCCCCCGGCGACGTGGTCCCCGGCACGCGGGGCAGGGAGATCGACCTGACCGTTCGGACCGGTCTCCGCTGCTTCGCTCCCGTCGTTGTCGCGGTCGTCTGGGACCTTCGGGCCGGGAAGGCCGCCACCGAACTGCTCCTGGACTCCGCCCTCCTGAGGACGACGCCATGAACCCCGTCCGACGGCAGTCGATCCAGGGCCACCGACGCCTCGCGGCCGCGTTTCGTGACGGCCGGGCGACCGGCGTTCGCGACGAGCCCGTCCGGGTGATCGAGGTGCCCCGCCGCGGCCTGGCGCGGATCGCCGGCAACGAAGGCGACGGGGAGTACACGATTCACGAGTTGTGGTGGGACCCGGCCGTGGCGGAGTGGGTGCTCGCCACGGCGCCGCTGGGCCTGCGGGACGCCGAGGCGCGGGACTACATGGGCCACTCCGCCGGCGGCGCCGGCCAGGTCGTGCCGTTCTGGGAGCATCGCGGCCTGGGAGGCGAGGTCCGCCTGTTCATCGACGTCAACGGCGGCTGGGACGGGGCGATGAAGCTGAGCGCCTTCACCGCCCACTACTCCGGCACCGACACCACCGCGGGCTTCCACACCGTGCCGAACTGCCGATACGGCGTGCTGGAGGCCTGCATCGACGTCCGCAAATGCTCCGGCCACGGCTCCGCCAGCGATCACCCCGGCTACACGCTGATGGACGAGACGGGCGCCCTGCTGGACTACGCCTGGGGCAACACGCTGGCGACCTGGTCCGGCAGGGACACGTGGTGGGACCTGGAGTACACGGCCTACGCCGCCGACGGCACCTGGCTCGGCAGCAACATCGACGCCATCGACGGCTTCTACGTCCAGTGCCGGGCGGCTGACGGCGATCTGGAGTTCCGCATCGCCAGGGGCAGCGCCTCGATCGTCAGCGCGGTCGTCGCCGGCGTGATCCGCCTGACGCACTTCCCCGCGCCGCCGGGCACCGTCGAGATCGGAAACTGCTGCTGCCACGAAGACTCACCCGGCACCTGGGGCGACGGCGAATGGGGAGGCTGACGTGCACAGCGATACCTTCCTCGCCGTCGTCGCCGGCCGGGGCACGGTCAACCCGCTGCTCCGCCGCTGGGCCGAGCGGTTCGAGCGGCGCCGCGTCTTCTACGGCTCGGACCTGCGCGACCACGTCGCCTGCCGGCGCAACACCATCGTGAAATGGTTCCGCGACGAGGCCCCGCCCGCGGCCGCCTGGCTGCTCATGGTGGACGACGACGTCGTGCCCTTCGCCCGGACCGACGAGCTGCTTCGCTGCCCGGCCGAGGTCGCCGCGGCACGAGTATGGGCCCGCACCGGCCGGGAGGCCCACCCCCACGGGATCAGCGCGGCCTGCGTGAAGATCAGCCGCAAGGCGGCCCGCGCGATCCCCCCGCCGTGGTTCCGCTTCGTCTTCAGCCCCGACGGCACGCGAGAGGTCCTCTGCGAGTGCCGGTATTTCTGGCGGAAGTGCCACGCGGCCGGCTTCACGCCCGTCCAGGCGGGCATCGCCGGGCACCGGTTCCCCGTGACGGTCCTGCCCGAGCCGGACGGGCCGGCCTTTCGTTTCGACGGCGAGGTGGAAGATGCCTGATCTCCGTTGCCACGAACGGGCGCCGCGAAGCTGCCTGGAGGCGTTCAGCCACATCACCGAGCAGCTCGGGCGCATGTCCGCCACGCTGGACGCCATCCACCAGCAGTCCGTCGCCGCGGACGGCCGGGTGACGCGCCTCTCCGAGGTGACCGGCCGCCACGACACGGAGATCCAACTGCTGGAGGCCGAGCTGGCCGAGACCCGCCGGGGCAGGACCACCTGGGGCCGGCGGCTCTGGCAGGCGGCGATCGGCTTGGCCCTGTTGATCGCGGGATACCTGCTGAACTCTTGAGACCTGCCAGACGGCAGGTAGGAAGGAACTGCCATGAAACGAATCCTGCTGTGCCTGACGGTGCTGCTGCTCGTCGCGGGCTGCCACGGCGTGGTCCTCAACGCCGACTACTCCCAGCTCCTCGACGAGACGGCGGCATGGACGAACGAAGTGGCCCGCCGCGCCGAGGTCGGACGCATGGACCCCAACGACATGGCCCGCGCCCTGCGGCTCAGCGCCGACCACTGGCGCTGCTTCCAGGACGCGCGCGACGGGCGGGGGCCGGAGCAATGAACATCGACAACCTGATCGAGAAGGTCCCCGAGCGCTGGCGGCCGGTGGCCGCCAAGTACGGCCCCGCCCTGCTGGAGATGACGGCCGACGAGTTCCTCCGCTGGGTCGAGCTGCTCCTCAGCGGCAAAACGCAAGAGGCGTGGGCCGTCGTGATGGAGCGAACGGGCGACGCCGACCTGCTGGCGGCCGGGGAGTCGCTGAACGACAAGTGGCTCGACGCCAACCGCGCCGAGGCGGCAAAGCTCGCCCTCCAGCGCGAGGCCTGCATGGCCGTGCTGAAGGTCCTCCTGGCCGTGGCACTGGCCGGGGTGGGCCTTTAGCGCCTGGAGCGCCGCGAAACTCATCGGAAAGGCATGGATCATGGACAGGAAGAAGATCATCGAATGGATCACCGCCGCCGTGGCACGCGGCGTGGCGTGGGTGCTGGCGGCCAAGCTCGGCCTGGACGCCACGGAGGCCGAAGGGCACGGCGCGACGATCGCCGGGGCTGTCGTCGGCCTGGTGGTCGTCGGCATCAGCATCTACAGCAGCATCAAGGGGCGCAAGCGGCTGCTGGAGGCCCAACCGCCTCAGGGCACGTAGCGCGCCCCGCGGAGGCCAGGCATGACACAAGACCCCGCAAACCCAGACCAGCTCGTGCCGCTCGATGAGGCCGAACGCCTCTGTCACGAACGGGCCGGCATGTCCGCCGCCCAGTTCCGTCACGAGCTGGCCGAGCACGTTCGCGGAAACGGCGGCCTGGCCTGGGTCGCCACGGCGACCAAGCTCGGAGTCTGCCGGACGGCCCTGGAGGAGCGGCTCCGGCAGCGAACCAACCCTCCTCCACGCGAGGCACACGATGAGCAACGAACCTGACGTGCACCCGGCCCGCGCAGGGGCCGTCGACGAAGCCGGCGACCCCGCCCCGGCCGGGCCGCCCCGAACGCTGGAGGAGTTCAAGGCCCTTCCCGCCGACCAGCGAGACCGGCTGGCCCGCTCCATGACGCGCCGTCAGCGCGACGAGCTGCTGGGCCGCCCGGCGCAGCCGCCCGGCCGAAACGGCTACCTCTGACAGCACAACCCACCCCCGCTGCCCCACAGGCCGCGGGGGTTCTTCTATGCGCCGAGCGGCCTTCCCCGCCCGTCCCCACGGAGGTTTCCGCTAACCTGCCTCCGCTCGCCGTGTCCTGGTACGTGACCTCAGGCGAGAAGGAGAAGAACGATGCGGACCTCAAGCACCTTGAGCACCTTGAGCACCTTGAGAAAAGCCCTCCTGGCGGGACTGATGATCGCGGCCGGCCCTCTCGCGGCCGAGAACGCCTACGCCGACGGCCTGCTCGAGATCCTGTTGGGCCACTCGCAGCCGCACCGGGTGCCCGTGCCCGCTCCGGCCCCCCGGATCGCCCTTCAGAACGGTCAGACCGTTCGCGGCCTGAGCGGCGCGGTGGGGGCGCGGCATTACTTCGAGCTCCAGGTCCAGCCGGGCACCAGCCGGCTGGTGCTTCGCATGACGGGGGGCCTGGGCGACAGCGACCTGTACCTTTCCCGCGGCGCCCTGCCGGACCCCAAGGGCTACGAGCACTCCTCCACCGGCACGACGACGGCGGAGGCGATCGCCGTCGACCGGCCGGCGCCGGGCACGTGGTACGCCCTGGCCTACGGCTACCGGCCCTTCCACGGCGTGGACCTCGTCGCCACCTGGGGCGGCCCGCCCAATCACGGCGGATGGGGCGAGCGCGGCTTGCGGGCGATCCGTATCCTCCAGCCGGCGGCGGCGGGTGTCCTGACGGCGGGACAGGCATCCTGGATCCGGTGGACCACGGCCGGCGGCGTCCAGCGAGTTCACGTGCTCCAGTCGTTCGACGGCGGCGCGACCTGGACGGCCGTCACGCCGCGGGGCGGCATCGACGCGGCCACCGGGCGGCTGGCGTGGACCGCACCGCTGGTCACCGGCCGACGGCCTGCCGCCTCGGTGCACCTTCGGGTCGTGGACGTCGAGCGGACGGACGTTGCCGACACGGCCGGGCCGCTGGTGATCCGGCGCACGGCCGGTCAGCCGGGCCCGGGCGGGCACCCCATCCCCGGTGGCGGCCGCCCGATCCACAGCCCCGACCCCTTCGAGCCCAACGACGAAAGCAGCCGCGCGCGGCGCATCGAGGCCAATACCGTTCAGGCGCACGCGATCGGCCGCGAGGACGACGAGGACTGGCTGATGTTCGTGCCCCCCGCCCCGGGCACCTACCGGATCACCTTCTCCGACGCGACGATGGAGCTGGAGGTCCGGCTCTACTCCGCCAGGGCCGGCAGCAGCAAGGAGTACAAGAGCCGCACGTTCGAGGTCGGCCGCCGAGGCTACGCATTCGACATCGACGCCACCCCCAACGCCCGCTACTTCAAGCTCCAGGTCCAGGCCGACGACGATGACGACACCGGCACCTACCGTGTCGCCATCCAGCGTGTGACCCCCGTGCCGCCCGGCCGCCACCCACGGCCGTAGAAATCGAATACCGCAGGTCAGCCTGCTCCTTCCGCCCCGCCGGCGTGTCGGGCCTCCGGCCGCCGGCGCGAGGCCGCATCGCAGGGCCGCCGAAGCCTCCGCTGCCTCGGCGGCCCTGGGCCTTTGCGCAGGCCGCTCCGCTCCACGCCGCGGCCCACGGGACCGGCAGCCCGTTTTCCCACGGCCTACGGGCTGCCGGCGACGGGCTACGGGGCACTCCCCGGAGCGTCGATGGCGCCGGAGTGCCCGCGCCCATTCAGAGCGGTGGGGGTGGGATTCGAACCCACGGTGGACTCTCGCCCACAGCGGTTTTCAAGACCGCCTCCTTCGACCACTCGGACACCCCACCAGAGGCGTCGCCTTCCTCTGCATTCTCCGCAATCCCCGCCGTGCCTTCAAGCGATTGTCTGCCGGCGCCCAGCGGCCCGACGGCAGCTTCGACGGCAGCGTGATAAGGACCGCCGGCGTGCTGTGCCTGCTGGCCGACCTGAAGGTGCCCGGCCCGCGCCGAGAGGCGGCCCGTGCGTCTCGCGGGCCTACTTCTTCGCCGTCAGCTCCCGGTAGATGATCTCCACCAGGCTCGGCCATCTGCCGCCGCCGGCGATGCCGAAGGCCGCCTTGACTTCATCGAGCGTCTTGCCTTCCTGCACGAGTGCCTTCACCTTGGCCTGCTTCTGCTGGATCTCGGCGGCCAGGGCCTCGACGGTCTTCCGGTCCACCGGGTCGCTGTGGCCGCTGAGGAACACGTCGGCGTCCAGTTGCAGGAGGGACTTCAGCACGCTCACCAGGCCGAAGGAAGAGCCCTTCTTGTGCGCGTGGATCAGCGGGTCGCGGCCGACGAACACCAGGTCGCCCACGATGGCTACCTTCTCCGACGGGATGTAGACCACCACGTCGCCGTTGGTGTGCGCCGGGCCGAAGTGATGCAGTTGCACCTCCACATCGCCCAGGTACAGGCTCAACTGCTTGACGAACGTCTCATTGGGCAGAGGCAGTTTCGCGGTGGCGGCCGTGTTGGCTTGTGCGATGTCCTGCCGCGCGTTGGCGTGGGAGATGATCGTCAGGGCCGAGGGATAGCCGGCCAGCCCGTTGACATGGTCGCCGTCGCTGTGCGTCAGGAGGATGCGGCGCACGGGCTTGTCGGTGACCTTGCGGATCGCCGCAAGCGCCTGCCCGGCTGCCGGCGTGGTCGTCTTGGCGTCGACGACCAGCACTTCGTCCGGCCCGACGTAGAAGAACGAGTTGCCGCCGCCGCCGGTCACCTGGTAGAGGCTGCCCCGCACCGGTTTCGCGGCGAGCGCTTCGGAGCGCGAGCGGTTGCGGGCGGGCCGGTCCGGCTGCGCCGCTCCGAGCGACGCGAATGCGCACAGGCCGATGCATGACGCGACAGCAATGATTCGTGTCCTGGACATGGGCGACTCCTTTCAGATATGGGGCCAGTCGTTCATGAGCCTTCTGGCTCACCCACAAAGTATGAAGCTCTGGGGACAGGCACCTGCGCTGCGCTCCGGAGCCAGTCCCCGGCGCAGATCCGAGGCAGATACCGATTTAAACGCCGCCGACGCCCAGGCGGGCTGGTCTGGGGGAGTCGGCGAGGCCCTGCGGGCTGCCTAAATGGCCGATCGGACGGGGAGGGATAGCAATCTGGCAGGGCGGAGTGGGAATAAATCACTGCCAGTAAAGGTCTTGTCGGATTCGGCACGTTGGTTGCAATGAGATGGCCTGAGGAGGTCGTACCATGCGTTTGGACAAGTGGACAGTGAAGGCCCAGGAGGTCATGGCGACGGCACAGGGCGCGACGATAGAGGCCGGCCACGCCGCCGTGACCCCGTTGCACGTGCTCGACGCGCTCTTGAGGCAGGGCGGGGGCCTGGCGGCTCCGCTGCTGGAGCGCGTCGGCGTGCCGCCGGAGCGCGTCGGCTCCATCGTCGAGTCCGAATTGGGGCGGATGCCGACGCAGACCGGGCAGGCCGGCGCCGGCGGGGACGCCGCGCTGAACGGCGTGGTCGTTCGTGCCGCCAAGGAGGCCCAGGGCCTCAAGGACGAGTACATCTCCGTGGAGCACCTGCTGCTGGCCCTCGCCGAGGTGCCCTCGACGGCCAGGGAGGTCCTCTCGACCCTCGGCGCCGACCGCGACGCGATCCTCAAGGCCATGCGCGAGGTCCGCGGCAACCAGCGCGTCACCGACGCCAGCCCGGAGGACAAGTACCAGGCCCTCCAGCGCTACGGCCGGGACCTGTGCGAGATGGCCCGCCGGGGCAAGCTGGACCCGGTCATCGGGCGGGACGACGAGGTCCGCCGCTGCATGCAGGTGCTCAGCCGCCGGACGAAGAACAACCCCGTGCTGATCGGCTTGCCGGGCGTGGGCAAGACGGCCATCGTCGAGGGCCTCGCCCAGCGGATCGTCAACGGCGACGTGCCCGGCGTGCTGGCCGGCATGACGGTCATCGCGCTGGACATGGGCGCCCTGCTGGCCGGGGCGAAGTTCCGCGGGGAGTTCGAAGACCGCCTCAAGGCCGTGCTGAAGGAAGTCACCGAGTCCGACGGGCGGATCATCCTGTTCATCGACGAGCTGCACACCGTCGTCGGCGCGGGGGCCGCCGAGGGGGCGATCTCGGCGGGCAACCTGATCAAGCCGGCCCTGGCCCGTGGCGAGCTGCGGTGCATCGGGGCGACCACGCTGGACGAGTACCGCCAGCACGTCGAGAAGGACGCCGCGCTGGAGCGGCGCTTCCAGCCCGTGCTCGTAGACGAGCCCAGCGTCGAGGACACCATCGCCATCCTCCGCGGCCTGAAGCCCCGCTACGACGCCCACCACGGCGTGCGGATCCAGGACGGCGCGCTGGTGGCCGCGGCCGTGATGAGCCACCGCTACATCAGTGACCGCTTCCTGCCGGACAAGGCGATCGACCTGATCGACGAGGCCGCCAGCCGCCTGCGGATCGAGAACGACTCCATGCCGGCCGAGCTGGACGAGCTGAGGCGGCGGGTCATGCAGCTCCAGATCGAGCGCGAGGCCCTGCGGAAGGAGTCGGACCAGGCCAGCAAGGACCGCCTTGCCGCGCTGGAGAAGGACCTGGCGGAGATGCAGGCCCGCTTCGACGAGTTGCACGTCCGCTGGGACAACGAGCACCAGGCGCTCAAGCGGATCAAGGAGCTGAAGGAGGCCGTCGAGGCCAAGCAGACCGAGTTGGAGCAGGCCCAGCGCGAAGGCGACCTGGAGCGGGCGGCCCGCATACAGTACGGCGAGCTGCGGGACCTTCAGGCGGCCGTGGCGGCGGGGGAGAAGGCCCTCGCCGACCTCCAGACCGACGGCGGGATGATCAGCGAGGAGGTCACCCCCGAGCACATCGCCGAGGTGGTGGGCAAGTGGACGCACATCCCGGTGGCCAGGTTGATGGAGTCCGAGCGCGACAAGCTGATGCGGATGGAGGACAGCCTCCGCCGGCGCGTGGTCGGGCAGGACGAGGCCTTGCGGGCCGTCAGCGACGCCGTCCGCCGCAGCCGGGCCGGCCTCAGCGACCCCCGCCAGCCGATCGGCAGCTTCCTGTTCCTCGGGCCCACCGGCGTCGGCAAGACCGAGCTTTGCAAGGCCCTCGCCGAGCTGCTGTTCGACACCGAGGACGCCATGGTCCGCATCGATATGAGCGAGTTCATGGAGCCGCACTCGGTGGCCAGGCTGATCGGCGCGCCGCCCGGCTACATCGGCTACGAGGAAGGCGGGCGCCTCACCGAGGCCGTGCGCCGCAAGCCCTACTGCGTGATCCTCTTCGACGAGATCGAGAAGGCCCACCGCGACGTGTTCAACGTCCTGCTCCAGGTGCTCGACGACGGCCGGCTGACCGACGGCCACGGGCGCACCGTGGACTTCAAGAACACGCTGATCGCGATGACCAGCAACATCGCCTCCCAGTACATCCAGGAGCTGTCGGCCCAGAACGCCGAGGCGTGGGAGGTGGAGGCCCGGCTGAAGGACGCCCTGAAGCAGCAGTTCCGCCCGGAGTTCCTCAACCGCATCGACGAGACGGTCGTGTTCCACTCGCTGAGCCGGGAGGACATGGTCGGCATCGTGGACATCCAGGTCGCCGAGCTGGGCAAGCGCCTGGCCGAGCGAAAGATCAGCGTCGAGGTCACCGACGCCGCGAAGGCCCTGCTGGCCGACCTCGGCTACGACCCGAGCTTCGGCGCCCGCCCGCTGAAGCGCCTGATCCGGCAGCGGATCGACAACGCCCTGGCCGAGCGGATCCTCACCGGCGAGATCACCGACGGCCAGCACGTCGCCATCGACGCCGCCGGCAAGAGCTTCACGTTCACAACCAGCGCCGCCGGCCCCGTCGGCCCATCCGAGCCCGCTGCCGGCGCGCCGCAAGTCGTCGAAGGCGAGCTGGTGGGGGAGTAAGCCCTTCGGCCCGGAAATGCATTCGAGGGCTTTTGTTCGCCCAGGGTCAGCGAAGCCGAGTCTGGTCGCTAGGTGAACCAGAAGGTGAGCGTTCAAGAACTCATAGAGGCGGCGAAGCAGCACTCGTCGGAATGCCTGCATCCCGCCGCGGGCACAGCTACCTGCGCCGGTGGACCCGTCCAGGCCCATAGCGTAAGGGAACCCGACCTACGGCGAATTGCCCGGGCGGGGCATGTCTACGCTCTACTCCCCGATTTCCGAGAGCAAGATCCACGAGGCTATCGCGTACCCCCGAAGCTCATTGGCGTACGCAGGGCATCGACCTTCACTGGTTTTTGCAGCAAGCATGACGCGGAGACCTTTGCTCGCATCGAGCGTGAAGAGATCGTCCCCGACAGGGAACAGGCCTTTCTTCTGACGTACCGTGCGCTGTGCCGCGAGGTATGGGCATCGTCAGCCGACCTTCCGTTCTTGGAGGTCGCATTGGACCACTTGGAGCGTGATCCCGAGGCAGTGTGGGCAGCCGCTCGCGCAACTGAGATGGTGTGTCATGTCACATACAAGCACATATGGTACGACGGCTGGAAATCTCGTTTGGACAGGATGCTGCTCTGCGGGGAATACCGGCGCGCAGGGTACTTCATGGCCGTGCTTGACGAATGCCCCCCGTTCCTGTGTGCAGGCTGGGCACCACCGATATTCGATTTCGCAGGGCGATTCGTGCAGAGCCTGCAATCCTCCCCTGCTCTCCCTGAGTATGTGGCGCTGTCGGTTCTTCCCCACCCATCCGGGGGTCTGGTGGCGCTGACATGGGTAGGAGAACCCCAAGGGGCCTCCTCTCGCTTGGCCCAATCACTCAACAAGATGCCCCAGCCCCAGATCCTCCGTGCAGTGATGCGTTTTGCCTTGGCCAAGACGGAGAACCTCTACTTCAACCCGGATTGGTGGGAGGCGCTGGCCGCCAATGAAAGGAACAGCGTCCTCGAGATGTTCAACATCGGGATTGTTGCGAGCCATCGCGAAATGCCAGGAACCTTTCTCAGTGGGACGGTGCCGCGGCTGCCTTGTCAAGTAACCAGAACAGAGATCGAGCTGCCGGAATAGGGTGCTACCCCTTGAGCGAATGATGCGTCGGGGGGGCTTCGGTCGCGGGGACCCCGCGTGCGGGGGCTATTGACGCGGGCGGGCCTTGTCCAGGCTGGCGGCGAGCTGCTTCTGGAGGGAGGCGATCTTTTCCTGGAGGACCTTGACCTTCGCGAGGGCCTGGGCGGCGCGTTTCTCGTCGCCGGCCTTCGTGGCCTGGTCGCGCTCGGCGGCCAGGAGCTTCGCCATCGCGTCGAGCTTGGCGATATCCTCCCGGAGCTGGGCGATCTCCATCCCGATCTGCTTGAGCCTGGCGGCGTCCGACTCGGAGGCCGATGCCGCCGCTTTGAGCGGCTCGTCCTTCGTGGCGGTTCGGGGCCGGGGCCGCGTCGTGGGGGCGGGCGGGGCCGCCGGCCGGGTCGACGTGCCGCCGGGCAACTCGGGCATCGCCTCCTCTCGCTCGGGGGCGTTCTCTCCGCCGGCGTCGGGGCTGGTCGGCCGCGTTGCCGGCTGGGTCGCCGGGAGTTGGGGCTTGGGGCAGGCGATCTTCACGACGTGGCCAATGAAGACGGGCAGCCTGGGCCCGGGGACCATCTGGAAGCGGATCGTGTCGCCCACGAGCTTGCCGGTGACGTTCGTGCCGCTGTGGAGCTTGATCCGCACCTGCCCGAGGGCGCCTTCCTCGGGGGTCTCGACCTCGGCGACCTCGGCGGGCTTGACCGTGATGTCGCCGTACTGCGTGGTGACCGTCAGCAACTCCTCCTCGATCCGCCCGAAGAGCACGTCGTCGTTGCGGAGCGTCACCTCGGACAGCTCGGCGCTGTCGGTCTCCTCGACCGGAAAGGCGCACTGGACGGCGAGGTGCCGCCGGATGTTCAGCGTGGGCCCGAGGTCCAGCCGAAGCTTCAGCGCGTCGGCCGCCAGCAGCCCCGACAGGACCGACCCGTTGCGGAACCGCGCCCGGTGCAGACCGCCCTCGGGCG
>Ga0307380_10007343_pt1 | contig 14357 bp, 8 predicted proteins | sample UN3MG_FD_202239 | JGI IMG/M metagenome (GOLD analysis project Ga0307380, IMG submission 202239) | Soil microbial communities from Risofladan, Vaasa, Finland - UN-3 | ecosystem: Environmental > Terrestrial > Soil > Coastal area > Acid sulfate soil | place: Finland: Risofladan, Vaasa | collected... | reverse complement strand
AAAATGGGTGGAGGAGCAGAACAAGGTTACCTTTGCTTATCTAGAAAATATTCCCTCCAGAGAAAAAATACGCCAACGGATGACCGAACTTTACAACTATCCCCGGTATGAATCCCCCTTCAGAGCAGGGGAGCACTATTTCTTCTACAAGAACGACGGGCTGCAGAATCAATCTGTGCTCTATATTCAGAAGGGATTAGGCGGAGAGCCAGAAGTATTCATCGACCCCAACGAATTGTCTCCGGACGGCACAGTGAGGATCAGTCTGACAGGTTTTTCAAAAGACAATCGTTTTGTAGCCTTTTCCCGTTCAGAAGCAGGCTCGGATTGGAGGGAACTTAGAGTTATGGAAGTTGAATCCAAAAAAGAATTACCTGACCGCATCCAATGGGTAAAGTTTTCCGGCGCCTCGTGGCACGGCAACGGATTTTACTACGGCGGTTACAACGAGCCGGAAAAAGGTCAGGAATTAACAGCCAGCAATAAGTTTCAAAAAATATTCTACCACAAACTTGGCGATCCTCAGACCAAAGATAAACTCGTTTATGAGGATAAGGAGTATCCCCTTCGGTCTAAATGGGCAAGCGTTACCGAAGGCGAAGAATACATGTTTTTGTCTATATCAGAAGGAACCCATGGCAACGAGCTGTATTATAAAGATCTTTCGGTAAATAACATGAAATTTCGCCCCCTGATCAGGGGATTTGAGTTCGACAGCTATGTTATCGATAACATCGGAGATAAATTCCTGGCTTTCACCAACATAGATGCTCCCAACAACAGAGTCATTCTTATGGATCCAAAAAATCCGGGTAAAGAGAACTGGCAGGACATCATTCCCGAGAAGCCTGAGGTCTTACGGAGTGCCAATACCGTGGGTGGTCAGTTGTACTGCAGTTACCTGAAAGATGTGACCACACGGGTTTACCAGCATGACTTAACAGGAAAATTCAGGAAAGAAATTGAACTGCCTGGCCTGGGAAGTGCTTCCGGTTTTTCCGGAAAAAGAGATAATAAGATTTTATTCTATACCTTCACCTCTTTCACATCTCCCCCCACAATTTACAAATATGATATCTCAAGCGGAGAAACAGAAGTTTTTCATAAAGCCGAAGTCAAATTCAATCCAGAGGATTATGTTGCCAAGCAAGTCTTTTACCAAAGCAAAGACAAAACCAAAGTCCCGATGTTTATTGTTCATAAAAAGGGATTGAAATTGAACGGCAATAATCCTACCTACCTCTATGCCTATGGCGGTTTCAACATACGCATGCTTCCCTCCTTTAGCCCCACTCTTATCGTCCTTCTGGAGAACGGAGGCGTTTATGCCATGCCTAATATCCGCGGCGGGGGAGAATATGGCGAAAAGTGGCACAGAGCAGGGATGCTGTTTAACAAACAAAAGGTGTTCGATGATTTTATAGCTGCTGCTGAATATCTGATCAGGGAAAAGTACACATCCAAAGATAAACTGGCCATTGCTGGCGGTTCTAACGGCGGTTTACTGGTGGGCGCCTGTATGACTCAACGACCGGATTTGTATAAGGTGACATTTCCTGCGGTGGGCGTCATGGATATGCTGCGTTACCATAAGTTTACTATTGGCTGGGCCTGGGCTGTGGAATACGGTTCGAGTGACGAGGAGGAACATTTCAAAAATCTTTACTCCTATTCGCCGCTACACAACATCAAAGAAGGGGTTGCTTATCCTGCCACGCTGGTAACAACAGCTGACCATGATGACCGGGTGGTTCCAGCCCATTCCTTTAAGTTCATTGCCGAAATGCAGGAAAAACACACAGGCAACAATCCGGTCCTAATCAGGATTGAAACCCGCTCCGGACACGGAGCCAGCAACACAACGAAAAGAATCGATGAAATAAGCGATAAATGGGCTTTCATGTTTTATATCATGGGAGTTAAGATTAATTATTGATGTTAATTATCAACAATGGTCATTTCAGATGCAATAGTTTCATGTTCTCTCTAAAATTAGCTAAGTATTTTAATCATCTAAGAATTAAAAGTATTAATTTAAACGCAATATATTTTTACAATGTCATTGCGAGCCCTGAAAGGGCGTGGCAATCCGTCGTTGCGAGCGAAGCGCGGCAATCTCAACCTTTTCTTACGAGATCGCCACGTCGCTTCGCTCCTCGCGATGACACTGGAATAATTGTGTTTGTATTAATAAAGTTCAAAAGTAGTAATAAGGAGGAGATATGATTTCTCAAAGACAATTTTACCGAGTAATGACATTTTTATGCGTCTTCACCTTGGCTTTGACTTTCTTTACGTCCCCCCTCTCAGCTAAAGAGGCCAAAAAGCCGCAAAGAATCCATTCCACCGATCCGGCACTCAGGATGAAATGGTTCAGCCAGCATGAAGAGATGAAAAAGAATACTCCGTTCAAAGATTTGAAGTGGCAGCATATCGGTCCGAAGAATGTGAGCGGAAGATGTACTGACATTGAAGTAGTTACTCCGAAGGGAAAAAGCTACACGATTTACGTGGCCACGGCATCCGGAGGAGTCTGGAAAACGGAAAACGAGGGAACCACCTGGGAGCCTATCTTTGACCAGGAGGCGTCAACCTCGATCGGTGATATCACCATTGCTCCATCAAACAATGATATAGTCTGGATCGGAACCGGCGAGGCAAACATTTTCAGAAGCTCGATGGCAGGATCCGGAGTGTATAAGTCAACCGATGGAGGGAAGACCTGGCAGCACATGGGATTGACTGGAACCCTTACGATTCCCCGAATCGTCATTCATCCCAAAAATCCCGATGTTGTTTATGTGGCTGCTTCCGGTCATGAATGGACCAACAACAAAGAACGCGGGGTCTACAAGACTGTTGACGGCGGTAAGAACTGGGAAAAAATTCTTTATGTCGATGAAGAAACCGGAGCCAATGACCTCGTCATGGACCCTTCTGACAGCAATACACTTTACGCCTCTACCTGGCAAAGGATGCGCAAAAAATGGAACGACCCCAGGAATGAACCGGATTACAAGGGAAGCGGAATTTACAAAACAACCGACGGAGGCAAAACCTGGAAACCCATAAACAAAGGGCTGCCTGAGGCAAAGTTTAGAGGCAGAATCGGCATCGATCTCTGCCTGTCCAAACCCAACGTTATTTACGCTTTTGTTGACAGTTATGAGTTTGGGCGGGAACCGAATGAGGAAGAGAGAGCAAATACGTACGGGCTTCCCTCGAGCGGCGTCATAAAAGCAGCGACGCTCTATCGTTCCGATGACAAGGGTGAGAGCTGGACAGAGGTGAGCGGTTTAACACAGGAGACAAAGCGCTACATGATGCGTCATTCCGGGACATATGGCTGGGTGTTCGGTCAGATGCGTGTTGATCCCAACGATGAGAACACCGTCTACCTAATGGGGGTTCCGCTGAGTGTGTCCGAAGATGGCGGAAAGACATTCCGGGAGCTGCGGGGCATGCATGTTGATCATCACGGCTTGTGGATTGATCCCGACAATTCCAATTACATTGTCAACGTCAACGATGGCGGTATCGTCATTTCCTATGACAAGGGCAAAACCTGGCGGCAATTTCTCCATAACCTGCCCGTGTGCCAGTTTTTTAATATAGCCTATGATATGGATACGCCGTTTCGCGTCTATGGTTCCATGCAGGATCATGGTAGCTACAGAGGCGTTGTCGACCTTAGCCGGGGTCGGAATAAAATCCCGGTCGTAGATTTTGAACGAGCACCTGGCGGTGAAGGCAGCAGTCATGCTATAGATCCCACGAATCCGAATATCGTCTATTCTGCTGGTTTCTACGGGCGCATTGACAGAACAGACCTCAGTGTCCCAGGCAAAGAAGGAGAGAAACACATACTTCCCCGGCAGTACGAAAACGAGCCTAAGCTGCGGGGGCAATGGGTAGCACCTTTTATCATCTCTCCTCACAATTCCAATACGATCTATCATGGAATGCAGTATCTTTTCCGTTCGCGGGACCGTGGAGACTCATGGGAAAGAATCAGCAAGGATCTGACGTACAACGTGAAATCTAATATGGGGGATATCCCTTACCAAACGATTTTTTCGATTTCCGAATCTCCTTTAAAATTCGGCCTGATATATGTTGGCACCGATGACGGCAAGGTCCATGTCACTATGGACAGCGGCAAGACCTGGATGGAAATCATGAAGGGATTGCCCTATCAGAAATGGGTGTCCGAACTGGTTGCTTCAGCCTATGACCTGAGTACAGTCTACATGACCCAGAATGGAAAACGGGATGATGATTTTGCCGCCTATGTCTGGAAATCAACCGATTACGGCAAAACCTGGGTCGATATTTCCGGAAACATTCCCCTTGGACCGGTGAATGTCATCAAGGAAGATCCGGTAAACAAAGACATTCTCTATGTTGGAACCGACATCGGTGTTTATGTAACCACAGATGGCGGCAAAACGTGGAACATCCTGGGAGGCAACCTGCCCTCAACCTTTGTTCAGGATCTGATCATTCATCCCAGAGACAATATCATTGTGATTGCTACCCACGGTCGAGGCATGTGGGCCATGGATGCAAACCCAGTCAACAAGAAGGATAAATTACCGCGCAGACAATTCTGATAACAGGGTGGGGGACGCCCGCTAAACTCTCGACAAGCATGGTACTTTAGGGAACGTCCCCCTAGATCTGAAATTACCTATTGAGATTCTGATTCAAGGCTATCATAAAGTTGCGGACCGTCTTTCTTCCTGTCCCTCCTAGATCGATATACTGATTTTTCTGAAGAACCTTACAATCAACATAGACCTTTCCACCTACTTCTTTGATCATGACTGATAGTCTTGGTGGAGCGTTCTCAACAAAAGCCTTCCTTCCTCTTTCAGCCGCGATAAACCCAGCCTCTTTATCCATACTATCTACGGTAAACTCAATATCATTAATAGCTTTAATTGATGCGTTCCACACTTCATCAAAAGTATGGTTCTCTAGAAATGTCGCTTCTTGTTTAATAGTTTGTTTGACACAGGATACAAGAACCAAGACCACTAATATCAGCCAAAACTTTTTCATAATAGCCTCCTTTACTAAGATAATATAACTTCTCCTTCTGGATAATTTCTAAGCAATAAATGTGCCAATAAAATTTCAGCGTAATTTCTAAATTAGAGAGCTTTTCCCTGTCCTCTATGGGTGACAAATATAAAATATAAAGACTTATGTATTGAAAAAGATGTTATAACGTTAAGGGACTTTATTAGGATGCTAACAGGCGCAGTTGTTTTATTCTCTTTGTTAGTCTTTTTTATCCTCTATCTAAAATATTATGAGAAGAAAGGAATATACTTTCCCGTAAGAAAGATACACTTAACACCAAAAGAAGTTGGTCTTGAATTTGAAGATGTATATTTCTTTAGCTCTGATGGAATAAAACTAAATGGCTGGTATATTCCGGCCAAGGAAGCGAGGGCAACAGTTCTTTTCTGCCACGGGAACGCTGGAAATATCAGCCATAGAATTGATGTCATATATATGTTCTGTAAGCTTGGATTGGATGTCTTTATTTTCGATTACCGTGGCTATGGAAGAAGTCAAGGCAGGCCAACCGAAGAGGGCCTCTATCTTGATGCCCAGGCTGCCTATAAATACCTTATCAAAAGACGAAATCTAAATGAGGGCTCCATCGTCGTCTATGGAAAATCCATAGGTGCAAATGTGGCTGTTGAGCTGTGTTCTAAAGTCAAGACAGCAGCGCTCATCTCTGAAAGCGCCTTTACTTCGGCTTTGGAAATGGGCAAAAAGCTATTTCCTTTTCTTCCGCTAAAATGGCTTATCTCAATTAAATTCGATGCTTTATCCAAGATAAAAAATATAACCATTCCTAAATTGATAATTCACAGTGAGGACGATAAAATCATCCCTTTCCGACATGGAAGGAAGCTATTTGAGGCAGCCCCAGAGCCTAAAGAGTTTTATCCGATGCGCGGAGGACATAACGATGCGATATTTCTAGCAAGCGAGGATTTCGTCGGTAAAATAGATGCTTTCTTTCAGAAATATTTGAATTGATAGAAAAGAGATTTGAATATAGATATTGTCTTTCTTAATCGCCAGCTGTCTCTAAAAGCTTGGGTGGCTCTGTTTAAAAGAGGTATTTACGTCAAATACGATATGATAAATCTTAATCTATAAAGACAAAATTGAGCTTTCAAAACTATTTTTCTTCCCTGGACGGAATGAATCCATCAGAAAGAGTCTTCATGAATAGAACGATGAGTTCCTCTTCCCTCTCGTTCAATTCAAGATTGCCCAGCTCAGTATCATTCACGTTTGCACTTACTTCAGGCGGTGGCCAGTTTGCACGCTCGACGTCTCTTGTATTATAAAAGTGCACAACATCTTTAAGAGTTTTAAAATAACCGTTGTGTAAGAATGCCTTTGTAAAATCTCCTCTAGGCCTCAAATCTACATTGCGTAATGTGGGAACTTTGTGTTTCCCATAATTTACCTCAGCGAATTGGGCATATTCTTCTGTTTTCTCAAGGAAACCTCCCAAACCTCTATCTACCCAAGCATTTTCATCCGGATTCCACTCCTCGGGCATAGAATAGAACATATTTCCAGGGTTTTTGGGGACGCCAAGATTATCATAAGTAAAATCAGTAAACACAGGAGGTCCGCCATTTGGCCCCTCTTCTAAAACATGACAAGCTGCACATTCCCCTTTAGTAACAAACAGCATGAGTCCTTCAACTTCCTCACCCTCCAATCCCAGATTTTTATATTCTTCCCAATTCGTTTCATCGATGGATTCTACGTCTTTGCCTGCAGATTTTGCTTTGCGCCAGAACTCATCAAACTTGGAGCTGAAGGGACTCACTTCAGAAGACCTCTCATAGGCAGCAATAGAACGGGCTATTCGCTCGTATGTTCCTTCGAAATCGTTCTCCCAATCCAAGGATCCTGGTCCCCAGATCTCCTCGAATAGATCAGAATAGTCTGAATCTCTTACTTTAATCACAACACTTTTTTTATCAGGATTGTTATGTTCGAGTGGATTTAAAAATGGCCCCATGGCTTGCTCTGCAAGGGGATCACCAAGCGATTTTCCTGTAGCTCTGCCATCCCAGAACATGCCACCCATAAAATTTCCTTCCTCATCCATCAAATGGAAAACAGGACTTCTTCCTGCATAGGCAGCAGTGGGTGGCTTTCGGTTTCCAAAACGGTCGGAAACGGCCCCTTCATGGACTGCTCCTGTCTTGTTGAAATCCTCAATAGGTCCGGTCATGCCGACTTCAGGTCCATGGCAGGCAGCGCAGGCCTGCCCTGGCGGAGTAGAAAGATTTATGTCAAAAAATAGCTTTTTACCTAGAAGTTCTTTTTTTGTGAGACTTTCAGGCATTATGCTCTCGGGTGCTTTTTTTGGAGCACAAAAAGCTAACAACATAACGCCCATAAGGCAAATAATTCTCTTGATCATTTTCATCTTAATCCCTCCTTAAATAAATCCATAACTGGCAAAAAAATAAATCGATACAGAAGGCTGCAAACCCATCTTCAGCAAACATATTATATTATTTAAAGAGTATGTAAAAATGCATTGTAGAAAGTCTATAGTAACTAATATTCCCCATATCAACTTCACAAAAGAGAATATTGGGCATCATATTGATTTACAGTCCATTCTTAATATTTTTTTTTCATAATATAACATTTTATCGGTATATTGGAATCAAGATATCACTATTTTCTTCCACAAATCCGGGAATTAAAGATATCTGTCCATTGATTCCTAATTTGGGAATGCCGTGTTAAACAGAACAACATCGTAATCGATTAATCCGAGACAATGTCTCAGAAAATATCTAGTCTCAAATTGGGGCCTGGCCCCATTTTTCTGTACCGAAGTTATTGCTGATAAACATGATAAAGGACTTTGTTTTTCAGGCAATAAATGGTATATTAGATAGTCATTTATGGAGTTCAGGAATAGTGCAAATGTATAACTGTTGTGAAGAAGTTCAATACCGAAGCCATGGTTAGACAGGCAGCGAATAGCGCTCACATGCAATAATTTATAAACGTTAAGTTTCTAAATTATTTTTGGATTGGGGCCGCTAAGCCTCCCTTTCCTGCCATAATCTGTTTATTGAGCTTAATCCTGACAGCTAAAGGTACATTGGAAATCGAATCTAAGGTCGAAAAAAGTATAAATTGTTATCATCAGGATCGGTTTCCTAACAATCATTCAGATATACAAAAGGAAAAAACCATGCCTAAACGAATGACATCGAAGTTTAATCAAAAAGGGCTGTATCTTTTATTGATCACAGTCTTCTGGGTAATGACATCTTGTGTCTTCCCCAGCCTCATCCATGCCCAGAGTGCTGAAGTGCAAAGATTTAGCCTGCGATCTGCCCAGAAGTTTGCTGTCGAACACAGTTATGACATCGAGAGATCCCAGATGGATATCCTGGCTGCTGAGAAAAAGGTGCGGGAGACGGTATCTTCAGGATTTCCCCAGGTTAGCACCACGATCAACTACATGAACAATCTTGAGTTGGCGACCGTGTTAATCCCGAATTTCTTCGACGATAAACTTGATGAAAAGATCCCGGTCCAGTTTGGTACAAGGCACAATGTCAGCGCTGGCTTCACCTTAAGCCAGCTCGTATTCAACGGGAGCTATTTCGTTGGCCTTAAGACATCAAAAATCTTCCGTCGACTGGCAGACCAGAGTCATGCGAGGACACAACTGGATATCCTGGAGACGGTCACCAATACCTATTATTTAATCCTGGTATCCGAAGAGAGTGAAAGGATTCTGAGTTCCAATCTCGCCAATCTGGAAAAGACCCATTATGAGATAAGAGAAAGATACAAGGAGGGCTTTGTTGCCGAAACGGATGCCGATCTTGTCCAGATATCGGTGACAAAATTAAAGAATAGTCTGCAGGCCGTTTCCAGACAGAAGGATGTCGCCTATAAGCTTTTACAGTTTCAGATGGGATTGGATTTGAGCGCACAGATAGTCCTTACAGACAAACTGGAAGACGTTCTTCAACAGATAGACATCCCGAAAGCAGCAAATACCGAATTTGATCTCGAACAGAATATCGAATACAAACTGCTCGAAACACAGGAGAAGTTTTCAGAAATGGCTTTGAAGAACGAAAAAGCCAAATATTTTCCTACTGTTTCGGCTTTTTATTCCTATCAGTGGAATGCTTTCCGTGATGCATTCAATTTTTTAAGCTCCGAAGAACGTTGGTTCCGTACTCAGGTTCTGGGTGTTAATATCAATATTCCGTTATTCACGAGCGGTTTTCAGAGAGCTAAAGTTGCTCAAGCTTCCATCGCCCTGAAACAGGCACGGACTGCGAGAATTCAGGCATCTCAGGGATTGATTGTGGAAGCGGCCAGTGTCAAATCAGCTCTGGATTCAGCTTATGAGAATTATTTGAATACGAAAGAAAATATGGGATTAGCCGGAAAGGTATATGACGTTACCTTGATCAAATACAACGAAGGAGTCGCATCCAGCATGGATTTAACTCAGGTGCATGATAAATATCTGATGGCTCAGTCCGAATTCATTCAAGCCATGTCCGGACTCCTGATAGCAAAGAATAAACTGGACCGGCTTAATAATAATTATAAGGCTATTCAAACAAAGGGTGAATGATCATGAAATACACAAAATACTTAGCTCTATTGGGAATGGGATTAACTCTTGTCGCCTGCGGCCCCCGCAGTGAAGAGGCGCAGTTGGCGCGATTGGAAGGGCAGAGGAACGCCTTGACGGAAGAGATTGAGATGTTGAAACAGGAGATCGCGCAGAAAGCCAGTCCGGGCGTAAAGCGTGAGAAGCTCATGAATGTCAAAATTTCACAAGTGGAAAAGGGGCGGTTTCAACATTTTATCCAGGTACAGGGCACAGTTGAGTCGGACAACAACGTTCTAATCGCACCCCAGTCCTCCGGAATTGTGAAAAAGATACATGTCAATGCGGGCAATAAAGTCACCAAGGGACAGCTTCTGGCAGAACTGGACGGATCCATTCTGGAAAGTAGTATGGCTGAGGTGGAGAATGGGTTAAATCTGGCAGAGACGATTTTTGAAAGACAACAGAGGTTGTGGGATAAGAATATTGGTAGTGAGATTGAGTTTCTTCAAGCCAGGAACAACAAAGTAGGACTGGAAAAGAGATTGGCGACTTTAAAGGAGCAATACAAGATGACAAAGATTTTTGCGCCCTTGTCGGGGACGGTCGATGAAATTCTCATCAAAGAAGGCGAGATGGCAGTTGCAGGAATGGGTGCTGTTCGAGTCGTACAGCTATCCAATCTTAAAATAAAAGTCGATCTCTCGGAGGTATACATTTCGCGTATTAAAAAAAATGACCTTGTTCATGTGAAAATACCTGCCACCGGGAGAGAGTTCGACCTGATGGTCGTTGCCGTTTCCCAGGTCATTGATCCCCAAAACCGCACCTTTCAAATCGAAATGAAAGTTCCCAAATCCGAAGTTGGAATTAAGCCGAATATGCTGTCGGTATTGACAATCAATGATTACACAAACGATGAGGCCTTGATAGTTCCGCTGAACATCGTCCAGGAGACCGGGCAAGAACAATTTATTTTTGTGGCCGAGCAAATAAACGGGGACTGGATTGCTCAACGAAGATCGGTAAAGACCGGGAATAGTTATATCGACCGAGCCGAGATCTCCTCCGGGCTTCAGGAAGGAGAGTATGTAGTAACATTCGGGTATCAAAATCTAGCCGACGGCCAAAAGCTGGCCGTGGTTTCAGGTTCAAAATGAATTTTTTTGCGGGAATGCCCAGCATTAAATAAAAAAGTGGACTAAAAATGAAAAAGATAGAATTCAAATTAACTAACTTATCGGTTGCGAACAGGACTACTATATATATATTCACCGTGATTCTGGTGATATTTGGGTTTATGCAGTATGATGCGACTCCCAAAGAGAAATTTCCGGAAATAGTTTTCCCCTATTTCATGGTTAGCACCCTCCATCCCGGAACCTCGCCGATTGACATGGAAAACCTGATCACCCGGCGCATAGAGAAGCATCTTAAGGGTATCGACGGTATCAAGCACATTAACAGCAACTCGATTCAGGACTTTTCCTCTATTTTCATCGAATTTGAGCTGACTGCCGATGAGATGCAGGCGTATCTTGATGTCAGACAGGCAGTCGATGATGCCCGGGGAGAGCTTCCTTCCAATCTTTTCAGTGAACCCGAGGTCAGCAGGATCGATCTCTCCGAGATCCCGATCTTGTTCATCAACCTTTCGGGTGATCTTGGATTAGTGAAGCTAAAGAAAATTGCCGAAGACCTTCAGGATGAAATCGAGAGCCTGGAGGAAATAACACGGGCAGATATTGTCGGGGCACTCGACCGGGAAATACAAATCAATGTCGATCTGTATAAAATGCAAGCTGCAGACCTATCCTTTTATACAATTCAGAATGCCATTGCTTCTGAGAACCTCACTATTTCCGGGGGGCAGATTGACACGGATGGCATTCGGAGAAATCTGCGTGTAATCGGTGAATTCAGGAACATCGACCAGATCAAGAATATTCAGCTAAAACAAGGGATTTACTTAAGAGAGATTGCCGAAGTCGTTGACGGTTACGCTGACAGAGGGAGCTACTCGCGATTGAGCAGACAGGATGTGGTGACGATCAATGTTATCAAAAAAAGCGGAAAAAACCTGATCAATGCTGTCGATAAGATTAAGGTCATTGTGGATGAATACCGCCAGACAGCACCCGAGAACCTGATTATAACCATGACAGGGGACAGCAGCACTCAGACGAAAAACAGCGTTAGTGACCTGTTAAATACCGTAATCCTCGGATTTATCGTTGTGGTCTTAGTCCTGATGTTTTTTATGGGGGAGACAAATGCCCTGTTTGTGGGGATTGCCATCCCGATGTCCATCGTCATAGCTTTTATTGTCATTCCTATGCTCGGCTTCACCATGAACATGGTTGTTCTCATGTCCTTCATCCTTGTTCTAGGAATTGTGGTGGATAACTCTATCGTGGTCGTAGAAAACGTCTACCGCCATTTCACCACAACCCCTGATCTCTCCGTCACCGCTGCTGCCAGACGTGGAGTCGGAGAAGTAGCCATAGCCGTTTTCACAGGCACACTGACTACCATGGCTCCCTTCTTTACCCTTATATTTATGCCCGGAATTCCGGGAAAATTCATGTCCTTTATACCTTACACTGTCATTATTACGCTTACGGCTTCCATGCTGGTTGCTTACATGATCAATCCGGTTTTTGCCGTCTCTTTCATGAAGAGACCCTCCGATGAAAAAAAACAGAAAGCGCGTTTGAAACTCAGCTCTAAAAACATTATCGTGATATCGGCGGCTGTTTTCCTGGCTGTTGTATTTTATGCGACAGGAAAGATGCTTCCGGCCAATCTCCTGGCATTCGGAGTCATCCTCTATTTTCTATCCAAGTTTGTAATACGTTTTCTGATCGCCAAATTCCAGGGTTATGTCCTTCCCCGAATGAAGAATGGATACAGCAAAATTCTGACTTTTCTTCTTGGAGGGAAACGTCCCTACGCCGTCATCGGCGGGGTTATCGTTCTTCTCTTCATGTCTTTTATTCTTCTGGGTGTCCGGATGCCAAGGGTGGTGTTTTTCCCCAGTGGCGATCCTAACAGTCTTCAGGTGTACATCACTATGCCTGAAGGTACCCATATCGATGTGACGAATAACATCTGTAAGCAGGTCGAAGAGAAGATTTACAATGTTATCGGCCACAACAATCACGATGTGGAATCAGTTGTTTCTAACGTGGCTTCTAATGCAGGAGCCGGATTTTTTGAACGTTTTTCTCAGGATAAGCTGGCTAAGGTGACCATCTCCTTTATGGAATATAAATACAGGACCGGGATATCTACACGGGAATATCTTGGGAAGCTGCGCAAGGAATTGACTGGAATAGCAGGAGCTGAAATCCGTATTGACTCGGAAATGATGGGACCTCCCACCGGGTATCCCATCAACATGGAAATTAGTGGAGATGATATTGACGAACTGGTCAGTATAACTTACAGGCTGGAAGAATTTATTCAGTCATTAAACATTCGAGGAATTGAGGAACTGAAGTCCAGCATGGAGGTCAGCAAGCCGGAACTCATGCTCAATATTGACAGAGAGAAGGCTAACAGGCTGGGTATTTCCACGGCTCAGGTGGGGATGGTCATGCGCACTGCCATCTATGGTAATGAGGTCTCCAAGTTCAAAGAAGGAGAGGAGGAGTATCCGGTCATGGTCCGGTTGGACGAAAAATACCGGAACGACATAGATGTCCTGCTCAGTCAGGAAATTATAGTTCCAGGTGGAGAAGAGAGACCGAATAGAATTCCGATTTCCTCGTTTGCCCATGTGACCAACCGGACAAGCTACGGCGGAATCACCAGGCTTGACAACAAACGGGTCATAACCCTGTTCTCCAATGTGCTCTTCGGGTCAAACGCCAACGAGATTATTCGCCAGATCAACAGACAGCTTCCCAGATTCGAATTGAAAGATGGCTATACGGTCAAATTCACCGGTGAACAGGATTTTCAAGCTGAGGTCGGCAATTTTATGGTCAGAGCCCTTTTTATTTCCACGGCTCTTATTTTGATCATACTGGTCGCGCAGTTTAATTCTCTATCCAAGCCGCTTATCATCATTTTTCAGATCGTTCTCAGCTTAACCGGGGTCTTTCTAGGCTTTGCAATTTTCGGTATGGACATCTCAGTCGTGATGACGGGCATGGGGATCATTGCGGTTGCCGGGATCGTTGTCAAGAACGCGATCATTATCGTAGACTACACGGATAAGCTGATTGACACCGGCATGGACAAAATCGCGGCTATCGTCCGTGCTGGTGCTACGCGATTGACTCCTGTCCTTTTGACAGCGCTTTCCACGATACTGGGACTTTTCCCTCTTGCCATCGGCATAAACATAAATTTTATAACTTTATTCAGTGAACTGAGGCCTCAGATCTACTTCGGCGGTGACAGCGCTGCTTTTTGGAAGCCCCTGGTTATGACCATAATCTTTGGACTATCCTTTGCTACGGTCTTGACTCTGATCGTTGTTCCAACCATGTACAAGCTCATCTTTGCCCGCAAAAAATAAGGGGACGTTCCCCGAATTGCCACCCCTTTTATTTAGCATTATTGATTTCTAGAGCTTGTCTCAAAGTGACGGGGTTAAATGTCATTGCGAGCGACCGTAGGGAGCGCGGCAATCTCATAGGGATAAAGGTTGAGATTGCCACGTCGCTTCGCTCCTCGCAATGACATTTTT
>Ga0307380_10007342_pt1 | contig 14357 bp, 13 predicted proteins | sample UN3MG_FD_202239 | JGI IMG/M metagenome (GOLD analysis project Ga0307380, IMG submission 202239) | Soil microbial communities from Risofladan, Vaasa, Finland - UN-3 | ecosystem: Environmental > Terrestrial > Soil > Coastal area > Acid sulfate soil | place: Finland: Risofladan, Vaasa | collected... | reverse complement strand
CTAATCAGTTTCTGACTGTTAACCTTCAGATGTCAACGACGGTTTGGAACATCATTCGCAAAGATTTGACTTTCAACATCCAGATGCAGGCCAGCTTCTGGGCCGATGGTGAAAGCCCTATTGTTGTCGGTGTGCGTCGGAAATCGTCCTCTGCTTTGCCGAACGAGACCGACCCTTTCAAAGTTAGCCTGAAGATAGACTTTAATCAGTATGTGGCCGGCCAGGAGTGGCACGGCCTAAGAAAACTCAGTCTTGAGATGGGTGATGATGTTGACCCTCTTGCGGAAGGCCTGGCGTGTAATTTGCACCGAATGGCTGTTTCGCCGCAGGGTTACGGCTACGACGCGTGGCGTGCCAACTGGGTGAAGTTATATGTCAATGGCATATATCGCGGTGTCTATGTAAACAACGAGCAGTACGACAGGGCATTTCTGCGAAACCGCGGGCTTGACAACCAGGTCTGGATGTATAAGTACGTGGATACAGGCTATTTTGTGCTTGAGGAAGGAGATGAACTGCATCCTGCCAGCGATGCGGTGCTGGATATATGTTACCTGCCCTTTGCAAATGCGGTTGACCCTGCTTTGGAGCCGACCGGCGGATTGTGTTTGCTGCCCGACGATCCGAACATGGTGATTTCCGATATGAATGACTGGGTCAATATGCAGGGGATGCTCAGCTATGCGGCGGTTAATGCCTTTGCATCGAATCCTGACGATATATTCAGCTATGGCGGCCACAACGCCTTCTTTATGGACTTCAGTGACGGCAGCGGTCGAAAAAGGAGATACCATCCTTGGGATATGGACCAGGCTATGCAGAACGTGACATTTGATATTTATACAGGCCCTGAAGGTCTGACAGGATATCAACAGGCTATTCTGGGTATTCCGCTGTATCGCAGGCAGTACAACCGGATAATGAAAGACCTTCTGAATGGCCCGTTGTCTCAAACAAGTATTAACGCGTTTATGGATTCGATGCAGCCGATTCTATCGGGTGCCCTCGCTGCCGATACGTACAATAAGTTTCCGCCCGACCCGGACCCCAATGCGGCGGTGGCAAATCGCTTCGCTTCTTTGAAAACCTGGGTTTCGGACAGGACCGCCAATGTCCTTGCGCAGGTAGGACAGGACCAGGCCAATCTTAACGGTATATACCCCGTTGATTTCAGGGACTTTGCAATACTTACAAAAGACTGGCAGCGTACCGGCGGCGGACTTGATGGTGATGTAAATAATGACCTGGAGGTTGATTTTCAGGACATCAAACAAATGGCGCAGTACTGGCTGAGGCAGTGATGTATCCGACAGCAAATAAAGTCGCTTTGGTCGGTAACAAAGTAATTATCAATTTTTACCTGTAATGTGAAAGGCTGGGAACAGCAAAGTAATTTTCTCTTTATCAGAACTTTCGGAGGAGGAAGTGATGAAACGGTCATTAAATACGCCCGTATGTATTGTTGTTGCGCTGCTGAGCATCATATTATGCATTAACGATGCCCGGGCCCAGGGCTGGCCCGAGGTATTCGAGCCGAATGTACTGCTGACTGTGAATCTGCAGATAGACCCTGCCGACTGGCGGGCAATTATGGCAGACGGCTATCTGGACGGTGATAATGGTGACATAGATTATGAGTATGAGGTGCCCGCCTGGTTCTGGGCGGACGGCGAAGAAAGCCAGAAACTTTTAGTTTCGGTGCGGCACAAATCGTGTGACCCTATACCGGCGCCGGGTTACACCCTGCCAAGCCCCATCACCGCCGAGAATATCGACCCCAACCTGACTAAAATCAGCCTGAAAATTGATATCAATCAGTACATAGCCGAGCAGGACTGGCACGACCTGATAAAACTGAGCCTGGAAAACGGAGATGACATGGGCGTTATGGACGAAGGCGTATCCTGGAATATACACCGGCTGGCCGGCGCACCGGAAGGCTACAACTATGACGCTGCACGAGGCAACTGGGTGAGGCTTTATGTCAACGGCATCTATTACGGTGTATATGTCAGCCCCGAGCAAAGAGACAAGCGATTCCTGCAGCACCGTAATCTTTATATCTGGCACAATACCTGGCTTTATAAACTTACCGGCGGAGATACGTTCGAGTTAGCCGTTGGAGACGATATTAATCCCGCCAGCCCAGCGGTTAAGGGATTGTGCTTTGTACCGTTTGCGTATGCAGGCGGGGGACTTCTGGCCCCCGAAGGGGGAGTTTGTCCGACTCCTGAGGATGCCAATCTTGTTGCAGCCGTCGAACAGTGGGTTGACACACAGGGTATGCTGGCAATGGCTGCTGCAAATGCGTTCATAGCGAATACAGATGCGTTATTCACCCATTATCAAAACAGCTTCTTTCAGGACTTTGATATGGGCGACCCCTGTGAAACAAGAAAAAGGATGTATTTCCCGTGGGACCTGGACTCAGCCCTGGGCCAGATGGGTATGAGTATTTATAATTATAATAATACGACCTGGCAGCAAATCATCCTCGGTAATCCGACATTCCGGTCGCAGTACAATCATATAATCAGGGAACTGCTGAACGGCCCGCTGCAGTTCCAGGACATCAATGACGTAATAGACCTGGCTGAGCCGGTCCTGCTGGATGCGCTGGCAGCAGACCAGTGGACCACAGGCAGGCTGGACCCGGCTGACTTTAACGATACTCCGGCGAACCGCGTAACGCAAAAATGGCAGCAGATTCGTGACTGGGTCGCGGCACGAATCGAGCATGTGACTCATCAGGTGGATATGGATGAGCCGCAGGTGCTGCCGGGAACTGTGCTGCTTGAGGATAATTTCGAGGGAGCGGTCTGGGACGCCAACTGGAATGATATATCCCACAACTGGCTGCAAAATACCGGTACATATGCTCACGGCTCGGCATCGGCCTGGTCAAAACAGGGTAATGCGGGCAATTTCACGTGCGATGCCTTGGACGCAAGCGACGCTACGGCCATTCATGTGGACTTTTTCATAATGAAGAACGAAATGGAGGCCGGCGACATTGTGCTGTATTACTACGATGGAACCGGTTACAACCTTATCGGCGACCTTAATACTCTCGGGCAAAACGACATCTGGCTGCATTACAGTGACACAATAACCGACAGCAATTATTTTGTTGCCGATTTCCGTATCCGATTCAATTCCACACCGGACGATAAGAAAGAGGATGTATGGATTGATACGGTTTCAATAACAAAAGAGACGCCGATGCTGATATGGGGCTGCGTGCGCGAACCCAACACGGCGCCGATGGCAGGTATTGAAATAGACGCCAATAACGGTGCAATTCCGGACGTAACCGATGCAACCGGTTACTACGAAATTGAAGTACCGTTCGACTGGTCGGGTGATGTCACATCTGTTACGGCAGGTTACAGTTACGACCCGCTTGGCAGGCGTTACGATAATGTTCAGGCAGACCAGGAAAATCAGGACTTTACTGCAACAAAACTTACATACACAATCAGCGGTAATGTCGGGCTTGACGGTGTGGTGATGAACGGCCTGCCGGGCGACCCTGTTAGCAGCGGCGGCGGGATATATACGGCAATCGTGGATTACGGCTGGAGTGGTACTGTTACGCCCACAAAAGAAAATTACAGTTTTGCTCCATCGGAGCGAATATATAGCAGTGTAACCGGCGACCAACCGGGCCAGGACTACACAGCCGGCAACAATTATGACCTTGACGGAGACGGTTCAATTGGCTGGGGAGATGTTGCGGTATTTTGCGGTAATTGGCTTACCAATGGCCCGGAAGGTGATTTCAATATGGACGGAAGTGTAAACATGGAAGATTTCGCTGAATTTGGTTTGGTCTGGTAAGCGGCAGGAGTATAATAGTTCCAGAGGTAAAGCACGAAGCGAGTATTTTACGGTTGGCGAGCGGTAGAGGGTAATGATAAAAAACACTCCGGCAATTACGACGGCGGACCATACTGTCCAGAGGCGCTACGAGATTAAGTATCTCGTAAGCGAAGCCAGGGCGGTTGCGGTTATGCAATTCATCAGGCCGTATGTGCGCCCGGACCGTTACTGCAAAGTCCAGCCCAAGGGCGCTTATCCGATTGTAAGCCTGTATCTGGACTCAAAAGACCTGAGACTGTGCCAGGAAAGCCTTACAGGTAAAAAAAACCGCTTCAAACTTCGCATTCGAAGCTATACCGACGACCCGGATTATCCCCGCTTTTTTGAAATAAAACGGCGGATAAACACCGTTATTGTAAAAGACCGCGCTATGGTTGTACATCACGAGATTCCAGGCCTGCTTTCGGGAATTGGCCTGCTGGCCAAAAACAAAGACCGGAATGGAGAAACACTTGCACAATTCCAGTTATATAGAAACAGTTTAATCGCCGGACCTGTGCTGCTTGTACGTTATCAGCGGCAGGCCTTCGAAGGTATCGCGGACAGACGCCTGCGAGTGACATTTGACCGTGACCTCTGCTGCAAAACAACCTCTGTTGCCGAGGTGGGGCTTGACGGTCAGGGCTGGCAGCGCTATGGAATCGGGGGGGTGATTCTGGAGATTAAATTTACCGACCATTACCCTGTGTGGCTGGGGCGTATGGTCAAGTATTTCGATTTGCAACAGCAGTCCCTCTCCAAGTATGCAAGGTCGGCAAAGAAAGCCTGTTTGTCAGGATTCTGTGCACCTGAAATACCTGTACGGACGTATCGGCTATGAATCAGATTTGGGAAATGTTGGACGGAGTCGGCTCCACAGGGGGAATATTCACTCCCGAAAGTGTCCTTCTGTCATTGCTGCTGGCATTTGTTTTGGGGCAGGTTGTGGCGTGGGTATATTACTTCACTCATACCGGTCTGTCATATTCGAGGACCTTCGTGCAATCGCTGGTTCTTATAACGGTGGTCGTGGCCCTAATTATGGCCGTTATAGGCAATAATATTATCACCGCCTTCGGATTGATGGGCGCTCTGGCGATTATACGTTTTCGTAATGTGGTCAAAGATACGAGGGACATAGTTTTTATTTTCTGTACACTGGTGGTTGGTATGGCAGCAGGCTCTCAACGCTACACTATCGCGATTCTGGGCACGGTTCTTTTGAGTTTGATAATAATATACCTGTATCTGACCGGCTTCGGCACACATCAGCCGCACAACGGTTTTTTACGGTTTGGCCTTAAAGGTCATATTGACCCCGGCCACCCCGTCATGAGCATTCTTAAACGTTTCTGCGGCAGCTTCACCCTTATATCGGTACAAAACAGCGGTTCCGGCAAGCCTGTAGTCGAATATGCTTATCAGCTGATGGTACGAAACGCCGCAAAAAACGAACAGATGCTGGCGGAACTGGAAAAAGTCGAGGGTATTGAAACCATCGACCTGACAATGCAGGAGCAGTTGCTGGAGATTTAGTTCAAGTATGAAGAAGGCAAAAACCACAGCCTGCCGGTTTGGTCGTATCTATCTGCACATTCTGCCGGTTCTTGTGTGGGTGGCAGCGGTGGCGGGGGTGGTTGTGCTGTTTCGTCATCGCAGCCAGCGGTTTGAAATCTCAGGAATTGCTCAAGGTCGGATACATCAGGTTTCTGCTGCTGTTGATTGTCGCCTGAAGGTAGTCAGCGTTGAGTTGTTTGAAAAGGTCAGCAAGGGACAAACGCTGGCAGCGCTGGATGACACGGAATTAAACGCACAGATAGCCGCAATTGACGCAGAAATTGAACATCTCAGGTCGCAACTGGTTTCTACCGAGGATGCCATGCTCGCAGAAGCGACCAATCTTGAAACCGACAGGGTCGCAGCCCAGAGACGGTTCGACGTTGATGTGGAAAACGCCAGACTTCGCATAATGGAGCTGCAGACATTGATTGAAACCGACAAAATTACCCTCGAAGACCTTGCTGTTGACGTCAAAATTGCAACCCAACTTCTGCAAAAAGATGCCATCGCACCTTATGACCTGCAGAAAGCACAGGCCGTGTACAATGCCCTCGCAAAGAAAGTAGAAGAAAACGGGCACCTGCTGGCCCAGGCTCAGCACTATTTTGCACAGGCACAACAGCGGCGGGATGAATTTGTACAGCGCCTGCCCGCTCACCCGTCTGTGGATAATGCCTTGGAGATAATACGCAGGCAGATAATTGTTCAGGAAAAACTGATAGACCAACTGGCGGTGCAGCGCCAGGCACTGAGAATTACATCTCCGGCTGAGGGGGTGGTAATCCAGATTCAGGTCGTTACGAACCGAGCGGCTTTGCGCAGGGCGGGTGAGGATGTTTTACGCAGGTCGGGAGAAGTTGTTCTGGCAGGGGACCCGATACTGGTGGTCGCAGAAACCGAACCCACGGATATTATCGCCTATGTCGGCCAGGAACTGTCAGGCAAAATTAAAGAAAGAATGGTCGTACAGCTGGTTAAAAGCACCGAACCGGCCCAAATTACCAGTTCCCAGGTGGTTCGTGTCAGTCCCGCTATGGAACTGATGCCCCAGCAATTATGGCGAAATCCCAATGTTACTCAGTGGGGCCGGCCAATCCTGATAAAAATCCCGCCGGGTTTTAAGCTGCTGGTCGGTGAAACAGTGGGGATAAGAACTTTATAGGCACCGGCCGGTAATCCGTAGTTAAGGGTTTGAACAATTGCAGTTTCGTGGTTCTTTTATGATTCGTAATTCTTTTCGACATAAAGTAGTATATTCGATTGCGTGCAGCCTTGCTGTATTGTTCAGCCTGGGCGGGTGCAGCCGGCATGATTATAAAAGCGAAGCCGATGAAAGAGTTTATCGTATCATTGACCAGAAATGGCAGGATGAATTCGGCAGCAAGGTGAACTACAGGGTCAGCGATGTTGCGCCTTCGCCGAATGATGTAAAAATCGAAAGGGCCGTACCGGCCTGCGGCATACTTACCATTCCGCAGGCTGTGGCAATTGCAACAGCCCATAACCGCCAGTATCAGACGGAAAAAGAGTCCCTTTACATCAGCGCTTTGGACCTGAGGTTTGTACGCCATGACTTTGAAACCAGATTCTTTGGGGGGCCGGGTGTCGCTTATGCCAAAGACCGCAACGACCAGGCCGTCGAGTTTGGGGCTGAATTTGGCTTTGAGCAACTGCTGGCAAATGGTGCATGGATAAGCACCCGCGTAAGCGCAGCCTGGCTTGATATACTCAGCGGCAATCTTCGCGGCGGCCTGACCTCGGTCTTGAGCGCTACAATCATACAACCGTTGCTGCGGGGAAGTACCGCCAAAATCGCGCAGGAAAACCTTACGCAGGCCGAAAGAAACACGTTATACCAGCTGCGGGTTTTCAATCGATTTCGGAAAATCTTCATCGTTTCCATTATCAGCCAGTACTATCAAATCCTGCAGCAATTTGACGCTGCCGAAAATGCCGGCAGTAATTATGACACTTTGGCGCAACTTTATGAATTGACTGAAAAACTGGTGGAAGGGGGACGTCTGCAGCGCATCGAGCTGGACCGGGTTCGCCAGGAAAAACTGCAGGCCCGGGATACACGTATTGAGACGCAAAAAGTTTATGAGCAGATGCTCGACGAGTTTAAGGTTGTTCTGGGCCTGCCGGCCAATTCGGTATTCCGGCTCGATGACAAAGAGCTTGAAGCATTGAAGGAAGCGCCGATGATGATGCCGGGTTTTTCGGAAACCGAGGCCGTTGACACTGCACTGCTTAGACGTCTGGACCTTGCCAACAGCACCGACGGCGTTGCCGACGCCGAGCGCAAGGTTATGGTTGCTGCTGACGGTTTGCGTGGCGATTTGAATCTGGTCGCCAGCGCTGCTGCAGCCTCTGATAGGGCAGCGGACGTTATTACGCTCAAGGCAATTGGGGAGGAGTATGCGCTGGGTTTGGATTGGGATATACCGTTCGACCGCGTTGCCGAGCAGAATATTTATCGCAAGGCCCTGATAACACTGGCCCAGAGCTGGCGCAGTTACGAACAGACCGTCGATACAGTTACACTGGAAATCCGTCAGGCGTATCGTGACCTGCAGGAGTCATCGCAGCGATACAGGCTGCAGGCGGAAGGTGTCATGCTTGCCCGGGAACGTTTCGACAAGACCTCACTTTTGCTGCAATATGGTCGCGCAAGCAGTCGGCGGGTGCTGCAGGCTCAGCAGGATTTGCTTGACGCCCAAAATGCCGCCGCCGCTGCTATGGTGAACTATACCATAGCCACGTTGAATTTCTATCGGGATGCCGGTGTGCTTGCGGTACGCCCGGACGGAATGTGGGAATTACCGAGTCCTTAGCAACAATGTAAGTGAATCAGCCGAGCAGCTTGTCCTTCCACCATTTGTGCCACTGGCTAATCAGATTTTTCTGGGTGTTTTCATCGATTGGCAAAGGCGTACTTATCTTTTTACCGGTGATTGTTTCCAGGGCGTCAAGAGCGGCCTTTCTTACCGACTCAGCGGGGTCCTGCAGGCGCCCAATGAGACCGGATATAACTTTCCAAATCTGCGGCTTACGCGCTGCGTCGAGTGTTTTTTCCGTCTTACCCAGCCAGGCAATACAGTTGACAGCCCTGCGTCGCACCTCCTCGTTGTCGTCCAAAAACATTTCAGCAATCGCAGAAACACTTTGTATCCCGGCCAAACGGTATAAGCCCCACACTGCTGCTAATCTCACGGAAGCGGCTGGGTCCGCCAAAGCGTTTTTGATTGCAGGCAGCGATTCCTGCATTTCAAGGTTCGCCAGAGCCTTAATACATTCCTGTCGCACTGAGGGTGAGGATTCCTGTTCTGCATTTGCCGCAAGTACCTGTACCGACAACTTATGACGGACAGTAGCGATTGCCCTGACTGCGTCGATGCGGGCGGCGGCGTCGGGGCCGGCAAGGTCCGACAGGGCCTTTGTGAAGATGACCCTGTCGGGCGGTTTGTCAAAAACAGCTGCCTGCAGTTCTTCCGCTGTAACATCGCCAGGCCCAGACGGCTCGATGGTAACCGACGGTTGCGGCTGTTCGATATGAACTTCTGCCTGCAGGTCTTTATCACAGATACCTTCTGATGAGGGCTCGGCTTCTTCTGCTGCTTTTTCCTGAACTGCTTCAGGCAAGCCAATGTTTTCGGCTGCAGGGCCGGTACCAATATCCGGCAACACATGAGAATTCGTATCCTGCTCTTTGGCGGCAGCTTTCTCCAGGTCACGGTGCATGGCAGCAAAGTGGGATTCGAGCTTGGTCATCTTTGTTCTTAGGGCGTGCTGCTGGGCCTTGGCCTCCTGGGCCTCTTGCCGTGTCCTCTCGAGGTCCGAGATCAAAATTTTGTTTTCGTTCGCAAGGGCCTTGAGCTGGAATTCAAGTTCGGACTGTGTTTTTTGGGCATTGCTTGTTTTTTGAGCCAGTTGTTTTTTGGCCGTATTAAGGTCGGACTGCAGCGTGGCTACGCGTGACTTTAACGCTTCCTGGCCGGCGATGGCCTCATTGGCCTGGTTGCGTGCCTGGTTGAGGTTAAGGACAAGAGTTTCCTTTTCAGCCTGGAGGGCCTTCAGTTCGGATTTAAGCTCAAGCTGCGGTTTATCGGGTTGGCAGGGCGCCTGGATTTTTGGGCATGTATCGCCGGCAGCGGCGTTTGGTTTGGTTGTGCTGTTAACGGACAGTGTCTTTTCCGCAGTCGTTAGTTCTTTAGCGCAGAGCTCGATTTTGTTTCGCGCCGCAACAGCAGCTCCGACCAGGTTACCTGTAAGCCGGGATATAGCTTCAAGGATTTCAGGAAACTGCGGTTTGTCATACTCCATTATTGTTACCCCGGTTTTCTTCCGTCGATTGCCGGACGGCAATTCGGCCGGATATAACATTCAAGGTGCTTATACCCCGAAAGACCATGCGCCGGTTCTTATTATAAAAGATTTGCCGTGTTTAGCAATATATGTTGAATTAAGTAGAGCACAAAAAATCCTCCGCTGTGCCGTTGTTAAAAGGCCTTTCCGGAATAGACCGTCGGACATTTATACCGAGTTTTTCTTGCAAAATAGCCGGTTGCTTATACTATTGCAGGGGCTTTTGGCAAAAAAGCACCAAAAAGCTTAGATGCGGAGCGGGCAGCTATAGCAAAATTTCAGCGGGAAAGAATAATTGTATAAATGCCGAACAATCGGGAGGATTAGTTTATGAGAAAATTGAACACAGTCAGCATATTGGTAATTTGCAGTTTTTTATGCGCGGTTTTTCCGGCCTCGGCGCAGCTTTACGGGCGGGATAACAAATTCAACGGATTATATATGAACATGGGCAGTTTGCCTTTGCTGTCGGATGCGAAAACGCGGTCAATCAGTCCGGAAAATTTTACAGGCGAAAAGGGCAAAGGCGGTATGGCAGCACTTCAGGAAGGCACAGCCGGCAAAGCAGCACAGGACCTTGGGACCGGCTGGAAGGTAAATCCCTATGTTTGGATAGAACCGGATACAACTTTTACCCTTGCAGAAATCGACGGGCCCGGCGCTATCCAGCAGATATGGATGACTCCAAGAGGTCACTGGCGGCTGTCTATTCTTCGCATATACTGGGACAATGAGAAGCAGCCTTCGGTGGAAGTTCCCATAGGGGATTTTTTTGGGGTGGGCTGGGGAGATTTTAAGCAGATTTCGTCGCTGGCTGTTTGTGTCAATCCAGGCAGTGCCTTGAACTGTTACTGGGTTATGCCTTTTGCCAAGAAATGCAGGATAACCCTGGAGAACATAGCCCGGGAACGGATAAACGTCTATTACCAGATTAACTATACACTTACCGATGTGCCTGATAACGCGGCGTACTTTCATGCCCAGTTTCGCAGAACAAACCCTTTACCGTACAAGCAGGACTATACCATTGTTGATGGTATAAGGGGAAAGGGACACTATGTCGGTACGTATCTGGCCTGGGGCTCGAATAATAACGGGTGGTGGGGCGAAGGCGAGATTAAGTTTTATATGGACGGCGACAGTGAATTTCCGACAATCTGCGGCACCGGCACCGAGGACTATTTTTGCGGCTCGTATTGCTTTGCCGTCAAGAACGACGAAGGCAAGCTCGAATATAAAGACTACACCACCCCGTATGCGGGTTTTTACGCGATAAAACCGGATGGCTTTGACAAATCGCAGACACGATTCGGGATGTATCGCTGGCACGTTATGGACCCGGTCCGGTTTGAAAAGGAACTGAAGGTAACCATACAGGCCCTGGGCTGGCACAGCGCCTTCAAGGGCAAGTATCTGCCCCTGCAGGACGATATTTCTTCAGTGGCCTTTTGGTATCAGACCGAACCCCACGCGGCTTTTCCCAGGCTGCCGGACAGGGATGAGCTTGAAATCAATTAATGAATTTAAGTTGAATACGTCGTTTACGGTTGCGCGTCAATGCAAACCTGTTCGGCTGTCTTTTGTCTTTTTGTTCTTTTGATACCGACATAGATTACAGCCGTTATTGCCCCGATGGTGTTTGACACCATGTCCCACATCGTGTTTTGGTAGCCGCCGACATTTGTTTCGGGTATAGTCAGAACCGCAGCGAATTCGATGATTTCATTCAAGGCGCCGATGCCCATACCTGTAAGAACGGCCAAAACCGACACGGCCGCCCAGCCCGGCTTTGCGTTTAAATGCTGCTGCAAAACATAATACCCCAGCAAAGTCGCGCAGCCGAAACCGAACATATGAACCGCCTTGTCAAACTTTATGACGCCCCCAATCAACTCATATGCGTACAAAACGTTTCCGTCTATGACAATAAAGCCCCCAAGCATATGCAATAGTCCCCATATCGTAAGGCCCGTCAGTAAACCGGTGGTGAAATTGTATTTAAGATGCAAAAAGGCAACGAAGACTACGAAGAAAGCCACCACACTGACGTAAATCAAAAACTCGTAGTTTTTTCTGCCCGAAAACAAAAGCCCGAAAACCAGCAGGTAAGCAACATTGAAAATCAAAAGGGCTGTTTGCGTCCTTGTTATTCTCATTTATGTCTCCTTTGATTCTTGAGCTTTTTATGCAGCGCGGAAAACCGACGGCATCCTTCGTTATTTTACGGTTGCGGCGGGAAAATTTCCGTAATTATATCTTTGAGCTGCTCAACCGCGCAGGTTGCCTCGGTAGATAAGGATTGCCCCAGGCCGCATTGTGCCGGCTGCACACCGATAAAAAATATATTGACATCAATCTGTCGGCCGAGCAGGTCAATAAAAACTTTGGGCGAAAGCGTGTGTGTGGAAATAATCATCGAATCCAGCTGCACAGGTTCCACTATTTTTATTGTACCGGGTTCAGCCCCAAGGTCAACGGCGTCAACAATAACCAGATTGCGGGGTCTTCGTTTTACGATTTGCTGAATATAATTTTCGGGGACCGTACCGGTGTCGATTACGTCAGCGCAGGTTTTGCCCTTTAGTTTTTCGCAAAGCAACGGGGCCAGGCCGTCGTCACCTCTTAATGTGCTGCCAATTCCAACGATTAAAGTTTTTGAATTGCGCAGCTCATTGAGCCGGCCCAAAAGTGATTCTGCGGCACCCATAGGATTCTACTGGGAAATATTTACCTGATATTTGCAGCTGGGACACAGAATTCGCGCAAAGTCGCTGGTTTCGGGGCAAGGTTTGCCCTGCGGCTGGGGGGCGACAGCGGCGCTACCTGCAGTAAGGTCGCTGCTTTTTGCTATTACCAGTGACGGATTCGTGTAGGCTAAAGGCCCCAGTTTTTCGTAAAGCCAGGTGAGATGTTTTTTTGTACCTATTACCGCGCCGCATTTTTCACACAACTGCAGCGGGTATTCGTGAGTTTCGACTGTGGTTTCCCTGTCGAGAGTGGCCAAGTCCCATTTGTTTGAGAGCTTTATGCCGTCTTCGGTTGTGCAATTTTCGCTGCAATTGCCGCAAAAAATACATGTGTCGTAGCGGAGAGTAATTTTTCTTACCGGCGTTCCGGCGGTGGTGTCGTCAATTTGAGTCAGTGCTTTGGTTGGGCACACGTTTACGCAGGCACCGCAGCCGATACAGGTATCAAGGTCAAATTCCGGTTTGCCCCTGTACTTTTCGGGTACCACGCAGTCCTCGGCTGGAAATCTTGTAGTGAAACGAGGCGACAGGACGGCTGTGACTGCTTCTTTTAATTCTCTTAGTTTGGGCAAACGCAATTTCGAACTCCTTACAATTAACCGATTGACTATTCAGTTTTTGTCGGGTTATTTTCAGCGTATTTGTCAACAACGCTGTTTTCCCATAATTTTACGCCGGAAGCGTAAGCGCCTTTGGCAATTGCATGTGCAGCCGTGGGTGAGGTTATAAGTATGAACACAGCGCAGATTATTGCTTTGGCACTGGTGGCGCCTAAACCACTAACTAACGCCACACCAAACAATAACAGTATGGTGCCCAGCGTTACACACTTTGTTGACGCCTGAAGACGATTATAAACATCAGGGAACCGAACAAGTCCTATACACCCGCACAGGTTAAATAAAATGCCTACGATTATCAATATGTATCCTGCAATATCAATCATCGAAACTTCTGCCCTCCAAAAACTTTGCCAGGGCTATGGTGCCGATAAAGCTCAGCAAAGACCACGCCAGGGCAATGTTAATATAAAAGTCTTTACCGGCAGCCATGCCGAGAATTGCGCAAAAGCCTACAATAACAATGCCCAGTATATCGATAGCAACTGTTCTGTCAGGGGCGCTGGGGCCGCGACCTATGCGGTACAGACACAGGAAACAACACACAAGCAGTCCGCCGTAGAATAGTCCTATCATAAGACACCCTTTTCTATTCGAAAATCCTCTTCAAAAACCACTCGAATTTTTGTGCAATGAGTTTAGTCGCTTCCTCGGTGTCGACCGATTTGACGTTTATCCAGTGAATATACAGAAAACCGTCATCCGTCAAATCCACGGTCAAAGTCCCGGGTGTCAGGGTGATGGAGTTTGCCAGGGCTGTTATCGCAGATTCGGTTTTTAAGTTCGTTTTTATTTTTACAATACCGGGGTTTATCGGCATTTTCGGATGCAGCGCGCGATAGACAACGTCGAGATTTGCTTTCAGGACGTAAAAGAAAAACACAGGCAAATAAGCCAAAAACCAAAAGATCCGAATCGGCGAAACGAATATGTGGTGCTCCTTGGGTAATATTTCATGAAACAGCACCGCAACTATTATCGAAGCAATTAATCCAGCCACGGTCATCTGTAAATCGATTGAGCCCTCGCTGAACGGCCAGGTCAGTATTATCCAGACAATAAACGCCAAAACAAAATATATCAGCCGCCTCATATCACTATACCTTCATACCAATAACATTTGTAGAATATGCCAGTCCGTCAACGAGTACTTTTACGGCAGGGTCCAGTATGGCGGCTTTCAGTGACGGAACCAAGACAAGCA
>Ga0307380_10007341_pt1 | contig 14359 bp, 12 predicted proteins | sample UN3MG_FD_202239 | JGI IMG/M metagenome (GOLD analysis project Ga0307380, IMG submission 202239) | Soil microbial communities from Risofladan, Vaasa, Finland - UN-3 | ecosystem: Environmental > Terrestrial > Soil > Coastal area > Acid sulfate soil | place: Finland: Risofladan, Vaasa | collected... | reverse complement strand
CAGCGGAATGATGTCCTCATAAGTTTGCATGAGGGAAATGCAGGCGCTGTTGAATTTGGCCTGGGATATTCAGATTATGAGCTGTACAGGGGGTTCCTTGATGTAAGCTACCGGAACCTCTGGGGGATGCACCGGCAGGCCTCTGCACGGGTTGAACTGAGTTCAATCGAGCAGCGCTTTATCCTGCAATATTATGAACCCTGGTTTCTGAACAGCTCTACCGCCTTGAGGGCTTTATTGCTCACCGAGTACCGGGAAGAATTGAATGTTGATACCCGTGAGACCCGGTACAAACTCACACGGAATGCGGTAAGCGCGGGCATTGAAAAAAAATTCAGCAACGTCATTAAATCCGAACTGTACTATGAATTTTCGCTTGTGAATACCTATGATGTAGAACCTGATGTTGTTCTGAGCAAGGAAGATACCGGGACCCTCGTTATCAGCGGGCTGCGGTTAGGGCTTATCTATGATACCCGGGATAATCCATTCTACCCGACAAAGGGTATTCTGTCAGGAATCTCAACGAAGCTCACATCACCGCTCTTTCTGTCAGAGTCCGATTTCATCAAGCTGACCTTCTATGGCAACATCTACCATGAACTTATCCCTGGGCTTGTACTCGCGGCATCACTAAGGGGTGGCCTTGCAAAAGGATACGGCGATACAGTAGAACTGCCGATCGTTGAGAGGTTTTTTCTTGGCGGGAGGACAACCGTGAGAGGATATGAGCAGGATACCCTCGGCCCGAAAGGGTCGGACGGCAATCCGACCGGTGGCAATGCCTTTCTTATGGAAAACCTGGAAATACGGATTTCTTTAGGAAAGGGCATAGGGCTCGTGACCTTTTTTGATGGCGGCAATGTATGGGTAGAGATGAAGGATATGGACCCTTTAGATAGCAAATTTACGGCGGGGCTCGGATTACGCTATGATACCCCTGTCGGGCCTTTACGGGTTGATTACGGGTATAAACTGCAGAGGGAGAAGGATGAAAGCAGAGGTGAGCTGCATTTCAGCATCGGACATGCATTCTGAAAAATCAGACATGAAAAAGCATAAATCAAAAATTTGTATTATGCTATTAATCCTCAAAGATCTTAAAAGATATTTGAGATCTTCAATTTTGTCATTCCGGCTTGGCCAGAATCTTTCTTCAAAACAACCCCCTTTATCCCCCTTTACTCAGGGGGAATCGGAAGGATTCCCGCCAAGCGGGAATGACAAATATTGGAACAGAGTTCGCTATGTATTATTTGTTATTTTCGTTTGCATGGCGCTTTGCTCGTCTCTTTCTGCCGGGATCAAGGACAGGGTGGTGGCGTATGTGGATAGCACGGCGATAACGCTTAGCGAACTGGAGAAGAAATACGCTGAAACGGTACACGTGACTCCTGCTGTTACGAGAGAAGAAGTCCTGGACACTATGATTAACAGGTTACTCTTCGTAAGAGAGGCAAGGAAGATTCGTTTAAAGTCACAGCTTGAAGATGAATTGCTGAAAGAGTATGTCGATTTGCAAATTCGGGCATTCATACGGATAAAAGATGAGGAGATAAGAACCTTTTTTGATACGCATGCTTCTGATTTTCTGGGAAAAGAACTCGACGAAATGAGAGAGGATATTGAGAACTATCTCATCGAACAAGAAGTGAACAAACGGCTGAAAGAGCATATTGCCGAACTCAGAAACAATGCCTGCGTTAAGATACAACTTAACCGGCAGAATCAGGAATAAAGCATTGTTTCACAGGCCGTATCACTGGGTGGTTGTAAAGATTATCGATTAATGAAAAAGCTTCTCATTACCATGGGAGACCCCGGAGGAGTGGGGCCTGAAATTATCGCACAAGCGCTCAGTGCGCCCGGTATCGGAAAAACCTGCATCCCGATTGTGATCGGGGATATGCTCATCATGGCAAAGGCATTACGTCTTCTCAGGAATCCCCGGAAGCTGCGGGAAATAACATCACCGGACGAAGCTGAAAAGAGCGGGAGACTGATTCATATTATCAACGTAAACAGTATAATCCCACAGGCGCTCCCTCAAAAAAAACCGACTGCTGAAGGTGGGGAAGCTTGTGTCAGGTATATCAGGAAAGCTGTCGAGCTTGCGATGCACAAACAGGTGGATGGCATGGTTACCGCCCCCATCTCTAAAGAAGCACTGAAGATGGCCGGATTTGCATGGCCGGGCCATACAGAGATGCTTGTCGAATTTTCGCGCACAAAACAGTATGCAATGATGCTGGTTGGAGGACCATTGCGTGTTATTCTGGTCACAATCCATACCGCGCTGAAGAATGTCCCGGAGATGATCACTGCGAAGAAGATACTAAGAGTCATCCGTCTTGCAAAAAAAGCATGTGACATGTTGAACATACGCAACCCAAAGATTGCAGTCGCCGGACTTAATCCGCATGCAGGAGAGGCGGGGATATTTGGGGAGGAGGAGATAACGCAGATTGTTCCGGCCATCAGGCAGGCGAACCGGGAAGGAATTCCTGTTTCAGGTCCTTATCCGCCGGACACCATTTTTCATAAAGCATATCAAGGTGAAATTGATATCGTTGTCTGCATGTATCATGATCAGGGATTGATTCCCCTGAAAATGATCGCCTTTGATAAAGGCGTGAATGTGACCGTCGGCATTCCGTTTGTCCGCACATCCCCTGACCATGGAACCGCATATGACATAGCTTGGAAGGGGACGGCGAATCCGTCAAGCATGATCGAGGCGATAAAACTGGCAGTCAGGTTGAAAATATAAATCTTATTGAGCATAATGAGCCTGAATAAGAAGCATATCATTAGCTGGACACTCTTCGATTTTGCAAACTCAAGCTACTCCGCTGTAATAGCTGCGGTTGTCTTCCCGGTGTACTATGTGAATGTCATTGTCGGAAATGAGACAGGACGTGGTGACCTCTGGTGGGGAAGGGCGATATCGGTCAGCATGGCCGTTGTTGCCCTCAGTTCCCCGTTCCTCGGAGGGATAGCTGATTTCGGTGGGCTCAGGAAGCGATTCCTATTTTTTTATACTGCTCTAAGTGTCCTCGCCGTCGCGAGCCTCTCTATTCTCGGGAAGGGAATGATCATTGAGGGATTTCTGTTGATTGCGATAGCAAATTTCGGCATGGAAGGGGGGCTTGTCTTTTATAATTCTTTTCTTCCCCGTATTGCGCCGCGCGACTACCAGGGAAGGGTTTCTGCCTGGGGATTTATGGTAGGGTATGCCGGGTCTATCATTTCACTCCTGTTCGCTCTTCCCTTGATCCAGAATGGATATTTCAAGGCTGCCTGGTTTATGATTGCAGTTTTTTTTGCAGTCTGCTCAATTCCTGCTTTTCTTTTTCTGCCAAAGGATACGAAAGAAGAATATACACTCATGCATTCAGCCATGAGAGGTCTCAGGCTAACTTTGACAACACTCAGGGAAATAGCACGAAGAAAAGAGCCGGGAAAGTTCCTGTTCTCATATCTTCTTTATGAAGATGGGGTGAGTACCGTAATAGTATTTTCCAGTATTTTTGCTGCAACAACGCTTGGATTTCAGCCCAGGGAACTCATTTTTCTTTATCTTGCCGTTCAGGCAACAGCTCTTTTGGGCTCTCTTGTCATGGCAAAACCGATTGACCTGTGGGGTCCCAAGAAAGTTATTATGATGTCACTTGTCCTGTGGACCTCTGTTGCAGTAACCGCATTTTTTGTCCAGACAAAGAACCACTTCTGGGTGATTGCAACATGTGCCGGACTCGGACTTGGAACAGTGCAGGCAGCTTCACGTGCCTTTTATACCCAGTTTATTCCGGAAGGAAAAGAGGCTGAGTATTTCGGTCTGTATTCGTTGGCCGGGAAATCTTCGGCTGTGATAGGCCCGATCATTTTCGGACAAATTTCTACGACATACGGCAGCCAGAGGCCTGCCATTCTCTCTGTGGCTGCGTTCTTTCTTATCGGTCTGATTATCCTTTGTTTTGTCCGGGGAGGAGCGCCCAATATTGAAGGAAAATAACCGGCAACCAAATCACAATCAACACACAGAAATATGAAAAAAAAGTCTCTCGGACAATATTTTCTGTTTGATCCTTTTATCATCGAGAGGATTATCAAAGCTGCACATCTCAGGCCCGAAGACCTCGTTGTCGAAATCGGCCCCGGCCCCGGGAAACTCACAAGAATGCTCTCCGAAAAAATCCGGAGGGTTATTGCAATCGAGCTTGATGAAAGGCTATTTGCGAGGTTGAAAACAGAACTCGCAGGATGCGACAACATTGAACTGATACATGGAGACGCCCTTGAATACCCTTATGAAACCCTCTCTGAGTTCACTGTTGTTGCGAACATCCCGTACTACATCACGACTCCGATAATCTTCAGGCTCCTCAAATCGAGAAAAAATCTCAGGTCCATGACCTTAACCGTTCAGAAAGAGGTGGCAGAGAGAATTGTCGCAGGTCCGGGCGGGAAGGACTACGGCGTGCTGTCGATCATGATTCAGTATTATGCGGTGCCCAGTTTGCAATTCGTTATTCCCAGAGAAGCGTTCAGGCCTGTCCCCAAGGTTGACTCTGCGGTAGTGCATATGAAAATCCTTGAGAAGCCTTCTGTTGATGTCGGAGATGAAAGATTGTTCTTCAAACTTGTGAAAACTGCTTTTTCTCAGAGGAGAAAGATGCTCTCGAATTCTCTGAAAAACATCCGAAGTGACATAAAGGAATGGCTGACAGAGGCGGGCATCGATCCTCAGAGAAGACCCGAGACACTCGGTATCGAAGAATTCGCCAGGCTTTCGGATTTGTTTGAAAACCCTAAGAGTGCAGACATTGTGAGAAAAATTATTTAACTCGATGATTAAATTGAAATATATTTCGCCGTTTTCTGAATAAAAATATTTATGAGCCCATTAGCTTAAGGTACACTACTGTATCGAAAAATAATTTTTTCACAACATCTGCACTCTTCGTATCTGTTTCCTGGATTAAGCGTAAATCAGAGTATCGAAACATTACATTTTTTGAAATTCTTATGTTGCCTGCTTCATGATTCTCTCTATGGCGTCTTTTTCCAGAACCTCTTCTTTGATCAGTGCCTCTGCAAGCAAATCGAGGGTCTGCCGGTTCCCTGCCACGATATCTTCAGCCTTTGTTTCTGCCAGGGATATCAATTCGCGGATCTCCTGATCCATCAGCCAGGCCATCTCCTCGCTGTACCGCTTTGGCAGGGCGAGCTCCCTTCCCAGGAACGGATGCTCTTCCCCCCTCCCGAGATTTACCGGTCCGACCTTATCACTCATGCCCCATTGGGCGACCATTTTTTCTGCGAGATCGGTTGCCTCTTTCAGATCGTTCTGTGCGCCGCTGCTTATATCATTGAAGACAATCTTTTCAGCAACCCTTCCTGCAAGTGCAACACTCAGCCTGTTCATCAGATAGGTCTTGGGATAATAGTGCCTGTCCTCTTCCGGCAGCAGTTGTGTTACTCCCATGGCAAGTCCCCGCGGAATGATGCTCACCTTGTGGACCGGATCTGTTCCCGGGAGGTGCGATGCAACAAGCGCATGTCCCGCTTCATGGTACGCCGTTATCCTCTTTTCCGTGTCGCTGATGACTTCCTCCCGCACGTGACCCATGAGTATGATATCCCTTGCATCCTCGAAATCACTTATGTCAATCTGATCTTTGTTTTTCCTGATGGCAATCAACGCAGCCTCGTTTGTTATGTTTTCAAGGTCAGCACCTGTCATGCCGGGAGTCCCCCTCGCAATTTTTTCAAGGTCAATATTTTCTGCTGCCACTTTATTTTTCATATGAACCTCGAGGATTGCCTTTCGTTCTTTCAAGCCCGGTCTGTCAATGACGATATGCCTGTCAAAGCGCCCGGGCCTGAGCAACGCGGGATCCAGGACGTCAGGCCTGTTCGTTGCTGCCAGCACAATTACCTCTTCATGAGATTCAAACCCGTCCAGTTCGCTGAGAAGTTGATTCAGTGTCTGTTCCCTCTCATCGTGACCGCCTCCAAGGCCGGCACCGCGGGTGCGGCCGACAGCATCAATCTCATCGATAAAAATGATACTCGGCTGTGATTCCTTTGCCTTTTTGAACATGTCCCTGACCCGCGATGCTCCGACTCCGACAAACATTTCGATAAATTCAGAACCGCTGATACTGAAAAAAGGGACCCCTGCCTCCCCTGCGACAGCACGTGCAAGAAGCGTTTTTCCCGTGCCGGGTGCACCGACCAACAGCACGCCCTTCGGCACTTTTGCACCCAGTTTCCTGAATTTCGAGGGATCCTTGAGGAACTCGATCGTCTCCTTAAGTTCCTGCTTCACTTTATTCATTCCTGCAACGTCCTTGAAAGTCACGCTGACTTTCTTTGCATCGAAAAGTTTCGCCTTGCTCGCGCCGAACGTAAAAAGTCCTCCGGGTCCTCCCTGGATCTGCTGCGCCCGCCTCATAAGGAGTATCCAGATGCCGATGATGAGAATCCAGGGCAGAACCCCGATCAGAATCTGCCACAGGATGGAACCCTTATCAGACGGTTCAACAGCAATGAGAACGTTTTTTTCCTGGAGCTTTTTGATAAGGTCTTCACCCTGGAAAGAAGGAAGAAAGGTGTGGAATTTTTTTACCGGGGCCGTGCTTTTTTCGTCAGGAAGCTGAATAGGTGTCTCTTTCACGAGTGATCCGGTTATCTGAAGATCTTTTATGATAACGGAATGAATGTTCCCGGCATTCAGTTGTTCAAGAAAGTGACTGTAACCTATGGTATGGTATTCAGGAGTTCCAATCCTGAAAAACAGATTCCACAGATAAATGAACAGAAAAAAGATGAGAACGGCCGAGACAATTCGCCATTGAGGGCTTTTCATCATGTCAGTCATCGTTTTTTTGTCGTCAGCCATGATTAAATATGATCGAAATTACGTAAAAATTCAACCTTTTAAGGCAGGGTATTAAAGTTGACTCCCGCTGTTATTCCTGTTAAAGTTTACAATATACCACATACATTCAGAAAGGAGACGAATATGGAGAACGATTACAGGAAAATCGCAGGGGCGTTTCTCGTAGGGGGACTCATTGGTGCTGCCGTTGCATTGCTTTATGCACCGAAGTCAGGCCGGGCAACCAGAAAGGATATTTCGAAGACCGCGCGGCGGATCAAAAAAGAAACCGTGCATTTGGTTGAAGATGCTGTTGACAGCATAAATGATTTTACCGGTGAAGTGAGAGATAAGGTTACCGACGTTATAGAACGGGGGAAAGACCTCTCGGATGGGGCAAAGAAAGAGATTATTAGAAATCTGGAGCATGGACAGAAGGTCATAGAAAAACAGAAGAAGAGGATCGTTGAAGCGCTCGGGATATAGGTCTGTTGCAGAACTTCATGCATAGATGCGAACATGCCGGCATGAAACATCAACCATGTATGGCGGAGGGGGTGAGATTCGAACTCACGGTAGAGTTGCCCCTACAACGATTTTCAAGACCGTCGCCTTCAACCGCTCGGCCACCCCTCCCTCTCAAAAAGTATAAAGTAGACAGTAGACAGCAAACAGGGAAAAGGAAAAAAAAGAACATGCAAAAAACCTGATGAATATTATACCAAAAAACACTATTTGACTTTTTAGAGAGAATTCATGTTAATTAATAAAATTTGTTTAATATCTTAAAACCATAGAGGTGATCATGCAAGACTCGGCTATTCAGTTAATTCTGCAGGCGGGCTTAGTTGTTAAGGGTGTTTTACTCATCCTGCTGTTTTTTTCGATTGTATCGTGGGCGATCATATTCTATAAACAGCGATATTTTTCGAAAGCAAATAAGGAGTCCTCACAATTTTTGCAGGCTTACAGATCACGCAAGGAACCGAATGAGATTCACCAGGCCACAAGGAGCCTCATGATCAGTCCTATTGCAAATGTGTTCAGGTCAGTGTACAGCGATGAAATACACAAGGAAAAGAGCGAGACCAAAAGAGTCCTCAGAAGATATGGAGCTCTCGAATCAGCAAAGCTCGAGAAATATCTGAATTTCCTCGCAACGACCGGCACAACAACGCCGTTCATCGGACTTTTCGGAACTGTCTGGGGTATTATGAATTCCTTCAGAAGTATCGGCAGCGCCGGTGCAGCATCGCTTACCGTTGTGGCGCCAGGGATAGCTGAGTCTTTGATAGCCACTGCAGCAGGCCTCGCTGCTGCGATTCCTGCGGTCATTGCATACAACTATTATCTCAGCATGGCCAGAAGAATGATCAACGATATGGAGGATTTTTCGGAGGAACTCCTCGATTTTTTTGCAAAGGGTAATCCATGAAATTCAACAGGGAAAGAGACGTCCTTTCAGAAATCAATGTAACGCCGTTTGTTGATGTAATGCTCGTTCTCCTTGTGATCTTCATGGTTACCGCGCCATTGCTTCAGCAGGGGATTGATGTGAATCTCCCGAAGGCAAAGGGCAAGGACCTGCCTCCGGAGGAGCGGATTACCCTCATCATAAAAAGGAATGGCGTTATCTATATGAATGACAATCCCGTTACGCTCCCGGAAATGCGGAGGAAGCTCAAATCGATCAGCACCTTGAATCCGAATGTTTTTCTGAAAGCTGATAAAGATGTGCCATACGGATTTGTCGTTGAAGTCATGGGTGATATCAAGGAGGCCGGAGTAGAAAAGCTCGGTATGATTACAGAACCGAAAATTACCCTGAAATGAGGGAGCTAAGCCTCCAGAAGACCGCCTTAATATCCCTTGCCCTGCATCTGATCGTATTCATGATAACCGTGCTTATTCTAAAGCAGTCGAATCGCTTCGTTATGCCTTCTCCTTACACTGTAAACCTTGTCAGTCCGGACATCCTGCATAAAAGTGCAGCCGGCAAGAGGAAAAGTGATACGGTCATACGGGATATAACCGAATCTATCGCTCACACAAGTAAGGCTATGAAGTCGAAAAAAGATACGGAGAAAGAGAATCAATTCATAAAAGAAAAAATCTCTGCTCTTGAAGCAAAGAAAAAAATTGAAAGAATCGTGAAACTCCGCTCGATGATTTCCCTCAGGGCCGGCGCCGATGATCACAGTGTCCAAACCACGAAAATCTCTTCTTCTCATGCAAAGGGCGACCTGTTCGATGATTATTACCGGAAAATTACGCAGGAGATATGGCAGCAATGGATCTATCCTGATACAAGACGAAAGGACATCGAGGCAATCGTCTCAATCAGGATACTGAAAGATGGGACAGCTCTCGTCCAGAGGGTTGAAAAAAGTTCGGGAAATGCGCTTTTCGACAGATCAGCATTAAAAGCTCTCGCAAAGGCAAGTCCTCTGGCCCCGCCTCCTTATGAGATGGAGATAGGCGTAAGGTTTTATCCATGAAAAAGAAATGCAAAATCCAAAATGCAAAATCCAAAGCCGCTCTTATTGTTCTTCTTTCATTGTGCATTTTTCATTGTGCATTTTTCATTGCTGAGGCAAAGGTTTATATAGATATCTCTTCCCCTGCCTTTACCAGGCTTCCCATCGCGATACAGGAATTCACCGGTCCTTCAGGCAGGGAGATTACGGACATTGTCAGAAATGACCTTGATTTTACCGGGCTGTTTATGCTGACCAATAAGAGCGCTTACGTGGAAGATCCATCGAAGCCATTCAATCCGAAAAACTGGACGCCTCTTGGCGTTGAAGCTGTCGTGAAGGGGTCGACAAGAGAAGGGAAAGAACTTGTTGTCATAGCATCGTGTTATGATGTTTTCGAAGGAAGAGAGATATTCAGAAAGGAATATAAGGCAGAAAAGCATCTGCTCAGACCGCTCGCCCACTCGATTGCGAATGACATCTATTTTTCGCTCACCGGCGAATCAGGCATGTTCAGGTCAAGGATTGCTTATGTAGCGGAGGAAAAAGGAGAAAAGGCACTGCATATCATGGATTGGGATGGAAACAGAGTAACAAAAACCGGGCTGAAAGCACACATCCTGATGTCTCCGCACTGGTCGCGGGACGGGTCGAACATTGTCTATTCAGCTGAAAAGAACAGGCAATGGGGTATTTATGTACTAAACTTTTCGAGCATGAAAGCGGACAAGGTATTTTTTTCGCAGGGAACAAATATTGCTGCTGATTTTACTCCTGACGGAAAAGAATTGATCTTTTCATCGTCCAAAGAGGGGACACCCGATCTCTACTCCCTGAATCTTAAGAACAGCAGACTTAAAAAATTGACCTCGTCATATGGCATCAATGTCTCGCCGGCGGTATCTCCTGATTCAGGATATATTGCGTTTGTCTCGGACAGGGGGGGAAGTCCCCAGATATATATAATGCGGAGGGACGGGACTGATGCGAGGAGGATAACCTTCGAAGGTTCGTATAACACTTCCCCGTGCTGGTCTCCAAAAGGTGATAAAATTATTTTTGCAGGACGACGCGGGGCAAACCAGATTATTATGGTGAATCCTGACGGTACCGGGATGACCCAGCTTACTTCACAGGGAAACAATGAAGATCCGTCTTTTTCTCCGGACGGAAGGTTCATTACGTTCACTTCCGACAGGGAAGGCGGGAAGGGTGTTTATATCATGAGGGCAAATGGAGAAAATCAGAAGAGGATTACACCCCGGAATCTCAAGGCATACGGGCCACGATGGTCGCCCATGTGATATCAATGCCGCACTTCCGTCCCTTTTACAAACGGACAAGCGTATCATTATCTGGAACAAATTAGCATAATCCTATAAAATATCTGCATAACTGCCTTGGCAGTGATACAAATGGACCAAAAAAAGGAGGAGAGGATGAGAAAAATTATTGTATGCACGCTGCTCATATGCGGGCTGTTTCTGTTGGGTTGTTCGCAGAGGAAAGTGGCGCAGCAGGTAAAACCTGATGACCAGCAGCAACAGCAGCTGTCAGATGCAGCCGCCCGGGAGAAGGGGGCGCTTAAGCCGGATGAGAGAATTACTGAGCAGCAGCTCGCAAAAATCGAGACGAAAGAAGAGCCGGCCAGGTTTAAAGAGGAAAGCGGCCTTTTTGCAGACATCCAGTTTGATTTTGATAAATATGATATCCGGTCAGACGCGAAGCCGGTGTTAAACGATGTCGCTTCCTGGCTCCTGAAAAATCCTGCTGCAAAACTCTCCGTTGAAGGCCATTGTGACGATCGGGGTACCAATGAATACAATCTTGCTCTCGGGGACAGAAGGGCAAAATCGGCGAGAGATTTCCTCGTCGCTCTTGGGGTAGCATCAAAAAAGATTGAGATCGTAAGCTATGGCGAAGAGAAGCCTCAGTGCACGGAACAGACAGAGGAATGCTGGGCGAAGAACAGAAGAGCTCATTTTGTTGTATTGCGATAAGCGTGTAATCACCGTGAATAAGGATACGAGGAAGAATCAATTTTTTCTGCCTATCTGCTGTTTACTGTTGCCTGTTTGCTGGTCATTATCGGGCTGTGCAACAACGCAGGATGTTGACGTGCTCAGAACCGATATTAACAGGCTGCTCAAGGACTCGTACGCGGCCAAAAGCGATATCGATAGCCTGAAAGAAAAAACCGCGGGTGTTGCCAAGGAAGAATCCTTTAATGTCGTCAGAATGAGTCAGGCCGAAATACAGTCACAGCTTTCGACGGTAGCCGGTGACATGCAAAAGCTCAGTGGCAGGTTTGACGAGAACAAATATTTTATTGAAAAGACGTTGAAAGATTCTACAGCAGAGGTGGAGCTCCTCAAGACACAGATGACGGCCATGGAAAAACAGGCACGAGAGGTAAAGGACAGGCTGAACGCTCTTGAAGGACACACAAAACAGCAGCCGGAATCTGCAGAAAACGAGCAGGCGAAAGAGCCGGAAAGGAAACCGGGAGAATCTCAGAAAGAGGCTCAGCCCGGTGAGGGAAAAAAGGTAAAGCCAAAATCGCCGGGCGACAGAGTTCAGCAATACGAAGAAGCCTACAGTGCTTACAAAAATAAACATTACAAGGAAGCACGGGAAAAGTTCGAAGCGTTTATCAGGGAATTCCCCAAGGACGAACGAACGGACAATGCGTATTTCTGGATTGCGGAGACGTATTATAATGAAAAAGATTTTGAAGGAGCAATCCTTGCATACGAAACACATCTGAAAAAATATCCGAACAGTCAGAAGGCGCCTGGTGCTCTTCTCAAACAGGGGCTTTCGTTTCTTGAGATCGGGGACAAGAAAACCGGCAGGGTAATCCTGGAGCAACTCATCGAACGGTACCCGAAAACAAAAGAGGCTGATCTTGCAAAACAACAGGTAGCGAACATCAAGAAGACCACGACAAAAAAGAAGCAATGAACTTCTTGTAAGAAAAATGTCCTGTTCCCCAGCAAATTGAGAAAAAGCATCGGTTGCGGATGGTGCGCGGCCGATGTTGCACATCAGTGGATGAAGATTCCCCGATAGTAAATTCTTCGCTACTCCCGCATTAGCCCGGAAACTGTAATTGAAAAATTATCCGGCAGGCATATAACCATAAAAACCTTGATAATGCAGAATTCGGGTGTGTTTTCTCATCACAGCGTTTGCAGAGAAACATTCAGTCCTATGCTGATATCTTTGCGCCTACAAAGGTGCTGCTATCAAGCTTTTTCTGGCCATATGCCTGCCATGATTTACGCTCAACCACACACCTTCCTGATGAATTTGGATGAATACAGTATAATGAAGAAAATCGCCATGTTCACAGAAATCAAAGCACAAATAGAGAGGATTACGTATTACAACGAGGAAAACGGTTATACAATCGCAAGAGCAAAAGTAGGCGGCAGATACGACCTTGTTACTGTAGTTGGTAATCTTCTTTCGATAAACGCAGGCGAAGTCCTGAAACTGAAGGGGCAATGGCACAATCACCCTAAATTTGGTGAACAGTTCAAGATTGAATCTTATGAATCAATAGTTCCTGCCACAGTCAAAGGTATAGAAAAATATCTCGGTTCAGGGCTCATCAAAGGTATTGGACCAGTCATGGCCAAGAGGCTTGTTTCCCAATTCGGCCTGGAAACACTGCATATCATCGAAACGGACATTCAGAAGCTCCATGCGGTTGAAGGCATTGGAGACAAAAGAATTGAGATGATAAAAGAGGCATGGGATGACCAAAAAGAGATACGTGATGTCATGGTGTTCCTTCAAGACAAAGGTGTCAGCCCAACGTATGGAGCAAAGATTTTCAAGCAGTATGGGAAGGAATCCATCAAGGTAGTCCAGGATAACCCCTACAGGCTTGCAACGGATATTCTTGGCATAGGGTTTATCATAGCCGACAAGATAGCTGAAAAACTCGGGATCTCCAAAGAATCACAGATCAGGGCTGAGGCAGGAATTCTGTATGTGCTTCACCAATTATCTGATGAGGGTCATGCCTATTATCCATATGAGCCTTTGGTAGAGGAATGCAGGAAGATTCTTGGTGTTGAAGAAGAGACCATTAGCAAGGCATTCGGAGCCATTGCCTCATCCAGGAAGATAATCATTGAGGACTTAAACAACGAAGGGGAATCGAGGGGAAACAACAAAGCTGTTTACCTTGCGAAGTTTCATGTCAGTGAAGCCGGCATAGCTGATAAGCTGAAAAACCTCATGCTTGTCCCCAAAATCGTGAGGTCTTTTGACAAAGATAAGGATATAGAATGGGTTCAGGGAGAGTTAAAGATACAGCTTGCCGGGAACCAGAAACAGGCAGTCAGGGAAGCTCTTGATAAAAAAATTATGGTGGTTACAGGGGGGCCAGGTACCGGCAAAACCACGATAATTAATTCAATCATGAAGATATACAATAAATTAGGGCAAAGGGTTCTTCTTGCCGCACCCACAGGGAGAGCTGCAAAGAGGATGACTGAAGCGACAGGTCATGAGGCTAAGACTATCCACAGATTGCTTGAGTTTAGCCCGAAGGAAGGAAGATTCAAAAGGGATGAGAACACCTCGTTGGATGCGGAGTTGATCGTCATTGATGAAACATCCATGGTTGATACCATCCTTATGTATCATTTCCTGAAGGCTGTTCCAAAAGAAGCCACAGTAATCTTTGTCGGGGATGTTGACCAATTGCCCTCAGTAGGTGCAGGGAATGTCTTAAAGGACATTATCGATTCAGGTGTCATCCCGACCGTGAGACTTACAGAGATTTTCAGACAGGCAAAAGAGAGCCTGATTATTGTTAATGCCCACAGGGTCAACAACGGTGAGATGCCAACGTTCAGTCATCACGGAGGTCACCCCCAGGACTTCTATTTCTTTCAGATAGAAGAACCGGAAAAGGCACTGGAGAAGATCATTGAACTCTGCAAGGACAAGATACCTGGGAAATTCGGCTATAAACCTC
>Ga0307380_10007338_pt1 | contig 14360 bp, 14 predicted proteins | sample UN3MG_FD_202239 | JGI IMG/M metagenome (GOLD analysis project Ga0307380, IMG submission 202239) | Soil microbial communities from Risofladan, Vaasa, Finland - UN-3 | ecosystem: Environmental > Terrestrial > Soil > Coastal area > Acid sulfate soil | place: Finland: Risofladan, Vaasa | collected... | reverse complement strand
CGAGTCGAACAGGCTGGAGCACGTGGTGCCGATGACATCGCTCGAAACGATCGGGTCGTCCGTGTACACGAGGATGCCTTTCAGCGGGCCCTCGCTGGCCTTCTTCATGGCCGCATTGATCGCTTCGACGGTGGCCGGCCTCTCCAGTTCGGCCGTCAGGTCGACGATGCTGCCGACCGCCACCGGCACGCGCAGCGCGTAGCCGTTCAGTTTCCCCGCGAGGGCGGGAATCACTTTGCCGACGGCGGCGGCAGCGCCGGTCGTCGTCGGAATGATGTTCAGGCACGCCGCCCGCGCCCGGTGCAGGTCCTTGTGGATGAGGTCCAGAATCCGCTGGTCGTTCGTGTAGGCGTGAATGGTCGTCATCAGGCCGCGCTTGATGCCGAACGACTCGTGCAGCACCTTCGCCACGGGCGCCAGGCAGTTCGTCGTGCAGGACGCGTTGGAGACGATCTTGTGATCGGGTTTCAGCGTGCCGTCGTTCACGCCGATGACGACGATGGCGTCAATCTCGCCCTTCGGCGGGGCCGAAAGGATCACCTTCTTCGCCCCAGCGGCGATGTGTTTCTGGCACCCCGCCCGGTCGCGGAAAACGCCCGTGCACTCGAACACCACGTCCGTCTTGTGCTGGCCCCACGGAAGCGCCGCCGGGTCCTTCTGGGCCGTCACCGGAATCTTCGTCCCGTCCACCACCAGCGCCCCATCCGCGGCCTCGACGGTGCCCTGGAAACGGCCGTAAATCGTATCGTATTTCAGAAGGTGCGCCAGGGTCTTGGCGTCCGAAAGATCGTTGATGCCGACCACGCTGAACTGGCCTTTCTTGCGCTGCCAGAGCACCCGGAACACAAGCCGACCGATCCGACCGAATCCGTTGATGCCGATGTGGATCGCCATACGACTTTCTCCTTCCGCTGCGGGTGATGCTCCCGGGTTCCCCTTTTCCATGGGCGGCGCTCGTTCCGGCGTCCGCCCGCCAATGGCGACCCGTCTTTATAGAGGTCGGCCAAGCGTCCTGTCAAGTCCTTTCCACGTCCGGGGCCTCCCTGGGCCGACGAAAGCCGCCTTGACGGCGTCTCACAAAGTCGCCATAGTAAGGCTGGATCGGCGTCGGCATCTGCGAGGGGTTCCGGAACGTGCGACCAACTGCACTCGCGTCTCTGTTGCTGAAGCAGCCCGGGTCCGCCCTGGCGGAGGTTCTCGACCAGAGCCTCCGGGCCGCCGGCGCCCGCGTCACCACGGCCTCGAACCCCTACGAGGTCCTCGCCGAAGCCGCCCGCGCCGAGCATCCTTTCCGCTACATCCTGCTGGGCGTGGATTACTTCGGCCGCGACGACTTCCGCCTGCTGCCCCTGCTCCGGCGCGAATGGCCCGAGGCCTTCCTCGTCGCTTACCACTCGTCGGGGTTCGAGTACAAGGGCGAACTGGCGGAACTCGTCGGCGCCGACCTCGTCCTGGCCGACGAGAAGGGACTCTCGGCCTTCCTCAAAAGCCTGTCCGCGCGGCCGACGTCCGCGCGGCGCCCGGCAACCGGGGGCGTCCCGGTGAAGGCCTACCTGGCCCGACCGGCCCGCGCCGCGGCGGGAGCCGGAAGACCTGCCCCGGACGCGACCGAACCGCTCACCGCCAAGCCCAAGCCGCCCGCGGACCAGGACGCCGCGTCCCATCTCACGGAGGAGGAACTCCGCCTCCTGCTCGGCGAGGAGGACCAGGCGTGAACCCCGGGCGAGCCACGCCGATTTCCACCCGCCTGCAACCCGCGGTGCTCTTCGTCTGCCGGGATGCCTCCCGCCGCGCCCTGGTCGAACGCGCGGTTCACGAGACGCGAACCTACTCCTCCGCCGCCGAGGCGTTTCTCGCGGTCCTGCGCGACCCGCCGCGCGCCGTCCTCTTGAATCTGCGCGACGTGGCCGACCGGGCGGCCGACCTCCTGCAATCGCTTCGCCGCGAGAAACCCCGGACGCCCGTTTACCTCGTCGCCGAATGCGAGGACGAGCCGGCCGCCCGCGCGCTCACGGACGCCGGGGCGGCCGACTATTTCGTTCTTCCGGGCGACCTGGTGCGACTGACCGAGGCCCTGGCGCCGCAGAGTCCCCCGTCCGGCCGGGAGGGTGGGCCCCCGCCCGACGATCGGCCCGAGCCGCCTTCCGACGCGCCGCCTCCTCCACCGGCGGACCGGCAAGCCGAGCCGGCGCCGGACCGCCCAAGCCCCCACCCGAAATCGCCCGAACCTCCCAAGGCGCCCGGGGCGACGAAGCGCCTGGGCAAAGGACCCGCGGCAGGCACCGCGCCTGTCCGCAGAATCGCCCGTCGCGAAGCGACGGGTCCGTGGCGCCTCCTCGAGGCCGCCGGCCGCATCGCCCGCCTGGCCCTGAGCGACGCCGAAAACATCCTGGCCGAGGGAACGGATGTTATTCTGGATGCTCTCGGCGTGGCGCGGGCCACCGTCTTCCTCCAGCGGTCTTCCATCGTCGATTCGGAACTCGTCCAGGCGCTCCAGGTCGGGCCCCCTCCCCCCGAGGAGGTGCTCCAGATGCTGCGCATCGGGGCCGAAGAGGTCCTCCGCACCGGCCGGGCGCTCCTCGCAAGAGGTCCCGATGCCCACGGCGTCGGAGCCGCATTGCTTCTTCCTCTGCGCGAACAGGCGGAGGTTTTCGGCGTGCTGTGCCTGTCGGGCAAGGCGGAGGGCCTGCCCATCACAGCCGACGACCTCAACGCCGCCGCACCGCTCGCCGATTCGGTCGCCTGCCTCTACCGCGCCGCCCTGCACCGCCGGCGCTACGCCGGCGAGGTCCTGCGCGACCCCGAGACCTCGCTCCTGACGCCGGAAGCCTTCGAGGAGTGCGTCGAGAAACTCATCGACTGGGCGTGGGAACGCGAGGCCGAAGTGCCCGTCGTGCTCCTGGAGGCGAGGCCGGCGGGTGATGCGCCGACGTCTTCCGAGAGCCTGGCCCAGGTCGGCCGCGCCATCGGGGTCTCGGTCACCAAGGGCCGCCAGGCCGGCCGACTGGGACCCGCCCTGTTTGCCATGGCGTGGTCGCGCCGACTCCGGGAGAAGGAAGGCTATGGCGAGGCCAATGCGGCCTACCGCCTGCTGGCGGACCGCTTGACGGCGCTCGGCCCGAGGGTCGACGCCGGGTTGCGATTGCGGGCGGGCGTGGCCGTGTTTCCGTCGGACGGCGACAGCGCCGACGTCCTTCGGGCCGTTGCCCAGGAACGCCTGGCGGCGCAGGACCGGCTCGCGGCCGCAACATAAACGCCCGGGCGTCGTTCGAGCCCGCCGCGGCGGGTCACGTTCCCAATCGCCGGCGTTCAACTTACATCAACCGGCGATTGTGGATAACTTTTTTGGGGAAGTTTTCGGGGGTATTTTTGGGCGGTTTTTTGGAACCCATCGGCCTTGGCGGTAGCGTCCGGGCGGTTTTTTCTCCCAAAAGTCCCGAATGTTAAGATGGGCTAGCGCGAATTTTGACTTTTTTAGGGGTTTTTTCGCGTTTTGGGGGCGGTTTTTACCGGTTTATGGGCCCTATTTCGCACTCTTTCCATCCATGCCATGTGCATACCTTTATGTGCATAACTTCCCGCGGACGCGCGTAAGTCGAAGTCGGGGGCGTGGCATTCGGGGTCGGCGGGGGAATCTCGCATTTGACAAAGAAACAGCGTTGGAAGGCCGGGGAGAGAGGGATTGCGGATTTCGGATTGCGGATTGCCCTTCGAGAGCCTCAGGGCCCTGAGCGTGGTCGAAGGGCGGATTGGACGACGAACGCGCCTTCGCGACCTGCAGCCTCAATCCCGGCGCGCCGGGACTCAAGCCTGCCGTTGAAGCGGCGGGGGAAATCCCGAGGGGTCGGGACAGGCTGCAGGATGGGGGGAGCACAATGCAGAATGCAGAGTGCAGAATGCGGAATGGACGGCGGACGGATAGGGGTGGCGGAAATGCCTGTGGCCGGAAATCGGAAAAGCGTAATCAGTATTGGGTTCCCCGAAGTCCTGAAACTCACGCCGCGGGTACAATTGTGTTGACAGCACCGATGCATTTGGGGAGAATACTGCAGGTTTTCGTGTTGCCCCATTTAATCTCTGGGTGTGGCGAAAAGGACCGAGTAGGAGACATGACATGGCTCTGGACAATTGGAAGATCTACCAAGACACGGCCGGGCAATGGCGTTGGCGACGGATTGCACCAAATGGAAAAGTCGTTGCGGCATCCACCGAGGCCTATCATAACAGAACCGACTGCATCGCCAACGCAAAGCGCAACGGCTACAGCGGCATCTGATCCCGGACGCAGTCGCCTCGCGCGCCGTGCGCAAAGGGGGTGCCGGTAGGAAGACCGCGCGGTGGGCAAGCCTAAGACCTTGGACCTTAGGCTGACTGGATGAACCTTGGACTCCCGTTCACGCGGCGGGGGAAAATCAGGCTTGGGGCCGGAACGCCCTTGTGTCCCCGGAAGTAGCGTGGTGGCCACGCCTGGAATTGAGGGATTTTACAAGGAACGCAGCCTGCCGGCGCGCCTCGGTTAAGTCCAAACAAGAACCGAAGTTTGTAATGACCAACTCACGCATTACCGCATGGTGTGCGTTCTTCATTGGGACTTCTTCGACCTGGAACTTATAGCGCCCTGCCAATCGCCGGACCTCCTCCGATTCGTCGTAGGTCAGCATAACCGCACCACGGGCTTTGGACATAAGGTCAAAAAGTTTCTCATGGTCAATTTCGTTGTGTGCATAAAGTCTGCGTCCAGCGCGCTTACCGCCGGCCGTATAAGGTGGGTCTGCAAAGATGGCGGCCGAGGTTTGCCTGCAGTACCGTCGGACCAATTCCAGGCCGTCTCCTCTGACGAAAGTTATGCGGCTATTCAAGGAGGCTATGGCACGTATCCGATTGGCGAGGGTTTCAGGATACCAGCGGGAGGCTACACCTTTTCCGTTCTCACCATTCTTGACTAGGGTTGCCCCTGGTGCAAGAATGCCTCCACGGTGCACCCTGTTTCGAAGCAATGTCTGGAACGCGACTTCGCGCCTCGAGCGAGCAGGGGTGTTCAGGGTGCTGATAACACGGTCCCTGTTTATCGGGAAAGACAAGATGCGCTCGACGAGCCATTCGTGGTCGCCGCCCAGGATGGTCTCCCAAACCGCGGCTACTCCCTCGTCCAACTCGCAGAGCACAACCTGGCGGGCTAAGCCCTCGGCCGCGACCGTAAGGCCGGTGATGGCTCCACCAGCAAAAGGTTCCACGAAGACTCTTGGCCTTCTGTATAGGGAGCGGAGCCAAACCCTTAGGTAGGGGACCAACCAGGTCTTGCCGCCGGGATACCTAAAGGGGCTGCGCTGGGGGACTTTTGCTACATTGACAACCTTCGCGGAAACCGGGATAATTCGTACGGAGGCGCGCATGGCCCTATACCAAATTGCCGAGGTCTTTGGTCACTCCACAGATGATAGTACACGCAAGGCCCGCAGGGGTCAAGCCAAAAGGGCTTGTCCCTTCCGTAAGCGTCGTTGTGCGAAGGGCGGCAAGTCGGATCCCTTGGGCGTTTGCTCTCTTTCTGATGGAACCTCTCTCGCGACCCTTTGTCCCAACCGCTTCCTTGAGGGCGGCCGGATATTCGTGGATGTGGGACGCACGGTCTTTGGATCGGGGGCGAGGGTTATCGCTGTTCCGGAGGTGCGCATCCTTCGGATCGCCAAGAAAGGATCGGATGGGCAGATACGCAGTCACCGCATAGGCAAGGTTGACTTCCTGATTGCCAAACTCGATTCCCATGGCGTGCCCTCGGACTTTGCGGCTCTGGAAATCCAGGCAGTCTATTTCTCCGGACCTTCTGTTCGTCAGCCGTTCAATCATTTCTTGCGCCGTCGTGTCGTGCCAGAGGGAGCTGAAAGACGCCCTGACTGGCGCTCGTCGGCCCAGAAGCGACTCATGCCGCAACTTGCATTGAAGATCCCAGTATTCCGTAGATGGGGCAAGAAGTTTTTCGTGGCTGTGGACTCGCAGTTTTTCGGGTCTCTTCCTCGCATAAAAACGGTTTCCAGTTCTGCCAATAGCGAGGTTACTTGGCTGGTCTACCCCTTCGCCAAGATAGGTCACCGCTACGAAATGGGCGACCCCGCCGAACATTTCTCAACATGGGATGATGTGTTGACTGCCCTCCGCGAAGGAGTTGCGCCCGATCCCGAAGAAATCCTGCAAGAGCTGCTTCAGAAGAAAAGCCAACTGAACCTCCCCATCCACACCACGTGAGTGATGATGAACAGCAATACTTCCTAACGATTCTTTGGTAACTTTCGGTCGCCAAAGAAATTCTAGCGGAGACAGTACGTATTCCTTCTCGGTTGTCTTTAAAGATGGGTGTCCCCGGAACCAGTCATGTGTCCAGAGATTCGTTCCAACCAGCCCCCATGACCCATGCCAGTGCCGACATCCTGCCGCTCAGAAGACCCCATTCAAAATCGCTCCATTCGAGGTTCTTCCTGCCGTATTTCTTTTCGAGTCGTCTCGCTACCCTCTTCGCCTTTTCGAGGAGCGGCCTCTGTGCCTCCGTCAAGGGTTCCCCTCCGGTCTCGATCCGCTGGAGCCAGACCTGGTGCCTGTTCCACCACACCTTGTCCCAGAACTCTTTGTAGGCTTTCAGGATATCTTTGTCGTTGCGCCGCAAGATCAGAGGCCACTCTCTGCCCGGGTGTTCTTCATCTGGTATCCATTCCACCTTGTCGCCATTCTTGGTGTATCCGATTCTGTGACCATTTGGCCCGACTTGGCCGGGCTCGACAGGATCGGTGGTTTGGGCACTGCCGCGGCGCCTGAGGCGAGTATGGTGCTGGCGCGAAAAATCGCGGTTAAGTTCCTCGATTACCGACATGAGATCGGGGTCAAAGCGCGCAATCGGAATACCACCCTCCCGGAGCCGCAACTCACCCCGACCGCGTATCTGCTCGTTCGGGTCAAGTATTCCGATAAACACCTTTCCGAGGCGTCTCTCGATTATTCTCTCTGCACAGGCAATCTTTGGGTGATTTCGAGAAGTGCAGGGCTCCAACGTGGTAAAGAGTGTCGCCCCAGCAAGTGTATGATCGGGTAGCTTCCTTTCGAGAAGAGTGAATTCCGCATGCTCACCCGGAGCGAATTCCCCCCGGAACGCCTCCCCAATCACTCGTCCAGCCCGGGCAACGATTACTCCAACTTTTGGTGTGATCTTACCAGGTTCGCTCCTCGACTTCCGTGCAACATCAATCGCCCTGAGCATGAGGTCTCTGTCGCTCAGTCTCTGCGACGCCCGAGAACGGGATTTTCTGTTCATATTTCAGGCGCTCCCACTATACAGTCGCTCCTACCTCACGCCGAACCATGTTTAGGCCGATCCACCTAACACCCCAAACCCGTTTTCGAGTGCCGTATAATAAGCCCGCGAGTGCGGGGGCGGCGCTGGCCTATGCGGTCGCGTCCCGGAAGTGGGTGGAAACCCGCCTCCGGCGGGCAGGTTTGGGGTTCCGGCGCGACCTGTATCCGAAGCCCCACCCGGCCCGCGCGCTACTCGGGTTTCTTCATATGGGATTCCAGAAGGCCCTTCACGGCCTTGCCCAGGCCCTCGGCCAGTTCCTCCGGGCCGACCCGCACCGCGCTCTTCACGGTCCCCGTCACCATCGCGATGCCGAGCACCCGCTTCGTGTCAACGTCCACGATCTCCACCTGGGCCGTCAGGAACGGATTCTCGGCGATGCCGGCCGCCCGAAGCGCCGAACCGCCCGGCTCATAGTCCATGAACTTTCCGCGGATGAGCAAGGTCGGCTTGCCGCCGCCCGTCCTGAACGCATCGAGTTCCGCAAGTTTCCCCGCCACCGCCGGCCGCACCGCCGCCACGACGTCCTGCGGGATCGCCCCGAGCATCGGCGACGGGTCGAACGATGCCACCTGGGCCGACCGGTACGCGAGCAGGCTCGTCGGACCGCCCAGGTTCTTGATCTCGAAGTACCGTCCGCTCGCCCCCGTCACGCCGTAGTAAGCCTGCTTGGCCGCCGTCCCGATACACCCGGCAATGAGCACCGCGCCCACCAGTCCAATCACGAGTCCCCGTTTCATGGTTTTTCCCTTTCTCTGTCCGTTCCCCCACCAGGTTCCTCGAAGGCGCCGGCGCCCGGAGTGCCGCCGGCGCGACGATCATTTTGCGTCCGACGCCGGCTCCGCAAGCAATTTCTCAATCTCCTCGCCGAGCACCGCTTCCTCACCCGGCGCAAAACCGACGAAATGACGCCGACCCACGCCTTGCCGGTCCACCAGCACCATCGTCGGGTATCCCTCGAATCCGCCTGGAATCTGCCCCTTCACCGCTTCCGGACCGATAGCCAGGACGTACGGCACGCCGAAGTCCTTCTTGAACGCGAGCACCGCTTCCTTCGCCGCCTCCACCGTCTCCGTCCTCTCGTACGCCAGTCCCACCACGTCGAACCCCTGCGTCCGGTACCGCTCGTAGAGACTGACGATGACCGGCACCGCGCGCCGGCACGGCGGGCACCAGGTCCCGAACAGGTCCACCAGCACGACGCGGCCTTTGAGCGCATCGAGCGTCACCTTCCCGCCGTCCACGCGCTCCGCCTCGAACGTGACGAGGAACGGCGTGTTGTCGGCGGCCCCCTCTCCCGGGGGCGCCGTCTCCTTGTGGCAGCCGACTATCGCCAGGGCCAGGCACGCCGCCGTCCACGCCGCCGCCCTCCGCTTCATCCGCGTCCCTCCTCCGCGCCATCCGACTTGCCGACCTTGAACACACAGTAGTCGCCGCACATGGAACACACGTCGCCGTGGGCCGGCCGGCGCGCTTCCCGCAGGCTCGCCGCACGCCGGGCGTCGATCGCCTGTGCGATCTGGGCATCCCAGTCCTGGCGGCTGCGGGCCTCGCTGACGCGGCGGTCCCAGTCCCGTGCGGCCTCGAGTCCGCGCGCCACGTCGCCCGCGTGGGCCGCAATCCGCGCCGCGATGACGCCTTCCCGCACGTCCTGGGGCCTGGGCAGGCCGAGGTGCTCGGTCGGCGTGACGTAGCAGAGGAAATCCGCGCCCGCCATCGCCGCCACCGCCCCGCCGATCGCGCTCGTCAGGTGATCGTACCCCGGCGCGACGTCCGTCACAATAGGCCCGAGGACGTAGAACGGCAACCCGCCGGTCATCTCTTTCTCGAGGCGGACCTGGGTTTCGACCTGGTTGAGCGGCACGTGTCCGGGCCCTTCGATGATGACCTGGGCCCCGGCGGCGGTCGCCCGGCGCGCCAGTTCCGCCAGCACCATCAGTTCTTCCATTTGGGGTGCGTCCATGGCGTCGGCGATGGCGCCCGGCCGAAGGCCGTCGCCCAAGCTGAGCGTCACATCGAACTCGCGCGCGATGTCGATCACCTCGTCGAACCGCTCGTGGAGCGGATTCTCCTGGCGGTTGCGCCGCATCCAGTGGGCCAGGAACATGCCGCCCCGGCTCACGATGCCGCACACGCGCCGCCGCAGCGCCTCCGACTCCACGATCCGGCGCGTCACGCCGCAGTGGACCGTCACGAAATCGACGCCGTCCTCGGCGTGGCGGCGGACGCTCGCGAGCATGTCGTCGGCCGTCATCTTCGCGATGTCATGGTGCGCCTGGGCCGCCCGAGCCGCCGCCTCGTAAATGGGAACGGTTCCGACCGCCACGCGGCACGCGTCCAGAATCTTTCGCCGGATGGCCCGAACGTCGCCGCCCGTCGAGAGGTCCATCACGGCGTCGGTCCCGGCTTCCTCGGCGGCCTTGAGTTTTTCCAGTTCCGTCGCGACGTCCGCGTAATCCGGGCTCGTGCCGATGTTGGCGTTCACCTTGACGCGCAGCCCCTCGCCGACGCCCATCACCCGCGCCGCGCGCCGGAGCCGGTTGACCGGAATCGCGATCCTCGCCGCCGCCACCCGCGCGCGGACCGTTTCCGGGTCGATCCCTTCGGTCTCGGCCACGGCCCGCATCGCGTCGGAGACGAGGCCTTTTTTCGCCTGTTCCAGTTGCGTCATGCCTTTTCGCTCTTTCTCCGGCCGCTCTGGGACGCCGTCCCGGCCTTGGCGTCCGGCGCCCCTCGCCGGGGGGTCGCACTCCCGCCTCTCCCGACGCGAGCGCGTCGAGGTATTGTACCTCTTCCGGCGTCAGGCGTCGAGCCCGTCCTGTCCCGAGACCGCGGAGGCTGAGGCGTCCGATCCGCGTCCGCACGAGTTCCCGCACGGGATGGCGGAGGCGCGCGAGCATTCGGCGGATCTCGCGGTTGCGGCCTTCGCGCAAGGTGATTTCGAGGACCGACCGCGACGCCCCTCGCTTGAGCACCCGGACGTGCGCCGCCCGCGCCCGCCCCTCCGCCAAGTGCACCCCGCGAAGGAGCCGCACGACGTCCTGCCCCGTCACCCGCCCCGCCACGGTCGCCAGGTACGTCTTCGGAACCTCGTATCGGGGGTGCGCGAGCCGGTTCGCGAGCGCCCCGTCGTTCGTCATCACCAGGAGACCCTTGGAATCCGCGTCGAGCCGCCCAACCGGGAAGAGCCGGGCCTGCGTCTCCCGCACAAGGTCCACCACCCGCGTGCGTCCGGCCGGATCGTAGTTCGTGCAGACGACGCCCGGGGGCTTATTGAGGATCCAGTACTCGGGCCGCTCCGCCGCCAGCCGCCGGCCGTCGAGGCGAACGTCCTGGGTCGCCGGGTCGGCCTTCGTGCCCGGTTGGGTCACCACCCGGCCGTCCACGCTGACGCGGCCTTCGGCGATGAGCGATTCGCACGCCCGCCGCGAGGCGACGCCCGCGCGGGCCAGGATTTTCTGAAGTCGTTCGGCCGGCATGAGGGATCCTAGCAGGTCGGCGCTTTGCCCGGCGGCGCGGCGACGAGCACGTCGAGCGTCTTGGGCGACTCGAAGACGTACTCTCCGGCGTCGGCCGGCACAAGCACCGTGTCGCCGCGACCGATCTCCAGCGTGCCGTCGCCTGCCACCAGCCGCGCACTGCCCGCCAGGACGACCAGGGCGGCAAACGTGCCGCCGGTTTCGGCGGCCCACGGGCGGCGGTCGAGGCGGATGCGGCTCAGGCTGAAGGCGCGCGAGTCCGCCAGGTGCTCGATGACGAGGCCCGTTTCGTCGGCAGTCCGGCCTCGCCCGCCGGCAGGCGGCTCCTCGCCCGAGAAGTTCGCCGACGCCAACGCGTCCGCGACGTGCAACTCGCGCGGTTTGCCGTCCATCCCCATCCGGCCCCAATCGTACAGGCGGTACGTCACGTCGGAGTTCTGCTGGATTTCCGCCAGCACGACGCCCGGCCCGATGGCGTGAATCGTCCCCGCGGGGATCCAGAAAAAGTCCCCCGCGCGGACGGCGTGTTTCTTTAGAAGCGCCTCGACCTTCCCGGTCTTGAGTGCCCCGGCCAGGCGGTCGCGGGTCGTCCCCGGCACAAGCCCGCGGACGAGCCAGGCGTCCGGCTCCGCGTGGACGACCACCCAGCACTCGGTTTTTCCACTCTCGCCCGGCGCGTGCTTCGCCGCGTAGGCGTCGTTCGGATGGACCTGGACGCTGAGGCGGTCGTCGGCGTCGATGAACTTGATGAGGAGGCCGAACCGGTCGGCCCATCCGCGGGCGGCGATCGCCCGGCCTAGAACCGCTTCGCCCTCACGCTTGAGGACCTCCCGGAGCGACTTGCCGCGCATCGGTCCTTCGGCCACCGTGCTCGTGCCGTGGGGATGGTCCGCCAGTTCCCACGATTCGCCGATCCGCCGGTCCGCCGGCGCGTTCTTCCCGAGAAGGCCCGCCAGGCGGTGCCCGCCCCAGACCTTCTCTTTCAGCACCGGCTGCATCTTCAGTGGTTGCACGATCTCCCCTTCGCCAGAGACGGCCACGAGCGAGCCAATCGCATCAGTTTACCAGATCAGCCGCGGGACCGATAGCGTTTTCACCTGGGGGCCAAGGCACGGGTGTGGCCGCATTTCGTGGCAAAGGGTCAAGGCTTCCCTCAAAACCACGGTGTGGCACGGCCGGTCTTGCCCGGCCGTGCCTCGGCGCACGGCGGGACAAGGCCCGCCGTGCCACACGCAGATTTGAATTGAAAGCGGCCTCGACGAGGTGCCACGAAGTGCGGCCACACCCCGAGGCACGGAGGCGAAAGGCGGAATCCCGGCGCGCTTGCCCCGCCTGCCCCGCCTGCCCCTTTGGGGTTGGGGTTGGGGCCGGGACGGCGGTTGACGAAAGATGAAGACGGGACAGTCCCCCGAAACTCAGGGGGCCAGGTGCTTGTCCGACAGGCCGATCTGGTGGGCGATGTCGCGGAACTCGTCTTTGGAAACTTCCTCCAGCCGCCGGCCGCGCTCGCGAAGTTTCTCGTTGAACTTGACCGCCTTCTCCTGCATCGTCGAGTGCGTGTCCTCGCTCCCGCCGACCAGGTGAAAGTTCTCCCCGCGTGTCACCCGGAGGTGACCGTCCTCGTTATCCAGCCCCAAGCCGAGGAGCCAGGCCTTCCGCTTGTCCTTTTTGTCCTTTTCCTGCGGCATCCTTCGGCACATCCTTCCCTCTCCTCTTTATATCGGCCGCGGGCGGTTTCGTCAAGCAACCCATCACCAAAAAACGGTGTCAGGAACCGTTTCCCAGGAAACGGTGTCAGGAACCGTTTTTCGGCGGGCGACCGGGGCGCCGGAGCGTGGCTTCCAAGCCCAGGCGCCTGGCCATCCGGGAGACCCAGTCATCCGAGCCGAACGGCCGGCCCCGCTCGACGCAGCGCTTCAGCGTCTGCTCCTCCTCCGCCGGTTGGGGGAGATTCACCAGCCACCGCCACCGAGGGGGACGTTCGATCGGCCAATCGCTCAAGGCCGGTACGTCCTCGGTCACCTCAGGATGCATCCCGCGCCACAGCGAACCCCAGCGCCAATCCTCCGCCGCCTTGACCAATCCGGCCCGGAGGGCGTTGCGCTCCACGTATCGGCAGGCGCGGACGAGGTAGCCTTCGGTCTCGATGACAAAGGAACGATACCGTCCCTGGTACACATGGCCCGACCCGGCGGTCCCTCGAGCCGCGTGCCAGCGTTGGGTGTGCGTCAGAGTCAGCCACCGCATAAACGCGGACAGGTCGCCATCACGTCGCGGCCAGAGGACAAGATGCCAATGGTTCGGCATCAAGCAATAACTGAGAATACGCATGTCAACTCGCTGGAGCGTCTCGGAGAGCACGCGCTCAAAGGCGGCGTAGTCGGCCCCGTCCCCGAACAGGGTCCGCCCCGCATTGCCCCGGTTGAGCGCGTGGTAGACCAGTTCGCCAATGTCAACCCGCTTGGCCCGTCCCATGCTCGACAAATTACACCAAGCCCCCACCCGTGTCAAGAAACGGTTCCTGACACCGTTTTCCCCCCTGACACCGTTTTCCCCAAGAAACGGTTCCTGCAAGAAACGGTTCCTGACACCGTTTTTCCACCACGGGGGTGCGCCAGGCACGTGCCACGGCGGGGAACGTCGCCGCGACCTTACGGTCGCGGCTCGAAAGGCGCAAAGAGGCGCCGCCGGCTCGAACGACATCGCGCCAAGCACAAAAGCCTTGTTCGGCCCCCCTGTGGCCTCTAGAATGGGGGCCTGCCGCTGGGGCGCCGGGTTGCCATGCCCCTGCCCCTCGGCACAAAAGGACGGAAGGCGATGGCGTACGAACTATTCATCCAGGCCGATTTCAGTGCCGCCCACAATCTGCGCGAATACAAGGGCAAGTGCGAACGCCTCCACGGCCATAACTGGCGAGTGGACCTCCGCCTGGCGGGCGACCGCCTCGACGCCGAAGGCTTGCTCCTGGACTTCACCGAGGCCAAGCGGATTCTGGGCGAAGTTCTCGAGCGGTTCGACCACCGGTACCTGAACGAGGTCGAGCCGTTCGACCGCCTCCAGCCATCGAGCGAGAACATCGCCCGCGTGGTCGCCGAGGCGGTCGCGGAGCAGTTCCCGGTCGCCAAGGGCGACTCGACGGGGCGAGCGGGCGTCCGCGTCGTCTCCGTGACGGCATGGGAATCCGACCGCTGTGCCGCCACGTATTCGCCACCCCCATCCAAGAAGGAGGCCTGAAGTGGCTGTCACGCTGCAACTCGCGCTCGACCTGCTGGACCTCGAACGTGCCCTGCGGATCGCGCGGCTCGCCGTCCCGGAGGGCGTGGACTGGGTCGAAGCCGGGACGCCGCTCATTAAGAGCGAAGGGCTCGACGCCGTCCGGAAACTGCGCGAGGCGTTCCCCGACAAAAGAATCGTGGCGGACATGAAGACGGCCGACACCGGCCGACTCGAAATGGAAGCCGCCGCCAAGGCCGGCGCCGACTACGCCATCGTCCTCGGCGCCGCCAGCGAGTCCACCATCCGCGAGGCCATCGAGGTCGGCAAGA